>Ga0233425_10002473_pt1 | contig 36297 bp, 25 predicted proteins | sample Watercolumn_Towu_2_FD_181712 | JGI IMG/M metagenome (GOLD analysis project Ga0233425, IMG submission 181712) | Freshwater microbial communities from Lake Towuti, South Sulawesi, Indonesia - Watercolumn_Towuti2014_140_MG | ecosystem: Environmental > Aquatic > Freshwater > Lake | place...
GTTCCCAAAGAAAAGGCCGCCCCCAGCCGCGAAAGCCCTTGCGCTCCTCGCTTTCAGCAGGGGTCGGCAGAAGGGCGATCCATCGCCCTCTGCCAACGCGCGGCATCCCTGCCGCGCCCCTTCGGGCGATTCCTGCTGAAAGCTGCGGTGCTCAGCGCGGCTGCAGGGGACTGAAGAAACACGCACAGCGGGAGCATCTCTCGAAATTCAACAAAGTAGAACTTACTCAACGGCCTGCAGCTCGGCGGCGGACCCTCGTGCCGCGGGAATCGCCGCAGGGATACCGCGGCAACGGCATAACGCCGGGTGCGCCGGCGCTCAGCCCACGCACTCGTAGGAAATCTTGCCGTTTTCGATCTTCTTCATGCCCCAGGAACCGTCGTTCTCCAGTTCCAGCACGAAGTCGTAGTGTTCGTGGAGGGTGCCTTCCTCTTCCAGGGAGACATAGCTGATGCCGTGGGCGATCAGCATCTTGTGGATCTGGTCGACCTGCTCGTCGCTGAGCGCCGTGCACACCCGGTCGAGGAAGGCGAAGCAGGGCGCGGCCAACAGCAAGCGGGTGAAGGCGAGCAGCTGCTCCTCCCCCAGCGACAGCACGCTGGCCCAGTCCTGTTCGTCGTCGAGGCCGCCGGCCCGCTCCATCACCGCCTCCAGGCCCAGCGCCTGGAGAATCTCGAGTATGCGCTGCTCCGGCACGTCGAACTCCTCGCCGGAGCGCAGCAGCAGTTCCCTCAGGGTGCCGGGGTAGAGATAGGGCCGTTCCGGCAGGAATCGCACGGTGTCGAGATTGGGCCGGATGATCTGCCCCTGGCCGGCGTCCCAGATGCCGGCGGTGGCGCGCAGCAGCGCGACCTTGGCGGTGTCGTTGGGCCCGGAGATGAGCAGCCGCATGCCGTGGGGAACCCGGATCGACAGGTCGCGCACCAGTACCTTGCTGTCTTCCGGCGAATACAGGGTGAGGTTCTCGAAGCCGATGCAGTCGGGGTCCTCCGCCACCACGATGTCGGTGGCCTCCGGTGACTTGGCCATCTCGATGGCCTGTTCCAGCCGGTCCAGCCGCGCCGCCACCGCGGCGTAGGAGGAGATGGACTGGAACTGGTTGACGATGAGGGAGAAGGCGCCCACCAGATGGGCGAAGGCCATGGCGGACTGGGTGATCACGCCGAATTCCACCTCGCCGCGGATGTACATGGGCGCCACCACCAGCGCCGGAATGATCTGGATCATGTAGTTGTAGCCGGTGGTGAAGAAGCCCAGATTCCGGTTCACCGAGATGATGCGGCGGAAATTGCCGGTGAATTCCTCCACCCGCCGCAGCAGCTGGCTGGTGATCCGGCCTTCCCGGCGTGACAGGGCGATGGCTTCGGCATTCTGGCGCACATGGATGAGGCTGGAACGGAAATTGGCTTCCCGGTCGAACTGGTTGTAGTTGAGCCCCACCAGCGGCCGGCCCAGCTTGTAGGCGAAATAAGACCCGGCGATCGAATAGCCCACCGTGACCACGAACAACAGCGGGCTGATGGTCCACATGACCCCGGCGAACGCGATGATGGTGATCAGGCTGTTGAGCGCCATCAGCACCAGCGAAAGGGTGGAGACGGTGAAGGTGCGGACGTCGTCGGCAATGCGCTGATCGGGGTTGGCGATCTCGCCGTTCTGCGCCAGCTTGTCGTTGAGGCGGTGGTAGGTGCGGTCGCTGAGATAGGCCGAGACCAGGTGGCGGGTCAGCCATTCGCGCCACAGCAGCCCCAGCCTTTCCTCGGTGAAGCGGTAGAACACCGCCACCGCGGTGGATGCGGCGAACACCATGATGTACAGCATGGCCTGGCCGATGAAACCGGCGTGGTCGCGCTCGGCGATGGCCGTCATGAAGTTGCGGCCGACATAGCTGTTGACCACATTGAGCCCGCTCACGCCCAGCAGCAGCAGCAGCAGGGCCAGGGCCATCAGCTTGGCGGTGCCGCCGGAATCCGACGCGACAAATTTCTTGACGCCTTCCAGACAGCGCAGCCAGGTGAGCTTGCTGACCAGGACTTCTTGATCGTTCATCGGTTCCGCCCCTCGACGCTCTTCTTGTGGTTATGGGAATCTTAGCGGGTGTTCGCCCTTGGCCCGACCCCAATGCTGTTGAAATAAGGAACCCTCTCCCTCTGGGAGAGGGCAGGGTGAGGGCTGAAGCGCCTGATGTTCCAACGAAGCCGTCGCAAGCGCGAGGCGCTTCAGCCCTCACCCCAACCCCTCTCGCACGGGGAGAGGGGCCTAATTCAACGCCATTGTGGCCCGACACTCCCCGGACTGCGAATCCGGCCTGAATCCTCCGTAGCGGGCCGTTGCGGCAACCCCTTGGACTACACTTAGCAACCGCCCGGCTATCATAAGCCGGTCTGGGGGTTGAAACCATGCTCGGCGAGTTGCTGGATGACTTTTGCGATCCATCGGCCTGGGTTCCCGTGGCCTCGGGCCAAGCGCACCTGGACATCACCTCCGACCGGTTGGAAACCGGCGATGCGCTGCGGCTGGATTTCGACTTCAGGGGCGGCGGCGGCTTCGTGGTCGCCCGGCGGGCGGTGACCCGCGACATGCCCGAGAGTTTCAGCTTCCACTTCCGGATTCGCGGCGACGCACCCCTCAACAAATTCGAATTCAAGCTGTGCGACCCGTCCGGCCGCAACGTGTGGTGGTTCCACCGGGACCCCTTCCCCTGGCCCGCCGACTGGCAGGAGTATCGCATCGACCGCAGCCAGATCGAGTTCGCCTGGGGGCCTCGATGGGGCGAGGAGCTGACCCGCATCGGCGCCCTCGAACTGGTGATCGCAGCGGGGGAGGGGGGGGCCGGCACGGTGTGGCTCGCCGATCTGCGGCTGCAGGACCACAGCAAGCTGCCGCTGCCGCGGGTCCAGGCCTCCGGTTCGCTGCCGGGCTGTCCGCCGTCGGCTGTGGTCATGCCTGAAGCCGGCAGACCCTGGCACAGCGATCCGGCCGATCCCCATCCCTGGATCAGCCTGGATTTCGGGGAGGAACGGGAATACGGCGGTATCGTGGTGGATTGGCTGCCCGGCCGGCTGCCGCTCGGTTTCCAGGTGGAGGTCGCCGGCAGCGGCGAAGACTGGAGCACCGTCTACCAAGCCCCGTCGGCGGGGGCTCGCGCAAGCCACGTGTATCTGCCGGCCTGCCGGTCACGCCGGCTCAGGCTCCGCATCGCCGCCGGCGTCGGCGGAGTCGGCATCCGCAAGATCACCGTCAAGTCTTTCGAGTACTCCCGCAGCCTCCACCAGTTCTTCCAGCAGGTGGCTCGGGCCGGCCTGCGCGGTCATTACCCGCGCTACTGGCTGGGCGAGCAATCCTATTGGTCGCCGGTGGGCACACCCGCGGGCCCGGCGCGCGGGCTGCTCAACGAAGAGGGCATGGCCGAGATCGCGCCCGGCGGGTTTTCGGTCGAGCCTTTCCTCTGGCTGGACGGCACCCTGCTGAGCTGGAACGAAGGCAGCCGCGAACTGAGCCTGGAGCGCGGCTACCTGCCGATTCCCTCGGTGAAGCGCCAGACCCGCGGCTTGAGGCTCACCACCACCCTGTTCGCCGACCGGGTCGACGGCTGCGACGGCCTCTATCTGCGCTATCGGGTGGAGAACCTTGGAGCCGAGCCGCTCCGCCCGAGCCTGTTCACGGCATTGCGGCCATTTCAGGTGACGCCGCCCTGGCAGGCCTTCAACCGGCTCGGCGGCGCCAGTCCCATCGAGACCATCGACTGCCGCGACGGCACCGTCAAGGTGAACGGCGACATCCGGGTGATCGCGCTGCAGCAGCCGGACGGCTGCGGCGCGGCGGCGTTCGCCCAGGGCAACATCGCCGAGTTCCTGGCCGAGGGCCGGCTGCCGCGCGGCCGGTCCCTGGCCGACCCCTTCGGCCACGGTTCCGCCGCCCTGCGCTTCGACCTGGAGCTGGCCCCCGGCGGCTGCCGCGATTTTTATCTGCTGATCCCCTACGATGCCGACGCCGAGCCCGCGGCGGCGGCGGCCGACGGCCCCGCCCGGTTCGCCGCCGCCTGCGGCGACTGGGCCGCCCGCCTGAACCCGCTGGAGCTGACCCTGCCCGGCGATGCCCGGCCGCTTTTCGACACCTACCGCACCGCCCTGGCTCATATCCTGATCCACCGCGACGGCCCCGCCCTGCAGCCCGGACCGCGCCGCTACACCCGCTCCTGGGTACGGGACGGCGCCATCATGGCCGCGGCCCTGCTGCGCAACGGCTGCGCCGATGCGGCGCTGGACTTCGTGCGCTGGTACGCCGGCTTCCAGCGCGGCGACGGCCTGGTGCCCTGCTGCGTCGATCACGGCGGGCCGGATTGGCTGATCGAATACGACAGCCTGGGGGAGTGGCTGTTCGTCATCATGGAATGCTACCGCTACACCGGCGACTCCGATTTCCTGGCCGAGCAGTGGCCCGGCGCCCGCCGTGCCGTCGACTGCATCGAGCGGCTGTGCGCAACCCGCCTGACCGGCGAATACCGCCAGCCGGACCGGCTGGCCTGCTTCGGGCTTTTGCCGGAATCCGCCAGCCACGAAGGCTATCTGGCCCATCCGGTCCACGCGTATTGGGACGATTTCTGGGCACTGCGCGGACTGAAGGATGCCGTGACCATGGCCGAGAACCTGGGCTTCGCGGCGGAGGCCGCCCGTATCGGCGCCTTGCGGGAAACCTTGCGCGGCCATGTCTATGCCTCCCTGCAACGGGTCATGGCCGAGCGGGGACTGGACTATTTGCCGGGCTCGGTGGAATGGGCCGATTGCGACCCTTCCGCCACCGCGGTGGCGGTGGCACCGGTGGACGAACTGGCGGACCTGCCGCGGCAAGCGCTGGAGCGCACCTTCGCGATCTATCTCGAGCGGTTCCGCGACTGCCGCAGCGGCAAGATCGACTGGCCCAACTACACCGCCTACGAGATCCGCATCATCCCGGCCCTGGTACGGCTGGGGAAACGCCGGGAAGCCCTGGAACTGGTACGTTTCTTCATCGGCGACCGCCGGCCGCTGCCATGGAACCAGTGGCCGGAGATTTCCTGGCGCGATCCGGAAAGTCCGGGCCACATCGGCGACGTGCCGCATACCTGGATCAGCGCCGAATACGTGCTGGCCTTCCTCGCCCTGTTCGCCTACGACCGCGACGCCGACCAGGCACTGGTGGTGGGAGCCGGCCTTCCCGCCGAGTGGCTGCAGGGTGACGGCATCAGCGTCCGCAACCTGCACACCCGCTACGGGATGCTGGACTTCAGCCTGCGCCTGGATGGCGATTTCCTGGAATTCCGGCCGGGCAACCGGCTGACCTACCCACCCGGCGGCATTCTGCTGCAGCCGCCGGTGCCTTTCGCCTATGCCGAAGCCGACGGTGTGCGATTGGACACGGCGGACGCCTCAGGCGTTAGACTAACCGCACCGGCGGCGACGGTACGCGTCGCTCTCCGGGAGGGTTGAGTGCTCGCCATTCCTTCGCCGACAGGCCGCATCGTGTCCGCCAACGAATCTACCGTCAAACAGCAACTCAAGATCCTGGTGGTCGACGACCTCGCCGCCAACCGCATGCTGGTCCGCGAACAGCTGCGCCACATGGGCTTCCGTCACGTGGTCGAGGCCGACAACGGCGCCGCGGCGGTTGCGGCGTTCCAGGCGGAGCCGTCCGACCTGGTGCTGATGGACGTCATCATGCCGGTCATGGACGGCCACGAGGCGGCGGCGCAAATCAAGGAGATGAGCAGTGCCCGCTGGGTCCCCATCGTGTTCCTCACCGGCGCCGAATCGGAAGCCCAGCATCTGCGCTGCCTGGAAGTCGGCGACGATTTCCTTTCCCGGCCGATTCACTTCGTCATACTCAAGGCCAAGATCGAGGCCATCCTGCGCACCCTCAAACTGCAGGAGCAAATCCGCCAGAAGAACAACGAACTGCAGCAGTACTACCACAACGCCGAGGAAGAAAAGCGGGTCACCGCCCACCTGATGCAGAACATGGTGGCCGGCCCCGGCCTGCGCGACCCGGTGCTGAAAACCACCATCGTGCCGGCGGAGTACCACAGCGGCGACGTCATCATGGCCGCCCGCGCGCCCAACCAGGCGCTGTTCCTGATGCTGGCCGACGGTACCGGCCACGGGCTGGCGGCGGCCATCAACGTCATGCCGCTGCCCCAAATCTTTTACGCCATGGTCAGCAAGGGCTTCACCCTGCCGAGCCTGCTGCAGGAGCTCAACGGCAAGGCTTGCGGCTGGCTGCCCAGGGACCGCTTCGTCGCCGCCACCCTGGTGGAGATCAACGAACGCGAGCAGACCATCCGGGTATGGAACGGAGGCAATCCGGATGTGCTGCTGATCGGCCCGGACGGCACCGTTCGCCACAGTTGGCGCTCCCGCCACCTGCCCCTGGGGATCTTGCCGGAAAGCGAGTTCGACGCCCAGTTCGACTCCTATTTCATCGATGCTCCAGGCCAGCTCGTGCTGTATTCGGACGGGTTGCTGGAAGCCGCCGACCCGGCATACGACCGGTTCGGCCAGGACCGGCTGGTCGCCACCCTGGCGCAACCCGCTCCGGCCGATCGCTTCGATGCCGTGCTGGCGGCACTGACGGCGCACCTGCGGGGCCGCCCGGCCCACGACGACGTGTCGCTGATGTTCGCGGAAATCGGCACCGAAGGGGCGACGCCCCAGCTGAACGCACCGGAGGAAAAGACGGCGCCGCCGCCGGACAGCACCGACAACTGGCGGTTGCGCATGGAGCTCACCGCCTCGGAAATCCGCTACTACGATCTGGCCCCCCATTTGTTGAGCCTGCTGGAGAAGATCGAGGACGTCAAACCGCACAAGACCTCGCTGTTTTTGGTGTTGAGCGAGCTGCTGGTGAATGCGGTGGACCACGGCCTGCTCAAGCTCGAGTCGGACGTCAAACATACCGAAGGCTTCGAGCGCTATCTGAATCTGCGCGAACAGCGACTCGCTGCCCTGCAGCACGGTGCCATCTGCGTCACCGTGGAAAAATCCAGCGAGCAGGGCCGCCGTACCATGGTCATCGCCGTGCGCGACAGCGGCGGCGGTTTCGATTACCACAACCTGGAGCGGCACCTGGAAAACCACGACCTGCCCTATGGCCGCGGCTTAGGCCTGGTGCGCAGCCTGGCCTCCCGCATTGAGTTCCGCGACGACGGCAGCGAGGTGGTGGTTTACTACCCCTATTAGCGCCACTGCCGGCTTGCCGCGGAACCCGCCGACCCTGGTTGGACTCGCCGGTTTCGCGTCCTGATGCCGGGCATCCCCGCAGCGGAGCCGGTATTTCGCGCGCGCCGATCTCCGGGCGATAATCGCGGCACTGCAATCACTTCCGGACTCCCATGAAAAAATTCCTCGATAGCATCGACAGCCTGCTGGATGCAAGCCTGAAGGGCTTCGCCGCCGCCCATGCCGATCTGGTCGGCTTCCATTCCGAGCCCCGCTATCTGTGGCGCAAGCAACCCGGCCGGCCCGGCAAGGTGGTGCTGATTTCAGGGGGCGGTTCCGGCCACGAGCCGCTGCATGGCGGCTTCGTCGGCCGGGGCATGCTGGATGCGGCCTGTCCCGGCGAGATCTTCACTTCGCCCACCCCGGATCAGATGCTGGCGGCAGCGCAGGCGGTGGATCAGGGGAGCGGGGTGCTGTTCATCGTCAAGAACTACGCCGGCGACGTGATGAATTTCGAGATCGCCGCGGAGATGCTGGAATCGCCCCATGCCACGGTGCTGGTGGCCGACGACGTGTCGCTGCCCAAGGACCACAGCATCGGCCGGCGCGGGGTGGCCGGCACCCTGGTCGTCGAAAAGATGGTCGGCGCCGCCGCCGAACGGGGCGCCGACCTGGCGGCCTGCAAGACCCTCGGCGAGCGGGTGGCGGCGGCCACCGCCTCCATGGGCGTGGCCCTCACCAGCTGCACGGTGCCGGCCCTGGGCCGGCCGACCTTCGAACTGGGCGCCGACGAGATCGAGATGGGGGTGGGCATCCACGGCGAACAGGGCCGGCGCCGCATGGCCCTGTCCGGGGCCAGCGGGATCGTCGCCACCCTGGCCGATGCCATCGCCGCCGACCTGCCGCTCGACCCCGCCCGGCCGATCCTGCTGCACGTCAACGGCTTCGGCGGCACGCCCCTGGTGGAGCTGTACCTGGTCTACGACATCGCCCGCCGCTATTTCGAGGCCAAGAGCATCACCATCGCCCGCTCCCTGGTGGGCAACTACACCACCTCGCTGGACATGGCCGGCTGCTCCCTGACCGTGACCTTGCTGGACGAGGAACTGCTGGAACTGTGGGATGCGCCGGTGCTGACCCCGGCGTTGCGCTGGGGTTGCTGAGGCCGGCTAGAGGCTGGGGCCGGAAACGCAGAACAAGGCCTTGAGGTAATCGGATTCCGGGATCGCCGGATGGATGGGATGATCCGGCCCCTGGCCGCCGCGGCCGATCAGCACCAGATGGCGGTCCAGCTGGCGCGCGGTGGCCCGCAGCAGATCGTGCAGCGCCTCCGGCGCCAGGTGGTAGGAACAGGAGGCCGATACCAGCACGCCGCCGTGGGCCAGCAGCTGCAAGGCGCCCTGGTTGAGCCGCCGATAAGCTTCCAGTCCGGCCTTCGCATCCTTCTTGCGCTTGATCAGGGCCGGCGGATCCAGCACGATCACCTCGTAATGGCGGCGTTCCTCCCGCGCCTGCTTGAGAAACTCGAACACGTCGGCGTGCTGGAAGCCGACCCGGTCTTCCACCCCGTTGAGCCGGGCGTTCTCCCGCCCCAGCGCCAGGGCGGACTCGGAACCGTCGACACAATGCACCGACGCCGCGCCGCCCGCTGCCGCCTGGATTCCCCAGGCGCCGCTGTAGCTGAACAGGTCCAGCACCTTGCGCCCCTGGGCGAGGGCGGCGGTGCGGGCGCGGTTGTCGCGGTGATCGAAGAACCAGCCGGTCTTCTGCCCCGCCAGCACATCGATGCGGAATTTCACGCCGTTTTCCTCGATCTCCACCGGACCGGCCAGGTCGCCGGCGACCACGGCGGTCGCCACCTCCAGCCCTTCCAGCTGGCGCAGGCCCGATTCGTTGCGCAGCACGACGGCACGGGGCTGCAGCAGGGCTTCCAGCTGCTCGACGATGACCGGCTGCAACCGGTCCATGCCGGCAGTGTTGGTCTGCACCGCCAGGACATCGCCGTAACGGTCCACCACCAGTCCCGGCAACCCGTCGCTCTCGCCGTACACCAGCCGGTAATCAGGACGCCGGTAGAGCCGCTCGCGCAACGCGAGGGCGCGCTGCAGGCGGCCGGCGATGAATGCCGGGCCGATCGCGGTCTTGGGATTGCGGGTCAGCAGGCGGGCGGCGATGAGGGATTCGGGATTGACGTAAGCCACACCCATCTCCTGGCCGCGGCTGTCTTCGACCCGGACCAGGTCGCCCGGCGCAAAGCCGCGCAACGGGGTCTGCTCCACGTCGACCTCGTTGCTGAAGATCCACAGGTGGCCGGCACGCAGGCGTTTTTCTTCGTTCTTGCGCAGCCGCAGGGCAGGATAGGTCATGGTCGGCCTCTCAATGGCTCTTGCCGTCGTCGAAGGACGGCAGCAGGCTGGAAAAGAAATCGCCATGGGGGGCGAGATGTTTGCGGCTGGCGGCCAGGGCGGCTTGCAATTCCTGTTTGATCTTTTCGTCGGAAAGCCTCTGGCTGGCGCGCAGGGGTGCCCGGTCGGCCTTCTCGAAATATTTGACGGCTTTCTCGGGGTCTCCTTCGTGCAGCCAGTAGTCGCCCAGGAAGTAGTTCGAATCGAGGGCATCGGGGTAGAGCCGCGCCGCCGCCTCCAGATAGGTCAGGGCCTGGCTCTCGTCGCCGTAGGAGATGGGCCAGCCCGGCAGGCGGTAATACAGATTGCCCAGGGTGATGAAGGCGGAGGCGTCCATGGCCTTGGGATCGAGATCGATGGAACGGATCAGCAACTCGCGGGCCCGGTTGAGCCGGCTCAGGGAACTCAGGCCCCAATCCGCGGCGGCGTAGGTGCAGAGGATCACGGCCTCGACGATCAAGGGCTCGGCCCGCTCGGGCTGCGCCTTGGCCAACTTGTGCACGCGCGGCAGCAAGGCTTCGTAGATTTCCGCCTGGCGGTCGTCGGGCTGATGGTAGAAGGCTTCGGCCCACTCGTCCTGGATGTGTTGCAGCGCAGCGTCGAAGGGTTTGTCGTCGGCGTGGGCTGCGGCCAGAAAACAGGCCAGCAGGACCGGGACGATACGGGATCGGAAGAAGTTCAAAGGAACCGGATCGGGGTGGGTGGAGTAATGCGGAGGCTCGCGCGGCCGCGGACAGACCGGGAAGGATAAAGCCCCGCACCTCAGGATTCAATGCGATGGGAGCATCCGCCACCGTCATCAATCGGTCACGGCGGCAGCAGATAATCCAGCCCCTTCCCCTGCCGGACCCCGTTGCTTTCCTTTTGCGGCAAGCGAACTATGCTGAATTCATCATTCATCCGCCAGCCAATCCGATGACACACGCCGGCGACGGCCCCAGCACCCGACACCACACCTACAAGCAGTTCGACCAGGAGCTCGACGGCATCCGTGCCCAGGCGCTCGCCCTGGGCGGACTGGTGGAGGAGCAGATCGGCCTGGCGATGAAGGCCTTGGTGGAAAATGACGCCGACCTCGCCCAGGATGTCATCCGCAACGACCACCGGGTAAACTGCCTGGAAGTCGAGGTCAACGAACAGTGCACCCAGGTGCTGGCCCGGCGCCAGCCGGCGGGAGGCGACCTGCGGCTGGTGGTGGCGGTGCTCAAGACCATCACCGACCTGGAGCGCATCGGCGACGACGCCAAGCGGATCGCCCGGCTGACCTTGGCGATGGGCGAGCATTACCCGCGCAAGAGCCAGCTGTACCGGCTCGGCGACTTTTCCGGCCGGGTCCGGATGCGTCTGAAGGAGACCCTGGATGCCTTCAGCCGCATCGACGTCGACGCAGCCTTCGAGGTCAAGCGGGGTGACGACGAACTGGACGAGGAATACCGCGCCATCGTGGCGGAGCAGATAGCCGCCATGTCCAGCGATCTTCGCATCATTCCGGTGGCACTCAACCTGATCTGGATCGCCAAGGCGCTGGAGCGGGTCGGCGACCGCTCCTGCAACATCTGCGAGTACATCATCTATTACGCTCGGGGCAAGAACGTGCGGCACCTGTCCCTGGAGCAAGCCGCCCGGGACCTGCTGAACGACTCCTGAGCGGCGGGAACCGGCGTCCCGGTCGGTTACAATCGGCCGCCATGTTCGACCTCGGCCAGATCCCTTCCACACCCGCCTTCGTTTACGACGAGACCCGCATCCTCCAGACCGCCCGGCTGCTCGCACCCCTGCGCGCGCGCGGGCTCAAATTCTGCTATTCCATCAAGGCCTTGCCGCTGCTACCCGTGCTGGAGCTGCTGGCACCCCAGGTGGACGGTTTCGCCGTCAGCTCATCCTTCGAGGCGCAGCTGGCCTCGATGGTGGCCGGGGGCGATCGCCACATCACCAGCCCCGGCCTGCGTGCCGAGGATATCGACATCATCGGCCGCCATTGCAGCCATGTCAGCTTCAACTCCCTGAACCAGTTCCGCCGCCTGCACAAGCGGTTGCCGCCCGGCGTCAGCTGCGGCATCCGAATCAACCCGGAGCTATCCTTCGCCGCCGATGAGCGCTTCGATCCCTGCCGCCCCTATTCCAAGCTGGGGGTCGGAATCCCGGCCCTGCTGGATGCCTGGCGCGACGACCGGGAACTGCGGGATTGCATCGACGGGCTGCATTTCCACACCGTGTTCGCCGCCACCAGTTTCGCGCCGCTGCGTGTCACCCTGGATCACCTGCTGGAGCGCTTGCAGCCGATGCTGCCGGCGATCCGCTGGATCAACCTGGGCGGGGGCTATCTATTCGATGCGGCCGATGCCTTGCAGGAACTGGCCGAGCTGACCGACCATCTGGTCCGGGACTATGGCATCCAGCCGGTGTTCGAGCCCGGCAAGGCCCTGGTGGGGGCAGCGGGCTACCTGGCGGCGTCGGTGATCGACCGTATCGACCAGTGGGACAAACCGGTCGCGGTATTGGATACCGGAGTCAACCATCATCCGGAAACCTTCGAATACCAGAGGAGGCCGCAACCGGCGTGGGTCGAACCGGCTTCGGGGATGCCAGTGATCCTGGCCGGTTGTTCCTGTCTGGCGGGCGACGTGTTCGGCGAATACCGGTTCGCGCGGGTGCCGGAGGTCGGTGACCGCCTGGCGTTTCGCGACGTCGGCGCCTACAGCCTGATCAAGGCGAACCGGTTCAATGGCCATGATCTGCCGGACGTGGTGAGCTGGGACGGGCAGCGGCTGATCGTGGTGAAGTCGTTCGGCTTCGCCGATTTCCGCGAGCTATGGACGGCTGACGCATCCGCTGCGTCTGAACTATCATGGACTTCCGGATAGTTCGCGCCGTCGCTCCGATACCATGACCGATCGAACCCTGCCGATTCAGCCTTTCCGGCCACGGCTTTCCAGCCTTGGCGGCGGCGGCGTGCTGCTCGCCGCCCTGCTGGGCCTGGGCGGCTGCGCCAGCACCGGCGATAAACCGTCGGCGCCGGAGGCGCCGTCGGCTTCCCGTGCCGTGGGTTACGCCCTGAGCCTGCAGGGGATTCCTTACCGGCCCGGCAAGGAGCGCCCGGACGAGGGGTTCGATTGCAGCGGTTTCGTCCGCCACGTCTACTCGCGCCAGGGCATCCTGCTGCCGCGCCGGGTACGCGACATGGCCTACCAGCTGCCGACCGTGGACAAGGATGAGCGGCAGCCGGGCGACTTGGTATTCTTCAACACCAGCGGCCAGCCGTTTTCCCATGTCGGCATCTACGTGGGGGACGACCGCTTCGTGCATGCACCCAGCCCGCGCACCGGCCGAGTCATGGTATCCAGCCTCGATCTGGCCTATTGGCGGCAACGCTTCATCGGCGTCCGCCGGCCGCTGTGGTCCGGTACCTGGACCAGCGGTGCCCTCGGGCGGGAGCCTTCGATCACCCGCTAGCCCCGATCCATTCAGGAGGAATTATGAAAGCCATCGTGATGACCCGCCCCGGCGGCCCGGAAGTCCTGGAACTGGCCGAACTGCCCGAACCGCGGGCTTGCGGCGCAGACCAGCTCAAGGTGCGGCTGCGCGCCGCCGGGGTCAATCCCATCGACACCAAGCTGCGGGCCAAAGGGGTGTTCTACCCGGATGCATTGCCGGCCGTGCTGGGCTGCGACGGTGCCGGCGAAGTGGTGGAAACGGGAACGTCGGTCGACCGCTTCCGGGCCGGCGACCGAATCTGGTTCTGCCACGGCGGTCTGGGAGCCGAGCAGGGCAACTACGCCCAGTACACGGTCATCGACCAGCGCTGGGCCGCGGCCATGCCGGCCTCTTTGAGCTTCGAGCAGGCCGCCGCCGGCCCCCTGGTCTTGATCACCGCCTGGGGCGCGCTCTACGACCGCGGCCGGCTGCAGCCGGGACAGACGGTGCTGATCCACGCCGGAGCCGGCGGCGTCGGCCACGTCGCCATTCAGCTGGCCAGGCTGCGCGGCGCCCGCGTCATCGCCACGTCCGGCACGGCGGAAAAGCTGGAATTGATGCGGCTGTGGGGCGCCGACGAGGTGATCAACTACCGCGAGCAGGACTTCGTCGCGGAAGTGAATCGGCTCACCGGCGGCCGCGGCGCCGACCTGTCCGTCGATACGGTGGGACCGGACATCTTCGCCCGCAGCGTCGGGTGCACCGCACATTTCGGCGACATCGTCACTTTGCTGGGCATCGACGAGGCCGGCTTGCAGGAGGCCCGCATGCGCAACCTCCGAATCGGCTTCGAGCTGATGCTGACTCCGATGCTGCGGCAACTGGACGAAGGCCGCGCCCATCACGTCGAGATCTTGGAGCGCTGCGCCGAATGGATCGACGCGGGCCAGCTCAAGGTGCACGTCGGCAAGGTCATGCCCCTGGAACAGGCGGCAGTAGCCCATGGCCTGATCGAGACGGGGCGGACCGTCGGCAAGATCGTGCTGACGATCCCTTAGAACCTGCCGGGCCGGGAGTGGCTCGTCCGGCAAGTCTGAACTTCAGGCGAGCGGCAATTGACTAACTGGTGAGTCAATTGCCGGCACGCCACGGCCGGATTTAAGTGCCGGTTAATCCGGATGTGAGAATGTTATCCCCAAAGCCGCCAGCGTGCTTTCGCACCGGCAGCCGCCCTCGACTTGTCACGGGAGTTCGCCCATGAACACCAAACCGTCCTCTACCCGATCCGCTCTGGCAGGCGTCTTGCTGTTGCTGGCCGGCGCCGTCCAGGCCGACCACCGCTACGGGGGAGGTTATGGCCCCCAGCCTTATGGCTGGTATCCGCCACCACCGGTCTACGTAGCGCCACCCCCCGTCATCTACTCCGCCCCGGTTTACCCGGCACCCGTTTACGTGCCGCCGCCGATGAACTATGCGCCGATTCAGCCGGGCCTCACGGTGGGCATACCGCCGTTCTACCTCAATCTCCCCCTGGGAGGCGGCTGGGGACCGCGCCACCATCACCATCATCGGGGACATTGGTAACCGACGCTTCCCGAATACCGGGAACGGCGATCGACATAAGCAGGTCGGATCAAGCATCCGGAAAGCGATACTGCTAAGCGGTGGCCCGCAGATCACCCACCTCCCACAACCGGGAGGGACCCTCTATGAAACGACTGCTCCTCATCTGTTTGATCCTGTTCACCGTGTTGCCAGGCTGCGCGGTCTACACCCCCGGCTACGGCTATGGACCCGGCTACTCCTACCCGTATTATGGATACGGATACGGCTATCGCAGCTACCCGTATTCGGGCTACGCCGTGGGGCCGCCGGCGATCGGCTTCGGTTGGCGACCCGGTTGGGGTCACCGTCACCATCACCCCGGTTGGGGGCGTTTCGGCGGGCACCATCATCATCATCGGTGGTAGCCGCTCGGCACCACCCGTGTGAGCGGTTCGCTCCCTCTTGAAGTATTCCTGACCCGAGGCGGCATGGGCCGCCTTCGACAGTCCTCGATCCCCGGCCGATTTCCAACCGGTGTCCCGGAAACGGGACATCTTAATCCCATTGCAGAATAATGGGTTCTCCGGGTTCGCGGCTACCTTGGGCGACGCCTGTCGCGGGTAGGCGGATGACGTACCTGACATTTTTGGCAGTCATTGGCAGCCGTATCTGGCAAACACGGATGCGAGAAGATCGCATTCGATGGAGTCCGATCGGCTCTCGCGTTAGAATGGTCAATCCAGTCAATGAGTTAACTCCATTCTCCAAGACTCTCACAACATGGCATAAACCATGCTTATAGCCTTTGGCTGCATAGAGATTCCATGCCGACACTTTCGCATGCCGGACGACCTGAACCGGGTCCGGAAAACCCGGTTCCGGCACAGCGCCATCGCGATCTGCAGTACGCACGGCATCGGAGATCCGCAGTATTTGATTACTCACCCATTCGCAATCGGTACACCGGAACGGTTACATGCAGGTTATGTCAGCGGCAGCGTCACGGATTGTGATCGTCGAATCGGATCTCAACATGGGCATGCTCATAGAGCATATTCTGAAAAACCAGGGATATGTCACTTTTCGGGTAACCGATGGATTGGCAGCCAAAAATCTGGCCGATACCCAACCACCACCGGATCTCGTGCTATTAAACCTATCCTTGCCGTTCCTCGATGGAAACCTGCTGCTTTCCCATATCAAGCGAACCAGCCACGGCTGGTCGAATACCCCCGTCATCGTGCTATCGGCACGCTCCCATCCTCAGGACATAGCCCGCGCCCTGCATAGCGGCGCTGCCGAATCACTCGGCAGTCCCATCCATCTAGATGAAATGCTTGTACGTGTCAGGAGGCACGCGAAGAGTGCGCCTACATCGAATTCTGTGTCTCACGATGGGTCTTGTCCCGACGATGCCGCTAAGCGCCGCGCCGCCGGCCTCCACTGAGACGGGAACCGAGGCTGGGCGGAATGTCGCCGCAGAACGGCTTGATCCTGCGACTGCGGAGCGCAGTTTGCGCCGGGAATTGCGGGCCGATCCCGAAAACCCGGAGACCCGCTTCAGGCTGGCTCGGGTTCTGTCGTGGCAGGAAAAATATGCCGAAGCCGAACAGCACTATCGCAAGCTGGTGGCGCAACACCCGGAGAATGGCGATTTCCGCTTGGGACTCGCACAAGTCCTGGTGTGGAGCGGCAACAAAGACCAGGCGATACCGCTGCTGGAACAGCTGAGCGACGGCGGCCGCAAGAATCCCGATGCCATCCGTTTGCTGCTGCAGTGCTGGTCTTCCGGTACCCGGGCACAACGGGAAGCCGCCGATCGCCTGCGCGCCGACGCCAGACGGAACTATCCCAACGAAGACTTCGGAGCTACCGCGCCAGCGTCTGCTCCCCCCTTCCACGGCCTGCCGCCGAACCAGATCGAGGTCGGTGGCGGCTACGATCGGTTAAGTAACGGCCGGGCACCCTGGAATTCCCAATATCTGATGTTCAGCAAGCAGTTTCAGCCGCATACCAACCTTTATGGCGGAGTTCAGCACACGGAGCGGTTCGGCTTGGATGACGTCCAACTGCATCTCGGCGGCTATCTGCCCCTGGCGGATCGCTGGACCGCCAACCTGGAGGCGGGATACAGCCCGACCGGCCGGGTATTGCCGCAGCATTATGAACTGGTCCATGTCCAGCGGAGTTTCGATGGCGGTTTGATACTCGGGACCGGCTACCGTTTCAGGGAATATGCGGCAGCCCAGACCCACGCGGCATTATTCAGTGCCGAGCAATATTTCTCGAACTTCCGGTTTGCCTATACCTACTCGCCTTCTTTCGTCCGCAGCCAGACCGCCCATAACCACTCGGTTCAGCTTGGCTACTGGTATAGCGATTACAGCTTCGTCAATCTGAGTTACGGGATCGGCAACGAACTGAACAACATTATTCCCTTCGGAGTGGTTTCTGCTGCCGTGGAATCCTACGGCATCAACGGCCGACACTGGATTACCCCGGAATGGGCGATTACCTGGTCGTTCAGCCACCAGCGTCAGGGTAATTATTACGACCGTACCGGAGGTCAAGTTGGAATTCGTTGGGCTTTCTGATCCATTGTTGAGGATCGCTTTCTGGACCGGGCTGATCAGCATCGTACTGATCGTTCTGGCGCTGCTCCGTATCCTGTCTCTTCGGATTACTTATCTCCGGAGGGAAACAAAAAAGCGGCGATTCATCGCTTCCTGGCGACCCATCATCGTCCAGTGGCTTGCCGGGGACGAATCCATCGAACTACCCTTGATACCCAAGGACCAATACCTGAATTTCCTGCTCTTGTGGCTGCATTTCCACGAGAATCTCCGGGGCGAATCCACGGCCGCGTTGAATCGGCTGGGCAAGGCCGTGCACATCGAAGCCTACGTCAACCGCTTGCTCCGGCGGAGCAAGACCGATCAGAGACTGATCGCCGCCGCCGCCAGCGGACACCTGCGTCTGTCGGACTGCAGCGACAGGCTTTGGCTCTATGCACAGCAGCGTTCAAGCGGCTTGTCGCTGACTGCGGCTCGCGCACTGTGTCAGATCGATCCTGTAACCGCGGCCGAGAAGGTGATACCCCTCATGGGAAAGCGCACCGACTGGCCCATGGCCAAGGTAGCGGCCATCCTGAACGAAGCAGGGACAGGCTTCCTATGCCATTACATCGGCATGGCCGAGACCACGTTAACCGAGCGGCCCGAACGATTGCCCCGGCTGTTGCGGATACTCGGCGGCGTCCACCGGGATCAGCCCCTCGACCTGGTGCAACGCATCCTCGCGGAGAACCATCCTCCCGAACTCGCGTCGGCTGCACTGCGGCTGATCTGTCACCCCAGCGAATTGGCGTCGGCGCGGGCCCGTCTTGCCGATCCCCATTGGACGGTGCGGGTTCAAGCCGTCACCAAGTTGGGTGCGCTCGGTACCGCTGCTGATATCGAAAGTGTTGCCGCGTTGTTGCAGGACCGTGAATGGTGGGTCCGTTACCGCGCAGCGCAGGCCATAGAGGGCCTATCGGGCTTGCCTGCGCGCCTCAAGCAGGTGGAAGCCGAACTGCACGATCCGTTCGGCATCGATATGCTGCACCACGTCATCGCTGAATCGGACCTCCGAAATTCGCAACGGGTATTCCGCTTGCCCCCCGCTTGTTTCGGTCCGCTTCCGGCGTCGGGCGAACCGGCGTTGCCCTGACGGCTCGCACATTACCGCCATCCTCCCCTGGTCTGTTCCCGAGATAGTTCATGGATCCAGTTGACGTCGCCGCGTTCGTCGGATTCAGCGAGTGGTTTTTCCTGCTGTATTTTACCGCGTTGAATCTGCTCTATCTGCTGCTGAATCTGCTGTCGCTGATCAGCATCCGGCGCTATATCCCCACCAAGGTGCTGGACGACGTCGCAGCGGTGACCACCTCGCTGATGCCACCGGTCAGCATCCTGGTACCGGCCTACAACGAGGAGCTGACCATAGCTTCGACAGTGAAGTCGCTGCTTCAGCAGGATTATCCCGAATTCGAGATCGTGGTGATCAACGACGGCTCGACCGACGATACCCTGGACGTGCTGCGCCGGGAACTGGCCCTGGTTCCCTTCCCCGAGGCTTACCGGATCAATATTCCCTGCAAGGCAGTGCTGCAGATCTATCGATCGACCCTCCATCCCAGCATCCGGGTGATTGACAAAATCAACGGCGGCAAGGCCGATTCTCTCAACGCGGGCATCAACGGCAGCCGTTACCCCTATTTCTGCAGCGTCGACGCCGACACGGTACTGCTGAAGGATAGCCTGAGGCGGGTCACGGCACCGTTCATGGAAGATTCCGGGGTCGTCGTCAGCGGCGGTACCGTCCGGGTCGCCAACGGTTGCCAAGTATTGGACGGCGTGCTGACCCGCATCGGATTGCCCAGCAATCTGCTGGCACTGTTCCAGGTCGTCGAATATCTGCGTGCGTTCCTGTTCGGCCGGGTGGGCTGGTCGGCCATGAACGCCCTGCTGGTCATTTCCGGTGCCTTCGGTGTGTTCCGCAAGGAGGTAGCGGTGAGGGTCGGTGGCTACAGGACCGACACCCTGGGTGAAGACATGGAGATCATCGTGCGCATCCACCGTATCCTGCGCCGGGAGCGGGTGCCCTACCGGGTGGTGTTTCTGCCGGACCCGGTATGTTGGACCGAGGTTCCGGAGACCTTGGGCGATCTGCAGGGACAAAGGACCCGATGGCAGCAGGGCTTGGTGGAGAGCCTGAGCAAGAACTGGGGATTGATGTTTTCCCGCCGCGGCGGCCTCGCCGGCTGGGTGGCGTTTCCCTGCACTTTACTGTTCGACTGGGCTGGCCCTTTCATCGAGGTATTCGGCTACATCCTGATGGTGCTGTTCTATCTGTTCGGTTTCATCAACTTCGGCACTTTCTGGCTATTCATGTTCGTCGCTTTCGCGGTCGGCCTGCTGCTCTCCCTGTCCGGCCTGTTCCTGGAAGAGATTTCCTTCAATACCTATTCCAGGCCGAAATACCTGCTGGTGTTGCTGCTCGTGGCCATCCTGGAGAATCTCGGTTATCGCCAGCTGAATTCCCTGTGGCGGGTACTGGGCGTGGTGCGCTGGATATTCCGCCGCAAACGCCGCTGGGGAGAAATGAATCGGCGGGCGACGTGGGTCAAGGCCGAGCGGTGATGCGGCCGGCATTGTGGTGCCTGGTCGGCTGCCTGACCGGTATGCCGGCGGCCGCGCAGTGGCTCAACCTCTGTCCCGCCGGGCAGACCGGGGTCGGGACGCCCGGCTATCTGAGCCATATCGATCTGGGCAACGGCCGGTTCGAGCGGCTGAGCCTGACGGAAAACGCCGAACCCGGCTGCCCCGTCCTCCCGTTTCGGGCAGCCCCGGACCAGGTGCAGTGGACCCGCATCGTGCCGTATCCGGCGGCCTTGAGGGGAGTCCACCAGGTGGTCTTGCAGGGAAGCCGGCAGGACTTGGGATTCCACGTCAGCGAATTGATCGTTCCGGAACACCCGGGTCCCAGCTACGTGGGACGTAAGATGGTCCTGCCCGGCTTAGAGCTGCTGACCAAGTTCACTCTGGAAACCTTCGGCGAGGAAGCCAGAGCCGAGCTCGACGACAGCAATCCGGCGACCGTGAGCCTCCACTGCGCGCCGGGCAGCCGTCCTGCCGGCCTGGTGCTTAAAGTCTCCTCGTCGCTGCCGCAGCGGGCAGCGCTCCAGCTGGCACTCACCGCTCAAGGCAGCGGCCGCTTCACCGTCGGCTATTCCGACCAGGCGCGGCATATCGCCGGCGACCCGATCATGTTGGGGGAGCTGAACCTGTCCTCCGCGAATTCCGACCGGCGTTTCACCTTCGGGCCGCCCGCCGACCCGGAGATCAGGGCCGACTGGCGCTCCCTGACCCTGGCCTGTCCGGGGGAAGGGGGCCATCTCGCACTGTCCGGCCTGAGGCTGGAAGTTGCAGGCGAGAAAGCTGCGCCCGGCAGGGCCAGCTGGTACTGGTCAGCCGCCAGCTGGAGGCTGAAACCGGAAGCAGTGCTGGCCCAGCAGCGCGACTGGCGACTACGGCGCATTTATCTCGGGATCGACTTTCGGGATGGTTCGGTCGCCGACACCGAATCCTTGCGCCATTTCGTCGCCCGCGCCCATGAAACCGGACTTGACGTCTGGGCGGTACTGGGCGATCCGGCCGCGATCCGCCCGACCGGCCGGCTCCGGTATCAAAATCTGGTCGTTGCTTTGGGCGATTACAACAAGGATGCGCCACCGGCTTCCCGGTTGAACGGCATCCAGTTGGATATCGAGCCCTATCTCGATGCGGCTTACCAGGGTCAGGAACAGCTCTGGAAATCGGAATACCTTGCCGCCATCTCCGCCATCAGCGCGACTTCGCCATTGCCGGTAGAAGTGGTACTGCCGTTCTGGCTCGACGATCCCCGATTCCTGGCCGGTCTGGCCGGTTCGGTGCGGGGAGTGACCGTCATGGACTACCGCACCGACCCCTTGTTCATCACCGAACGGGCGCTCCCGTTCCTCGAATGGGGCGACGCCTACGGTATCCCGGTCTTCATCGCCTTGGAATCGGGCCGGCTGGCGGCGGCTGAACGGCGTTATTACGCGGCGGCTGCACGTGGCGAACTGCATGCGGTCGAGCTGGCCGGAAAGACGGTACTGGCGCTGCTCGACCGGCCTGCACATCCGGAAGTCGGAACGGCCTACGAATTGCGTTCGAGCGTCCGGGTCGAGTTCGACCATGTCAGCTTTTTCGGCCGGGACGATCAACTGACGGCGCTCCTGCCAAGGCTGGAACGCCAGTTCTCCGCCTGGAATTCGTTTGCCGGAATCGCGGTCCACGGGCTGGACCAGAGACTGTAACCCCTTTATCGCAAGGCCTCGGAGTTCCTCATGATGAGAAATCTCGGCATCGCCGTCGTGATGCTTTGTTTCGCCGCGGTCGTCGGATTGCTGGTGATCGTTACCCCCGACAACGCATTGGTGCGGCTGTTCCGCACCTCCATCACCGACACCGCCGATGCCCGCATCATCACCGGTCCTTATCCGGTGGAAAAGGACTTCCGGATCCTGCAGGCGGCCGGTATCCGCAAGATCATCAGCCTGCTGAATCCGGCGATTTACTATGAGGACGTGCTGTTGCAGAAGGAAAAACAACTGGCTCTGAACTACGGGATGGAAGTCGTCAACTACCCCATGGGGAGCATCCTCGGCCAGAAGTTCGGCAGCGCCTACGAAGGCAGTGCCGCCGCCGCCGCCAGGGAAGCCGCCGGTACCGGCAGCAAGGTCTACCTGCACTGCTACCTGGGCGTGCACCGGGTCCAGGCAGTCCTTGACCGCCTGCCGAAGGAAGCATCGGAGGCGGCCGGCACCTACAACCAACGCCAAGGCGAACGCAACACCACGGCGCTGACCTCGGACGCTGCCGATTCGGCTTATCGATCGGGGGATTACGACAACGTCATCGCCCTGCTTACGAGCCAGCAAACGCTGAGCCCCGACCAGCGCATCCTGCTGGGCTGGGCATACTTCAGGAAGAACGACATGGCCAATGCCAGGCGCAGCTTCCAGGAGGTGTCGCACCAGGATGACCGGCATGAAGGTGCCAGCGTTGGCCTGGGGTATGTGGCGCTGCGTGAAGGCAATATCCGGATCGCGGAGCGCCATTTCCTGACTGCCACCGCCATCCGGTCTGACGACGGCGAGGCCTGGTCCGGCCTGGGACTGGTCCATTTCCGCCTCGGCCAGCATACGCTGGCGAAAGCTGAACTCAACAGAGCCCTGGAATTGAATCCGGACGCCGCCGAGTCCCGGGAAATTCTGGCGAAACTGACGGGAAGAGGCTCGGCAACACCCCCTGCGCCAGCGCGTTGATCAAGGCCAGTTGGCGCGGCAGGCAGACCGACTTCAAATCGTAGCCCGCGACCGCCGTCCTCCGGGCCGCATCGCGCAGCTGTTGCATACGGTCCGGATGGGCCAGAGCCTGATCGACCGCATCGGCGATCTGGGCGGTAGAAAAAAAATCCACCAGCAAACCGTTCTCTCCGTGGATCAGCACTTCTTCCACCGGCGCAGTGCGCGAACCAATCACCAGACAGCCGGCACTCATGGCCTCCAGCATCGACCACGACAACACGAACGGATAGGTCAGGTACACGTGGACCGAAGACGCCTGCAGGATTTCCAGGTAGCGGCGGTAGGGCAGGTTATCCAGGAAATGCACCCGTGCCGGATCGATGGAGGCCCCGACTTCATTCAGATAGAGCTGCCGGTAGCTGCCGGATTTCGGAACACGGCCATAGCTGACATCGTCGCGCCCGACGATGAGCACCTGCGCCTTGGGGCGTCGGCGCAGGATTTCAGGCAGCGACCGCAAGAACACGTGGAATCCGCGGTAGGGTTCCAGACTGCGGGCCGCGAAGGTGATGATTTCGTCGGCACGGGTCAGCCTCACGCCGGTTTTCAGGGTGACGGCCACATCGGGATTGGGTATCACCTGGTCCGTGCGGATGCCGTCGAAGATGACGCTGATGCGGTCGCGGTACTCCGGCGGGTGCAGCGAACACTGCCAATGGGTCGGGGCGATGCCCCAGTCGCAGGCCGCGAGGTTGAACAAGTTCAAGGCATTCTTGGTGCGGACCCGCAGCCTGTCATCCTCAGTGGCGGGAAACTCCGGATCGAAGCCCACGTCCACGCCTTCCGCGTGGTAAAAAAATTCGAAATAGTTGAGTAGCTTCGCCCTGGGAAACAGGTCCTTGAGGTAAAGCCCTTCGCCCCAGCCGGGGTGGCAGCAGATCAGGTCGGGAGCAAAACCTCGCTTGCGCAGTTCATCTGCCATGCGGTAGACCGCCTGCCCGCGCCGGACCCCGGTTTCCAGTCCCCTCAGGTAATGGTGGGTCTGGGCACAAGCCCCTTTGGGCGACGGATAGGTATGGAATTCTATGCCGGTGACGCACACCGCCCGTTCCCTGAAATTGGCCCTATCGGCGATCGCCACCACCCGGTTGGCCTTATCGGCCGCCAGAGCCGGGGCGAGATGTTTGAACTGCCCGGGAAAGTTTTGGTGGACGAAGAGGATGTTCACGGAATCGATTCCGGGATGCCGGAGATTGCCGCCCTGCAGCGGCGATTGCCGGGGTTCGGTACTTCGAATGACGTTGTGTATACGTGCCGGACAAAGCAACGCCCGGACCAGCCGGGCGTTGATGGAACCAGCAGCGGCTGCGCGTAGCGCGCCGCCTTTCCGATGCGGGCCTCAGACGAGGTGGACGTAACCGGCGGGATTTACCGCAGTGTCCAGACCCGTAGCCGTTACGCCGACCAGCTGCACGATGGTGTCCTGGACCCCGTCCTGGAACACGATGGTGTCGTCCGCCGCTCCGTCGCCATCGCGGTCATATTGAAACGCCACCGTAGTGCTATCTCCATCGAAATTGCTTGCCAAATATGCAAGGGCATTCTCCAGCGAGATCTGGTCCGCCCCGGTTCCGACTGTGGAGAAGGGGTCGCCTTCGCCATTCCGGAAGCTCACCATCCCCACGTCGAATCCGAAGAAGTTGATGGCGTGCTCGGAAACACCTGCCGTGCCGCTTCCAGCATCAATGCCATCTTGGAAGCCAGTAGGCCCAGCGATGGTCGTTGACGGCAGCTCCAGCTGGTCGTTGGTGCCGAAGATCTCGAAGCCATAAACCTGGTCCCATCCGGAACTGGTCGAATCGCCGACGGAATAGCGAACGATATCCACCGCACCATCCCCATCGGTGGAGCCGTCGCAGAGCAGCACCAAGCGGTCGGCACCCAGACCACCTGTGACGTCGTCGGCTGCCATGCTGCCGACGAAGGCGTCATTGCCGCCACCGCCGCTGAACTGCCGGCTGGTGGCAGCACCGGTACCCGCATTCTCCACCATGAACACGTCGTTGCCGTCCTGGCCGTTGAAGGTGGTGACGTTGCCGTCTTCGGCGATGACGAAGTTGGGGTTGGCGTCGCCATTGTAAGTCGCGCCCTGGGTGTTGCTGCGAATGGCCGTGGCGCCGCCGAGGGAAGACTGGCCGTAGTTGATCAGGTTGCTGGTATTGTCCCAGCGCACCGTCTCGGTGGTTCCATCACCACCCGCCATCCACTGGTTGATCTCGAATGCGCCGTTACCATTGATGTCGATCTGGACGGTGGCTGCCGAGCCTTCCAAAGTGACGGTTTGGGTACTGCCGGCACCGTCCCGGCCGGAGCCTTCGTTGTCCTTGATGGTTTCCAGGGTGCCGCTGCCCATGCTGTAGGTATCGGAGCCTTCCTGGGCAACCACCTCATCGTCGCCATCGCCGGCATCCAAAGTGTTGTCGCCACGATAGCCATTGATTTGGTCATTGCCCGCGCCGGCATGGATGATGTCCTTCTGGTCGGTTCCGCCCAACACGTCGTCCGAACTGCCGCTGTTGATGGTGACGTTGTTGCCGGACGATCCCAGGGCATCGAAGTCGTTCTTGCCGTCACCCAAGTTGACCAACGCATTCGTTGCCAGGCCCACCACGTTGGCTTGGAAGTCGCCCAGAACTCCGGTAGTGGTAATGCTCTGGATATTGTCCTTGGTGCCGGAGCCGGTGATCGTCCCCAGATTGACGGTGCCCTCGGCAGTGACCGTCAGCTGCTGCAGGCTCGTCGCCAGGATGTTGTTGATGGTGGTCACCGTGGAACTGGCGGTGGCATCCGGCTGAATCTCCCGCTCGTCGCCCACTTCAATGGTCGCGTTAAGGACGCCGGCTATGGTGAGCTGACCCACGGTATAGTTGTCGGCCCCCTCGTCGGCGTCGAGGCTGGAGTTGATGGCCACCTTCAGGGTCGTCTGGGTATTGCTCGCCAGATTCACGCCGTTGAAGACATGGGAGCCGGTATCGGTACCCAGGTTGTCGTCGTTGTCGTTGTCGGCGAAGAAGTTCAGCGTGCTGATATTGGTGTTGCTCAGCGTGATGATGTCGCTGGCGTCCACGCCGCTGATTCCGAAAGGTTCTCCGGTGATGGGGGAGGCATCCCCATCGCCGTCGACAGCCTGGTCGGAAAGGATGGCCAACTCGGTGATTCCCGTAGCATTCGCAAGATTCATGCTCATGGTCTGGGTCGCCGCGATGTGCAGCTTCTCGATGCCGGCCAACGCAGGGGTGCCGGACACGTTGCGGCTAAAGGCGGCGCGCAGGGTGTCGGTACCGCCGGCATCGCTAAGCGTGTCGGCGGTCGTGAAGTCGTCCAGATTCTTGAAAGTCAGGATGTCGTCGCCGGTTCCCAGTTTGATCACCTGGTTCGCCGTGCCGACCGTCAACCGCAGATCGCTCAGCTGAGTCGAGGCATCGACGGTCGAGGCGATCAGCGTCGAGGTGACCTCATAGAACTTGTCTGCGGTGCCGCCGTCGAGGGTAATGGTGCCGGTATGCTCGTCCGCCTTGGTGAGCTCGACGACGTTAGACTCGGTATCGTCGTCGTGGATGGTGACGTTCTCGACCTTCTGGTTAGCCAGGGCCACACCGGTCAAATCCTGGTTGCCGTCGATGTCCAACACATAGTCGAACTGGAACTCGGTGTTGAAGTCGTTCTCCACCGTCACCACCACCGTGTCGGTCGCGCCAGCGGCATCTTTCAAGTAGAGGTGAGGGTTGGTGGCGCCCTCCCCATCCTGCGGATGGCGCAGGATCAAGTTGCCGGAAGTCGCCAGGGCGGTGGGGATGTCCTTGACGGTGATGTCGACGCCGCCGTTGGGATCGTGCTCGTCCCGCATCAGTACGGTGGTCAGGGTCGTGTCGAAGGCATCAATATCGACGACGGCACCGGTTTCCCGGATTTCCACGGTCTGGACGTTCTTGATGACGGCATTGCCGTCCACGCTGCTATAGGTCCGCAAAACGTTGGTGCCGGTGCCACCGTCGATGGAGTCGTGCAGGCTGGCGGACTCGCCGGTCACCGCGCTGCCGGTCCAGAAGGTGTCGTTACCGGTCCCGCCCTTGATGTCGGTGTAGAACCGCACCCCGGAATCGTCCGGATCGGTATGCCCGCCGACCGCATTGGTGATGTCGATATTGAGGGTGCCGGTGAAAGCGGATGCGTCGATGGAGCGTATGCCGAGGCCGTCGCCGATGGCGATGCCGTTGCCCGGGTGGAAGTTGATGCGCTGATCGCCGGGGACGCCGTCGTTGCTGTCGGTATCCAGCAGGTTGAGCACGTCCGTGATAGCGGTGGCGACGTTGTTGATGGTCAGCTTTTCCAGATCGATGGCGTTGAAGTTCTTGATGGTGTTGGTTCCGTTGGAAGTCAATTCCAGGGTCTCGAAACCTTCACGGCCATTGTCGTTGCCGATGTGGAGCTTGCCCAGGGTGACGTTTTCCACGGTGATCTTTCCACTCTCTCCATCAGTGCCCACGGTCGTTCCGTCCAGAACGGTATCTGCATAGTTGAAAGTGACGTCGACCAGCGCCTTGGAAGTGTCGTGGACCGTCAGGTTCGCTGCTACTTGGCTGATGTGATCGATCCTCGCCGAGTTGCCTGCGGCAGCCGTGATCCGGTTGATGGAGAGATTGGCGATGCTGTCGGCATTGCGCAGATCCAGCGTGTTGGTGCCGCCGGTGAAGTCGATGTTGATGGTTTGGATATTGATCAGCTCGGGGGTGACGACGCTCGAGCCGTTATCGTTGTGGTTACCCAAGGTCACATTCAGAATGTTGGTCGTGCCGGTACCGGTAAGGCTGTCTTCGTCCTGAAGGGCATTGACTCGATCGTTTCCACCCGGGGTATAAACCAGGCCGGCGTTGAAAATAGCACCGCTCAAGGTGTCGGTGTCTTCGGTCAGTGTGGTCCCGGTTGTGGTCGTGCCACCGAAATGGTCGCCCGAGCCCAGGGAGTCGTCCGGGCTTACGTTAATGGCGGCGAGTTTCTTGGTGACGGTCTGGCTGCCACCACCGTCGGTATCGTTGGTCAGTTTGGCGGTGACCTTGTTCTTGTTCTTTGTCAACGTGACGGTCAGGTCGCCATCGAGAAAGGAGAGGGTTTCCTTGACCGGGCCGGCATCCAGGGCGGCGCGGTCGACGTTGATCTTGATGACCTGGCCATCTTCCCCTTTCAGGATGACGGTGCGACCGGACAGTCGTATTTGAAAGTTATCGGTGAAGGAATCAATGAAGATGTGATCATCGCCCCCGGACTTCACCAGATTGAAGACATCGACGACGGCATCGTAGTCCTGGCTTCCGGTTTGGTCCTTAATTGTCTTACGTTCGACGGCCATTGATCTAACTCCTATAGGGTTGAATTGTTTCTTCATTTGGGTCGCGTCAGTGAAACCCGGGTGGGACTCCCAACGCCATTCGGCTGAGACGGCATTCCACTGCTGTGTTCCAGCCGGCGTTCCTCACTTGGGGCACTATAGACAGGTACACGGTATGCGGTCCCAAAGGGAGGCACAACATGCACGGCCCTCAGCTGCGACCGTATTGGCTGAGAGGCGAACAAGCATAGGCGCAGAATTGGCCAGCTACAATATGCCGGGCCGCTTAATCGATGGAACAGTCGTAAACACTGGCGTCTCCGGGACACAGACGGGTCGCCGGTACGATGAGAAGCGACCTTCGGTCCGTGACTTAGCATTTCGGGGGGACACTCAGCCGCAGCCGCCACCACTGTCAGCTAAGCCATGGACCGGGCAAATATCGATCAGAGGAATGGTCAGGTTTTACGATAAACGTCACCTCCATCCCGTATGAACATCTCGGACATTTCCTTCATTCCCTGTTCCAAGGCTTGGGTTTCGTCGAGATTGTGGGACCGAGCGTAATCCCGAACGTCTTGAGTGATCTTCATCGAGCAAAAATGCGGACCACACATGGAACAGAAATGTGCAACCTTGGCAGATTCCTTGGGAAGCGTCTCGTCGTGGAAAGCAACAGCCTTCTCCGGATCGAGGCTCAGGTTGAACTGATCTTGCCAGCGGAATTCAAATCTCGCTTTTGACAAGGCGTTATCACGAATTTGAGCTCCAGGATGGCCCTTGGCCAGATCAGCGGCGTGCGCCGCTATCTTGTAAGTGACGATGCCTTCGCGGACATCCTCTTTGTTCGGTAAGCCCAAGTGCTCTTTCGGAGTGACATAGCACAACATGGCAGTGCCGTACCAACCGATCATTGCAGCACCGATGGCACTGGTGATGTGGTCGTAGCCCGGCGCGATGTCGGTCGTCAACGGCCCGAGTGTGTAGAAAGGAGCTTCTTGGCACACATTGAGCTGGATATCCATGTTGTCCCGGATTAGATGCATCGGGACATGTCCCGGACCCTCGATCATGGTTTGCACATCATGCTTCCACGCGATTTGGGTCAATTCGCCCAAGGTCCTGAGTTCGGCCAATTGGGCTTCATCGTTGGCATCATGAATCGATCCGGGCCTTAATCCATCTCCCAGGCTGAAACTAACGTCGTAGGCTTTCATGATTTCGCAAATTTCCTCGAAGTGCGTATAGAGGAAACTTTCGCAATGGTGTGCTAAGCACCATTTCGCCATAATGGAGCCGCCGCGGGACACGATACCTGTGAGACGGCTCGCAGTGAGGGGAACAAAGGCGAGCCTTATTCCGGCATGAATGGTGAAATAATCGACTCCCTGTTCCGCCTGCTCGATGAGGGTATCCCGGAAAATTTCCCAGGTGAGATCCTCAGCCTTGCCATCGACTTTCTCCAATGCCTGATAAATCGGAACGGTGCCTACCGGGACCGGCGAATTGCGCAGTATCCATTCGCGGGTCTCATGGATATTCTTGCCGGTCGACAAGTCCATCACTGTGTCACCGCCCCAGCGAATGGACCACAGCATTTTTTCGACTTCCTCTTCTATGGACGATGACAGTGAAGAATTTCCCAAATTGCAGTTGATTTTGACGAGAAAATTGCGGCCGATGATCATCGGCTCCAACTCAGGATGATTGATGTTGGCAGGTATGATCGCTCGACCGCGCGCCACCTCGTCACGCACGAACTCGGGTGTGATCACCGGAGGAATGAAGGCACCGAAGGACTGTCCTGGATGCTGTGTCCGGATCATGTCTGTCAGCGCGTCGACGCGCTGGTTCTCCCGAATGGCGATGAACTCCATTTCCGGGGTGACGACTCCTTGCCGGGCATAGTGCATCTGAGTCACGCAGGCACCAGGCTTCGCACGCAACGGTTTACGGACATGTTCAAATCGCAGCGCAGTCAGTGTGTGATCTTGCTGGCGACTGCGACCGTATTCTGAACTGAGCCGTGTCAGTTCCTCGACATTTCGCCTTTCGGCAATCCAGTGCTGGCGGAGTGCGGGCAATCCCTGACGCAGATCTACAGTCACTGCGGGATCAGTGTAAGGACCTGAGGTGTCGTAGACGCAAATCGGGGGATTCGTTTCGGCTCCTAACCGACCCGGAGTTTCCGATTGAGAGATGCTCCGCATCGGCACGCGGATATCGGGGCGGCTGCCGGTAGCGTAGATTTTTTCCGAGGCTGAAAACGGTCGGATAGAGGCAACTTTTGCCGTTACCGCCTCGTGAAGTCGTTCTTGAGGGACTGCATTCATCGCTTGCTCCTTGGGAGAAGTCGGGAAAAACAAGGGGGCGACGGCAGAGACTGCAGGCTTCCCTACGCCGGTATTAACCGGGTCAGGTTCGAAGGGTGTCTCTCAGCCTGGTAAATCCAGGCACCCCCAGCCATTGGGACGGTTAAGCTAAGGGATAGCGGCGGATTTTGCAAGAAGAAGGATGTCGCGGCGTACTAAAACGAGCGGATTTGTTTGCAGTGCTAAGCGGGTTTGTGGATAAGTCTTTATGCAAGACCCAGTTCTGCTGCGAGTCAAGGGTGTCTTATTGAGATAGCACGCGAGCATAGGCATCGCAGATTGTTTTCAAGACTTTTATACGACCATAGTATTTGTCGTTGGCTTCTATTAGGTGCCATGGTGCATATTCTGTACTTGTTCGGCTTACCATCTCATCGACTGCCATTTCATATTGATCCCATTTGTCGCGGTTACGGTAGTCATCTGGAGTAATTTTATAGCGCTTATATGAGGTGTTTTCCCGCTCCTTAAATCGGCGTAGCTGTTCATCCTTGTCGATGTGCATCCAGAATTTGAGGAGGATTATTCCATTATGGGTAAGCTCTTCCTCAAAATCATTTATTTCAGAGTAGGCTCGCGCCCAGGCGTCTGGTTGGGCGAAATTTTCCACTCGCTCCACGAGCACACGTCCATACCAGCTTCTATCGTAGATCGTTACGTTACCGGCTCTTGGTAGGTGGCGCCAAAAGCGCCACAAGTAATGATGGGCCTTTTCCTCGTCGGTTGGCGCTGCAATCGGAATCACGCGGTAAATCCGGGCATCGAGAGCCCCCGTGACTCTGCGAATCACGCCTCCTTTGCCGGATGCGTCCCAGCCTTCGAAGAGGAGAATCGCGGAACGTTGTTGTTGTCGAGCTTGGCGGGTAGCAAGACTCAACCGGAAAAACAGCTGGGCTGATTGTTTTTGATATGCGGATTTGTGTATTCGGAGATCCGTGCGCAGTGAGCGCAGTAAATGGATTTTAGCCGGGATATCTCTCTCGGGCACAATTGGCCGATTAGAATTAACGAGAGCCAGTTGCGAAGCATCATTCTCCAACCGTCCGGTCAATGTGTTGATGATGTGTCGAGCCGCAGTGAGTCTTCTATGGTGGGGATCGTAAGCATTGATCAGAGTCCACGGCGCTTCCGCGGTGCTGGTTCTACGGATAGCGCTTTCGGCGATGACCTTGAACTTGTCATATAGTTTGAGGTGCTTTCGATCAATGGCTGTAACACGCCAGCGCGTTTCTGGGTTGTCCTGTAGTTTTTCAAGGTTCTTCTCCTGCTGTTTCTTGCTTAGATGTAGCCAATACTTTAGGACAATGGCACCGTCATCTATCAGTGTTTTTTCGAGCTTCGCGATCTGAGCCAATTCTTTGTCGAACTTGGCGTTACCGATCCGTTTATGTATGCGGTCGGCTAGCGCGGGGCCGTACCAACCGACGGCATATATGGCGATTCGGCCCCGTGGAGGTAGGGTCATCCAATATCGCCAATGCGGTGGCCTCTCTCGTTCGTCTTGAGAAGGCTCGGCAAAAGCATGGGTTTGCATGTAACGGGGATCGAACCATTCGTTGAGACACCCAATCAGGTCTCCTTTGCCGGCGCCGTCTACACCGGCAATCAACAGGATCACCGGAATATTGGCTTCTTCGACTTTCTGCTGGGTATCCAGCAACGTGGAACGGATGGAGGGAAGTTCGTTCTCATAGTCTGAGCGCGGCAATCGGACTTTCAGCTCGGCAACTTCGAACATGGATCACCTAAGGGCAAGTGGAAAGATGTGGGTAAGTACGCAGAAGAAAATGTGCTTATTAAAGAGGACAAAGTGAAGGCGATTGACGAAACTTAATTTATTCACAGGTAACGACGCATTTTTTCACCAACTTGCTGGCGCGCCGTTCACAGCTAATATTCTGTCTAACAATGGAAAATTAAAGAAATCAACATATCCAAGAGGCGAATAGAAAAAATTTCATACATCTATTCTTTATTTAAGTTGTACTTGCGTTTGGGCCTAACCCGGCTGCCGCGCGCTTTGAGTCCGGTGGCCCGCTTCATGGGCAATTGCTCGACGTCATACAACGAGGTGTGCGGATAATGCCGCTGAGTTTCGCGCTGGATGCGGAAGCCGGTGGAATTCGTCCCATTGATCGTTGATTGCCACACAGCGCAACTTCAGTATGGCTTGCGCACCAGTGATCGTCCAATGCATGCCGGTGCGTTCGAGCCGATCGTTGACCACATGCCGGCATGCGCCCTCGATGACCCCGGACGCAATCGGATAGCCCGCCGCGAGGTACTCGTGATAACGCATCCGTTCCTGATGTTGCTCGAAATACCCGCAGACCCCTTCGACCTTCTTGCGGACCGCAGGCGGCACAGACTCCGTATCCGCCCAGTACCGAAACAAGATCGCCAAGCCGGCGGCCTTGCTGCGCAGCAGCCACACGGTGTAACCCCTCATTGCCGTCAGCCGGTCGGCGGGGTCGGCATAGAAGGCATGCGCCACCTCCCACAGCATCGAAGTCGCATGCAGGAGATCGAGAATCTCCACCCGCGAGCGCCCCTCCAGCGCTTTCTGCGCATCGGTACAAAGACCATGCTGACCGTCCAAGAGAACGACGACCGGCTTATGCCCTCCGGATCGCGTTGGGGGACCTCATCGCCCAGCCAGGGGAAGATCGCTTCGCGCGCATTTACGACGGTTCCCTCCGCGGTGTGGGTCGGACTCGCATGGACGGTCTTGGCGATCGGCTTCGGCCACAGGGTCAGCGCCTCGTCCGACGATGAATTCACCCTCCGAAGTCGGTTGCGCCTTGACCTCGGCCGTATAACTCGGCATGGATTCCGCCCATCAGCACCGGGCCATCGGTAACATCACTTGGGACCCCTGATCACCCGTTCCCAGGTGCTGGAAAAAGTAACGCAGGAACTCGAATCCCATCGCCAACAAGGCTTTGAACAGATGCGCTCCACCGTATGGGCCGCTGCTCCCTCCAAGACGAACACCTCCAGTTGTTGCCAGAGCCCGTCCATCTGGTCGTAGAACTGGCGCTTGTCGGGGTTCGTTCCTTGCTGCATCATCGTTGCGTGAGTTCCTCGTGATAGGGCGAAGGCAGGTGTCGTCAACGCTTGACGCCTTCATCCCGGTTGATTGGGGAACTCACTCTCCATGAGTGGCTTTTCCCGTGCAACTGCCCAGATCAAGGCGCGGAAGACGGGTTGCGCCCCTTGGGTTTTCGTTTCATCTGTTTTGTTCTTCGCTGAGATTTGTTCCTCTTTTCTTGGAGAGCTTGCCATGACTGGTTTTGCATTATTTGTTTTTTTTCTTGTTGGCTTGTCCGTCGTTTTAGCAGTCATGAGCGTGAAATTCGTGCCGCAAGGCTCGGAATACACGGTTGCCCGATTCGGAAAGTACACTAAAACGCTTCCTCCCGGATTGAACTTTATAGTGCCATTGATAGAGCAAGTTGGAGCGCGGATGAATATGATGGAACAGGTTCTGGACGTACCGTCGCAGGAAGTTATCACGAAAGATAATGCGATGGTCCGTGTTGATGGAGTCATTTTCTTTCAGGTTATCGATGCCGCCAATGCGGCTTATGAGGTAAGCGATCTGCATTTGGCCATTAATCAGTTGACCATGACGAACATTCGGACGGTGATGGGATCAATGGATTTGGACGAATTATTATCAAAACGAGATGACATCAACACGAGATTGTTGAGGGTTGTTGATGATGCAACGACTCCGTGGGGTGTAAAAGTAACACGCATTGAAATTAAAGATATTCGCCCTCCTCAAGACTTAGTTGATTCTATGGCGAGGCAAATGAAAGCGGAAAGAGATAAAAGAGCCGCTATTTTGGAAGCGGAGGGTGGGCGAGCGGCTGAGATATTGAAAGCGGAAGGTCTTAAGCAGGCTGCGGTTTTGGAAGCGGAAGGGCGTAAGGAAGCGGCGTTCCGGGACGCAGAGGCGAGGGAGCGGATGGCCGAGGCTGAAGCAAAAGCGACACAGGTGGTTTCGGATGCGATTGCTAAGGGTGATGTTCAGGCGATTAACTATTTTGTTGCTCAGAAATATGTGGAAGCGCTGAAAGTACTGGCTGCCGCAAATAACAATAAAGTTATTTTGATGCCGCTCGAAGCTTCGAGTTTACTTGGAACGCTAGGGGGGATCGGGGAACTGACGAAGGCGGTTTTTAAAAATCAGGGACGGGATTCTTGAGATGGATAATGTGAAATTGGTCTACTGGCATTGGTGGGCGTTGGGGAGCCTGTTTTTGATCGTGGAACTACTGGCGCCGGGAATGTTCTTTCTGTGGCTGGCGTCGGCCGCTTTTGTCACCGGTACATTGTTGTGGGGATATCCAAATCTTTCGCTTGAAGTACAGTTTATTGCCTTTGCCGTGTTGGCAGTGGTTAGTGTGTTGGCAATGCGTCGTTATTTGATTGGGCACCCCATTGTGTCGGATAAACCATCGTTGAACCGTCGGACGGCTCAATACGTAGGACGTGTCTATGCTGTTGAGCAGGCGATTGTAAACGGTGAAGGAAGAGTAAGGCTGGATGATACGGTGTGGAAAGTACGAGGGAAAGATTGTCCAGTAGGAACATTTGTTCGCGTAGAGTCGGCGGATGGGGTTGTGTTACATGTCGTTGTTGTGGGTGAAGATGCACAAGAGTAATAGAAATTTCTGTCAATGTTCCACGTGGAACATATCTTTCGGTTGAAAAATGGCTCTTCAGAAAAATCTGTGGGTGAACTGTGGTTGAGGTAGTGCACCAAGCGCATGATACAAGGTGACTTCCTGTGCACGAAAAGTTCGAAACCCGTAGGCTTTTCTGGCTGTCAGTTTGGCCTTGGCGTTGAAACCCTCCACGACGCCGCTGGAGAGTTGGCCTTTGGCGCGGAACCAGTTCAGCAGGAGGTCGCGGTGGCCTTTCAGCATGCGAGCCACTCGCTTCATCGGCTCGATTTGGGACAGCAGGGTGGCGCTGCACCAACGATCCAGAAAGCGCCCGGCCCAGTAGGGCGAGCGATAGGTCCAGAAGAACTGGAAGTCTTCCTTGAGCAGACAGGCTCGGACCGTTTTCAGGTTGTGCCGCAACAGATCGGCGAGGCGGCCGCTCTGTTTTTCGCTGAGGCGCTCGGGGCGTTTGAGCAGCAGCCAGCGGCTTTTGGTCAACACGGGCTCTTCCCCTTGGGCCTTGAGTTCGCGCGCCTCGTGGGCACGCACTTCGTCGATGGCTTGGCTCAGATGCGCACAGATGTGAAACCGATCAAGCACGTGAAGGGCCTGCTGCGCCTTCCTGGCGATCACCTTCAGGTAGGGCTTCCACATGTCCGAGCAGACGAATCGCAAGTGCTCGCTGCGGTCCTTTCCCAGCCAGCGAAAGAATCGCAGCAAGGTCTTCACCGTCCGCTTCTCGCCGATCCACAGCAAGCGTTTGCAATGGCGATCGATCGGGTAGACCAAGGTCAGTTAGCGATGTCCTTTTTGCCAGGCGATCTCATCGACGCCGATGAACTGAATCCCGGTCAGATCCAAGTGCTCTCGCCCCCACGACACCGCCATCTCCACCGCGCTGAATACCGTATCCCAACGGGTGTGGAACGCCTCGGCGACCTCCTTCCAAGACAACCGCTTCGCCCACCCGGCCAGAAACCAGGCGAAGGCCTCAGTCAAAGGACTCTTGCCCATCGCCCAAGGCATCCGTTCCACTTTGACGCCGCACCGCGAACACGAAATCCGCCGCGGCGCATACACCAGGAAGACCTTCATGCCCCACAGCGGCACGAACTCGAAACGACGCGCCGGCTGGCGGTCATAACCCGATCCGCACCGACCACAGCCCGAACAGACACCCCGGCTGTTGCTGCGCGGGTGAACCTCCACTTCCAAGGCCGGTACCGGCTCGCTTTGCACCCACAGCACCGCGCCGTACACAAACGACTTGAACCGCTGTACCCGACTGAGGATAGTCTTGAGCTGCATCCCGCCCTCCCGGTCTCGCCCGATGATGAGTTCGCACTTCCATCTGACCAGACTTCAGGGCGGGATGCCCCTCTAAACCATTCCCTCACCGCCATATTCACCCACAGATTCTTCGGACGAGGCGA
>Ga0233425_10002474_pt1 | contig 36281 bp, 37 predicted proteins | sample Watercolumn_Towu_2_FD_181712 | JGI IMG/M metagenome (GOLD analysis project Ga0233425, IMG submission 181712) | Freshwater microbial communities from Lake Towuti, South Sulawesi, Indonesia - Watercolumn_Towuti2014_140_MG | ecosystem: Environmental > Aquatic > Freshwater > Lake | place...
GGTGGCGGTATGCTCGGTGGCGGCGGCGGTGGCGGAGTATTTGCCGTCAAGGACGAAGCGCTCTCGCTGGGCACAAAGAAAACGCCGGCCGCGACCGCGGAGGAACCTCGCGTGCGCAAGCCACTCTCTGCCCGAGAACGCCCGGCCCGGATCGAGCTTCCGACGGTCAAAGGCCAGTCGGTCGACCAGGCCTGGACCGACTATTTCGCCGGCAGCGACGAAGTCAACGAAGCGTCCGTTCGGGAAACGGCGCGTGCGATGATGGAGAAGAAACAGTATTCCGATCTGATCGCAATGATCCAGGGCGCGCTGCGCGGTGGGAAGCCGCAGCCGTGGATGTACGAAGCGCTGGCGATTGCAATGCAGGCCGCCAACGCGCCGACGGAGGATCTGGAACGGGTGCTGATGTCGGCCGTCGATTTCGCGGGAAGTTCCGAAGAAGCTCTGTTTATCGGAGCGTATCTTGCCCGCGCCGGCTTGCCTCAGCGGGCACTGTCGGTGTTTCAAACCGTGGCTGCGGCGGATCCATTTCGCCCGGAACCGTATATGCACGGGTTGAAGGCCGCACAATCGGTTGCCGACGTGGAAGGCATCAAGTGGGCCTGCGTGGGACTGCTGAACCAGCAGTGGCCCAAGGAGCATCGCGAGGTCGGTGAGAACGCACGCCGTGTCGCGCTGGCGACCATTCGCGACTTGCGGGAGCAGTCACGGTCCGATGAAGCCGATCGGTTTGAAGCGGAATGCAAGGCCGCCATGCAGCGCGATGTGATCGTGAAAGCGGTTTGGACCGGCGACGCCGACATCGACCTCGTTGTCGTGGAACCGACCGGTTCGATCTGCTCGCTGCATAATCCACGGACCATCGGCGGCGGAGTCATTTCCGGGGATACCACGTCCGGCGACGGCAAGTCGACGGTTTCTGGTTTCTACGAAGCCTATGTCTGTCCGCACGCGTTTTCCGGCGAATACAAAGTGCTGGTCAAGAAAGTTTGGGGCAAAGTCACGACCGGCCATGTGACCATCGAAGTCGTAACTCATGCCGGAACTCCCGACGAGTCGTATGCCCGGCAGAATATTCCAATCAGTGACAAGAACGCCGTGGTCAATTTCGAGCTGAAGGATGGACGGCGTCTGGAGGGAATTGAAGAGCATCAGATTGCCAATATCGCGCGCACTCAGATCCAGGTGTCACGCGCCGTACTGTCGCAGGCGCTTAGTGCTAATCCCCGCGACGGAGTTTCCGCCGGCAAAGCTGGATACGAAGGGGCACGCGATTCTTTCGGCGAATGGTCGATGGCCTGGAAGCGCGGCAGCAATGTCGGTCGGTTCGACGTGAATCGGCCTGGCGTTGTCGGTTTTTCGCCGATCGTTCAGCAGTTCCAGGTTGGCACCCAGCTTTCGGCACAGGCGATTGTCTCGGCAGATCGACGTTATGTGCGATTCACGATCTTCCCCGTTCCGATCAGCTCCGACATTACCGAAGTCAGCACCTTCAATTTCGTCTCGGGTGCCAGCCAGCAACAGCAGGGTGGTGGTCAGGGTGGCGGTGGTTTGGGTGGTGGCGGCGGCGGCGGTGGGTTTCAGTAACGGGTGAAGAATCGTCCTGCCCCACAGAGCGCTCGATACACGACTTGCCAGTGCGAGTCAGGCGCGGACCAGTCCAGGCTGAATATCGAGTGACAGATCGTCGAATTGGCCGGCGATCAGCTTTTCAATAGCGATCCCGCCCATCACCGCGTTATCGGTGCAGAGCTTGGGCGGTGCGATGATCAACTCAAAACCGGCCTCGTCCGCTTCCGCGTGCAATGCCAGGCGCAGGCGTCGGTTGGCCGCCACGCCTCCACCGACGCACAGGCGGCGTAAACCGGTAATCTGAATTGCTCGGACCGCTTTGGCGACCAGGCAGTCGATGACGGCCGCCTGAAAGCTGGCGGCGACGTCCCGGGCCAACGACGGCGGCAGATCGCTCGGACCGCCCGCCCGCAGCCGTTCCAGTGTATAGCGGACAGCCGTCTTGAGGCCGCTGAAGCTGAATTGAATGCGGTCCGGTTCGTGGATAAACGAACGCGGGAACGGAAACCGGTTCGCGTCACCCTCGTCGGCAAGTCGCGAAAGGGCCGGCCCTCCGGGAAACGGCAACCCCAGCAGATGAGCGACCTTGTCAAAGGCCTCGCCCGCGGCATCGTCGATCGTTCCCCCCAATAGCTCGAACTCGACGGCCCCGTGGCAAACATAAATACTGGTGTGCCCGCCGCTCACGATCATTCCGACGCAGGGAAAAATCGGCTGGCCCGTCGCAATCCGGCAGGCGTAGATATGGGCGTGCAGGTGATTGACGCCCAGCAGGGGCAATCGCAATGCGACCGCCAACGCCTTGGCGGCCGCCAACCCGATCATCAGCGAACCGGCCAGCCCGGGCGTGTAGGCGACCGCGATGCCGCTTAGCTGGCGCAACGAGATATCGGCGCGGCGCAGGGCCGTATCGATCACCGGAATAATCTGCTCGAGGTGCGCGCGGGCGGCGATTTCCGGGACAACTCCCCGGTACTTTTCGTGCAGGCGATCCTGGGATGCCACCACTTCACCAAGCACTCGCAGATTCTCGTCCACGATGGCGGCCGCGGTCTCGTCACAAGTTGTCTCCAGCGCCAAGATGCACCGGGCAAGGTGAGGCTGACTCATTTGGGACTCACGAAGTACCGACCTGCCTGGACCACTCTCCATTCTGCCCGCGTAGTATAGGCGCGACACCCCGGCGAGACAATGAATCCGGCGATCCGGTGCGGATGGTTTCAACGCTAGAAGTCGTACCAGACCGCAAGGCCAAGTTGCTGCTCATGGTCGCGGTAGAAGGAAAACTGGCTGCTGTGGCCGTTGAAGTAATGGGCGCCGATCCGCAGCAGTCGCGCGTTCTCGTCACTCAACCAGGCCCAACCGGCCTGGGCAACGAAGTTTCCGCCGTAGTCCACTTCCTCGCGCAGATGGCCGTTGACCGCGAAGAACGGGCGCCCGCGGATGCCTGTCGGCGTGCCGGGTACGTAATCAACCCCAAACTGAAATTCCCACGGCTCGGCTACGTCGCTATGAAATGCCCAGCCCAATTCCGCATAGATTCTCAGATCGCGGTGCAAGTAAAGCGTGTACCCCAATACCAGTACGTCGCGGGAATAGTTGAGACGCTGGAAGCCCGGATTGCTCAATAGAAATTCATCACCAACGTGCGAGCTGATATGGTAGATGGCAAATTTGAATCGCGAGGGTCCGGATCCGTACGTGATCGGCAACCCGCCGCGGAAGTCAACCGATCGCACATTGACGTCGTCCGGGACGTCGAGGCGAACTTGGGCTGAGCCCTCCATGTCAATTTGAAATCCATTCGGGCGGATCGGGTCGCGGTCGCCGTAGCGCAGAAGTCCAACGCGGCCGCCCAGCGTGGTATCCCACAGCCAGCCGTCACCTTTTACATTGATATGCTGGCTGGCCAGACGCGATTCCTTGACTCCCGCCAGATACGACTTGTAGATCAGACCGGACGGCAGCAGCTGCCAATCCCACTCACCGCCAAGCCAGTTTTCGGAGTTCCCGTCCAGATCCACCACGAGTTCCGCCGGTTGCGCGGAACTCGGCCAGGGCCGGGTTTCCGACGGCATTTCGTCGATTGGCAGCAGGCCGGAACCTATGGCGGTCGAGTCGAAATACTCACCGCGCGCAGCGTTGGCGGCCATTGCCAGCAAGGCAACAAAAACGCAGATACCACGTTTCGTGCTGGCAAAGGGCATGTCGTTTAGAAGGCGCAGCGCGGTGGGGGGGGGCAGAATCAGGCGACAGTCTAGCGTCGCGATAGGAACAGTCACAGACGAGATCTTTGGCGGCCACCGGGCCGTGGCCGCGTTTGGTTCGTATCGGTTCCGACGAGTGGCTCATTACAGACACTTTCTTTTATTGGTAGCTTTTACGAAACAGGCAATCTGGAAAAACTGGGGGATTGTGATGGATCGATGCGACTTGATCATAGTAGGCGGCGGCATCGTCGGACTCGCCACGGCGCATGAAGTCGGATCCAGATTTCCCGGCTGGCGCCTGATCGTGCTGGAGAAAGAACCGGAAGTGGCCACCCATCAGACGGCGCGAAATTCCGGCGTGCTGCATTCCGGTATTTACTACCGGCCGGGGAGTTTGCGGGCGCAGAATTGTCGAGCCGGAAAACTGGCGATGGAGGCATTTTGTCGCCAGCACGGGATCGCTCACGAAATCTGCGGCAAAGTAATTGTCGCGACCGACGTTTCCGAATTGCCGCAATTGACGCGTATCTTCGAGCGTGGTCAGCAGAACGGTGTGCGCTGCGAGCTGATTGGTACGCAGCGTCTGGCGGAGCTCGAGCCCCACGCGCGCGGCGTCAAGGCGATCCATGTCCCCGAGGCCGGAATCGTCGATTATCGAGCTGTCGCCCGAAAACTGGCGGAGATCGTGCAGTCGAGGGGCGGGCGCATCTGGACCTCTGCGCGGGTGCGATCGATCGATCTGCGATCGGACGGCGTCACCGCGACCACTGTCCGGGGCGAAGTATTCGGTCGCTACCTGGTGAACTGCGGCGGCCTGTATTCGGATCGCATCGCCAGGCTCTCCGGACAGGAGTTGCAGGCCCAGATCGTTCCGTTCCGCGGCGAGTACTACGAGTTGGTCGAAGGGGCGCGGGAACTTTGCAGGAATCTGATCTATCCGGTTCCTGATCCGAGCTTTCCATTTCTGGGCGTGCACTTTACCCGAATGATCGACGGCGCCGTGGAATGTGGTCCGAACGCGGTGCTGGCCGGAGCGCGCGAGGGATATCGGAAGTGGGACCTGAATCCACGGGACTTGCTGGAGTCGCTGACCTACTCCGGTTTCCGGCGTTTGGCGCGGCGGCATTGGCGGACCGGCGTGGGGGAGTTATGGCGATCGTTCAGCAAAGCGGCGTTTGTCCGCGCGCTGCAGCGACTGGTACCGGAGATCCGTGCCGACAAATTGCGGCCGGCCCGCGCGGGCGTGAGGGCTCAGGCGCTGCAGCCCGATGGAATGCTGGTCGACGACTTCCTGATTCTCGATCATCGCTGCGTGGTCAATGTCTGTAACGCGCCGTCGCCCGCGGCGACATCGGCGTTGAATGTCGCGCGCCTGATCGTCGAACGACTCGCGCGGCTTGCCGGCGATGCGTAACGGTCGAGGCACCTGGTGCTGGCGAGCGAGGCCCGCGGAGCGGACGGTGTGGCCGCGGGACGGCTCGGCCCGTGTCGTCGGCTGGCGAACGGGATGACATTCCTTATAATCGAGCAGATACGCAATCTGGGTATTTTCATGCTGCAAAGCCTGCCGTCGACCCTTGTGCCCGAACTGCTGCGCATCGTTGGCGTCGATGGTGTCCTGGCGGCGCGCGCGGACCTGATGGTCTACGAATGCGACGGCTTCGTGATCGAGAAAAACTCGCCCGACGTCGTCGTCTTTCCCACATCCGCGGAACAGGTCGCGCAAGTCGTGCGGTGCTGTCGGGCCGCCGGTGTGCCGTTCGTGCCGCGAGGTGCCGGAACCAGTCTCGCCGGCGGGTGCCTGCCGGTCGGTGGCGGTGTGATGATCGTTTTGACGCGCATGAAGCAGATTCTCGAAATCAATACCCGCGATCGATACGCCGTCGTTCAACCTGGAGTCGTCAACATCTGGTTGACCCAGGCGCTGCGCGGAACCGGATTGCATTACGCGCCGGATCCCTCCAGCCAGGGCGCATGCACGATTGGCGGTAACGTGGCGACAAATTCCGGCGGGCCCCACACCTTGAAATACGGTGTCACCGTCAATCACGTGCTGGGAGTCGAGTGCGTGTTGCCGGACGGTGAAATCGTCTGCCTCGGAGGGCCGGTCGACGAATCGCCTGGATTCGATCTCGTGGGGGCGATGGTTGGCAGCGAGGGTACGCTGGCGATCGTGACGAAAATCTGGGTGCGGCTGACGAAGAACCCGCAGGGGTACCGCACCATGCTCGGCGTTTTCGACTCCGTCGACGACGCGACGAATGCCATCAGCGCGATCATTGGGCACGGGATTGTCCCCGCGGCGTTGGAGATGATGGACCAGGGAATCATCGTCGCATTGGAGGCGGCGTTTCAATTTGGTTTCCCTTTGGACGCATCCGCGGTCCTGCTGATCGAGGTCGACGGACTCGAGGTGGGGCTCGATGCGCAGCAGCAGGACATTGTTCAGTTATGCCAGCAGCAGGGTGCACGCGAAGTGCGACTGGCGCGCGATGCTGCCGAGCGAGCCAAGCTCTGGAAATGCCGCAAGCAGGCGTTCGGCGCGATTGGCCGACTGAGTCCCAGCTATTGCACGCAGGATGGCGTCGTGCCGCGAACTCGCTTGCCCCACATCCTGCGGCGGATCACCGAAATCGGCAACCGTCATGGCATTCGAATCGTCAACGTCTTTCACGCCGGTGACGGGAATATCCACCCGATACTGTTGTTCGACGAACGTGATCCGGCGCAGGTGCAGCGTGTGCTTCAGGCCAGTAACGAGATTCTCGAGGAATGCCTGGCATGCGGCGGGAGTGTCACCGGCGAGCATGGCATTGGCGTCGAGAAGATTGGATTCATGCGGCGGATGTTTACCGCGGACGACCTGGATCTGATGGCTCGATTCCGTTCCGCCTTTAATCCCGACAATCGGCTTAGCCCGGGCAAAATGCTGCCGACAGCCGCCGGATGCGGGCTGGAGATGAAGGGATCGCACAGAAAGGCGGCGGTCTGAACATGGCGTCGACGTCAGGGCGGTTACCGATTTCCGCGACGTTGCGGCCCTCGGATGCTCGCGAGCTCGCGGGGACCCTTGCCGACGCCTACGGGAATGCAACGGCGGTCTATCCGCTGGGCGGCGAATCGAGCATCGATTTTGGAATCCCCGCCACCCGCCCCGGAGTCGGCGTTGCCACCACAGGACTCGACCAGCTGATCGACTATCCGGCGCGCGACATGACGATCACGGTGGAGAGTGGAATTCGGATCGCGCATTTGAATGAGGTCTTGCGGGCCGAACGGCAGGAAATTCCCTGGGACGTTCCGGCGGCTGGCGAGGCGACGGTTGGCGGCGTTATCGCCACGAATTTCAACGGCGCCCGGCGTTATGGGTGCGGGGCGATTCGAGATCATCTGATCGGAATCACGGCGGTGGACGGCCGCGGCGTGATGTTTCATGGTGGCGGTCGCGTGGTCAAGAATGTCGCTGGTTACGATTTCTGCAAGCTGCTTTGCGGGTCCCTGGGAACCCTGGCGGTCATTACTCAGGTGACACTCAAAGTCCGTCCGCTCCCGGAACGCCGGGCCTGGGCCGCGGTCTATCCGGACTCGCTGCAGCAGGCCGAGGAGTTGCTTGCGGCGCTGGAGCACGACCCGATCTCGCCCACGGCGATCGAACTGCTGGGCGGCCGCGAAGCGCTGATCGCGCCTCTGGATCCCGACCGTAAGCTCGCGATCCTGGTGATGTTCGAGGGTCTGGACTGTGAAGTCAACTGGTCACTGGGCCGCCTGCGGGAGATTGTCGGACATGCCGGCATCGGGCGACTCGATGCACCGTTCCAGACACCGGACGATTTTTACCAGCAGTTTATCGAGTTTCCCGCGCGCGGCGGCGCCGCGATTGTAGCGCGCGGCTGCTTGCCGCCGGGGCAACTGGGCGGTTTCCTGCCCAAGGTATGGCAGGTCGATCCGGACTGCTCGCTGCAGGCACATGCGGGCAACGGCCTGTTCATGTTGCGGATGTCCCGAATTCCCGGCGAGGGACTTTCCCGTTCCTTTGTCGCGTTCCTGCAGGCCGAGGCCCGCGCTCATCAGGGAAGTCTGGTAATTCTCAGCAACCCGGCCGGCGTCGAGGTAACTCGACAATCGACTTTGGGCGGTGGATATGCTCCCTATCGGCTGATGGAATCGGTAAAACGCCAGTTCGACCCGGCGAATATCCTTAATCCTGGCCGGTTTATGTTCCCGTAATCCGCGGATCCCCACCGATGAATCAAGATCCCGATCAACTTCCGTCGCGTGTCGTCGCTCCCGCCGCGCGCGCCACCCCCGATGTTTCGAATCCGGGAAGTGCGATCGATTACGAACGGTTTCTCGACTGTGTCCACTGCGGGCTCTGCACCGCATCCTGTCCGACGTACGTTGAATTAGGCAACGAAAACGACAGCCCACGCGGACGGATTTACCTGATGCGTGGCGTGACCGACGGGCGGATCGAACTCACACCAGGCGTGCGGCGACACCTGGAGTTATGTCTCGACTGTCGGGCGTGCGAGACCGCATGTCCGTCCGGGGTGCAATACGGGAAGTTGATCGAGCCGTTCCGCGTGGCGATGGAAACCAATACGTCGGACGGGCGGAGCAAGAGCCACGACTGGTTCCACCGCTGGATCCTGTTTGGTTTATTCACGCACCCTCGCCGGATGCGCGCCGCGCTGCTGCCGGCGCGTCTGCTGCAGCGGCTGGGCGTGGACCGCTGGATCGACGCCACGGGGCTGTGGCGGCTTCTGCCGCGGCGTATCGGCCGACTGTTGACTCTGTTGCCCCGACTGGGGCCGCGGACGCCAGAACTGCCGTCGTTTCTCCCGGCGGTGGGAAGGCGACGAGCGCGGGTCGCTTTGTTCAAGGGATGCGTCGGCGACGTGATGTTTGGTTCGACCAATTGGGCGACGGCCCGCGTGCTGCAGGCGAACGGCTGCGACGTACTGATCCCGGAATCGCTGGCCTGTTGTGGCGCGATCCATTACCATGCCGGGCATTCCGGTCCGGCCCGCGAACTGGCCGATCAGAATCTCGGAGCGATCAAGCCAGCCGATGTCGACGCGATCGTCGTCAATGTCGCAGGCTGCGGATCGATGCTCAAGGATTACGGTCACCACTGGCACGACGAACGACAATCCGACCGCGCTGCATTCGCCGCCAAAGTCCGCGATGTGTCCGAGTTTCTCGACGAACTGGGGCTGGTTACCCCGACCGGTCCCATCCCCCACAAGGTCACCTACCATGACGCCTGCCACCTGGTCCACGCCCAGCGTGTCCGCGAAGCGCCGCGCCGCCTGCTGCGACGGATTCCCGAATTGGTCCTGGAGGAACTCCAGGAATCCGATTTGTGCTGCGGCGCTGCCGGCACCTATAACTTGACCGAACCCGAAATGGCGGATCGGCTGGCCCAACGAAAGCTGAAGAACATTCTCGAGACGGGCGTGCGGGTCGTCGTGACCGGCAATGCCGGTTGCCTGCTGCAGATCGCCCGCGAATCGAGATTGCAGGGCCACGTGTTGCGCATTCTGCATCCGATGGATCTGCTCGACCTGAGCTACCGCAACGAGTGTCTGACGGTCTGACCGGATCGCCAGGGGAGCCGCGCGCCGATGGACCTGAATCGTTATCAACGACAATACAGATTCGCGCCGTTGGGCGAGGCGGGACAGCGCCGGCTCGCGTCCGCGCGGGCGCTGGTCTGCGGATGCGGGGCGCTCGGTTCCGTCTCGGCGAATCTGCTGGTGCGGGCCGGCGTTGGCTTTGTGCGGATTGTCGACCGCGACTTCCTCGAAATCAGCAACCTGCAGCGGCAGGTGATCTACACCGAGGCGGACGTGCGGGCCGAATTGCCGAAGGCGATCGCCGCAGCCAACCACTTAAGAAATGTCAATTCCGACGTTCAGATTGAGCCGGTCGTTTCCGATCTGACATTCGAAAATATCGGCAGTCTGGCTGCCGATGTGGATGTGATCGTCGACGGAACCGACAATTTCGAGACTCGATTTCTGCTCAACGATTTCTCGATCAGCAAAGGCGTGCCTTGGGTGTTCGGCGGCTGTGTCGGCGCCGAAGGTCAGACAATGACGATCGTACCGGGGCTCACCCGTTGTCTACGTTGTCTGCTACCCGACCCGCCGCCGCCCAGCGCCACCGAGTCGTGCGATACCGCCGGAATTCTGGCGCCGATCATCGGGTTGATCGCCTCCACGCAGTCCTGCGAGGCGTTGAAGATTCTGTCCGGCCATCGGGACGCAATTCGGCACCGGCTGCTGGTGGTCGATTTGTGGGACAACCAGGTACGGATGGTCGGTCTGGACGCGCTCGACCCGGCAAGCTGCCCCGCATGTACTCGTCGCGAATTTCCCTGGCTGGATGGACGTCGCGGTACGCTGTCCGCGGTGCTCTGCGGGCGTAACGCCGTTCAATTGAACTTTCCGGGCGGGCAGAAACCTGACCTGGATGAACTCGGCCGCAAGCTGGCCCCGCTGGGGCAGCTGACGCGCAATCCGTTCCTGCTTCGCCTGCAGATCGCCCCGTATACGTTCACGATTTTTCCGGACGGCCGGACCATCGTGGCGGGTACAGACGATATTGCCGAAGCCCGTTCGCTCCATGCCCGCTTCATCGGTTCCTAGTCCGCCAAGGATCGCAGCCCATGCGCACGATATACCTGGATTACAACGCCACCACGCCGATAGCCCCCAGCGTCCAGCAGGCGATGCTGCCGTTTCTAACTGAGCATTTCGGCAACCCGTCCAGCAGTCATGCGTTGGGGCGCGCCGCCCACGAAGCGCTGGAAGATGCTCGGTCACAGCTGGCGCTGCTGATCAAGGCCGACCGCGAGGAAATCGTTTTCACGGCGGGAGGAACCGAAAGCAATAATCTGGCGCTCCAAGGCACCCTGATGCGCCGCGCTCCCGGGGCGGCGGGACATCTGATCATCTCGGCGATCGAACATCCTTCCGTTCTCGAACCGGCTCGTTTTCTGGAGCGACTGGGCTACGATTTGACGATCGTCGGCGTGGACCGCCAGGGAATCGTCGACCTGGATGCGATCCGCGTGGCGATCCGGCCGGACACAGTACTGGTCAGCATCATGCACGCCAATAATGAAATCGGCAGTGTGCAGCCGATCGCCGAGATTGCGAATATCTGCCACGAACGAGACGTCCTGTTGCATACCGACGCTTCGCAGTCGGTGGGAAAGATCCGCACGCCGGTCGACGAATTGCAGGTTGACTTCCTGACCGTTGCGGGACACAAGATGTACGCGCCCAAAGGCGTCGGGGCGCTGTATATTCGCCGTGGTCTGGGCCTGGAGCCGGTGATGCATGGTGCGGGCCATGAAGGTGGGTTGCGGGCGGGAACCGAAAACGTGGCTTCCATCGTTGGTCTGGGGCGAGCCGCGGCCTTGGCCACCAAAGGGATGGACCAGGCAAGCCAGCGCATGGAGCTGTTGCGCGAGCGTTTATTCGATCAGCTGCGGGCGGGCGTCGGCAGCGGGCTGACGCTGCATGGTTCCAAAGCGGCTCGGTTGCCCAATACGCTGAGCGTTTCATTTCCGGGGGTAACCGGAGGGGCGATGCTGGCGCGACTGCCGGAACTGTGCGCCTCGACCGGCTCGGCCTGCCATAGCGCGGCACCCCACATGTCGCCGACGTTGGCCGCGATCGGGCTTGCGCCGGATGTCGCGGCGGGAACGATCCGATTGAGCGTCGGCTGGTATACGTCGGAGGAGGATATCGACCGCGCGGCCAGCGCGTTGTTGTCGGCATGGGACGGATTGAGGTCGTAACTGGCTCCGGCCGGAACCGGCGTCCGCGGCTGCGCTGCGGGCTTGTCGCGAAAAATCCCCGCTCCCCCGGCTTACCTATCCTGCCAGGCGAGGCGAAAAAAAAACGACGACTTGCCCAAATATCGTATTTGCCGAATTCCAATTGTCCGATACATTTCGGCGATCTTGCCGGCAGGATGCCAAATCGTACTCAAGGAAGAGAGGCGATCGTGACCCAGATTATCCATCCAACCGCTGTTGTGCACTCCCGCGCGCAACTGGGGAATAATGTCTGCGTGGGACCGTTCTGCGTCTTGGAGGCTGACACTGTTCTGGGTGACGATTGTGTTCTGCTTGGGCGGGTTACGATCAAGAGCGGGACGCAACTCGAAGCCGATAACGAAGTCGGCGAAGGCACGGTGCTCGGCGGCAAGCCACAACATGCCAAGGTTGGCAGCCGTTATGGTGGTCTGCGGATCGGTCGTGGCAATCGGTTTCGCGAAAATGTGACCGTGCATTGCGCATTCGATCCGGAAAAGATCACGCGGATCGGCGACGACAATCTATTGATGGTCAATGCGCACGTAGCCCACGACTGCACGATCGGCAGCAAGACGATCATCGTGAACAACGTGATGATCGGCGGTCATGCGACGGTCGAGGACCGGGCCTACCTCGGCGGCGGCGCCGGCGTTCATCAGTTCTGCCGCGTTGGTGAACTGGCGATGGTGGGCGCTCAGGCGCATATCGTCCAGGATGTAGCGCCCTTTTTGATGATCGATGGGGCGACGAGCCGCGTGGTCGGGTTGAATCGAGTCGGGTTGAGACGCAGCGGGTTTACCGAAGACCAGCTGGTGCAGCTCAAAGCGGCCTATCGAATCATGTATCGCAGCGGGATGACCTGGACAGAGGTCGTCGAGGAACTGCGGCGACAGTTCACCACGGGGGCGGCGGCACGCTATGCCACATTTATTCAATCGGGAAAACGCGGATTTGTTCCCGAGCGGCGATTGCCGCGTCGCGCGACAATCAAGATTCCCAGCTCGGACGATCGTGGGTTCATCGACGATCAACTGCGGCGATTTGGCTAGGTGAAACACGCCGATCATCGATCGGATGATTTGGATTCGCTCCACTGCGCGATCTGCCTGAGCGCGATTTCTGCCGTGCGGTCGAGGTTTTCGAGCGATCCACCGCCGCGGAGCGGCGAGCACATTTCGAAGGCCACGAATCCGTTGAAGCCGCCTTCACGCAGTCCCTGCATGAATCCGGCCAGGTCCAGGAAGCCTTGTCCAAGCGGAACAGCGCGGACCATCGAATCCAGCGGCGCGTAATTGGTCAGCCCGGGCTGATATGCGAATCGGTTCAAACGGACATAATCGGCCAACGTCGTTTGCACCATGCGGGGCGCGAGTCGCCGCGCAGCTGCGCGAAGTTCGCTGCCTTGGAGCCCGATCGACCAGGGATCGAACATCGCCCGGCAATTCGGATGGTCGACGTCGTTCAGGAATTCTTCGTAGGCCTCCAGCCCGACGGCAACGTCGTGATGATTCTGCAGGCCCAGACTGACACCGTGGTCGGCGCAAATCGCGGCGCACTCGCGAATCGAACGGACACAGCATTCCCAATCCCGGCGATACGAGTCGGTTTGTGTCGTGTAACCGGTGAAGACGCGCACGATCTTCGCTCCCAGTGTCGCAGCGCATTCGGCCAGGCGTCTGACATAAGCGATTTGAATCTCGCCGGCGGGAGTCTCACTGCCCGGCGCCAAGGTGAAATCGGTGTATCCAGCAACCGTCGCAATCTGAAGTCCGCACGATTCGGCGATCGATTTCCAGCGTTGCAGGTCGGCTGTTGTCGCGTCGACAACCGAGAGATGCGGGCGCTTGCCCATCAGTTCGACCGCCTTGTAGCCCAGTCTCGCCGCGTGTCGGATGAACTGATCCAGGTCCAGATAATGTTGGCCCCACAATCCGGCATAGCTGACTGAGAACAGAGTCGGGATCATGCTGTCGTCTCCGTTCAGATCGTAACACTGATCGGCCGCAGAGTAAAACCTGGCTGGCCGACGGGCGGCGCAGCGCTAGGGGGGAGTTTCCGGACGGGGAATCGTCGGATCCCGGCAACTTCGCCACTCCTAGGAAATATCCAGGCATCGTCTGTTAAATTCGGAATTGGCACAGGCCTTGCGTGAGACGCATTCCTGAAGCGTGGCAGCCAGATCGGAAGGCATTTTGCCGCAGCTTGGGGCAATCACTGCGCGCAGCATGGGCAGTGTTTGAACCGTGAGTCCGTCCAAAGGGACCGGTGGGCGATTTTTTACAGGTTCGTTCCCTGTTGGCGCGGGAGAAAACAACTTAGAATCTCGGTCCGACTCTGTGATGAGCGGACCAGGGAGACTTGTCCGCATTTGTTTGGCGTGTATTGACCTTTTTTTCGTTTACTGATTGAGGGAGTGTCTCGTGTCGTCTGCAACAAAATACAAATTGGAGTATGTGTGGCTTGATGGTTATCTGCCGGAACCGAATCTTCGCAGCAAGACGAAGATCGTCGACAAGGCGCCGGCGTCGGTGGCGGACTGCCCGACGTGGGGTTTCGACGGCAGTTCCACGCAGCAAGCCGAGGGGCACAATTCTGACTGTTTGCTCAAGCCGGTCTCGTTGTATCCGGACAGTGGGCGGAAGAACGGGTTTCTGGTGATGTGCGAAGTGCTGTTGCCGGATGGCAAGCCGCATCCTTCGAACTTCCGCGCGACGGTCGACATTGACGACGACCTGTGGATTGGGTTGGAGCAGGAGTATTTCTTCTTCAAGGACGGTCGGCCCCTGGGCTTTCCGGAGACGGGCTATCCCGGACCGCAGGGTCCGTACTACACCGGCGTGGGTTACAAGAATGTCGGTTGCACAGCGCGTCAGTTGACGGAGGAGCATATCGACATCACGCTGGACGCCGGGATTCACCTCGAGGGGATCAACGCCGAAGTTGCCAAGGGCCAGTGGGAGTTCCAGATTTTCGCTCGCGGTTCCAAAAAGATCGGCGACGACATGTGGATTGCCCGTTACTTGATGATGCGGCTTTGCGAAAAGCACGGTGTTGACATCGAGTGGCACTGCAAGCCGATTCGCGGTGATTGGAACGGTTCGGGAATGCACACGAATTTCTCGACGAAGTTCATGCGTGAGCAGGGCGGCAAGGACTACTTCGAGCGTTTGATGGCGGCCTTGGACAAGTACAAGGACGAGCACATTGCGGCGTACGGGCCCGACAACCACTTGCGTTTGACCGGGTTGCACGAGACGCAGTCGATCGACAAGTTCAATTACGGTGTCGCGAATCGCGGGGCTTCGGTCCGCATCCCGCACAGTTTTGTCGCCGACAACAAGTATCGCGGATATCTTGAGGATCGTCGTCCGAATTCCCAGGCGGATCCCTACAAGATCGTGGCCCGACTATTGAAGACGATCCGGTCGATCGGATAGTCTGTCGACTTGGGTGGAGTTCAACGTCGCCACGGCGACGGAAACTCGATCCCGCGAAGCGAATTGACGCCGCTCCCCGATCCGGGAGCGGCGTTTTTGTTGTCGAGGATTGCAAATGGAGGAAGCAAAGAAGTCTGCCCGGGCCATCGTCCGCATCGGGTACGACGGGAGCGTTCACAAGTTCTTTCGTGCCGACAAGGCGCGGGAACGGTTCGAGAACGAATTGCGGGTGCTGCGGTACCTGGATCGCAAGGGTTGCGACTTTGTCCCGCGAGTCCTCGGCTTCGATCGCGACAAGCTGGAGTTGATCACCAGTAACTGCGGGGCGCGTGTCCAGCAGATGACGAGCGAGAAACTGCATTCGCTGTTCGCGGAACTGGAGCGGTACGGCGTCCGGCACGACGATCCGTTTTTACGGAACATCACCTATCGGGCCTCGGATGGCCGTTTCTGCATTATCGATTTCGAGTTTGCCACGATCCTGGATGCCGCGGATTCGTCCGCCGAGGGGAGTGACCAGGAGCGCGGGTACGACCGCGACCCGATGTCCGTTGCGCGGTCCATTGCGCGCGTGCGTTGGTCGGGGCGCACCGACCGGGGGCGCTTTCGCGCCAACAATGAAGATGCGTTTCTGGCGGTGGCGTTCAGCGATCGCGACTTTTATTTTCTTGGCGCGGATGGCGAGGCGGCCGCGGCGGAAATGGACTTTCTATTTGCGGTCAGCGATGGGATGGGCGGCGAACGCTCGGGGGAGTTTGCCAGCCGGTTCGCGCTGGACAACGTCACCCGCATCTTGCCGCGCCGGTTCCAACTTTCGCCGGCCCACCGTCGGCTGGGGATTTCGGACTGCATCGCCGAGTTATTTCAGGCGACCCATCGCCAACTGACCAGCCTGGGCCGAAGTTTCTCGCAAGGGTACAACATGGGTGCCACACTGAGTCTGGTCTGGATTGTTGGCGACTGGGTGCACTGGGGTCATATCGGTGACAGCCGCATTTACCATTTCACTCCGCAGCAAGGACTGCGGCAGATCAGCGAGGACCATACGCACGTCGGCTGGCTACGGCGTAACGGCCAGCTCAACGAACGCGAGGCCCGTTTTCACCCGCGCAAGAACGTCCTCTCCCAGTCGCTCGGTTCCGGCAACCTGTTTGTGCGGCCGCAGACCGAGTCATTTCGCTGCCAAGCGGGAGAACGCTTGTTGTTGTGCACGGACGGCGTGGTTGACGGGCTCTGGGATCGGGCGATCGAGGATCTGGTGATGAGTCCGCCGCCTGCCGAGCAACAGCGGCCTCCCTCCGCGCGGCTCGTCGACGCGGCCGTGCAGGAATCGGGGCGCGACAACACCACCGCCTTGCTGGTGGAGTTCCTTGCCGAGTAGGAACGATCATCGCCTCAGAAAGTGTCCCCAGATCGAATCGCTCACCAGCAGCCCGGCGCGGGTCAATTGCAATTGCTGATCCTGCCATTGCAGCAGGCGATGCGCCAGAAAACTCTCCAGCGCCGCTCCGCCCAGTTCTTCCAGGTCGAAGCCGGTTTCACGATGGAAATCGCCGCGATGGATGCCGGCGATCTGCCGCAGTCCGAAGACCATCCGCTCCCGCGCAGCGTCTTCGGCGCCGAGTTGTTCGGATTCGAAAACCGGGGAGTGACCGGACAGCACTCGGTTCAAATAGGCCGTTACGCTGCGATGATTGGTTTCGCGGCGTCCGTCGACAAATCGTGCGGCACCGGGTCCGGCGGCGAAATAGGGCAGGCCATTCCAGTAGGCTTGATTGTGTCGGCAAGCGAAGCCGGGGCGAGCGAAGTTGGAGACTTCATAATGTTCGAATCCAGCTTCGAGCAGATGATCGATCGCCATTTCGTAGCAGCCGGCTTCCTCGTCCTCGCTCAACGGCGTCAAGTCGCCGCGGACGCGCCGGCTCCAGAAAGCGGTGCCTTTTTCCCAGGTCAGGCCGTACGTCGAGAGATGATGCGGCTGCAGTTGCAAAGCCGCTTCAAGATCGCGCTGCCAGATCGACCGGGTTTCGTCGGGCACGCCGAAAATCAGGTCGATCGCCACGACAAATCCGGCGTCGAGTGCCTGTCGCGCGTGGCGGCGCGCCGTTTCGGCGTCATGGTCGCGCTCCAGCAGTTGTAATTTCGCGGCATCGAACGACTGCACTCCCAGGCTCAACCGATTCACGCCGTGGTCGCGCAGGATTGCCAGCTTCTCCGCAGTAATGTCGCTCGGATTCGCCTCCAGGCTGATTTCCGCTCCGGGCGCCGCGGGGAACCAGCGGTGCACGATCTGCAGCATTCGAGCCAGGTCGGCCGGCAGCAGGTAGGTCGGCGTCCCGCCACCGATGAACAGTGTATCAATGGTCCGCGGCGACTCGAGCCAGGAAAGTTCCCGCTCCAATGCCCGTAGATAGTCGCCAATCAAATCGTCGCGCTTGGCGACGAGCGTGAAGTTGCAGTAGCCGCAGCGGTGGCGGCAGAACGGCACGTGGATGTAAGCCGAACGTGGCGCAGCAGGCTGCGCGTCGGTCTTCCCTTCAACTTCCGCGTCAGTGCGGACCATGGTTTACCGTCGTCACGGTTATCTCGCTCAGAGCCACAGATGCAGCCGGCCGTCCAGCATGTCCGGGATCTGTTTTTGCACATGGTCGCGAATCTGGCGATCGTTGTACCGCGTGCTGAAGTGAGCGGCGATCACCAATTCGTTCTGAAATCGATCCCGGCGTTTCACGAAATCGTCCAGGTGCATATGCCCGAACTTGTGAATTTTGTCCTTGCGGTGGCTGGGCGCGACGAAAGTCATTTCGGCAATCAGCACCTGCGCCTCGAACATGGCCGGGCACTGGTCCAGACCGTCGGGGGCGCTGTCGCCCAGATAAGCCAGAACCGGTAATCGCTTCTCCTCGGAAACTTCCACGCCGGACAATCGAATGTCGCGAATCTGGTCGCCACGCAGGCCGAGGTAATCGGCTTTCAGCTTCTTGCGACGTTCCCAGACGACGAAGCCCAGCGAAGGCACGGTGTGTTTCGTGGCCGAGGCGGTCACGACCAGCTCACGCGAAAGTTCGACTTCATCTCCGGCCTGCAGCGGCAGCAGTCGGCATGGAAGCCGGCCGCGGTCCAGGCGGCTGAAGGCCCGAAGCAGGTGCTGGACCAGTTCCAGGGCGTGGACCGGAAGGTAGATGGTGGGCGGATCCATTTTCATCATTCGCCGGCGAGCGACATAGACCGGCAAGGCCGCCAGGTGATCCAGATGGGTGTGGGAGAGAAACCAGGTGCTGGTTCCCATGAAATCCCAGGGCTGGGCGCCCAGGTCGAATCCCAGGCCGAGTTCGGCGATACGCCAGTAACTTTGCACCGCGGCCCGGGAATAACCCTCGATGGTAAGGCCTTTGTGAACAAGTTTTTTGACCGGCAGGTTGTTAACCATCGATGGGCGTCACGACGCGCGGAAAGGGTGAACCGAGGGGCCAGTTTAGAAGTCGCCGGCGGTTGCCGAAAGGGGTTGGCTGCTGGTCACCGGGGCTTGTGTCGAGGATCTGCCGTCGGTTTCCGATCCGGCGACGCGAGCTCGGACGCGTCGTCGGCCGGTATTGGCGATGCGCTGGCGTCGGCCGGCTCGAATTCCGACTCGACGCTGTCGCCATCGAAGCCCGTCTCAAATTCCTCGCCAGGATGGACCCAGATTTCGCCATGCAGATTCGGTTGATCGGTCACCACACTGTGGTGCCGCACGAGTTCCAGGATCGCCAGGAAAACGCCGATCATCGCCGACTTGTGCATTCCAGGCGCAAAGAACTCGCTGAACGACACGCTGCCCTGTTCGGCAAGCCGCTTGTGAATTCGTTCCATGTACACGCGAAGTGGTGTTTCATCGTAGACGATGTTCGCCGAGCGAACCGCTTGACTTTCCCGAATGATCCGCCCGAATGCGCTGACCAGATCCCAGAGTTCGACCTCGCGGATCGGTTGCGTGGAACGATCGATATCGCGGGCGGGAAGGCTGTCGACGAGCCTTGGATAATGCTGCTGCCAGTGGCGACTCTGTTCGTCCAGCATGCTGGCGGCATCGCGGAATCTCTTGTATTCCATCAGGCGATCGACCAGGTCATTGGCTGGATCGGTCAATTGCTCGACCTCCTCGCCTCCGTGCGGCAGAATCAGGCGGCTCTTAAGCTCCACCAAGGTGCTGGCCATTTCCAGAAAATCGCCCACCGCGTCGATGTCGAGGATCTGCAGAACTTCCAGGTGTTCCTGGTACTGACGGGCAATCCCGGCCAGGGACAGTTCGGTAACGTCGACCTCTTGCTTACGAACCAGGTACAGCAACAGATCCAACGGGCCCCGAAACACGTTCAAGTCGACGCGAAAGGTCATGGGCGGACTGCCTTGAGTCGCTGGAGTGTGCCTGTTATCGTGCTCACCACGTGACATTGCCGCTCCGCCGATCGCGGCTGGCGACGATCCCTCCCCCCAACCGACGGACGAAATCCATGGTGGCGGTCACAAATATCGGAGGGAATCACTGTAGGATTGGCCCTTACTTGAGGTTAGAATTTCTAGCAGATACCATCCTATCGTGATACTGCGATTTTCCCTACAGGGTTGATCCATGATCGAGATTCGACACAAGGAGACCGGTGAGTTACTGCGGTCGGTCGACGGCGATTCGTTGGATGGTGTCTATATGGACAGCGCGAATCTCGAGGGAGCGAACATGTCCGGGCTGAGCATGGTTGGTACCGATTTTCAGAACGCCAATCTGAAGAATGCCGACCTGCGTGGTGCTCGGCTGGAAAAGGCGAACCTGCACAGCGCGATTCTTGCCGGCGCCGATCTGGAAAACGCCAACCTCAGCAAGGCGGACCTTACCGACGCGATCATGGTCGGCGCCCGTTGTCATAATGCGAACCTGACTCATGCAATCGCCAGGTACGCGCACGTTGCCGAAGCCGAGTTCGTCGACGCACGAATGCAGGGTATCGACTTGAGCATGTCGGATGCGCGCGCCAACTTTACCCGTGCGGTACTCGTGAAGGCAGACTTTCGCGGGGCCGACTTGAGTGGTGCCGTTTTCGAAGAGGCCGACCTTTCCGGAGCGAACCTTCACGACGCCAAGATGTTGGACGCCAATCTCAACGGGGCGCGCATTGAAGGGGCGATCAGTGCCCTGGGGCATCGCTTCAGCACCAAATCCGCCTCGCGACCGGCGGTGAAATCGGCCGCGGCGGCCGCCATGCGTTCCAAGCAAGGTGCGTCGCGACCCTGGTGGCAGTTTTGGGGTTAGCACAAATCTAAAGAATGAACGTGCGGGGTCGCGTCTGTTCGCCCCTTGCCGGGCCCCCGGCGCGCGGTGTATTATTTTGGCTTTCTCCCCCAAACTGAAATGGGGCCATTCAGCCGCATGCGTCACGTTATTTCCGCGCTGGTCCAGAATGTCCCGGGGGTGCTGGCGCATATTTCCGGAATGCTGGCGTCGCGCGGCTACAACATCGATTCTCTGGCGGTGGGAGCCACCGAGGACCCGCAGCTTTCCCGGATGACATTTGTCGTCGTCGGCGACGATCGGGTGCTGGAACAAGTTCGCAATCAGCTGGCAAAAATCGTTACGGTTGTCCGCGTCGACGACATCAGCGCCAAGAATTTCGTCGAACGGGATCTGATGTTGATCAAAGTCGCGGCGCCGCCCGGGGGCAAACGCAGCGAAGTACGCGAATTGGTCGATATTTTTCGGGGACGTGTCGTCGATGTTGGCGATGACCAGTTAATGATTGAAATCTCGGGCAGGGAGAGCAAAATCGAAGCTTTCATCGATCGAATGCGCCCGTTCGGAATCCTGGAACTGGTCCGCACCGGCCGCATTGCCATGGTGCGAAGCGGCAGCGGAAGTTCGAACAGCGACCCGGACGCGATGCCGATCGGAGATTGACCAGGACCGCAGTGCCTTGCCCCTACCCTGTTGCAATTGGAAGTTGAAGAGGAATTCATGACCGCGAAAATCTACTACGACAATGACGCCGACCTGTCGCTCCTCAAATCCAAGACGATCGCCATTCTGGGATACGGATCACAGGGACACGCCCAGGCCCAGAACCTGCGTGACAGCGGCTGCAACGTGATCGTCGGCCAGCGCCCGGGCGGACCAAACTACGACCTGGCGAAAAAGCATGGTTTTGAACCGATGTCGCTGGAAGATGCAACCAAAAAGGCGGATATTGTCAATCTGCTTTTGCCCGACGAAGTACAGGCCGATCTTTTCCGGGCCTGCATTCGCCCGCATCTGGTTCCGGGCAATATCCTGATGTGCTCGCATGGATTCAATATTCATTTCGGTCAGGTCGAGCCGCCGCCCGGCGTGGATACTCTGCTTGTAGCTCCGAAAGGCCCGGGACATCTGGTCCGCAGCGAATTCGAAAAGGGTGGCGGGGTTCCCTGCTTGATCGCGGTCGGGCCGAACGCCAGTCCGGCGACGACTCAGGCGGGACTGGCCTACGCGAAAGGAATCGGCGGCACGCGTGGGGGCGTCATCGAAACAAGCTTCGCGGAGGAAACCGAAACCGATCTGTTCGGTGAACAGGTTGTGCTGTGCGGCGGCGTGAGCGAACTGGTGAGATCGGCGTTCGACATCCTGGTGGAGGCGGGCTATCAGCCCGAAATGGCCTATTTCGAATGCCTGCACGAACTGAAGCTGATCGTCGACCTCTTCTACCAGGGCGGGATCAGCTACATGCGGTACAGCGTGTCGAATACGGCCGAATACGGTGACTACACGCGCGGGCCTCGCATCATCACCGACGAGACACGTGCCGAAATGAAACGCATCCTCCGGGAGATTCAAACCGGCCAGTTCGCTCGTGAATGGATCCTCGAAAACAAGGCTGGAGCGCCGGCCTTCAAGTCGATCCGCCGCCGGGAAAAGAACATTCAGATCGAGGAAGTCGGGCGCCGTTTGCGGCGGCTGATGACGTGGATCAACGCCAAGGAGGTCTGAACGGCCGACCCCGTTCCGATTGCAATGTCTACCCGTGAGAAACTGACACTGTTCGAGTCGATCCAGGCCGGCGATCGCGTGGAATTGGAGCATGAAGTCAAGGTCGGCTTCCGGCGCTGGACCACCAAGACCGTCGGGATGGTCGTCGCCAAAGACCGCCAGCGTCATGGGTTGCACTACCAGAGAAATTTCGATGACAAGGTCTTCAGCGATATTCTGGTCCTGCGCGGCGAAGACGGAGAACTCACCACGATAACCCTGGATGAATTCTCGGTTCTGCGCCGACTGCCATGAAATGAGTGAATCTTTCAGCGGATTTGCGGTTCGGGGCGTAATCCGCTGCACCACCGAGACCAGCTCCATGGACGCCTGGGCGAATCACTCCCGCCGTTTCGATCAGAATCGGTTCGTCTATCCGGTCTGGAGCCGTCGCGCGGAAGGGCTGTCGGTCGGAATCAACCTGAATCCGGACAAGGTCTGCAATTTCGACTGCATCTACTGCCAGGTCGATCGGACGGTTTCCAGCGACGTACCGTTCGTGGAATGGGATCGGCTGCTGGGCGAGCTGGATTCGATGCTGGAGCTGGTGGTGTCCGGCGAGATCTGGACTCATCCCCGGTTCGCGACGATCGATCCGCGCAGCCGTCGCGTAAACGACCTGGCTTTTTCCGGAGACGGGGAGCCGACGACCTATCGGAATTTCGACGAGATTGTCTCGGCCTGCGCCGAGCGGAAACGGCAGCGGGGACTGAATGCCGTCAAAATGGTGTTGATCACCAACGCCAGCATGTTTCATCGAGCTTCGGTTCAGCGCGGCCTGGCGCTGCTAGATCAGAATCAGGGCGAGATCTGGGCGAAGCTCGACGCCGGTACCGACGAGTACTTTCAGCGGATTGACCGCACTCCGATTTCGTTCCAGAAGATCCTGTCGAATATTGTGGCGGCGGCCAGGATCCGGCCGTTGGTCATCCAGTCGTTATTCATGCGCGTTGAAAGCGAACCGCCGCCGCCGGAGGAATTGGAAGCGTTCTGCGATCGTTTGAACGAAATCAAGTTTGCGGGCGGGCGGATCCAACGTGTGCAGGTCTATACGATTGCCCGCCGGCCTGCCGAATCCTGGGTCACGCCGCTCGCTCGCAGCGAAGTCGACGCGATTGTCGATCGCGTGCGCCGGCGTACGGGATTGGAGGCGCTGCCGTATTACGGCTATGACGACACCTCGGGCCTGGAATCCAGCCTGGGCGCCGACGGTGAGAAGGGGTAAGCGATGAATGCGAACCGTTGGGCCAATGCGCGTTGGGCGCCGTTGTTGGGGTTGATGGGGGTGATCAGCCTATGGTGTGTCTACCTGGCCGTGGGCAGTTACCTCCGTGGGCATGACATTCGCAAGCCGTTGATTATTCTTGGCGTCTGGCTGGCGGTCTGCGGTGGCTGGGGCGCCCTGCTTTTCGGGCGTTACCTCCGCGGCCGTTGAGCTCGATTCGGCTGTTCGATCCGACGCGATTCGCGTATCCTTGAACCTGCTCGCAGCCGACTTCGCCTGGATCGAAGAGGAACGGACTTAGGGTTGTCCGTCGGATTTCGGAACGGGCCGCAAATTTCGGAACGGGCCACAAGGAGTATATGAATATGCATGACCCCAGGGCCGTGGTTTCCGGACAGGGGATTGCAACAACGCGGGGATTGTCGATCGGTCAATACTTGATTCGGCGATTGCAGGACCATGGCATCCGCGATGTTTTTGGCATTCCCGGTGACTATATCCTGGCTTTTTACACCTTGCTGGAGCAGAGCCCGATCAACGTCGTGGGCTGTACTCGCGAGGATTGCGCGGGATTCGCGGCCGACGCCTACGCCCGTGTCAACGGTCTGGGCGCTGTTTGCGTGACCTATTGCGTGGGGGGGCTGAGCATCTGCAACTCGATCGCCGGAGCCTACGCCGAAAAGTCGCCGGTCGTGGTCATCGCCGGCGCGCCGGGGCTGAGCGAACGGATCAATAACCCGCTGCTGCACCATAAAGTCCGGGATTTTCGCACGCAGCTCGACGTCTTTGAAAAACTCTGCATCGCTTCGACGGAACTTACCGACCCGGTGATTGCCTTTCGGGAAATCGATCGCGTGCTGGACGCGGCGATTCGTTTCAAACGGCCGGTCTATATTGAAATCCCCCGCGACATGGTCAACGTTATTCCCTACGTAACCCACGCGTTTCAACAGCTGGAATATGTCTGTGACGAGCATGTGATCCGCGAGGCGGCGGATGAGGCGGCCAACCTGATTTCCAACAGCCAGCGGCCGGTGATCATTGCCGGCATTGAAATCCATCGCTTCGGTCTGCAGGACCGGCTGCTGACTTTGATCGACCATTCCCGCATCCCGTTTGCCTCGACCCTGCTCGGCAAGAGCGTTGTCAGCGAGACGCACCCTCTCTGTATCGGAATCTACGAAGGAGCGATGGGCCACGAATCGGTGACTCGATTTGTCGAGGAAAGCGACTGCGTGATTCTGCTCGGCGCATTCATGACCGATATCAACCTGGGCATTTACACCGCCAACCTGGATCCGGGCAGGTGTATCTACGCCACCAGCGAGCAACTGCGCATTCGTCACCATCATTACCACGGAGTGCCGCTGGAGAATTTTCTCTGTGAACTGGCGGCGCGGAAGATCCAGCCCACGGCCCGGGAAATTCCCCAGGAAATTCGCAGCAAGACTCCGGTCTACGAGCTGCGAGCCGATGCGCCATTGACCATCTCCCGGCTGATGGGACGACTGAACCAGCAGCTGGATCAGAACACCGTGGTGATCGCAGACATCGGCGACTCCCTGTTTGCCGCAACGGAATTGACAATCCACCAGCGTACGGAGTTCATCAGTCCGGCGTATTACACATCGATGGGCTTCTCGATCCCGGCCTGCGTCGGAGTCTGTTTCGCCCGTCCGGAGAATCGGGTCGTGGTCATCTGTGGAGACGGTGCCTTTCAGATGACAGGAATGGAACTCTCGACGGTCGTTCGGCATCGGTTCGCGCCGATCGTGCTGGTCATGGATAATAAGGGTTACGGAACAGAACGTGTGCTGCATCCCGGCAAGTGGTCATTCAACGACATCAACGGCTGGAAATATCACAAACTGCCCGAGGTGCTCGGCGGCGGCACGGGTTATGAAGTGCGGACCGAAGGTGAATTCGATCGGGTACTTGGCGAGGCCTGGCGCGACCGTTCCGGGATGAGCCTGATTCAGGTGCATTTGAGTGTCGACGACGCCAGCCAGTCCCTGCGGCGTCTGGCGGAGCGACTGGGACAGCGAGTCTGACCGTCTGCCACGCAGGCAGCCGGCAAGTGATCCGGGAAAACGCGACAGTGAAAAAGCGACAACTGCTGTTCCTTTGCACGGGAAACTACTATCGCAGCCGGTTTGCCGAGGAGCTGTTCAACAGTCTGGCGCTGCAGGCCGGGTGCGGCTGGCAGGCCAGTTCACGGGCCCTGGCCGAAAGCCTGGCGAATCGCAACGTCGGGCCGATTTCGCCGCACACCCTGGCCGGACTGGCGGCCCGCCAGATTGACGTCCCCTTTCCGCGACGGTTCCCCCGCGCACTGCAGTCCTACGAACTTGAAGCCGCCCAGCATGTGGTGGCTCTCAATGAACGTGAACACCGGCCGATGATTGCCGAACGGTTCCCGGAACGGGTCAACTCGATCGAGTATTGGGCATTCGAGGACGTGGATGTCGCCACGCCGGCGGAGATGCTGCCGCTGCTGGAATCGGCCGTGCAAGAACTTTTTCGGCGTCTCGCGCGGATCGCTTGAACGCGCGGTGTGCACGAGTCGGAAGACACGTTCTGTCGGCATTGGTGTCGTGCGAGCGAAGCGACGCGCGGCCGCGTCAGGCAGATCGCGATCGAATGTTGTTGCAATTCTATTCGATTCTGATTGAAGTTTGCGAATTCGCCTTGACGAAATCATGCGAAAGTTGGTTCAATTGCGCCGACGGTTCGTCAAGTGCGAACCGGTCACGAAAACTTTTCTTGCTTAGGACGCACAAGAAAAGAATACTCATCACCGAAGATGCGTCCGATATTGAGGAGCCAAAGGAAATGGCAGCTGCAAAGAAGGCCGCGAAGAAGACAACCGTGAAGAAGTCCACCAAGACCAAGAAGGCGGCCAAGAAGAAGTAAGTCGGATCGGATTCCGACTCGTCGCGTTTCGCGACCTTCGCTTTAGCCATTTTGGACCACAACGAGAAAGGCCGAAACGAAACCGGGGAACCTGGTTTCGGTTCGGCCTAGCCTTTTTTCCAGGGGCGTTCAACTGCCCTGGAACGTCGGCCCTGGGATTCAGCAAAGGGCGGCCCCCGGGGCTGGATTGACGAAACTCGTTTCCAGTGCTACGGTTACCATGCAGCTATCGCACGACACCTCGTTAGACCCCCCATGCGTTCGCCTGATCGTAGTTCCGCCGGTCCTCACGTTCCTTCCCCGGAAAGCGCGACCCTCCCTGCACAGCCCGCCGCGGACGAGGAAACCGTCGACCTGGCGGTTGAGGCGCCTGTGATTGAGGCGCCTGTGGTTGAGGTTCCAGTCGGCGTGACCGCCGAGCCGCCCCGTAAGCGATTTGAGGACTTCGATCTGTCCCCGCTGCTGCTCAAGGCACTGCGGCAGGCTGGATACGAGTATCCCACGGAGATCCAGGCCGGGTTGATTCCGTTGGCCCTGGAGGACTACGACGTCGTCGGTCAGGCAAGGACGGGGACCGGAAAAACGGCGGCGTTCGTCATTCCGATTCTGGAACAGTTGTACCCCAAGCGGGAGGTTCCGGGGCCGCAGGCGTTGATCCTGGTTCCGACACGGGAGCTGGCAGTTCAGGTACGCGAGGAAGTCATCAAGTTGTCGGCGGGTCAGCGGGTCCATTGCGTGGCCGTCTATGGTGGCAAACCGATACGCGATCAGATCGAAAAGTTGAAGCGGGGCGCGGAGGTGATTGTCGGCACCCCTGGTCGGATGTTGGACCATATGAGTCGCGGTACGATCAATCTAAATGATATTTGGTGCGTGGTCCTGGACGAGGCTGATCGGATGCTGGACATCGGCTTCCGGCCGGACATCGAGAAAATCCTGCGAAAATGTCCTCGAGACCGGCAGACGCTGTTGTTGAGCGCTACCGTTCCGCCGCCGATTCAGAAATTGGCGGCCCGCTACATGTATGAACCGGAAATGCTCAATTTCTCGCCGAAAGACCTGTCGGTGGAGACGATTGAACAGTTCTATTTCACCGTCGACCCGGGCCGGAAATTCGAATTGCTGGTACGATTGCTGCAGCGCGAACAGCCGCGCCAGGCCATCATATTTTGCCGCACCAAGCGGGGCACCGAGAAAATCTATCAGCGGCTGGACAAGAAATTCAAAGGCGCCGCGACGATCCATGGGGATATGGCCCAAGGGGCGCGCGACAGCGTGATGCGGCGGTTTCGCGAGGGGAGTGTCACCTATCTGGTCGCGACCGATGTCATCGGTCGTGGCATCGATGTGTCCGGAGTCTCCCACATTATCAACTACGATATTCCCGAGTTCTGCGATGATTATGTTCATCGCGTCGGACGTACTGGGCGGATGGGGCGCGAGGGAGTCGCGTATACGTTCGTCTGTCCGGAAGAGGGTTACGAACTGACGCGCATTGAGCAGCGGATCAATCTCCTCTTGAAACGCGACGAAATCAGCGGGTTCGATTCCGTGCAGTCGGCGCAGCGTGATTCGGAGAAATCCGCTAATGGCGAGCCGACCGACCCGACCGCCGCCCCGGACGCTCCCGCCGCCGCCGCCCCGCCCCCGCCGCCATCCTCCGCCATGCGGCGCGCCCCCAAACGTTATCGGCGGGCACTCTAAAAGCGTCCGAAGGTGGACCGATTGCAGGACGGGCCATGGATCGCGCTGCGATCCAACCCAAGGTGCTCGCTAATCGGCCTATTCTCCGCGAAAGATCTCCACGAGCAGGCGATTTGATTTCTCCCAGTCGCGGGCGGCGACGGTGAAGTCGATATCCATCCAGAGTACCGGCTCATCCGGCATTACCGGCGAAACCTGGTGAGCGTCAGGATGCAAGGGAATCTGGGCGCTGCCACTGCGTGCCAGCCGGTCCTCCACGGCGGGGCTGACCAGGAAATTCATGAGCTTCCGCGCCAGAACACGGTTGGGCGGATTGCGCATGATGGCCAGGGTGTTGGGAATGCGTAAAGCGCCGAGCCCACCCTCTTCCTGGTCCGGAAAGACGATCGCCACCGGTTCGCCTTTCTCGTATTCCCCGAACGCATCGTCGCTGTCGGTTAACCCCCAGGCCAGCTGACCGCTCGATACGGCCTGAGCCACATGCTTGTTGCCTGCCAGTACCTGGCAGTTTTCCTTCAACTTTCTCAGGTACTCTTCGCCAAGTTCCGGTCCGAATTCCGAATACAACACCGCCATGTGGGTTGCGGTTGTCCCGAACAGCGGTTTGGCAATGCCGACTCTCCCTTTCCATTTGGGATCGACCAGATCGCCGATCGACTGCGGGAACTGCTCAAACGGTACTTCGCCCAGATTGACGAGAAAGACACGCGCTCGCGCTGCGAATCCGTACCAGGCGCCGTCGCCCGACTGCATTTCGGGAGGCAGCCCGTCGGCACCGTCCAATAGGTAGGTATCCAGCAGTCCCTCCTGTTGCAGCCGGATCGTGTGCAGAATCTCGTTGTTCCAGAAAAGATCGCAGCGCGCCTTCCTGGACTCCGCGCGGATCGCCTGGACCAGCCCTACCGTTTTGGTCGACTCGACATCGTAGCGTGCCAGTACCCGCACCCCTGCTCGCTCCGCAAACTCATCCAGTATCGGCTCAGCGAATTCCCGATCCAGGGCCGAATAGACGACGATCTCGTCTTTACCCCGGCAGCCGACAATTGCCAGGGCGAGAAACAGGATGTTGCAGGCAACGAGCCCGCTGCGATGGCGTTTCAAAATACTGCCCTTCAAGCCCTATGGTCGCTCCAACTGCCGCACCAGACTACAATCGATTAGATTGTCGTTCCCCACTGTATCAGCCCCCACTTTCCGTCAAAAGGGCTTGGGCCGTTGAACGCCGAAATTCCAGTTCGACCTGCACGGTGCCATGGGTGGCGGGGCATAACCGTCGGCATTGCCCTGGCCGTTTTGGCGAGTGGATGTTCGCTGGTGCTGGCCGGGGAACCGCCGTTGTCTAACCGGCAAACGGGGAAGGAGCCGGAGCGCGATCCGAAGCGGGTCGCGCCCGAAACCAAGCGGGAAAATCGGCGATTCTCGGACTTGCTCCAGCAGCAACCTGGGAAAACCGATGGCCTCAAGCCATCCGACGTAATCCGGCCGCAATTCGCGCCGCCCGCCGAAATCCCGCGGGAGCGGCTGTCGCGGGCGGGCATTCGCCTTATCCGCGGCAAGCATTTGACGCTTTACACCGACGTTGCGGCCGCGCCCGAGATCGAGGAACTCGTGGACGTCTTTGATGCTGCGGTACCGCAATGGTGCGAATATTTTGGGATTCGACCGGAGAGTGTTTCCGAATGGCGCGTGGACGGCAGCTTGATGAAGGTCAAGGCGCCGTTTCGCGATTTGGGGCTTCTGCCACAGCAGCTGCCTGACTTTCTGCACGGGTATGCCAGCGCGCAGCAGGTCTGGTTGCTCGAGCAGCCGACTGCCTATTACCGCCGCCATCTGGTCCTGCACGAAGGGACGCATGCATTCATGGCGGCGTTGCTGGGGGGTAACGGTCCGCCCTGGTACAGCGAGGGGATTGCGGAGCTTTTTGGCACGCATACCTGGAGCGAAGGAATATTGAGTACGCGAATCATGCCGCGGCGTCGCGAGGATGTTCCAGAATGGGGGCGAATCAAACTGATCAAGACCGACGTCGCCAATGGCAGCGGGTTGACGCTGCGGGAGGTCATGCAGTATGGTCCTCGCGCTCATTTAAAAGTTGAGCCGTATGGCTGGAGTTGGGCCGCCAGCTATTTTCTGGAAAACCACCCGGCGACCCAGCGATCGTTCCGCGAGCTGCGCAACTTTGTTCCTGACACCAGTCCGCTGTTCTCGACGCAGTTTCTGCGACGGATCGAGGCCGACGAGCATCGCGTCAACGAAGATTGGCGCGTGTTCATAACGCAGTTGGACTACGGGTTTGACCTCGAACGCGAGCTGGTTACGCATGCGGCGGCGACGCCGCTGCCCGCCGAGGGCAGATCGGTCGTCGTTTCTGCTGAGAGGGGATGGCAGTCGTCCGGAATTCGGCTGGACGCGAACCGATCGTACTTGATCGAGGCGGAGGGCCGATTCGTGCTGCGCAATGAGGTTCCGAACTGGCCATGCGAAGCTGGCGGGATTACGTTGCATTACCATCGTGGCATGCCGTTGGGAGCGTTGATCGGTGCCATCTGCGGCGGCGAGGATGACGTTCTCGACCTCTCGCCGCTGGGCAAACCGGGCCTGCTTGGTCTCCAACGTAAAATTCGTGTTTCGCAAACCGGTGTGCTGTTCCTCAGGATCAACGATTGGCCTTGGTCCTGGCGCGATAATGAGGGGGAATTGCGGGTGCGCATCCGACCTGTTGCGGATACCGAACGTTAGTGCTTTGTCGGATTTGTGTCGGCTGTGGAACGAACGATGGTGCGTTCGAACGCCGTGCGCGTCCCATCGTCTGCGGGCGGCAGCGAAAATCGGGAAACTGTCGCTCACGACCGTTGCAGCAGACGTTCCAGTCGTCCGGAATTTTCACATCGTCCGCAACTCGCGACTTTCGGTCGCCCGAAATGTCGGGCAAGCCGATAACTTGCTGGGTAATCAAGGAGCAAACTGCCAGGAGGGCATGGGGGCTTCCGCCTCAATCGAGTTTCCGAACGGGCCGCATTGCCGCCCCATTCGACTCGATGCGACAGATCGTATGTCGAGGACAGACCAACATGTCGAAAAGCACTTTCCGCGTCGTTACGCGTGGAACCGACGGTTCCCTGCGCGTGCGCGATTATGCCAGCTCCGAACCGCTGGTGCGAAATCATACACAGATCGGCGTGGATGATTGCAGCACCGATCTGGAATTGCGGGGTTTACCGGTTTTCCGGGGGCTGATCGGGCCAATTCCCGAAGGCAAATCGATTGTCCGCTATGAATCGCCCGACGTCTTTGAGACGTTGACGAAGGAATGGACGGCGGCCAAGAACGTGCGGCGATCCCGACGCCGATCGTCGATTGGCACGGTACCCGAACCGCCACCCGTGAATCCGTTGTCGGAGTCCAGCGAGGCACGATAAGTCGTGCCAGCCGGACCAACGGACTCAGCGACGGAAGGGTGGGTAGAGAACCGTCGCTGGTGCTGGCTGCCGTGGACGATCGCTTTCCAGGCGCGAAAGGCCGCCGATGCGAATGGTGGATGAGGGGCGTGCTGCCAGTTCCACGTCCGGCTGGGCGGGGGCATTCGGAAGGGAATTGCGTACCCACTCCTCGCCGGATTGCTGCGGGGTGCCTGGCCCCAGCGCGACCCGCGATACCTGCTCATCCTGCTCGAACCGCAGGTAACGCTCGGTTTGTCGGACGGTCCGCGTCGTTTGCGACCATTGCAAATCCGGTGTCGGCACCCAGACATATTGCAGCTGTGGTCGCCAGACGACGGTCTGTTCGACCCAGGTTGCCGGTTGTCCCCATCGTAACGGATTCCACCAGAATCGTTGTGTGACGACCTGTTGCCCGGGCACCGGGACCTGCACGATCCGCGTTTCTTGCCGCAGCCGGGAGACCGGTTCCGCGATAGGTACTCGGACCTCGCGCTCTGCCGTGCGCACTTCGCTGACAGGTCGCCGCTGGATCATGCGGGTCTCGAGATAGCGAACGCCGAATTCCTCGACGATCCGAACCTCGCTCTGCGTATCAAGCTGTGCCACGGCCGGCTGACCGCAGAACGCGGCTACGACCGCCGGCAGGCTCCAGATACGTCGGACAAGGCTCATCGGCAACGGACCCTCCAAGTCTGGTCGATTATCGGCAGAACGGATCCTGTTTCCTGAAAAAATACCGGTAACATGGTTCGAACGAGGCAGCTGGGCGAGATTCCGAGAGTCTGTAGGGTGGGTCGAGGTACTCCGAGGCCCACCAGGACTCGCGGATTGGGGGACGCTGTCCCCCAATCCCCCTGGGATTTGTTTGACGCGGCGGGACAGACGACGGCGCGCATCGATGCGCTAGGGAACCGCTCCACCACGGTGTACGATATTGCGGGGCAAGCTGAAGCGACAATCCGAGGCGACAATCAGCGCTTCCGGAAATCGAACAACCAACACCTTTGATGCGCTCGGAAGGCAAATCGCCGTGATGAACGCCCGAGGTTACACAAGCACCACGACATTCGATGAAGTGGGACGCACCCGCGCCACGGAGGATGCGCTCGGGAATAAGACGACCTACGGTTACGACGCGGCCGGTCACACGGTTGCCATGACCAATGCCCTGGGGTACTCGTGTGGCGAACGGCTTCGCCAGTATTCGAAGTCGAATTTGCCAAGCATCGTTTGGTCGTTGGCTTTCGGTCGACCCTGACGCTTTATCAACAGGAGACTTTGGATACGTGTTTGTTAGCAATCGGCCAGCAATTCTCATCGACCCATCGGGGCTAGCGTGGGATTATTGCAAAGTGGACACCGTTCTCTGGAGGCCATACCGTATTCTCGACCCCAGAGGCCCACAGAGCCTCCCAACTTGTGTTTTCAAATGTCGATGTAATTGGCATCCTAAAGGCGAGTGGACCGAAGAAACAAACGACTTGAATAAACCCGTCATCTGGTATCCCCCAAACCACGATGAAATAATGGACGCTGTACACCTATGTCAGATCATTACACCCTTTGCCAGGCTATTTCGTACAGAAGAGTGCGACCGAAGGAAACGAAGGAATCCACCTGTAGACCTAATTCCATTAGAGCAGTGGTTTAAGGAACGGCAGTGCGAATGGGAACGATGGAACCGAATCATCTTGGGGCCTGTAGTGTTGACGAATGTCGCTGCGAGTGCTTGCCTTGCGTCCGGTTGCGTTTTTGAAGCAGGTATTTGCATATGCGTTGTCGTTCCAGAGATCTTACCTGCGTTGCCCAAGGCTATTCCGAAGCGAAACCCCGTGGATCTGCCTCCAACTTGGCCACGGCCCGTTCCAGGTGAGAATATCCCAGTGAATCCACCACCGTGATTCGCTTGAGTTTATGTCCGTTGGAGTCGAAGAATTCTCATCGACGATGGCTTGGATGCAGTTTGCACGCCGGCGCGAAAAGTGTCGCAGTTGCATTCCTTGCGGGATGCTAGAGCTAGACGATGGTGTGACCATATGGGGCGAGAACCAGTGTCAGAAGAATTCGAAATTGGGAAAATTTACTATCAGTGTTTCCAATATAAGGGCGAACGTTTCGTTCTCTCGTATCTCTTCAAGGAATTGACGCCTGATGGTTTTGCGCGAATGAATCAAGTTCGAAGACAAAATGTTCTTCATCGGCCTCAAAACCTCTCTCACAGGTTCATGTCGTGGGATCAACTACTGGAGTTGCTGAAGGCCGACAATGCCGACAATAGTATTGAATTGTGGACCTTCGTCGAAAATCCTCCACTCGACGATCTGGGATAGCGGTAAGCGTCCGGGTTCGGCATTCTTGACGGTACGGTTAGCCTGGGGGTGGTTTTGAATTTCCACCCTTGAATCGGAGGCTACGTGGACCATGGGACGTCGAGTTGAAGAAGCGGAATGGCTGGAACGGCGGAATTGGGTTGAACGGCAGGCCGCACGCGGTTTGTCGGCAGCCCGCTTCTGTCGTGAGAATGGACTGAATCCAACGAACTTCCATGCTTGGAGGCGGTGGATCGCCGAGCGTGCAACGAAGTCGCTGTCGGAGGTCAAGGCGGGCGAAGGTCAACGACGGGAACGCGTTCCGAGCGTCTTCCTTCGCGTACCGATCCAGCCCGAATTGCAGGTCGGGGCGCGTCAATCGTGGGTCGAGATTTCGCTGGCGAGCGGCATGGTTGTGCGTGTTCCGTCCGACAATGCACCCGCATTGCGAACCGTCTTGGATACGCTTCGCGAGGAGGCTCAAGATGCTTAGCCTTTCCACGACAGCTCGCATTTTCGTTCACGCGATTCCGACCGACATGAGAAAGAGTTTCGATGGGCTGATTCTGATTTACCGCCGACTGGAACAAGGCTGTTTCCAACGACCGCCTCACGACAGTCGCAATGGCATGGCGATCGAAATCGACGCCACGACGTTGACTCTGATCTTGAGCGGTGTGGATCTGACAACCGCGAAACGACGTAAACGATATCGCGTGGAGAGAGCCGCATCCGCGAGCGAATAGGCGATTCGCATCGACGACTCGGCGGTCATTCCAGCCGAATGACACGCGTCACTTTTCGACGCGAATCATTCGGCTTCTTTTTTTTGGAGAATTCCGACAAGTTCTCTGCAAAAGCACTTGCGCTCTCTGGAAGAGGTCGCTACATTCACCGCCATGACGGATCGCGAGCAGCTTCTGATTTCGATAGGGCATCGAGGACGTTTCACTTCCCATGCGCGGCTCGGATCGCAATGCTCGCTGTTCAAATCTTAGTTATCTTCGATTCATAGCCCGGTCGTTCGGCGAAACGCGGCATCGTCTAAAGGAATTCGATGTGCTCGCGCATCTGATTGCGATCCAGGCAGTCATGTATGAGCAGTAGGCCACTTAGGATCTGGCCAACCGTCCTGGATTGGGAGTGGCAGTAGGCGATCCCCCAGTGGTTCCCATTGTCCCGGGCCATCCTCAGGAAATCGTCGTCATGGGTGACGATGACTCGCATTTCTTGGATCGCAAATGCCAATTGCACTTCGTCCGTAGCGCCGACGCGTCCGGCATCTTTGGTCGTCGTTGCTGAAATGCCGCGGCGTCGTAGTCCATCCGCGATGGCCGGGTCGACGTTCTCGTCGAGATGGAATTGGATTCCGTCGCTCATTGCCCGGAATTTGGATTCGGCGGCAGTTTCGTCGTGAACTCCTCCCGTAACCGCTCGACTGCCGCTTGCCCCCGGCTCATTTGCAGGTCGATGCTATCGCGATGGTCGTAGTAATAGGCCAACGCGGCATATACCGACGAAAGACTTAGCTGCGGAAACTTGGAGACGATCTCGTCGGCGGACAGATTCAACCGCTCGTGCCAGATCACGATGTCTTGAACGCGAATGCGCGTACCCGATACTCGAGGTTGTCCTCCGCATACTCCAGGGGTCAAGTCAATGTGAACCGGGATCGAACCGGTCGATGTGAGTGGTGTCGATTGAGTTTCCATAACTCAATCTTACCACAACTTATGTCGCGTTGGCAAAGACTGTTTTTGAGCGTGCTGTGAGGACGCAATCGACCAGCGTGGTGCGAAAATAGGCGCTTGTGCCCCTCGGAGAATCGCGCTACGCTCTGACCCATAAAGGACGTTATGGGTCAGAAGAAAATGCCGCACTTGACGGGCGAAAAAGCGTCGAGAACCTCCGCTCGGAAGAGTCGCTTTCAGCGCGGCCTGCGACGGTGCTCGCCGATCAGCACGATTCCACCGTTGCTTACGGCGGCCGGGACGAAGGCCGTCAAACGGTACATGGAGTTCTTTGCTGCCCACATCCGAAATCGAAATACACGGCACACCTACCGCCGAGGCGTCGATGACTTTCTGGCTTGGTGCGATGACCGTCGGTTGTCGCTTAAGGATATCGAACCGATCGCGGTCGCCGCCTATGTCGAATACCTCGGAACGGTATACTCCAAACCGACGGTGAAACTGCATCTGGCGGCGCTGCGGATGTTTCTCGATTGGCCGGTGCTCGGCCAAGTCATTGCGACGAATCCAGCCGCATCAGTTCGAGGACCTCGCTATGTGGTCAAGCGAGGTAAGACGCCTGTGCTGACTGCCAAAGAGGCCCGTACGCTCCTGGACAGTATCAATCCGCCCACGACCCAAAATCACGGAGTAGATTTTGGACGGGTCCTAAGTAACAGGTTCGAGCTACCCAAGGACCAATCGGTCGCAGACTGACCAGCGTCGAATTTCAATGCAACAACGTCAATCAATCGAATCACGAATCGACGTCAACAAACTTGCCTTCAGCATCGATTTAAGAATGCGCGCAAGCCCGTTCCCCGTTCCCCGTTCCCCATTCCCCGTTCCCCATTCCCCATTCCCCCTTCCCCATTCC
>Ga0233425_10002475_pt1 | contig 36276 bp, 31 predicted proteins | sample Watercolumn_Towu_2_FD_181712 | JGI IMG/M metagenome (GOLD analysis project Ga0233425, IMG submission 181712) | Freshwater microbial communities from Lake Towuti, South Sulawesi, Indonesia - Watercolumn_Towuti2014_140_MG | ecosystem: Environmental > Aquatic > Freshwater > Lake | place...
CGTCGCCCTGTGGGCGGCCAGCCTGACCCCGCGCTTGAACGGCATCGGGGCGTGGGTCGCCGGCGTCGACGCCAAGATGGCCGAGGCCAAGGCCAGGGGCGCCGAGCTTCTGGTCATGCCCGAACACGTCGCGGTGCAGTGGCTGAGCTTCGCGCCGCAGGGGCTCGCCTGCCGCGACGAGATGCCGTGGCTGGCGAAGCAGGCGCCCGCGGCGCTGGAAGGCCTGAAGCCGCTGGCGGCGAAGCACGGGGTCGCGCTGCTCGCCGGTTCCATGCCGGTGGCGGCGGATGGGGCCTTGCGCAACCGCGCGCACCTGTTCCTGCCCGAGGGCGCGGTGCACGCGCAGGACAAGCTGGCGCTCACCCCTTATGAAGCCGCGCCCGAGGGCTGGAGCCTGAAGCCCGGCGACACGCTGATGGTCGTGGAATGGCGCGGCTTGCGCCTCGCCACCTGCATCTGTTTCGACATCGAGCAGCCGGCGCTGGCGGCGATCCTGGCGGGGCTCGGGCTCGACCTGATCCTGGTGCCGGCCATGACCGACACGCTGAGCGGCTATCACCGCGTGTTCGGCTGCGCCAAGGCGCGCGCCGTGGAAACCCAGGCCGCGGTGTGCGCGGTCGGCACGGTCGGCGGCACGCCCTACCGCGCGGAGCCCGAGGCCAACGTCTCGGGCGCGGCGGTCTACCTGCCTTGCGAGGAATATCTCGGCCAGACCGGCAGTTTCGCGTTCCTGCCGCCGCGCAACGCCGACCCCGGCGCCGGACCGATGCTGATCGCGGAAGACATCCCGCTGGACGAGCTGCGCCGGTCGCGCATGGGCGCGTCGGACGTGTGGCGCGGCGTCTGGTCGGCCCAGGGCTTGCGGATCGCCGACCCGCGCGGCAAATAGGCCCGATGAGGCCCGGGCCCGATTCCCTTCTGGCGCTGCTGAAGCCGCGCTCGGTCGCGGTGATCGGGGCGTCGGACGACCCCACGCGCATCGGCGGCCGCCCGGTGCGCTATTGCAAGGATCACTTCGAAGGGCCGGTGTATCCGGTCAACCCCAACCGGCCGGAAGTGCAGGGCCTGAAGGCCTACAAGACTGCGCGCGACCTGCCCGAGGCGGTGGACTGCGCGATCCTGGCCGTGCCCGCCGCCGCGACCGTCCAAGCGGTCGAGGACTGCGTGGCGCGCGGCGTGAAGGGCCTCGTGATTCTGTCCTCCGGCTTCGCCGAGATGGGCGCGGAGGGCGCTTCGATGCAGGACCGGATGCGCGACGTGGCACTCGCCGGCGGCACGCGCATCCTCGGGCCGAACTGCCTCGGCCTGTTCAACGCCCAGCGCGGCAACTTCCTCACGTTCAGCTCGTCGATCGAGCATGGACGGCCGCGCATCGGCAACATCGCGATCGCCAGCCAATCCGGCGCCTACGGCAGCCACCTATTCGTGTTGGCGCGCCAGCGCGGCATCGGCCTCAGCTCGTGGATCACCACGGGCAACGAATGCGACGTGGACCTCGCGGACTGCATCGCCTTCTTCGCCCAAGACCCCGAAACGCACGTAATCGCGGCCTATGCCGAGGGCCTGCGCGAGCGCGACCGGCTGTTCGAGGCGCTGGAGGCCGCGCGGCGCGCGCGCAAGCCGGTGGTCATGATCAAGGTCGGGCGCAGCGAGGCCGGGGCCGAGGCAGCGCGCGCGCATACCGCCTCGCTCGCCGGCTCCGACGCGGTGTGCGACGCGGTATTCAAGGAATTCGGCGTGCACCGCGCGAAGACCGCGGACGAGATGTTCGACGTGGCCTATGCCGCGGCGCGCCGGCAGTTCCCCACGAAAGGTCGGCTCGGCATCATGACGATCTCGGGCGGCGCGGGCGTGCTGATGGCCGACGCGGCCGCGGACTGCGGCCTGGAATTGCCGCCGATGCCCGAGGCCGCGCAGGCGCGCATGAAGAAGCTGGTGCCGTTCTGCGGACCCAGGAACCCCGTGGACATCACCGGGCAGATGTTCAACATGCTCGACTCGGTCGCCGATTTCCTCGAGTCGATGCTGACCGAGGGCGGCTACGACGCGATCGCCGCGTTCTTCACGTCGTGGCCGACCGCCCCGTCGATGGGCGCGAAGCTGCTGGAGACCATCAAGAAGCCCGCGGCCAAGCACCCCGACACGCCGATCGTGCTGTCGATCCTGGCGCCGGCCGCGGTGTGGCGGCAATACGAGGACGCGGGGTTCCTGTGCTTCGAGGACCCGACGCGCGCGGTCGCGGCCGTGGCGGCGCTGGTGGGCTTCGGGCGCGCCTTCGCCAGGCCGGCACGCGCCCCGGCGCCGGCCTTGCCGAAAGGCGCATTGCCCGCGCCCGCCGGGGCTACCGACGAGCGCGAGGCCAAGCGCATCCTGAAAAGCGCGGGTATCCCCGTGGTCGAGGATGCGCTGGCCGGGACCGCGGCCGCGGCCGTGGAAGCGGCGGAGAAGCTCGGCTACCCGGTGGCGCTCAAAGTCGCCTCGCCCGACATCGCGCACAAGAGCGAGATCGGCGGCGTGGCGCTCGATCTGCGCGACCGCGAGGCCGTGGCGACCGCCTTCGCCGAGCTGCGCGGCCGCGCCGCCGCGCGCGCGCCCAAGGCGCGGCTCGACGGCATCCTGGTCGCGCCCATGCTGCGCGGCGGCGTCGAAACCATCCTGGGCGTCAACCGCGACCCGGTGTTCGGGCCCGTCGTGGTGTTCGGATTGGGCGGCATCTTCGTCGAGATCATGAAGGACTCGGTCCTGCGCCTAGCGCCGTTCGGGCGCGACGCGGCGCTCGAGATGATCCGGTCGATCAAGGGCTTTCCGCTGCTCGACGGCGCGCGCGGACGCCCGAAAATGGACATCGCGGCGCTCGCCGACGCGCTGGCGAGCCTCTCGGCCTACGCCGCCGCGAATGCCGGCCGGATCGAGTCGATCGACGTCAACCCGTTCATCGTGCTGCCGAAGGGTGGCTATGCGGTGGACGCGCTGATCGTGCCGCGCAAGAAGTAGCAGCTAGAGGATTCCGTGCCGCTTGAACACGTCGGCGAGCCTGTCGCCGCGCTCGAGTTCCTTGCGCACCGTGTTCTCCGCCGCGACCTTCTTGAGCGAAAGGCGAAAGGTCTTGGCCGCAAGCTTTTTGGGGATCACGCAGATGCCGTCCACGTCGCCGAACACGTAGTCCCCGGGCGCGACGCGCGTGCCGCCGCACACCACCGGCACGTCGATCTTCATCACCATGCCGCGGCCCTTGCTGTCGAGCGGCCCGATGCCGCCGGCGAACACCGGGAACTTCATGGCGCGGATCAGCTTCACGTCGCGCACGAGGCCATCGGTGACGCAGCCCGCGGCCCTGCGCGCCCGCGCCGTGGTGCTGAGCAGCTCGCCCCACGGCCCGATGCGCGCGGGGTTGGGGCAGGCCATTACCGCGACCTCGCCCGGCTTCAGGTCGTCCACCAACGCGATCTCGAGCTCGTAGGGGTTCACGCCCTTCTCGACGTGGAACACCTCCATGTACTGCGCGGTGCGCGCCGGGCCGCACAGCACCAGACTTTCGTCGAGCGGACGCAGGTTCGCCGCCATGGTGTGCTCGGGGTGCCCCAGCGAATCGAGCACGTCGGAGATTACCCCGCTGTAGAGCTTGCGCCGGGCCTGGCGCAGCAGTTCGGCATCCAGAGTCATTCCCTTCCTCCCTCGGCTTGCGCCGCGAACATGGACTTGTTGATCAGGCTCGCGGCGATCACGATGACGGCGACTGCAGCGACGAACAGCGTGGACATGGCGTTGATCTCGGGCGTCACGCCCAGGCGCACCTGGCTGTAGATGCGCATCGGCAGCGTCGTTGCGCCCGGTCCCGTGGTGAACGAGGCGATCACCAGGTCGTCGAGCGACAGGGTGAAGGCCAGAAGCCACCCCGCCGCCAGCGCCGGCGCGATCATGGGCGCCGTGACCAGGAAGAACGCGCGGAGCGGTGTGGCGCCCAGGTCCATCGCCGCCTCCTCGATCGCGCGGTCCACCGTCACCAGCCTGCTATGCACCACCACGGCGACGAACGCCGCCGAGAACGAGGCATGCGCCAGGACCAGGGTCAGGAACCCGCGCTCGATCTCGAGCTGCACGAACAGCAACAAGAGACTCAATCCCAGCACGACTTCGGGCATCACCAGAGGCACGTAGACCAGGCCCGCGAAGGCCGCGCGGCCCGCGAAGCGTCCCGCGCGCGCCAGCGCGAGGGCGAGCGCCGTGCCCGCAGCGAGCGCGAGGCTGGCCGAGACGAACGCGGCGCCGAGCGTGACCCGGGCCGAATCCAGGAACTGGCGGTTGTCGAGCAGGCCGCGGTACCAGCGCAGCGACCAGCCCTGCCACACCGCCACCATGCGCCCCTCGTTGAACGAATAGACCGCGAGGACGAGGATCGGCAGGTAGAGGAACGCGATTCCCGCTGCGAGGACCGCGAGATTGAACGGCGCGACGGCGCGGCGTGCGCTCATCTCCCCTCCGCGCGCTCGATGCCCAAGCGTTCCAGCGCCACGATCGGCCCGATCAGAAGGACGACGAGAACGACCGACGCCGCGCCGGCGAGTGGCCAGTCGCGGTTGCCGAAGAACTCGGTCCACATCACCTTGCCGATCATCAGCGTGTCGGAGCCGCCGAGCAGGTCGGGCACCACGAACTCGCCGACCGCGGGAATGAACACGAGCAGACTGCCCGCCAGCACGCCCGGCAGCGCCAGCGGCAGGGTGACGCGGACGAACCCACGCCACGGCCGCGCGCCCAGGTCAGCGGCGGCTTCGAGCAGCGCCGGGTCGATGCGCGCGAGGCTGGCATAGAGCGGCAGCACCATGAACGGCAGGTAGGAATAGACCAGGCCCGAGACTACGGCGATGTCGGTGTTGAGGATCGGCAGCGGCGCATCGACGATCCCCACGGCCATCAGCGCCGCGTTGAGCGGCCCGTCGGCGCGCAGGACGCCGATCCAGGCATAGACGCGGATCAGGCTCGACGACCAGAACGGCAGGATCACGAGAACCAGCAGGGCCGGACGCCACGGCTCAGGCGCACGCGCCATCGCGTGGGCGAGGGGCAGGCCGATCAGCAGCGCGATCAGCGTGGCGCTGGCGGCCAGGCGCAGCGAACTCAGATACGCGTCGAGATAAAGCACGTCGGAGAACAGCAGCGCATAGTTGGCCCAGTTGAGCCTGAGCGCGGGCAAGCGGCCGCCCGCGCTCCAGTCCAGAAGCGGCGCGTAGGGCGGCTGCGCGAGGACGACCGAGCTCACGCTGATCTTGGCGGCGATCAGGAACGGCGCAAGGACCGCGGCCGCGAGCCAGGTTCCGCCCACGGCGATCAGCAGCGCACGGCCGCGCGCGGTCATTGCACCAGCAGCACGGCGTCCCCCGCCGCGAAGCTCACCTCGGTTTCCGCACCGGGCGCGGGCAAAGCGGCGGCCGACCGCTCGCGGTTCGGCAGCGTCAGCGTCAGCTTCCCGCCGGTTGGGAGCAGGAGGCGGCACGTCGTCGCCTCGCCCCGGAACGCCAGGTCCTCGATCCGCACTTTCAGCGCATTCGCCGCGCCGCCGCCGAGCCGCAGCTTCTCCGGCCGCACGGCGACCGCGACCGCCGTTCCAGCCGCCGCCTGGCCCACGACCGACAGGTCGCCCTCGGCACAGCGCACGCGCACGAAACCGCCGCCAGGGCCCGCGCCCGCGACCGTGCCCTCGAACAGATTGGCGGTGCCGAGGAACCCGGCGACGAAGCGGCTCGCCGGGCGCTCGTACACCTCGCGCGGCGTGCCGGTCTGCACGATCCGGCCGCGATCCATCACCGCGAGGCGATGCGCGAGGGTCATCGCCTCGTCCTGGTCATGCGTCACGATCACGAAAGCGGTCCCGAGCCGGCGCTGGATCGCCAGTAGCTCGAACTGCGTCTCCTCGCGCAGTTTGCGGTCCAGCGCGGCCAGCGGCTCGTCCAGCAGCAAGAGCTTCGGCCGCTTGGCGAGCGCGCGTGCCAGGGCGACGCGCTGGCGCTGCCCGCCCGAGAGCTGGTGCGGCCGGCGTTTGCCCAACCCCTCCAGCCGCACCAGGCGCAACATCTCGTCCACGCGCCGGGCGATCTCCGTCCGCGGCAGACTTTCTTCTCTCAACCCGAACGCGACGTTGCCCGCGACCGAAAGATGCGGGAACAGCGCGTAGGACTGGAACATCATGTTCACGGGGCGCCGGTAGGGCGGCAGGTTCAGCAGATCCTCCCCGTCCAGCACGATGCGCCCGCGCTCCGGCGTCTCGAACCCGGCGACGGCGCGCAACAGCGTGGTCTTGCCGCAGCCCGAGGGCCCGAGCAGCGCGAAAATCTCGCCGCGCGCGACCGCGAGCGAAACGCCGTCGACCGCCCGGACGCCGCCGAAGGACTTGGAGACGTCCTCGACCGCGAGGAACGCGTCCGAGGACACCGTCACCCGCCCTACTTCCCGCGCTTCACCCGCGTCCAGGCGCGATTCAACAGGCGCTGGCTCACCTGATCGTAGGGACTGATGGTATAGAGCGTCTTCAGCACCGCGGGTGGCGGATAGACGTCGGGATCGGATTTCACGTCCTTGTCCACGAACCTGTCGGCGTCCTTGTTGGCGTTGGGATAGAACACGGCGTTCGACGCGCGCGCGATCACCTCGGGCCGCATCATGTAGTCGATGAAAGCGTGCGCATGGTCGGGGTGCGGCGCGTCCTTGGGAATCGCGAAGCTGTCGAACCACATGAGCGCGCCCTCCTTGGGCACGCGGTACTGGATCTCTATGCCCTTTTTCGCGTCCCTGGCGCGCTGGCGCGCCTGCACGATGTCGCCGGACCAGCCGAACGCGACGCAGATCGCGCCGTTCGCCAGGTCCTCGATGTACTGGCTGGAGTGGAACTTGCGGATGTTGGGTCGCGCCTTCATCAGCAGGTCCTCGGCCTTCTTGATGCTGTCCGCGTCCTTGGCGTCGGGGTTGAGGCCGAGGTAGCGCAGCGCCGCGGGCACCAGCTCGTCCGGCGCGTCCAGCACCATGATGCCACAGTCCTTGAATTTCGCGGCAACCGCCGGGTCGAAGATCATCGCCAGCGAGTTGGCCGGCGCGTTCGGCAAGCGCTGCTTGACCGCCTTCTCGTTGAAGCCGATGCCCGTGGTGCCCCACATGTACACGACCGCGTGGTCGTTGCCGGGATCGTAGGCGTGCATGCGCTCCGCGATCCGCGGGTCCATGTGCTTGAGGTTCGGCAGCTTCGCCTTGTCGAGCTTCCGGATCACCCCGGCCTTGATCTGCCGCGCCAGGAACGTGGAGGTCGGCACCACCACGTCGTAGCCGGTCTTGCCGGCCATCAGCTTGGTTTCCAGCAGGTCGTTGGAATCGTAGGTGTCGTAGATCACCTGGATCCCGGTTTCCCTGGTGAAATCGTCCAGGATCTTGAAGTCGATGTAGTCCGACCAGTTGTAGACGTAGACTTCCTTGCGCTGCTGCGCGTCCGCCGCGCCCGTCGCGAGCGCCAGCGCCGCCGCCGCGCCCGCCGCCATCGAAACCGCGATCCGTTTCATGCCGTCCCCCGTTTGGCTCGATCGCCCCGCCCGGATTGTCGCGTCACGCCAGCCCGTCGAGCAAGCGGTACCAGCGCGACACCAGGTACACGATGGGCACCCTTAGCCCGTGCAGCGGGAAGGGTTGGCGCGGACCGACGAGCAGCGGCAGCTCGGCCGGGCCCGCCCCTTGCGCGCGGGCGGCGAGCAGCCGGCCCATCGCCGTCGCCATCGCCACGCCCCTGCCCTGGTAGCCGAGGCCCGCGAACAGCCCGGGACCGAGCTCCAGCAGATGCGGCAGGAAGTCGCGCGTCAGCGCGATCCGCCCCGACCAGTGGTTGCTCCATTCCGCGTCCTTGACCTGCGGATAGATGTCGCGCGCGGCGCGGCGCAGGCGCTCGAACCGCTCGGGCCCCGGGTCGTCCTCGCGCGTGCCGCGTCCGCCGACGACGAACCGCCCGTCGCGGTCCAGCCGCCAATAAAGCAGGATGCGCCGCGTGTCGGACGCCGCCTGCCCGCCCGGCAGGATGGTCTTGCGCACCGCCTCGGGCAGCGGGCGCGTCGCCGCCTGGTAGCTGTTGACCGCCACGACTTCGGTCTGCAGGCCAGCGAACAGCGCGTCGGTATAGCCGTTGGTGCACAAGAGCACGGTTTCCGCCGTGACCGAGCCGCCGGGCACCTCGACGTACCACTTGCCGCCGCCGCGCGTCAGCGTCTGGGCCGGCGACTGCCCGTGCACCGCGATGCCCTTGGCGACGGCCACGGCCGCGAGCCCGCGGGCGAACGCCAGCGGCTGCACCGTGCCGCCGCGGCGGTCGATCCACCCCCCGCAATAGGCCTCGCTGCCGAGGAGCTTCGCCATCGCCGCGCGGTCGAGCGCCTCGACGTTGGCGCCGCGTCTTTGCCATTGCTCCGCGCGCCGCTCGGCCTTGACCAGCCCCGCGGGCGAATGCGCGGGTTGCAGCCAGCCCTCGCGCACCGGGTCGCAGGGAATCGCGTAGCGCCGCGCCAGGTCGAACACGAGATCCGGCGCCTTGCCCGCGAATTCGACCAGGCGCGCGCCGCGCTCGGGCCCCAGCTTCGCCTCGATCTCGTCGGGGTCGTACTTGAGGCCGGGGATGACCTGCCCGCCGTTTCGCCCCGATGCGCCCCAGCCCGGCTCGCCGGCGTCGAGCACGACCACCGACGCGCCGCGCTCCGCGAGATTGAGCGCCGCCGTCAGGCCAGTATAACCCGCGCCTACCACCGCCACGTCGGCCTCGACCGGCCCTTGAAGCGGCGGCGTGGGCGGGCCGGGCGGCGCGGTCGCCGCCCACAGCGAGGGCGGAAGGGCCTTGGGCGCGGCCGCGGCGGTCAAATCCGCAGCACCTGCTCGGCCGCGCGGTACTTCATCTTCAGCGCCTCCGCGACGGCGGGATAGGTGATCTGCCCGTCGCACACGTTGAGACCCCGGCGCAGATGCACGTCGTCGGCCAGCGCTTTTCTCCACCCCTTGCCGGCGAGCGCGATCACGAACGGCAGCGTGGCGTTGTTGAGCGCGAAGGCCGATGTGCGCGCCACGCCGCCCGGCATGTTGGCGACGCAGTAGTGCACCACGCCGTCCACCACGTAGGTCGGGGCGTCGTGCGTGGTGGCCCGGCTGGTCTCGAAGCAGCCGCCCTGGTCGATCGCCACGTCCACCAGCACCGAGCCCGGCCGCATGCGCCGGATCATCTTGCGCGTCACCAGCTTGGGCGCCGCCGCGCCCGGCACCAGCACCGCGCCGATCACCAAATCGGCGCCGACCACCAGCTCCTCGATCGCGTCGACGGTGGAATAGCGGGTGTTGAGCTTGGCGCCGAATTGCAGGTCCAGCTCGTAGAGCCGCCCCAGCGACCGGTCGATCACCGTCACCGCGGCTTCCAGGCCCATCGCCATGCGCGCCGCGTTGGTGCCGACCACCCCGCCGCCGATGATGATGACCTTGGCCGCGGGCACGCCCGGCACGCCGCCCAAGAGCACGCCCGAGCCGCCCTGCGCCTTCTCCAGGCAGTGCGCGCCCACCTGCACCGCCATGCGGCCCGCGACCTCGCTCATCGGCGCCAGCAGCGGCAAGCCGCCGCGATGGTCGGTCACGGTCTCGTAGGCGATCGCCACCGATCTGGATTTGGCCAGGCCTTCGGCCTGCTCCTTGTCGGCGGCCAGGTGCAGGTAGGTGAACAGCACCTGGCCCTTGCGCAGCATGGCGCATTCCTGCGGCTGCGGCTCCTTCACCTTCACGATCATGTCGGCCTTGCGGAACACCTCGGCGGCGTTCCTGGCGATCGCGGCGCCCGCCTTCTTGTACGCGGCGTCGCCGATGCCGATGCCGGCCCCCGCGTTGTGCTCGACCAGCACCTTGTGGCCGTGATGCGCCAGTTCGCGCACGCTGGCCGGCACCAGGCCCACGCGGTTCTCCATTTTCTTGATTTCCTTCGGCACGCCGACGAGCATGACTGTTCCCCGGTTAGGTTAGTGGCCCCTGGCTTACGCCGCCGCATCCGGATCGAGCGGATAGATCGGCCGGTGCAGCTTCTTGAATTCCAGGATCGAGTAGTCGGAGGTGGTGACGCCGATGCCGGCGCAATCCACCACCGCTCTAGCGATCGGCTTGAAGCCCGCGCGCCAATGCACGCGCGATTTCAGCAGCACGAAGCGTTTCGCCGTCGGCTCGATGCCGACGCTGCGCAGGCAGCCGAGGTCCCACGGCTCGTGGTTCTTCTCGGTGACGACGATTTCGACCGGCCCGGTGTCGAGCACGGCGGTCCGGCCCATGCTGACGCGCACGCCCGTGTACATCGGCCCGCGGATCGTGAACTCGCCGTCCGTCACCGCGCGCACCACGCCCTCGACCTTGAGCGGCTTGGCTTTGTGCCCGATCGCCGGCATGTCGAACTTGCCGCCCAGCGCCACCGAGGCGCGGCGACCGACGCCGGCGGCGATCAGCTCGGCCACGGCCTTGGGGTCGCAGACCGCGAACACCGCCACGTCGCCGAGCCCGCCGTGCTTCATCACCGCCTCGATCACCGCCATGCTGTCCTGCGTGCCGCCCGAGCCGCAGTTGTCGCAGTGGTCGAGCAGGACGACCGGCCCTGTCCCCGCGCCCTCCGCCAGCTTCTGGGCGCGGTCAAGCGCGGCGAGCAGCGGCTCGGACTTGTAGACGAAGGCCTCGCGCGCCTGCCAGGCCCGGTCCAGCAGCTTCTGCACCGCCTGCCCGGCCGCCTCTTCGTCGCCGTCGGCCACCGCCACCGCGCTAAGCCCGGCGTCCTTGATGTCGGCGTGCGGGAACCCGGCGAACACCGTGACCGCCGGAAGCGTCACCGATTCCAGGCCGCGCGCGGCGGCGACCAGCGACTTCATCGGCTCGTCGTCGGTGGCCTGGCGCATGACGTGCGGGATCATCGGGCGCTGACCCCAGCGCATGACCGGCTTCGAGCGCCCCGCGACCGCGTCCATGACGATGCGGCCGGCGCGCTCGCCGGCCTCGCGCATGTCCACGTGCGGATAGGTGCGGTAGCCCACGATCGCCGTGCAGTTCTCGACCATCTGGGCGGTCAGGTTGGCGTGGAAATCGAGCGCCACGGCGATCGGCACACCCGGCAGCACGCCGCGGATGCGCCGCAGCAGCTCGCCCTCGCCGTCGTCGTGGTTCCTGGTGACCATGGCGCCGTGCAGGTCGAGCAGCACCGCGTCGCAGCCCTGCTTGACCGCCTGGAGGATCGCGTCGACGACGGTCTCGAACGCCGCGGTCTCGACCGGGCCGCTGGGCCAAGCCTCGGCCGCCACCGGCACGTCGAGGTCCGCCCCGGCATGCTCGGCCAGCGCGATATAGGCGCCGAGCGGCGTGTTGGTGCCCTTGTAGGCGGCGCGCGCGGTGTTGCCGAATTTGGCCTCGAACCGCTCCAGCGGCGTCGGCACCGGCGAGAACGTGTTGGTTTCGTGCTTGAACTGGGCCGCGACCAGGCGCAACGGCTGCTCCCCCGATTCCCTTGCCCGGAGAGCTTACCAGAAACCTCCTGCGCAAGAAGCGGGTGGAAGGCGCAGGGTCCCCGGTGCCAGATGGGCGCGGCATGCAATCCCATGGAAGCCGATCATGAGGAGACAAACCGTGGATTTCCGCATTTCCGGCCTGCCGGTCGCGCCGTTCGCCCCGCTGTTCGGATTGGGCGACGCGGAACTCGCCGCGCGCAGCATCAGGCGCTACGTCGCCGCGCCGGATTCGCAAATGCCATGCCGCGTCAGCATGGTCGAGGCCGCGCCCGGCGAAGCCGTGCTGTTGCTGCCCTACGAGCATCAGCCCGCCGCGAGCCCCTACCGGGCGGCGGGGCCGATCTACGTGCGCGAGGCGGCGCGCGAAGCGGCGATCGGCGTCAACGCCGTGCCCGATCTCGTGCGCAAGCGGCTGCTGTCGGTCCGGGCCTACGACGAGGCGGGCATGATGCTGGACGCGGACGTGGCCGAAGGCGCGGAGCTGGAGGCGCTGGTCGACCGGCTGTTCGCGGTGAAGGGCGTGGCGTATCTGCACGCGCACAACGCGCGGCGCGGCTGCTATTCCTGCCGCATCGACCGCGCCTGACCGCTGCGGCGCGGCCCGGTGCCCGGACTAGCCGGCAGCGCCCACCAGGAACCGCAGGGCGCGAACCACCACCTCGCGCGTCGCCCACAGGATCGCCGCGGCGCCGACCAGCACCGCGACCACCTGCGTGGTGAGCGCGATCCCCAGCGAGGCATGCTTGCCACGCGATTTCATGGCACGAACCCCCACTACCCCAATTGGTAGTATAAGCCGCGGCGGTCACGCACCCCGCGCAAACGGCGAACCCGGATCGGATTTCGGCGGACTGTGGCGGCTATGCCACGGTCTCACCCGCCTCGACCACGCGATAGGCCGGCAGGACGATCGCCACGCGTGTGCCCTTGCCTTCGGCGCTGGCGATCGAAAGCCGGCCGCCGAGCAGGGAAACCAAGGCCTTGGCGAGCGCGAGGCCCAACCCCGCGCCCTGGTGGCTGCGCACCAGCACGTCGTCGGCCTGAAGGAAGGCCTCGCCCAGCCTGGCCAGATGTTCGGCGGGAATGCCGCCGCCGGTGTCCGTCACCGCGAGCTCGACGCCGCCCTCGATTCGCGCGAGGCCGATGCCGACCGTGCCGCCCGGCGGGGTGAACTTCACGGCGTTTGACAGGATGTTGCCGAGGGCCTGTTGCAGCGCGCGCGGATCGACCCTCACCAGCGGGAACTCGGCGGGACGATCGAGCCGGATGGTCACGTTGGCGGCCGCAGCTGCCTCGGCGAAACGGCGCGCCGCGCCTTGGGCGAGATCGGCCAAATCGGTTTCCTCCTCGCGCAGCTTGAACTGGCCGGCGGCGATGCGCGACAGGTCGATGATGTTGTTGATGATCGAGAGCAGGCCGTGGCCGCTGGTGCGGATCTCGTCGGCGTACTCGATGTACTTCTCCGAGCCGATCGGGCCGAAGAGCTGTTCCTTGATGATGTCGGCGAAGCCGATCACGGCGTTGAGCGGCGTGCGCAGCTCGTGGCTCATGCTGGCCAGGAACGCGGCCTTGTTGCGGCCGTGCGCCTCCGCGGCGGCGCGGGCGTTGGCGACGATCAGCACGACCGTTCCGTCGGCCAGGTCGGTTCGGGCGACCGAGAGCTCGGCCTGGCCGCGGTCCGCGCCGCCCCCGGCGCCGGCAAGCGCGGCGGCCACGAGGCGCAGCGGTTCGACCGTCGCATGGCGCCGGGCCAACTCGCCCACCGCCGCGCCCGGCGGGCAATCCGAACGGTCGAAGGAGCAGAGATTGAGGAACGGCTGGTTGCAGGCGATCATCGCCCCGGCCCGGTCCGCCACGACGACCGGCAGGGGCATGGCTTCGAGCACCGCCGGCGAAAGCGACAATTCGCGGGTCTTTTCCCGCTGCAACGCGACGGCCACGGTTTTCCCGCCCCCGAGTTTCGACTATTTCCTGGGCAATTGTGGCCGCGAACCGTTAACAACCCCTTTACGCACCGTTCCTATGCGCTTGAAAGGGGCCGTAAATCCCCGGATTTCCGGACGCCCGCGCTAGGCCCCCACCCCCGCGGCCAAGCGTTCCAGCAAGGGCTCGAGCTCGTCCACGCTTCGGATCACCTCGTCGGCGGATCCGGCGAGGTGATCGTGCCCCGCCACGCCGCTCAGGACCGCGACCGCGAGGCCCGCTCCGGCGGCCTTGGCCATCGCCAGGTCGTGCAGGCTGTCGCCCACCACTACGACCTCGCCCGGGGCGATGCCCACGGCCGCGCAGAAGCCGTGCACCATGCCCGGCCCCGGCTTCTCGCCGTGGCCGCCGTCGAACCCGGTGACGAAGTCGAGCAAGTGGCTCACGCCGAGCGCCGTGAAGGTCATGTGCGCCGATTCCGTGGTGTCCATCGTGGCGATGCCGAGCCTGAGCCCCCGCCGGCGCAGCCGCCCGAAGAACGGCTCCAGCGGCAAGAGCGGCGAGGCGCTTTCAACGGCGCGGTCGCGGAACTCCGCGCCGATGCGCGCCACGGCGCCCTCCATGCCTTCAAGGCCCGCCTGCCGCGCCCACAGCGCCGCGATCTCGCCCAGCGATCCGCGCGCCAGGAGCGATTCCGGGTCGAGGGTTTCCGCATCCATGTCGTAGCCGATCAGCTCCACCAGCCGCCTGGCGAGCGCCGCGCGTTGGCCCTCGTCTCCGGGATGCGCCAGGGCGGCCATGGCCGCGGCGGTGCTGACCGTGGCCGGCACCCAGGTGTGGTGGAAATCGATCAGCGTGCCGTCCTTGTCGAACAGCACGCCGCGCCACGCGCCCATCAGCGCCACCCCAGGCCCGCGGCCAGCGCCATCAACGAACCCGCAGCCAGGACGGCGAACGTCAGCACCATGCCCGCGGTGCGACCGGGCGTGCGCATGTCGCTCCGCGCCAGCCCCCAGGCGTGCGCGGCGCGGCCGGCCAAAAGCGCGAGACCGAGGACGTGAATCGACCATGCCGGATAGCTGGCGATCTCGTTCAGGAAGATCAAGACCAGCGCCAGGGGCGCGTATTCCGCGAAGTTTCCGTGCACGCGGATCGCCAGCGCCAAGTCCTTGTGCCCGCCGTCCATGATGCCTTGCCGGTGCCGGAAGCGCAGGCGGATCACGTTGACCGACAGCGCCAGCAGCAGCAGCCCCAAGAGCCCCGCATAGACGGCCGTTATTTTCCCCGGCATGGACGCTGGTTCCCCGTTCGACGGCGCGGGAGTTTGCGACAGCCGCGCTCCGGAGTCCATTGCCGGTCCGCTTCGGCTATCATGCGCGCCGGCATCCCGGGAGCACCCATGGCGGACAAGCGCAACATCGCGGTGCAGAAGCTCTACATCCACGGGCGGGTGGCGGACGCCCGCTCGGGCCGGACCTTTCCCACGGTCAACCCGGCCACCGGCGAGATCATCTGCGAGGTGCAGCTTGCCGACGCCGCCGACGTCGACCGTGCGGTGCAGTCGGCGAAACGGGGATTCGCCGCCTGGTCGGCGATGACCGGCGCGCAGCGCGGGCGCGTGCTGATGAACGCGGTGAAGCTGCTGCGCCAGCGCAACCGCGAGCTGGCGGAGATCGAGGTAATGGATACCGGCAAGCCGATCGCCGAGGCCGAAGCGGTCGACATCCTGTCGGGCGCCGACGCGATCGAGTACTTCGCCGGCGTGGCGGCGACGCTGCACGGCCAGCATTTCGACCTCGGCAACGCGTTCGTCTATACGCGGCGCGAGCCGCTGGGCGTGTGCGCGGGCATCGGCGCCTGGAACTACCCGATCCAGATCGCATGCTGGAAGTCCGCGCCGGCGCTGGCCTGCGGCAACGCCATGGTGTTCAAACCCGCGGAACTGACGCCGCTCAGCGCCCTGAAGCTCGCGGAAATCTACACCGAGGCCGGCCTGCCCGACGGCGTGTTCAACGTGGTGCAGGGGCCGGCGGAGACCGGGCAGGCGCTGGTCCGCCACAAGGACGTGGCCAAGGTGTCGCTCACGGGCGAGGTGGGCACCGGCAAGCGCGTGATGGCCGACGCCGCGGCAGGCCTGAAGAAGGTGACGATGGAGCTGGGCGGCAAGTCGCCGCTGATCGTGTTCGCGGATGCGGACATGGACAACGCCGTGTCGGCCGCGCTGATGGCGAACTTCTACACCCAGGGCGAGATCTGCTCGAATGGCACGCGCGTGTTCGTGGAGCGCCCGGCGCTCGACGCGTTCCTCGGCAAGCTCGTCCCGCGCGTGAGGGCGATGCGCATCGGCGACCCGATGGACGCCAAGACCCATGTCGGCGCGCTGATCTCGGCCGAGCATCGCGACAAGGTGCTGGCCTACATCGCGGCCGGCCGGCGCGAGGGCGCGAAGCTCTTGTGCGGCGGCGGCCCGCCGGCCGACCCCAGGCTCCAGCGCGGCTATTTCGTCGAGCCCACCGTGTTCGTGGACTGCCGCGACGACATGACGATCGTGCGCGAGGAGATTTTCGGGCCGGTCATGTCGGTCCTCGCGTTCGACCGGGAGGACGAGGCGGTGGAGCGCGCCAACGCCACCGAGTTCGGCCTCGCCGCCGGCGTGTTCACCCGGGACCTGAAGCGCGGCCACCGCGTGATCGCGCGCCTCCAGGCCGGCACCTGCTGGATCAACAACTACAACATAACGCCCGTGGAGATGCCGTTCGGAGGCTACAAGCAGTCGGGAATCGGACGGGAAAACGGCCTGACCACGATAGAGCATTACACCCAGCTCAAGAGCGTCTACGTCGAGCTGGGCGACGTCCAGGCGCCGTACTGAAACGCACGCAATGTTCACCGACACACGTCCCGTTCCCTGGAATTCCGGCGGCAACTCCCTTCACGTCCCCCCTCCCCTCGAGGGAGGGGGAAAGGGGGAGGGGGTCGCCGGCATGGATGAGCCGCCGCGTCGCGCCCTCCCCCTAGCCCCCTCCCGCCGCGCGCGCCTGCGACAGGCCAGTGGTGGGAGGGGGGACTCCGAAAAAAGCTTCCCGTGAGCCGGAGCGAAGCGTTCGACTACATCGTCGTCGGCGCCGGGTCGGCGGGCTGCGTGCTCGCCAACCGGCTGTCGGCCGATCCGGCGTTGCGCGTGCTGCTGCTGGAGGCGGGGCCCGAGGACCGCACCTGGAAGATCCAGATGCCGGCCGCGCTGGTCGCGAACCTGTGCGACGACAAGTACAACTGGTTCTACCACACCGAGCCGCAGGCCCGCATGGACGGACGGCGACTGTACTGGCCGCGCGGCCGGGTGTTGGGCGGCTCGTCGTCGCTCAACGCCATGGTCTATGTGCGCGGCCACGCGCTCGATTACCAGCGTTGGGCCGAGCAAGGCGCCAAGGGCTGGAGCTACGCCGAGGTGCTGCCCTATTTCCGGCGCGGCCAGGCGCACGCGAGCGGAGCCGACGACTATCGCGGCGGCGACGGCCCGCTGCGCGTGATGCAAGGCGCGATGCGGAACCCGCTGTTCCACGCCTTCATCGAGGCCGGCACGCAGGCGGGCTACGCCGCCACGCCCGACATGAACGGCTTCCGCCAGGAAGGCTTCGGCCCGATGGACATGACGATCCATCGGGGCCGGCGCTGGAGCGCGGCCGCGGCCTATCTGCATCCCGTTCGTTCGCGCCCGAACCTGACCGTGCGCACGCGCGCACTGACCGGCCGTGTGATCGTGGAGCGCGGCCGCGCCGTGGGCGTGGAATACCGGCACGGCGGCGGCACGGTCGCGGCCCGCGCCGAGCGCGAGGTGATCCTCGCGGGCGGTGCGGTCAACTCGCCGCAGCTTCTGATGCTCTCGGGCATCGGCGACGGCGACCGTCTGCGCGCCGTCGGGATCGAGACGCTGCACCACCTCCCCGGCGTCGGCCGGAACCTGCAGGACCACCTGGAACTCTACGTGCAGTACGAATGCAAGCAGCCGATCACGCTGCACAGCGTCAACAACCCGCTCTACCGCGCGCGCGTGGGCATCGAGTGGTTCCTGTTCAAGACCGGGCTCGGCGCCTCGGCGCATCTCGAAGCCGGCGCCTTCATCCGCAGCGAAGCGGGCGTGCGCCACCCCGACCTGCAACTGCACTTCCTGCCCGCCGTCGTGCGCGACCACGGCCGCGAGCCCAGCGACCGGCACGCATTCCAGGCCCATGCCGGTCCGATGCGCGCGACCAGCGTCGGCGACATCCGCCTGCGTTCCGCCAACCCGGCCGAGCATCCGGTCATCCAGCCCAACTACCTTGCGACCGAGCGCGACCGTTGGGAGATGCGCCAGGCCGTGAAGCTCACGCGCGAGATTTTCCGCCAGCGCGCCTTCGACCCCTACCGGGGAGCGGAACTGGCGCCGGGCGCCGGCGTGCGAAGCGACGCGGAAATCGACGCCTTCGTGCGCGCCCGCGCCGACAGCGCCTATCATCCCTCGTGCTCGTGCCGGATGGGCGCGGACGACATGGCGGTGGTGGACGCCGAGGCGCGCGTGCGCGGGCTGGCGGGCCTGCGGGTCGTGGACGCTTCGATCATGCCGAGCATCGTCAGCGGCAACCTCAACGCGCCGGTCATCATGATGGCGGAGAAGGCTTCGGACATGATCCTGGGCAAGCCGCCCCTGCCGCCCAGCAACGCGCCGTTCTACGACGCGCCGGATTGGCGGACGAAGCAACGGTAGGATTTGCAGCGATGAGCGACACCTCAGCGGTCAAAGCCCTGACCTTCGACGTGTTCGGCACCGTCGTGGACTGGCGCGGCAGCATCGCCAGGGACCTCGGCGCCTTTGGCCGGAAGAAGGGGTTGAACGTCGATTGGGCCGAGTTCACCGACGAATGGCGCGCGGCCTATCGCCCGACGCTCAACAGGGTGATCGCGGGCGAGCTGCCCTGGGCCAGGCTCGACGACCTGCACCGCGGCGTGCTGGACCGGCTGCTGCGGCAGTTCAAGATCGCCGGCTTGAGCGAGGCGGAGAAGGACTACGTCAACAAAGTGTGGCACCGCCTCGATCCCTGGCCGGACTCGGTGCCGGGCCTGACGCGCCTGAAGAAGAAGTTCCTGATCGCGACGCTGTCGAACGGCAACGTGGCGCTGCTCGCGAACATGGCGAAGCGCGCGGGCCTGCCCTGGGACTGCGTGCTCTCGGGCGAGCTGTTCAAGGCCTACAAGCGCGACCCCAAGGTCTATGTCGGCGCCTGCGACATGCTGGGGCTGAAGCCGCCGGAGGTGATGATGGTGGCCGCGCACGGCGACGATCTCGACGCCGCGCGGCGCCAGGGTATGAAAACCGGCTACGTCCCGCGGCCTGGGGAATACGCGCCCGGCCGCGAGCCCGGGGTGAAGATCGAGGGCGGCTACGACGTGGAGGCCGGGGACTTCCTCGACCTGGCGGCGAAGCTAGGGGCGCAGTCTTCTTAGGCCTCATCCTGAGCCTGTCGAAGGATGAGGCCTCGTCCTTCGACAAGCTCAGGACGAGGCGCGCGTTTCAGAAATTCACCCTATCCCCGCCCTTGAGGTTAAGCATGGCGCGCGCCTCCTTGGGAGAGGCCACGTCCAACGACAGGTTCTTCAGGATGTCGGCGACGATCCGCACTTGGTCGGCGTTGCTGGCCGCGAGCTTGCCCTTGCCGGCATACAGGCTGTCCTCGAGGCCGACGCGGATGTTGCCGCCCATGATCGCGCCCATCGACACGAACGAGAGCTGGTGGCGGCCCGCGGCCAGGATCGACCAGTGGTACTGCTCGCCGAACAGCTTGTCGGCGATGCGCTTCATGTGCACCAGGTTCTCGTGGTCGGCGCCGATGCCGCCCAGGATGCCGAAGATCGTCTGCACGAACAGCGGCGGCTTCACCAGCCCGCGGTCGAGGAAGTGCGCGAGGTTGTAGAGGTGGCCGACGTCGTAGCACTCGTACTCGAACTTGACGCCGTGCCCCTCCCCCAGCTCCTTCAGCACGTATTCGATGTCCTTGAAGGTGTTGCGGAAGATGAAGTCGCGCGTCATCTCCAGGAACTTCGGCTCCCACTCGTGCTTCCAGGTCTTGTAGCGGCCGAGCATCGGGTAGAGGCCGAAATTCATCGAGCCCATGTTGAGCGAGGTCATCTCGGGGCTGGCGCGCATGGCCGCCGCCAGGCGCTCCTGCACCGTCATGCCGTGGCCGCCGCCCGTGGTGATGTTCACCACCGCGTCGCAATTCTGCTTGATGCGCGGCAAGAACTGCATGAACACCGCGGGATCGGGCGTGGGCCTGCCGTCCTTGGGGTCGCGCGCGTGCAGGTGCAGGATCGAGGCGCCCGCCTCGGCCGCGGCGATCGCGTCGCGCGCGATTTCGTCGGGCGTCAGCGGCAGGTGCGGCGACATCGTCGGCGTGTGGATCGAGCCGGTGACGGCGCAGGTGATGATGACTTTGTCGCGTCTAGCGGCCATGGCGTTTCCCTCGGTCCCTACGTTCGTCCGGCGGCAATCCTTCAGACCGGCGCGCCGGAGTCAAGCGGGCCGATCCGGACCGCCCTCACAGGAACTCGGCGCGGATGTCGACCGTGGACTCGACGCCCAAGCGTGCGAGCGTGCCGTCGATCCACGCCGACGCGGCCTCGCGCCCCAGGTCGCGCAGATGCGTCAGGAACCGCCAGTCCGGGTTCATCTTGCTCGCCACGCCGAACTCCGCCATACGCCCGTCGGCCTCGATCATGTGGATCAGCATGCGCTTCATGCTGTTGTCCTTGATCTTGCCCTCGTCGATCAGCCGCGTGACGAAGGCGATCGCGCGCAGCTCGCGCATCAGCGACGAGTTGAAGGTGATCTCGTTCAGCCGGTTGACGATGTCGCGCGCGGTCCGCGGCACGCCGCGCCGCACGATCGGGTTGATGCGGATGATGACGATGTCGCGGCAGTCGCACTGGTAGATCAGCGGAAACAGCGCCGGGTTGCCCATGTAGCCGCCATCCCAGTAATGCTCGCCGTCGATCTCGACGGCCTGGAACAGCTGCGGCAGGCAGGCCGAGGCCAGGATCGCGTCCACCGTCACCTCGCGGTGGTCGAACACGCGGATCTTGCCGGTCTCCACGTTGGTGGCCGAGACGAACAGCTTGACCGAGTCGCAGGCGTGGATGCGCCCGATGTCGATGGTCTCGTTGAGCAGGTCGCGCAGCGGATTGAGGCCGAGCGGATTGAACTGGTAGGGCGACCACACGCGGCTCGCCAGGTCGAACACCAGGTGCTCGGGCGACCAGTCGCGGTTCCAGCCCCAGGCGAAGTTCTGCAGCCATTGCATGAGCGGCAGGGCGGCCGTGCCCGCCTCGCTGATGCGCCGCCAGAACCGCTCGAGCTGCTCGCGCGCGGCCTCCGGCCCGCCCGAGGCCAGCCCCTGCGCCATCAGCGCCGCGTTGATCGCGCCGGCCGAGGTCGCGCTGATGCCGTCCACCGCCAGCCGCCCGTCCTCGAGCAGCCGGTCGAGCACGCCCCAGGTGAACGCCCCGTGCGCCCCGCCGCCCTGCAGCGCCAGGTTGACGGTCTTGAGGCAGCCCCCCGGGCCGCGCGGCCAGACATAGCAGGCCTGGCCCTCCGGCCCGCCGCCGTCGGCGGGCCCGTTGCGGTTGCGCGCCACGTCCCTTCCCTTCCCGCCGGGCCCCCGTGCTGCGGGTGTGTGAACTGGTTTACAATCCAGGGGCCCGGTCCGGCGGATCATAGGCCGTCACCGGCCGTTGGAGAATGCGCCATGCTGCGAGCGTACCTAGCCGCCGCGGCGGCGGGCCTGGCCCTCGGCGCCGTTTGGGCCGCCGGCGGGGGCGCCTCGTTCGCCCAGGAAGCCAAGCCCGGGGAAAGCGCCGACGCGCCTCCGGTCTACGTGCCGCCGAAGCGCGGCGGGCCGGCGAACGTCGCGGCCGCCGCCACGCGCGGCGCGGCCGAAGGAACGCCGCGGCTCAAACTCCTGGCCCCGGGCCATACCGGGCTCACCGTCGCGGCCCAACCCACCCTTTATCTATACGTCGCGGAGCCGGGGACGGTCCGGGTGCGCGTGATGCGCGCGGCCAGCCTCGCCGACGCGCCGCTCGCCACCGGCCAGGTCGAGGTCGCGGGGGCACCGGCGATCGTGCCCCTGTCGCTGCTCGGCCTCAACGCGACGCTCCGCTCCGGCACCGCCTACGAGGTGATCGTCAGCATGTACGACGCCCGCAGCGGCGCCATGCACGGCAGCGACAGCGCGATGATCGAGCGCGTCGGCGAGCCCGCGGGCCTGAGCGCCGCGCAGACCGGCGCGCCGCTCGCCCGCGCGCGGCTCTACGCCAAGGCGGGCCTGTGGTTCGACACTGTGGGCGCTGTCAGCGAAGCGGTCAACGCCACGCCGTCGGACCCCGTCCCGCGCGGCCACCGCGCCGCGCTCCTCGAGCAGGCGGGCCTGGGCTTCGTCGCCGAATTCGACCGCAAGGGCCCGCGCGGCTGACGCGCTAGGCCTTCCGCGCGACCCGGAAAATCTCGACGGCGCCGGCGCGGCCGCGCACCGGCGTCGCGGCGATCTTCTCCAGCCCGTAGCCCGGCCCCAGCAGCGCCGCGGCAGCCCCGCTCAGCAGCACCCGGCAGCATCCGTCGCGGCCGCCGAACTCCGCCTTCTCCTTCTCGAAGCTTTCGAGCCGCGCCGCGACGTTGGGCGTGTCGCCCAGCACCGTGTACTGCGAGCGCCGCGCGCTGCCCACGGCGCCCGCGACCATCGGCCCCGAGTGGACGCCGATGCGCACGCGCATCTCCGGCAGGCCGCGGCGGCGGAACCCGGCGTTGAGCTCCGCGATCGCCTGCCCCATCGCGAGGGCGCAATCGACCGCGTGGCGCGCGTTCAAAGCCGCCTTCGCCGCGTCCTCGCCGTCCGCGGGCGTGCCGAACACCGCGAGGATGCCGTCGCCCGCGAACTTCTCGACCATCCCGCCGCGGTCGATCACCAGGTCGGTCATGCGGTCCATGTAGGCGCCGATCCACTCCATCACCCCAGCCGGGTCCATCGCTTCGGAGGCGGCGCTGAAGCCCGCGAGGTCGGATACCAGCACCGTGGCTTGGAAGCGCGCCGGAAGCGGCCGGCCGCCGCTCAGGTAAACCTGCCGCTGGCGCCACAGCAGGGCGGCCACGCCCGGATCGACGAAGCGTGCGAACATCCGTTGCAGCTCGGCTTTCTGCCGGTAGTCGCGCGCGAGCCGCCGCCCCGCGACCGCGCCCAACGCCAGCGTCCAGCCGAGCGCGGGCGCCGCCGTGGGTAGCCACCAATCCGCCGCGAGCGCGAAACCCGCGCCGCCGAACAGCGCAACCAGCCCCGCGGCCATCGCCAGCAGGCTCGCGGCCGGCCCGGAAACGAGCGCGCCCGCAACGCCGCCCAGCACCGGCCACGCCACGGTCCAGGCACGTTCGGCGGCCTGCGGCGGCGTGCGCGTGGGCGCGATTTCGCCCTGGGCCTGGCGCAGCAGCTGCGCGAGGGCCGCGGCTTGCAGCTCGACGCCGTAGATCAGGTCGCGGCCGAGGAACGCGGCGGCGCCCCCGGGCGCGCGGAAGAAGTCCTTGGCGCTGGGCGCGGTGACGCCGATCAGCACGGCGCGGTCCCTGAATAGTGCCGCATCCGCCTTGCCCGCCAGCACCTCGGCGATGCCGGTGGCGGGAACACGCGACTGCCGGCGGCCGTAATCGAGCAGGTACTGGTAGCCGCCCGCGTCGATTCCGGCGTAACCGCCGTCGCCGCGTTCGAGCGGCCGGTACGACGCGCGCCCCAGCATCAAGTGGTCGGGATTCGCCGGATCGGGGCGCGGCGCGATGCCGGCGGGCGCGAGATAGGCTTGCGCGAGGGCGAGCGCGAGGGAAGGAACGGTGTCCTTGCCGTCGTCGCGGTAGAGCAGGCCCCGACGCACGGCCGCGCCGGGATCGAGCGGCAGGTCGGCGGCAGCGGCGCGGCCGGTCCCCGCGAGCGCCGGCGGCGGCGGCACGCGGTTGCCCGTCTCGCCCGCGACGAACATCGCGCCGATCACGCGGCGCTCCCCGCCGAGCAACGCGGCGAGCCGCTCGGTCCCGGGCGGGCGCGGCTGGTCGCGGTAGAGGTCGAGGCCTACGGTACGCGGACCCGCTGCCAGCACCCGCTCCAGCAGCTCGGCCGCCTTGTCGTCGCTCAAGGGCCAGCCCAGCGCCACGATCGCCGGCTCGTCGATCGCGACGATGGCGACGCGCTGGTCCGCGCCCAGGTCGGTGAACACAGCCGCGCCCAGCCGGTCGTAGGCCGCGAGTTCCAGCGGCTCGATCCAGCCGAGCCGGTCGGCGCTCAAGGTGAGCAGCGCCGCGGCGGCGGCAAGCCCGGCGGCCCAGCCGGCGTCGCCGAGGCGCGCACGCGTTTCGTCCGTGCCGCTGTCCTCGCGCGCCGCCATCGTCCGTTCCGGCCTAAACCTGGAACTCGCGCGCCAGCGCCGCCATGTCGTGGATCGCGATGTTGCCGCGGTCGACGCTGATCCACCCGGCTTCCGCCCAGACGCGGAGCTGCTTGTTGATGCTCTCGCGCGAGGTGCCCATCATGGCCGCGAGCTCGCGCTGCGGCAGCGGGAAGTTGATGATGACGCCCTGCCGCCACGGGCGGCCGAACAGCTCGGCCATGCGCACCAGGCGCTTGGCGAGGCGCTGGCGCAGTTCGAGGAACATGAAATCCTCGGCCAGCTCGCTCGTCAGCCGCAGGCGCTCGCACAATACGGCCATCAGCCGGATGCACAGCTTGGCGTCGGCTTCGAGGAACGGGATGAAGTCGCGCCGCCGCAGCACCAGCACCTCGGTCGGCTCGATCGCCACGGCGTCGGCGGTGCGCGGCTTGCCGTCGATCAGCGCGACCTCCCCGAACACCTGGCCGGGGCCGATCAGGTTGTAGATCAGCTCTTTCCCCTCGGCCGACATGATGCCGATGCGGATCTGGCCTTTCAGCACCGCCATCATGCCTTCGCCCGGATCGCCGCGGCGGAAGATCACCTCGTTCTGCTTGTAGCCGTGCATCGTGCTGAAGCGCATCAGCCGGTCCATCTCGTCGTCCGACAGCGCCTTCATCAGGAAATGTTCGCGCAGCAGCGCCCGCCGATCGGTCACCGCGTTCGTCATGACGAAGCCCTTTCGTCCACCGCGGTCTTGCCGACGTTGCATCGGCGCAACACCGCCGCGAGCGGCAAAACCGAATCAGTTTAGCCGAATTGGCGCCCTTGCGCCGCGCCGAATCGCGAAAAAAGCGCCGTTTGCGGCGCGCGGAGCCGCGGATCGCCCTGCGCGTTCCGAGGCTTATGGCGCATCGCCCTTCGCGCTCGCCGCGCTTTGCCTGCAGCGGCGAAGCACCTGCGCGTCCGGATTGCGCGGACCCCTTTAATCATCGTGCGTCTGCGCATCGACCGAACGCGAAAACGCGCGGCATGGCACCGCGGCGCGCGCGCGAACCGCGCCGGAAAATTCGCGGCGCCGCATCGCCGGCACGCGCCGAATGCGAGTCGCGAAGCGGCGCGATCCGTGGTTTCCAATTGAAAATGCTTGCGCGTAACGGTATCGACGCCTTTGGGACGGCGGCGCGAGCGCGCGGCGGTCTCTTTCACCCAATGAGCAGGGGAGAATGCAGTATGGCAAAACGCAAGGCCAAGAAGAAGAAGGCGAAGCGCCGCACGAAGCGGAAGTAGTTCGCTTTGCCGCAACGGATCTTCGGATCCGTTCCGAATGCAGTGACGGTGATCGGCCGGCTCGGGCGCCTCTCCTCTCTCAAGGGCGACAGCCGGCCGACGCTTTTTCCGGAAACCCCCGGCCGATGGCCATGCGATGCCGCGCCGCGAAGGTTCGCGCTATGCTGCCGCGCGAACCAGCCGAGGGGAACGGCCATGACTGCGGCGCGACTGTCGTTTGCGATCTTCGTCTCGGCCGCCCTATTTTGCCCGCGATCCGCCTGCGCCGACGCCATCGACGGCGATTGGTGCCAGCCCGACGGCCGGCAGATGGCGATCCGCGGCCCCAGCATCGTGACCGTCGGCGGCAACGGCATCAGGGGCGACTACACGCGTCACGGATTCTCCTACGTCATTCCGCCTTCCGAGCCGGGTGCCGGCAAGACGGTGCAGATGATCCTGTTGAACGAGGACACGGTGCAGCTGATGTGGCCCGAGGGAGCGGTCAAGCCACCGCTGAAGGCGCTGGAGATCTGGCACCGCTGCCGCTCCAACCCGACGTCGTAGCGTTCCTTCTCGCACGTCACAACGGCCGCCCCCGGGGGCGGAGAAAGCGACCGTCATGCCTTCCGCAAAGCGAGCGAAGTTCCGCGCCGTCCTCGCGGGCGCGCGCTGCGTGACCGCCGGATCGGTGTGGGACCCGGTATCCGCGCGCGTCGCCGACCGGCTCGGCGTCGAGGTCGGGTTGATGGGCGGATCGCTCGCCTCGTTCGCGGTCCTCGGCGCCCCCGACGCGATCCTGCTGACGCTGACCGAGCTTGCGGAGCAAGCACGACGCGCCTGCCGCGCAAGTCGCGTGGCGCTGCTGGTCGACGCCGACCACGGCTACGGCAACGCGCTCAACGTCATGCGCACGGTCGAGGAGCTGGAGAACGCGGGCGTCGCGGCCCTCACGATCGAGGACACGCTGCTGCCGCAGGCATACGGCGCCGGCGCCAAGCCTCAGTTCACCTCCGTGGACGAAGGCGCGGCCAAGATGAAGGCGGCGCTCGCGGCGCGGCGCGACCCCGGCCTCGCGATCCTCGGCCGCACCTCCGCGGCTTCCGTGACCGGGCTCGGCGACGCGGTCCGGCGGCTCAACGCCTACGAAGAAGCGGGCGTGGACGCGCTGATGGTGCCGGGCGTCAAGAGCCGCGCGGAGCTCGACCGGATTTCGGCGGGCACCAAGCTTCCGCTGGTCGTGGGCGGCGGCGGACCGGAGCTTGCCGACCCCGCCTACCTGGCGTCGCGGCGCGTGCGCGTGTTCAGCCCCGGCCACCAGGCCTTCGCCGCCTCGGTGCAGGCGATCCATGAGACGATGAAGGCGGTGCGCGACGGCGCGCCCGTCGCAGGCCTGAGCGGCATCGCCGGCAAGGAGTTGATGGACTGGGTCACGCGCGCGGACGCGTACGACGCCCACGCCAAGCGCTTCCTCAGGGAATGACGCGGCGGCACGGCCGCTTCCCCGACGGAAGGCCTCGGCTATAGTCGGCGGCCGGCCGCCGGCGTTCACCGCACAAGGATCCGCGCTTCCATGGACACGCTGCTGACCCTAGCCGCCGACCCCGCCGCCTGGATCGCCCTCCTGACGCTGGTGGCGATGGAGGTGGTGCTCGGCATCGACAACCTGATCTTCATCGCCATCCTCACCAACCGGATGCCCGCGCACCAGCGCGAGACCGCGCGGCGGATCGGCATCGGCCTGGCGCTGGCGATGCGGCTCGCGCTGCTCGGCACCGTGGCGCTGATCGTCAAGCTCACCGCGCCGATTTTCGCGCTGTTCGGCCACGGCTTCTCGTGGCGCGATTTGATCCTGATCGCGGGCGGCCTGTTCCTGGTGTGGAAGGCGACCAAGGAGATCCATCACCGGGTCGATCCCGATCCCGGCCCCGACCTGTTCGACCGCCGCGGCGCCAGTCCCGGCTTCGCGCCGGCGATCGGACAGATCGTGCTGCTCGACCTGGTGTTCTCGGTCGACAGCATCGTCACGGCGGTCGGCATGACCGATCACGTGCCGATCATGGTGATCGCCGTGGTCGTCGCGGTCGCGGTCATGCTGTTCGCCGCCACGCCGCTCGCCGACTTCATCAACGCCAACCCGACCATCGTGATGCTCGCGCTCGGCTTCCTGATGATGATCGGCATGGCGCTGATCGCCGAGGGCTTCGGCGCGCACGTGCCGAAGGGCTACATCTACGCGGCGATGGCGTTCTCGGCCCTGGTCGAGGGCCTCAACATGATGGAGCGCCGCGCCCGGCGGCGGCGCGCGCGCCCGGCGCCGAACGGCGGCGGTTCCTGAACTGGTGCCCCCTCCCGGACTCGAACCGGGACGGCCCTTGCGGGCCTTGGGATTTTAAGTCCCATGCGTCTACCGTTCCGCCAAGGGGGCTTTCCGCCGAGGACGCGTGGCCGACGCTAGCCCCGACGCGCCGCGCCCGGCAATCCGCGCCTCAGCCGCCGGCCACGTCGAAGGCCGGCGTGCCGCCTAACGATTCGATCAGCTCGGCGATCTCGCGCACCACGGCCTCGAGCCGCGCCCTGTCGGTGCCGCGCACCACCAGGCTGACGCCGAACCCGCCGACGCGGAAATACGGGTACGAGCCGATGTCCACGTCGGCGTGGCGGGTCTGGATCTCGCCCAGGCCCTTGGCGAGGATGCCCTCGCCCAAGGCGCAGCTCACCGAGCGCGTCAGCAACGGCTTGCCGCCCACCAGCGCGGGCGCGATGCCCTCGAACATCGCCTGCATGATGCGCGGCACGCCCGCCATCACGAACACGTTGGCGATGCGGAAGCCGGGCGCGGTCGAAACCGGATTGTCGATCAGCGTGGCGCCGACCGGCACCTCGGCCATGCGCAGCCGCGCCTCGTTCAGCGCCCCGGGCGGATAGTGCTTCTCGAGCCGCCGCACCGCTTCGGGATGGCGGTGGACCGCCACGCCGAACGCCTTGGCCACGGACGGCGAGGTGATGTCGTCGTGCGTCGGGCCGATGCCGCCGGTCGTGAACACATAGTCGTACTGGACGCGGGTCTCGTTCACCGCCTTGACGATCGCGGCCTCGATGTCGGCCACCACGCGCACCTCGGCCAGGCGGATGCCGAGCTCGTTGAGGCGCTTCGCCAGGTACGGCAGGTTCGCGTCCTGGGTGCGGCCGCTCAGGATCTCGTTGCCCACGACCAACAGGCAGGCGGTGAAGGTCTTGGCCGTGACGGTCTGGGCGGTGCGGTCGGTCATGCCGGCGCGATCCTATCGCGGAACGTGCGCGCGGATAAGCCGCCGCCCGCCTCCGGCGGCGATGCGAGGTGCGGGGCCGGATCCGGACTACACCCAGGCGAATCGGCCCGAAGAGTCAACCCCTTGGCGGGCCCAGGCCGCCCGTGCCATGGATTTGCCGGGCGGCTGCCGGTATCTTGCCGAGCGTCGCCCGTCTGCCGCCGCGCCCGCCGGTAGAGCGGGCGCCGCACCGGATCCGGGCCTGGGTTGCAAAACCCGGCACGCGGCCGTTGAATGCGCCCGACACCCACCCAAATCCGTGCGATGGACCAGGAAACCGCCCACACCGCCGCCATCAAGCTGCACGGCCCCGAGGCCTTCGCCGGCATGCGCGCGGCCGGGCGGCTGGCGGCCGAGGTGCTCGACTTCATCACCCCTAGCGTCGTGCCGGGTGCCACCACGGGCGCGCTCGACCGGCTGTGCCACGACTTCATCACGGCCCACGGCGCGGTGCCGGCGCCGCTCGGCTACCGCGGCTTTCCCAAGTCGATCTGCACCTCGGTCAACCACGTGGTGTGCCACGGCATCCCCGGCGACAAGGTGCTGGCGGACGGCGACATCCTGAACATCGACGTCACGGTGATCCTCGCGGGCTGGCACGGCGACACCAGCCGCATGTTCCTGGTGGGCGACGGCGTGAAGCTCAAGGCGCGGCGCCTGGTGGACGTGACCTACGAGGCGATGATGAAGGGGATCGAGCGCGTGCGCCCCGGCGCCACGCTGGGCGACGTGGGCCACGCGATCCAGGTCCACGCCGAGGCCGCGCGCTTCTCGGTAGTGCGCGATTTCTGCGGCCACGGCATCGGCCGCGTGTTCCACGACCATCCCTCGGTGCTGCATTTCGGCAAGCCGGGCGAGGGCGTGCCGCTCCGGCCCGGCATGTTCTTCACCATCGAGCCGATGATCAACGCCGGGCGCTGGGAGGTGAAGATCCTCGGCGACGGCTGGACCGCGGTCACCAAGGACAAGTCGCTGTCCGCGCAGTTCGAGCACACCGTGGGCGTGACCGAGACCGGGCACGAGATCTTCACGCTCTCGCCCGCCGGGCTGCACCGCCCGCCCTATACGCCGGGATAAGTTGCCCCAGCGGCCGAAACCGGGGCGGCCGAAAGCGGCGGCCGGGGATGCCCCCGATGCCAAGCCGCATCACGTCGGCCACCGCCGGCGGCTGCGCGACAGGTTCCTCGCCAGTCCCCAGTCCCTCCCCGACTACGAGCTGCTCGAGCTGCTGCTGTTCCAGGCGATCCCGCGCCGGGACACCAAGCCGCTCGCCAAGCGCCTGCTCGCGCGGTTCGACGGCGACCTGGCGCGGCTCGCGAACGCCGGCGACGCGGAGTTGAAGGCGGTGGACGGCGTGGGCGAAGCCGCGATCGCGGTCGTGCGCCTGTTCGGCGAGGGCGCGCGGCGCCTGCTGCGCCATCGCGTGCAGGAGCAGCCGGTGCTGGGCTCGTGGACCCAGCTTCTCGACTATCTGCGCGTGGCCCAGGGGGCCAAGCAGACCGAGCAGTTTCGCCTCTTGTTCCTCGACGCCAAGAACCGCCTCGTGGCCGACGAGGTGCACCAGACCGGCACGATCGACGAAACCCCGGTCTATCCGCGCGAGGTCGCCAAGCGCGCGCTCGAGCTGGGCGCCGCCGCGCTGATCGTCGTGCACAACCACCCCTCGGGCGACCCGACGCCGAGCAAGGCCGACATCGCGATTACCAAGGAAATCGCCGCGGCGCTCGCCACGCTCAACATCCAGCTCCACGACCACCTGATCCTCGGCCGCGGCAAGCACGCGAGCTTGCGGACGCTGGGGTTGTTGTAGCCCGCGGCGCGGGGCGACGCCGCCTCTTCCCTCGCGTCGTTGCCTCGCCTAAAGTCCCGCCGATTCAGGCAATCGTCCGGGGAGCTAGGCGATGGCGACCACCCTGCACCACTACATCGGCGGCAAGAAGGTCGCGGGCAAGAGCGGCCGCTTCGGCGACGTCTACAACCCCACCACCGGCGAGAAATCGGCCGACGCGCCGTTCGCCTCGAAGGAAGAGGTCGAGGCCGCGATCGCCGACGGCCAGCGGGCCTTCGCGCAGTGGAGCGCGATGTCGCCGATGGCGCGCGCGCGCGTGATGTTCAAGTTCAAGGAGCTGGTCGAGAAGCACATGGACGAGCTCGCGCTCCTCGTCGCCAACGAGCACGGCAAGGTGCTGGCCGACGCCCGGGGCTCGGTCCAGCGCGGGCTCGAGGTCGTGGAGTTCGCCTGCGGCATCCCGCACCTGATGAAGGGCGAGTACTCCGACAGCGTCTCGGCCGGCATCGACGTCTATTCCATGCGCCAGCCGCTCGGCGTGGTCGCCGGCATCACGCCGTTCAACTTCCCGGCCATGGTGCCGATGTGGATGTTCGCCGTGGCGATCGCCACGGGCAACTGCTTCGTGCTGAAGCCGAGCGAGAAGGACCCCTCCTGCCCCCTGCGCCTGGGCGAGCTGATGCTCGAGGCCGGCGCGCCCCCGGGCGTGCTCAACGTCGTGATCGGCGACAAGGTCGCGGTCGACACGCTGCTGGGCGACCCGCGCGTGCAGGCGATCAGCTTCGTCGGCTCCACGCCTATTGCGCACTATGTCTATGAAACCGCCGCGCGCAACGGCAAGCGCGTGCAGGCGATGGGCGGCGCCAAGAACCACATGATCGTCATGCCCGACGCCGACATGGACCAGGCGGTGGACGCGCTGGTCGGCGCGGGCTACGGCTCCGCCGGCGAGCGCTGCATGGCGGTGTCGGTCGCGGTGCCGGTGGGCGAGAAGACCGCCGACGCGCTGGTCGCGAAGCTGGCGCCGCGCGTGCGCGCGCTGAAAGTGGGGCCCTCCACGGCCAAGGACAGCGAGATGGGGCCGCTGGTCACGCGCCAGCACTACGACAAGGTGCGCGGCTACATCGACCACGGCGTCAAGGAAGGCGCCAAGCTGGTGGTGGACGGCCGCGACCTGAAGCTTCAGGGCTACGAGAAGGGCTACTTCATGGGCGGCTCGCTGTTCGACCGCGTGACGCCCGGCATGAAGATCTACAAGGAGGAGATTTTCGGGCCGGTGCTCTCGGTGGTGCGCGCGAAGAGCTACGACGAGGCCGCGCGCCTGCCCACCGAGCACGAGTTCGGCAACGGCGTGGCGATCTTCACCCGCGACGGCGACGCCGCGCGCGAGTTCGCGGCCAAGGTGCAGGTGGGCATGGTCGGGGTCAACGTGCCGATCCCGGTGCCGCTGGCGTTCCACACCTTCGGCGGCTGGAAGCGCTCGGCCTTCGGCGACGCCAACCAGCATGGACCCGAGGGCGTGCGCTTCTTCACCAAGATCAAGACCGTGACCGCGCGCTGGCCCACCGGCATCCGCGCGGGCGCCGAGTTCGTGATCCCGACGCTCAAATAGAAGAAGACCGCCAAGACACCGAGGGGGTCCGCCGCGCGGGCTAGAACTCCCAGCGCTTGGACACCAGGAACTGGGCGCTGAGGTTCGAATAGTCGTAGTTCGGCAGGTTCGAGGCGTTGTCGAGCCATTGCAGCGCGCCGGTAAAGGTGATGTCGGCGATGTAGTCCGGCAGCGTGCCCTGGTCGCCCGAGACCAGGTCGGCGAAGAAGCCCAGCGGCGCGCCGTAGGTGCCGCGCAGGCGCATGATCGTGTCGCGCCTTGTGCTGGCGCTGACGAACAGGTCGGGATCGTCGTAGATGTCGAGCTCGCCCGAGGCCGAGAACAGGAAAAACTGCCCTTGCGGCATCAGGTAGGTCAGGTTGCCCTGGAGCTGATAGCCGTCATAGGCCACGTAGCTCTGCCGCGCGTTCTTGCGGATCACGTCGGCCTCGAAGTTGAGCTGGAGGACCGGCGACAGCGTCCAGGTGGTGCCGAGATGCACTTCCTGGCGCCCGCCGGTGCGGTCGACCGAGGAGGGGCTGGTGGTGATGCCGCGGAAATGCTCGCGCACGCCGTAGTACTCGCCGTAGACGTCGAACTCCTTGGTCGCCTTCTTGTCGAGCCGGAACGTCCCGCCCGTGGCCTCGTAGTAGCTCTGGTCGGCGAGGCGCAGGCGCACGTGCGAGGGGTTGACCGTCACGTTCACCCAGTCCGACTTGTAGGTGCCGCCCGCGTTGATCGAGTAGGACTGCAGGTTCTGGTCGTTCAGGTGCAGGTCGTCCTGGCGGAAGATCGAGACGCCGCCGAACACCTCGTGCTTCTCCTGGAAGCCCAGGTCGTGGCGCACGCGGAACGAGCCGATGCTGAGGAACGACTTGTCGGAATGTTCGCGCTGGTTGTCGGAAACCTCGAGCGGCGTGTCGAGGAACAAGACGCCGCCCGAGCGGGGCGCCGCGTTGCGGTTGCTGTCGTAGCTGAAGCCGAAGCTCAACGAGGCGCTGTAGTGCGTCAGCTTCCTTCGGTAGCCGATCCGGTCGAGGTAGGACTGGATTTCCTTGCGCAGGCTGTCGGGCATCGGCAGGTTGACGATCTGCTTCAGCTCCCGCTCGGCCTCGTCGAGGCTGTCGAGGCGATAGAGCACGATGGCGTAGAACAGCCGCACCTGCGCGAGCTCGGGGTTGTTGAGCAGCATGCGCTCGAGCGTGGCCGAGGCGCCCTTGAGGTCGCCCTGCGCCACCAGCGTGCGCGCGTAGTCGAAGTTGAGCTCGACGTTGTCGGGGTCCTTCAGCACCTGCTCGAAGGTGACGGCGCGGACGCCCTGTTCCTCGCGCCGCTGCACGGCCTGGGCGGCCTCGGCGGCCTCGCGCGCGCGACGCTGCTGCTCCGCCTCTTCGCGGATTTCCGAGGGTTGCGGCACGTTGATCTGCTGGGCGAAGGCAGGACGCGCCGCCAAGACGCTCCATGCCGCGGCTGCCCCGACCACTGCCGCCCAGGCAAAGGCCAAATGTCGCGCCATCGTCCCGTGCTCGTCCCGTCCCAACCAACCCGCGCGACAGCCAAGGCGCTCGGAGGCGAAACTGTAGCCGATGGGCGGCGGGCCGGTTAGCGCGGGCAATCCCCCGGCTTTGGCCGCTACGGCGGTTCATCGCCGGCTGTTGCGCGAAAGCCACAAGGATTCCGGCGAGTCCCGGGCCGAGTCTCACGGATTGCTGCGATATCCGGCGTTAACCAAAGGAAAGATATCGGTTTCCCCGTTTTCCACGCCGGGAAAGGACTCCGGCGGCTTGGCGAGTTGAGCTAGACTTCAACCTTAAGGGCAAGAACGGTCGCGAAGGCGACGCATGGGCTGGGGGAGCATCTCGATCCGGGCATGGGCCGGGGCGATCGCCGCTGCCGCATTGGCGGCGGGCGTCGCCGCGCCTTTGCCCGCGCGCGCCGCGGATTGGATCAAGGACCCTGAGAGCGGGTGCGCGACCACCAACCCGTTTCCCAATCCCAACGAGTCGATCCGCTGGAGCGGGGCCTGCGCCGACGGCAAGCTCGAGGGGCGCGGCACGCTCATCTGGTACCGCAACGGCGTCGAGACCGAGCGCAACGAGGGCACGTTCCGCTCTGGCGAGATGGACGGCTACGCCGTCACGCGCTATCCCGACGGCAACGTGGTCCACGGCCAATACCGGCAGGGTCAGCGCCACGGCAGCTTCATGACCATCCGCGCCGGCGGCGAGTACGTTTCGGCCGCGTATGTCGACGGCCGGCTGACCGCTCAGCGCCGCCTGACCCCGGCCCAGGCCCAACAGTGGGAAAGCCGCGGCGGCGCGCAGCAAATCGCGAACGCGCAGCCCGAGCCTCCGGCCGCGCCGCCTCCCGCCGCCGAGCCCGCGACCGGCCGCACCGCGGTTGCCTCGCCCTCGCGCGTCCTGCCGCCGCCGCCGAAACCCGCGGAAGCTCCGGGCAAGCCGCTGACCGCCATGGCCCCGCCCGCCAAGGGCCGCAGCAACTTCACCCTCGGCACCCAGGTGGCCGAGGCGATCGGCAGCGGGGATTCGACGACGCCCCAGCCCATCGCGCCCCAGCCCATCGCCCCCCAACCGATCACGCCTTCGGCCGTCGCGGCGCCGCAACCCAAGACATCCGCTCCGCCGCCGAAACCCGCCTCCGGTTCCGCGGCGTTGCCGGTCCTGCCGCGATACAGCCTGGGCTCGCAGGTCCAGGACGCGATCGCCGGCCCGAGCACGCTCGCCGCCACCGCCCCCAGCACGCCGACGATCGCCGCGCATTTGCCCGCGCTGCCGGCCGCCGCACCGCAGGCCGCCCAACAGGCCCCGGCGCAGGCCCTGCCACAGGCTCCACCACAGGCTCCACCGCAGGCTCCACCGCAGGCCGCGCAGCAGGCGCGGCCGCGGGCCTTGCAGCCGGCGCCACAGCCCGCCGAGACGCTGGGGCCGCCGCGCGGGATTCCCACGGCGATCACCGACCGCCGCCCCCCGTGGATGGCCGCCGGCGCTGGCGATCCGATCGCGCTCGGCCCGGCCCTGCCCGGCAACACCCCGCCGCCGCCGCCGCCCACCCCCATGGCGACCGCCGCGCCCTTGCCGATGGGCGGCGGCTATTACCCGCAGCAGCAGACGCCGGCCTATCAGCCCCAGGCCTATCCGGCCCAGCCCTATCCTTCGGCCGGCGCGGACATTTCGCCCGCCGAGGCCTCGCGCCTTTATCTCGCCGCGCGGGAAGCGGGGACGCTGCCGGGACAGCAAGCGGCCTTGCCGTTCTACCGTGCGCCCGCGCCCGCCGCGCCCACGGCGCCCGCACCCGTGCAGACCGCTGCCCCGCTGCCGCCGGTCGCCATGCCGGGCGGCGGCGTGTACGCGGCGGCGGGGCCCGAGGCGCTGTTCAAGCAGGGCTATCAGCTCGAGATGTCCGGCCGGTTCCGCGAGGCCGAGCAGACTTACGAGCAGATCATGATGAACCACTCGAACACCCAGACCGCGATGCTGGCCAACGAGCGGCTCAACGGCCTGCGCCGCTTCACGCGCGAGACCGGCGTGCGCATCGCCGGCCAGCCCGGCGCCGAGCGGCAGAGCCAGGTGGTCGCGGTCAACGAGCCGCGCCTTCTGCCCGGCCACGCGCCGCAGGACCCGACCTACAACCTGCCCCCGCCGCTTTCCACCGGCGGGGCCGGCGCGGGCGCGACCGCGGGCGAGGCCGGCGGAGGGATGGCGCAGAACCTCACCAACATGACGGTGTGCACGCAGAAAGGCCTGTACGACAAGGAGGCGCGCTGGTGCGGCATCGTGCGCGCGGACGACGGCAAGCGCCTCGCGGTCGAGGTGCGCGACGTGGTGCTGCCGCGCTTCGGCTCGTGGTCGATCGACGCCTCCACCTGCACCGGCGGCACCTCGATCAACTGGTTCTCCAAGGGATCGATGGTGCGCGTGCCGCGCGGCTGCATGGAGCTCAAGGGATGAGGCGGCTGGTTCCGGCCGCGGTCCTGGCGCTGGCGGCGATCGCGCCCGCGGGCGTCGAATCCCTCGCCGCCGATCCGTCGCTGACCGTCCAGGGCGCGGGCGGCGCCGCGGGCGCGCGCCAGGCGCAGTCGCTCGCGACCCAGGCGCTGGGCCTCGCTTCCGGCGCGGGCGCGGGCAGCGGCCCGATGCTCTACCTCGATCCCGCGCGCGCGGCGCGCGCCGCCCCCGGCTTCGGGACTTTGAGCGCGGCCGACCAGAGCCTGGCGCTCGCGGCCGACAAGGTGTTCGAGATGCTGCGCGCGCTCGGCGATCCGTCGGACCGCGGCGCGGTCATGCAGCGGCGCGAGAACATGTACTACGTCGGCATCGACGGCGAGGGCGGACGCTGGTTCGCCTCGGCCGGCGAAGCGATCGGTTTCATGTTCCAGGGCATGGTGGCGAAGTCGCAGCGCTTCGGCGG
>Ga0233425_10002477_pt1 | contig 36227 bp, 45 predicted proteins | sample Watercolumn_Towu_2_FD_181712 | JGI IMG/M metagenome (GOLD analysis project Ga0233425, IMG submission 181712) | Freshwater microbial communities from Lake Towuti, South Sulawesi, Indonesia - Watercolumn_Towuti2014_140_MG | ecosystem: Environmental > Aquatic > Freshwater > Lake | place...
AGATTTCTGCACTACCGAGGTAAACAAATATGTTAAAAACGACGCAAAAATATAATCATTTAGTAATCAAGAGAATACAAAGTTGGGGAAATCGTCTTTTTTTTCGTACCTTTGTAGGCTTATAAACCCCAATATCACATCATGAGGCAGTTAAAAATCACCAAATCCATCACCAACCGCGAAAGTGCATCTTTAGATAAGTATTTACAGGAAATCGGGAGGGAGGAGTTAATCACGGCGGAGGAAGAAGTTGTCCTCGCCAAGAAAATCAAGGATGGAGATCAGGACGCATTGGAAAAACTGACCCGTGCCAATCTTCGCTTCGTGGTATCGGTGGCCAAGCAATACCAGAACCAGGGTTTAAGCTTACCGGATCTGATCAATGAGGGAAATTTAGGCTTGATCAAAGCGGCGCGCCGTTTCGACGAGACCCGTGGCTTTAAATTCATCTCTTACGCTGTATGGTGGATCCGTCAATCGATCCTGCAGGCTTTGGCCGAGCAGTCGCGTATTGTGCGTTTGCCACTGAACCAGGTAGGCTCTTTGAATAAGATCAACAAGGCCTATTCGAAATTAGAGCAGGAATATGAGCGCGAGCCAAGCGCTGAGGAGCTGGCAGAATTGCTGGACCTCCCGATCGATAAGGTTTCCGATACCATGAAAGTTTCCGGCCGCCATGTGAGCATGGACGCGCCATTTGCCAACGGCGAGGAAAGCTCTTTGCTGGACGTGTTGGTAAACCACGACTCTTTAAAAGCAGACTCCGGCCTGATCATGGAATCCTTATCCAAGGAGATCGACAGGGCTTTGTCAACCTTAACCGAAAGAGAGCGCGATGTGGTGAAGCTGTTCTTTGGCATCGGCCTGAACCATGGCTTAACGCTGGAAGAGATCGGCGACAAGTTCGACCTCACCCGCGAGCGCGTGCGTCAGATCAAGGAAAAAGCGATCCGTCGTTTACGCCACAGCTCAAGAAGCAAATTGTTACAGCAGTATTTAGGATAATTTCAGTATCCCTTATAAGGTCCTCACGATGTTATCGTGGGGACTTTTTTATTTGGGCGAAATCCACTACATTTAGCTAACCGAACCCTTAATACAAGCGCTATGAAAAAGATTGCCTGCTTATTTCCGTTATTCCTGGCCATGATGGCCCTGTTTGCTGGTTGTGGAAGCAGCCGCTCTTTCAGCACCCGCAAGTACACGGCAGGAAGCTACGTGAGCCATCAGCATAAGCCGGGCAAGGTGACTGTGCATGAGCAGCCGGAGCATAAAGCCGGATCGCTTGCCAAAGATGAGGCACTGACAGCAAAAACGCCTGCGGCAACAAAACCTGCGTCACCAAAAGAGGAGCTTGCGGTTGCCGGTAAAACGGCCCTGGGCATCACCTCTCCACAAGCTCCAAAGGCTTCATGCGTACCAGGAGCTGAAAAGAAAGCAGGCGTGGAAAACAAGGAGGCTGAGGCGAAAGTATTGAAAAGAGAGGCTTTCAGAAAATACATTGCCAATAAAACAGAGCGCAAGTGCCTGGCATACGACGACGGCGATGCGGCGCTGGATCCTGTTGCCCTGGTGAGCTTTGTTTTAGGCATCATCGGCCTGGTGCTCAATATTCTGGCCATTAGCGTGATTGTGGCTACGGCAGATTATGTCTTTGCTTTATTGTTCATTGCCGGCCTCGTGATGGGTATTATTGCTGTGGTATTCGGTACGCAGGGCCTGAGGCGCAACCACAAAACCAATAATGGCACTATTAACCTGGTATTCTCTATCATCGGTACGGCCTTCGGCGCCGGCGCCATCATCACTGCTTTTGTGTTTGCGTTCTACACTGTGATCCTGGCGATATCGGGATTGTAACTAAGATTTCGTTTAAGAAACTAAAAAGAGCAGCTTATAGGGCTGCTCTTTTTTGGTTTAATGATTGAAAAAGTTTCTCAATTAGTGTTTAATAATCTTTTTAGTGAGAACCTCATTATTGTAGATGACCTGAACTTCATATACTCCGGGAGATCCCGGAAGACTTATTTCCGTTTTATTCCCGTCCGCTGTTTTTTCGTACACCATTTCGCCAAGCACATTGTAAATTTTAATTTTTCCATGCTCTGTTCCCGGAGTGGATACATTAAAGTTTCCGTTATTGGGGTTAGGGTATATCGAAAAATCATTGTTGCTTTTTCTGGTGTTTTCGATAACATTTAATGCAAAGTCCTGATTTGAAGAATCCGAAGTGCGATATGCCGTCGATGAACATGCATCAACATACGCATGGAAGTAAGTGCTTGTTCCTGTACCGGAACTGAAGCCGGGCATCAAATGTACCGATTGCTCGGACATTAGAATGGTTGATTTATTATCAGCTACAGCGCAATCCACTTCTATCGGGAAACTTCTTTTGACGGTGGCAGACGAACTTCCGTAGTGCATGAGGCCGATATACGGGCAAACATTATTATTTACGGTGAACACGTATTCATCCACTCTTACGAGGCAAGGACAATCAGGATGCAGGGATTTGTATATCACCATGACCTTATATTGCCCGGGTTGAGATACTGAAAAGCTATATGTACTGTTGTCATTACATGCTCCGGCAGAATGTGAAAAATTCGGGTCTGTGGGAGCTTTGTAATACAAATGCCACTGATAGATGTAGCTACCACATTCTATAGAAACAGAACATAGTCCGGGTGGGTTTGTATCTACGGCAGTGCCGCCGATAGAGAAACTGCAGGAAGACGGATTATGATTGATAAAAGGATTTACCAGGCCGCTGGTAATGCCTCCCGGGCATTGCCCGAAGCTGCTTAGCTGTAAGGCTAAAAACAGGATCAAATTTATAATTTTAATATATTTCATGATTAGTTTTTTTATTTTAGCTTCGATTTCAGCAGATCAATGTCTTTTTGTTGCTGCACCATCAGGATAGTCATCTCTTCGATTTTTTTCAGAAGCAGTTTATTCATTTCTCCCACATCAATCCCGTTTTCCATGACGTCCTGTTCCGAAGGAATTTCAGGCAGGTGTTTATTGGCCAGGTAATATTTTTCAACATCATATAAGTTTGGCAATTTGTAATCCTTGGCAAAAACATAGTCAGCCCAATTACTTAATGTTACTACAATTTCTTTTGCAACTAATTTTCCATCAACTGATAATTTTGCATTATCATGCGTTCCATTTATTTTTAGTGCACCAATGCTTACTCTTCCATCATAACCAATCGCCATATGGTCAACGTTATCATGTCCAAATACAATAGCACTCATTCCCCAGGTAGAATTAACACTTCTGAATGCTATAAAACTCATATCATAACCGCTCACATTTCTTTGAATCTTCATTTCAGTAGAAAACCAGTTGCTTCCATTGGTATGGCGGTTTTGATAGATTCTTAACTGATCAAAATTTCCCGTTCCAACATTCCCGCCAAAATTTGCAAAAATTTCTTTGGAGCCAGCGGTGGTACCAAGATTAGAATTTACAATATCAAAGTGGCCAACATTGGTATAGGCTGCCGATGAAAAATTCATTTGTGTAGTGCCGCTTCCAAATACCGTGAATGGTGAGTATGCGAAGTTTACATTTTGTATGGAAATTGCAGGGATGCTATTATCCCATGTTTTAAATTTCAGGCCTTTTTTTCCTGTGCCGTTTTGATATATAGTAACCGCCGTGTTAGGATCAACGGTTGCATCACTGGCACCTTCAGCTCCAAATCTTGCATTCCCGATAACTTCAAGTCTTTCTCTTGGATCGATCTTACCAATTCCAACATATCCGTTGGTTAGTAAAGCTAATTTAGTAGGTATAGTACCATCTCCACCTAAGTACATATGTGCAGAACTTCCTGTTGATGCATCAAATGATGCCACTTCATCTCTTCCTATTCCTATATACCTTACGTTGTCTCCAATTTTAGCAACCTGAGTGTTTGTTGAAGGATATCTGACTTCCAGTGGAGCAGCCGGGGTGCTGGTTCCGATACCAACGTTACCTGTTCTGTAAGCATCGCCGGTTGCAGAGCCGGAGCCGGACCAGGTTTGAGCTAATGCGGCGTTTGACAAAGCAATGGCGCTGATGGCCAGTAAAAGAATTTTAATCTTGTTTTTCATGATGTTTTTTTGGTTTAAATTGTTTTTGATTTGTTTTAATTTTCTACAAAGGCGCTCTTAGTTTCTGCAGGTAGTTTTTTGCTATTCCTTTGCAATCATTGCGTTTGGAGCATAGCACGGCCATAACGGCTATTCGGCGTTGAATAAGAGTGTTCTGTAAAAGGAGATTAAGCCGTCCTGTTTTTAATAATCGGAATGGCGACGTTCCGGTAATTTTGAGAGTTTATCGTGTTTGGAGATTTGTCCGGAGCCCTGCTCAGCAGACAAAAAAACGGGGGAGTTCTTTTGGTCATAACGTTTCTTTTTAAAGGTTTACTCTGCAAAGTAACGCAATAAAAACATGCAAATTGCATGACGAATGTCATCCGGAACGCTTAAAACTATAACAGGCTGTTTTTGAGCGATGTTTATTTTTGTAGTATCAAAATGCTACAAAATATAGCTAAAAAATGATGCTGGAAAAGGCTGAAATTAACGTGCTTTTAACGTCTGAAAATTTGCGGGAATGAGGGAAATTACAATCTGCTGCCCAGCTCGATGATGGCCAGGTCTCTGATCTCTCCCGCGTCCACAGCGAATCTCAGAGCTGTCTTCACCTGGTGAAAGCCGTGAATGCCGCAGGCTCCGGGGTTCATGTGCAGCAATTCGTAAGCAGGCTGGTACATCACTTTCAGGATATGCGAATGCCCGCAGATAAATAATTTTGGCTTCTCTGCGGCGATGATGTCCTTCACTTCTTTCAGGTAGTTGGTCGGCTGCCCGCAAATGTGCGTCATGAATACCTTCACGCCTTCGCAGCTGAAGATTAAATTTTTCGGAAATTCCTTCCGGGCATTCGCATCGTCAATATTGCCATACACCGCGCGCAAAGGCTTAAGTGCTTTAATGGTATCGGTAACCGTTAGCGAACCGATATCCCCGCCATGCCATACTTCATCAGCTGCTTCGATGTGCTTCATCAAAGCCTTGTCGAGGTGGCTGTGTGTGTCGGATATCAGCAGGATCTGTTTCATGCCTGCAAAGCTACTGTTTTTAAACGACAAAGGCATGTCGTGAATCCTACATGCCTTTGTGCTTTTTATGACGATGAAAGATTACTCCTTCACCACTTTCTTCGTAAAGCTGTATGCTCCATAGTTTACCCTCACGAAATAATTTCCTGAGCTGATATTCAGGCGGCTCGTATGGATCGTTTTGGTGTACATGCCTTTGCTTTCTTTTGAGTGATAAGAGATAAGCTCTTTGCCCAGCGCATCGTACAGCGCAATGTTCAGCTCGCTGTCTTCCGGCAGGCTGACGCTGATGTCGATGCTTTGGTTGAAGGGGTTCGGATAAACAGAAATGTTTTTTCCCTGGCTGAGCTCTTCCAACGAGCTGGTAGTGGTGTTGGTGGCTGTCGATAGCATCTGCCCGTTGGAGCTGATCACGCTGCTGAACATGCCGGCGCCGTTCTCCGAGCGCACATTGAAGTAATACGTGGTGCCCTGAGTGAGGCTGAGGTTTTTGGCGGTGACAGTCGTGTCGCCCCAGTTGCTGGTCCAGGTGAGCGTATTCGTAGCGCCCGGCGTGGTGCCGATGGAATACCAGTAACGTGCAATGCCCGAATGCGGATCTTTGGAGGAGCTCCAGTTGGCCGATAAGGAGTCGCTGGTGATGACCGTAGCGATGTCTGACGCTTTACCGTCGTTGATGCCGGCGATGTTGGACGGCCTGGTCCAGTCGATATTATTGTCGTAATAAAAAATGGACGATAGATTGCCCGCCCCGTCATTCACGATCGATTTCACCTTGCAGGAGTTTTGTGTCGGCGAGGGATTCTGATAGCGTACGTCATTGGTATTGCCTGTTCCTACGGAAACGCTGACGGAGGCCGTCGGGCGCGAGCGGTAGACCTTGATCTCATCCAGGGTCCATTTGCAGTTACCGCTCCGGAAAGAGATGTAGCCGCCGGAGGCAAGAGGCGTCGGATCGGTCCAGCTGGCAATTGGCGTGTTATCCTTGTACACATCCATCTTGCCGGTGATGCGGTCGTAGATCACTTTAAAATCATACCACTGGTTGGCGGTGAACGAAACAGGTGCCGTGAAGGTCGGTGAGCCGAAAATATTGACGCCGCCCGAATAGGAGGTTTCATACAGCTGCACCTGCTGCGTGCCATCCAGGCGGAAATAGACAAAGTAGGAATTGCCGCGGTTCACCGAGTCGGGATGGTTCACGAAGAAGTGGAAGCCTGCGCGGCGGTTGGTACCTGAGCCGTCGATCTTCGCCTTGAAATTATAGAGGTAACGGTTGGACAGCGTTTGTGTGAGCGCCGCATAAATATTGGTGTTGGAAGCCGCTGTGCTCACCTCGTCGGTTTGCTCCAGCGCATTGCCGGTAATGCCCCAGATGCCCGTTTTCTGTGTCCACTCCGGGTGAATGGCCACATCGAAATTGTCGGAGAAGAAGCCATGCGTATAATTCCCCCGCCATTCCGTACCATCAAAATCGATGACCTGGTAGTAGCTTTTTTCAAGTCCGGAGCCTCCCGCATCGGCATCGGTGAAGAAGGCCGTAAAGGCGGTGGTATCCCAGGCATTGCTGGTGTTTACCTGCGTGGTCGGGTTCACCGCATCCACTGTATTCGTTACGGTGGCATTGGTCGTATAGGTTGCCGCCCATCCCGGGTTGGTAGTGGCGCAATCGGAGCGGAATTCGATCAACAGGCTGGAGCCCGAGGAGTTGATGTTTCCCGGCGTTACCGTGCTCGTGTATTTCCCGATCAGCGGCGCATTCACATTATTGCCGTCGTAGATGAAGAGGTAATCGTATTTGTTCTCCAGGTTGAACATCGTAAAGTTCATGCTGATGGACGTGGCGCCCGCAGGCTGGAAGAGCCAGAGCTTGCGCTCATCGTTGGAGTAGTTGGCGGATGCGCCGCCCGAGTCGTAAAAGCTCCCGGAGGTAGCTGTAATGTTCGTAATTGCCGGAGCGTTGTTCAGCAGTTTATAGAATTTATCCCAGTTCCAGTAAGGTCCCGGGTCGTTATGCGTCTGGTTCGGGAACATCTGGTGCCCTTTGATCTTCACGCAGGTGCCCTGCTGGCATTGCTGTGTGGTGCCGCTGCATCCCGGGCCGAAATAGCAGCGGAGCGGGTTGATGGAATTGTCGGCGCACATATCGCGCACCAGGTCGGCGCTCGAGGTGAGCATGGCGGTGGTGTACCAGGACGCGTTGTTGTTATAGCCCTCATGCTCGATGCCAAGCGTATAAGGGTTTTCGGAGCCGATGTGCCAGGCCTTGTTGCTTTCCAGCACCATCTGCGTCACCTGCCCGTCGGAGCTGCGGATCACATAATGCGCGGAGGCATTGGCGCTGCAGTTCTTGAACCAGGAGATGCAGCCGGCATAGCTTCCCTCCACATCGTGGATGGCCACCATGGTAATGGCTGTGCCGTTGCGGGAGCTGTAGTTGCAGGTGGTGAAGTTGGAGAGGGCAGGGCCGTAATCTACCGATGCCACAGAGTTGGAGACATTAGTGGCCTGGAAGGCATTTCCCGAACCGTTAGTAACGGTCTGCGGGCTGATTACCACGGAGGAAGCGCTCAGAACGTTATAGTTGCTGCCAAAGATGGCCTTCAGGTTGATGCCGTAATCGGGGAAGCCGTAGAAATCCTGGAGCTCGCCATTGGCAAGGAACCAGTACAGCTGGTAGAGCTGCGCATTGATGGCGAAGTCGTTCTGCAAATCACTGGTGAGGGGCAGCTCGCTGAGCGTCACGAAGATAGGTTGGTAGTCGGCCAGGTGGTTGCCGTACACCTGTTGCTGCTGTTGCAGGACAGCGAAGGCTCTGGCATAGGCCAGGATGTTTTTTTCGGGATTGCTTTTGATGTCCTGCACCGGATAACCCGAAAGCTGGGAAACGACGATCAGGTTATTCCTGAAATAGCCTTTGCCGTCTTCGGTAAGTCCCATCACACCGTAGGCCGTGGGATAGCCAATGCAGCTGGGCTCCACGCCGGCCATGTTGAGGTCCGCGAACCGGCTCTGCGACCAGGCTACCGATTCGAGGATGCCTTTGGGGATGGATGGATTCAGGCTATACGCTTTCCGGAAAACAGAAGCATAGGGATTATTCACCAGCTGCTCGTTGCCATTGGCGAAAGTGGATATAACAAATAAAAGGGGGAGAAACAGTAGAATTTTTCTCATAGAATAAAAAGGTTTGGTATTCTAAAATAGAGAAAATCCGTTTACTTAAACGTTAAATCTTTGGCTAAACAGGTTTAGGGTAATGAAAAAAGCTCACACAGAGGTACGGAGAAACAGAAGGAAAAGTAAAATAACCGCAAAGAAGCAGAGTAGGCGCAGAGAACGCAAAGTGAGAATAGGGATGGCTCTGATCAGGCGGATTGAAAGTCGATTAAGAAGAATAGTAATGAAAATTTAACCGGGAAGAAGCGGAGTAGAGAGCGCGAAAAGAAGTCTAGTCAGTTCGAGTGTTTTTTGCGTGCTTCTTTGCAAAAAATGTATCGAGAACGACAAGGAATTATTTTCAGGGGCACTTCCCGATACCTCGCCCGAAACGAACCGGGGCGACATCCGAAGTGACAACACACGCCATCTCAATGATCTAAAAAAGCTCTGCGCCCTCTGCGCTTTTTCTCTGCGTCCCTTTGCGGTTAACTATTCTTTCTCTGCAGTTAAGCGCTCTATGAAATCTCCAGCATCTTCCTGTAAACCCCATCCACCTTGTCTTTCAGCTCGGAGGCTTTGCCCTGTTCTTTGATGGTTCCTTTGTCCATCACGATGATGCTGTCGGCATGGTGGATGGTCGAGAGGCGATGGGCGATGATGATGGAGGTTCTGTTCTTCGATAATTCAAGGGAGGCTTTCTGAATAAGCTTCTCCGTTTCCAGGTCGATGGAGGAAGTCGCCTCGTCGAGCACGAATACCGGCGGGTTATACACATAGGCCCGTACAAAGGCCACGAGCTGGCGTTGTCCGGCCGAAAGCGTGGCGCCGCGCTCTTTCACGTGGTAGTGATAGCCGCCGGGCAGCTCGCTGAAAAAATCGTGGATCCCGATCTCTCTGGCGGCGCGGATCACATCCGCCTCGGTGATCTCCGGGTTGTGGAGCGTGATGTTATTTAAAATGCTGTCGTTGAACAGGAACACATCCTGCAGGACCACGCCCACGGATTTTCTCAGTTCTGCCAGCTTATACTCCCTGATGTTCACATCGTCGATCAGGATCTCGCCCTGGTTGATCTCATAAAAGCGGCTCAGCAAATTGATGATGCTCGATTTTCCTGCGCCGGTAGCGCCGATGATGGCCACCGTTCTTCCTTTTTCGATCACGAAGGAAAGGCCTTTCAGCACATAGTTCTCTTCCTTATAGGCAAACCACACGTTTCTGAACTCTATTTTTCCTTCGATCTGCAGAGCGCTTACATGGCCCTTATCCTGGATGATCTCTTCGGTGTCGAGCACCTTAAATACCCGCTCGGAAGCCACAATGCCCATTTGCAGCGTATTCAGGCGGTCTGCCAGCATCCGGATAGGGCGGAACACCATGTTGATCATCATGATGAAAAAGGTGATGTCGCCCAGCCCGAGGTTATAGGTGTTCGACTTTAAGCCTGCAAACCATACAAAGAGCGCAATGGAAATGGCGGAAAGGATCTCGACCACCGGAAAGAATACCGAATAATACCAGATGGAGCGGATATTGGCCATCTTATGCTTTTCGTTGATCTGTTTGAACTTGTCGTACTCCACCTCTTCACGGTTGAAGATCTGGATGATGCGCATGCCGGTGATATGCTCATTGGTAAAGGCATTGAGGGAGGCTACCGCATTGCGCACCTCGGTAAATGTTTTTTTGACGCCGTTCTTGAAAATGTTGGTGGCGATGAGCAGCATAGGAATGGTGCTGAGCGTGACCAGCGCAATGGCCCAGTTTTTCAGGAGCATGGCGCTGACGAAGATAACGATGGTGAGGATGTCGCCGGCAATCACGATAAAGCCCTGAGAGAACACGTCGCTCAGGCTTTCGATGTCCGATACCGAGCGGGTCACCAGCGTGCCCACCGGTGTATTGTCAAAGTAAGTGTTCTTCAGCTTCAGGATGTGCCTGTATACCTGGAGCCTGAGGTCTTTTACGATGTTCTGCCCCAGCAGGTTGGTGATGTAGATGTTGGTGAACTGCAAGACCGCTTCCAGCAGCAGGATCCCGATCAGCAGGAGCCCCATCATATTCAGAAAGTGCATACGCTCGGCCGGCGCCTTGTAGCCCTCCACGCCCGGATGCTCGATGCCCACGGCGTTCAGCGCCTGGTTGATGAGCAGCGGCCTCACGATGGAGAGGGCGGATAACACGAGGGTAAGGGCCACCGCCAGCCCGAATAAGGTTTTATAAGGCTTGCTGTAGGAAAGGATCCGTTTCAGCAGGTTGAGGTTGAGTTTGCTTTTTGGGGCGGATTCAGACATTAAAAATAGTTTCCGGGTAGTGAATATGGGTTAAGTAAAGGGCATGCCCCGGCGCCGACATGCCGGCCTCCGAGCGGTTTTTGCTTTCGCAGATGGCTTTGAACTGGTCGATGCTCAGCTTGCCCTTGCCAATCTCCAGCAGCGTGCCCGTAATGGCGCGCACCATGTTGCGCAGGAAGCGGTTGGCCGTGATCCTGAAAACATACTCGTTCTCATTCAGCTTTTCCCAGCGCGCTTCGGTCACGGTGCAGTTGTTGGTAAAGGTCTGGGTATTGACTTTGCTGAAGCTGGTAAAATCGGTTACCGTCAGCAAATGCGCGGCGGCGGCATTCATCGCTTCGAAATCGAGTTCGCCGAACACATACAGCGATGTGTTGAACAGGAAAGGATCTTTTTCGCGGTGTATGTAGTAGCCGTAGCTCCGCCATTGGGCGTCGAAGCGTGCGCTGGCCTCCGGCTTCACGGCATAGATCCGCTTCACGGCAATTTCGTGAGGCAATACCTTGTTGAGCTTGTAGACACAATTGGAAGCAGGAAGCTGCAGATCACTTTTTGCGGAATCGAAATGCGCGTAGTAATCCTTGGCATGCACGCCCGTATCGGTGCGGCCGCAGCCGGTAATCTCCACAGCTTCTCCCAGGATCATCGAGAGCTTCTCGCGGAGCACCTGCTGCACGGTGTGCGGCGTATTATCCTGTTCCTGCCAACCATTGTAGTTGGCGCCGTTATAGGCAAGCTGGATAAAATAGCGAGGCATGGGCGCAAAGATACGCATTTGCCGGATATCCTGTGTTGCTCAGGAAGGCCTTGCAAATAACCGCGGGCAGGCCTTCCGGCTTAGCCTGGCGGTTACGCTTTTACAGCCGCAGCGTCAGGCCGGCTCTCCATTGATAAGAAATGTCGTCGAAATTCCAGCCCGGAAGCACATAGTTGAGGGTAGGGGCCTCGTTGTAAAAAAAAGGCAGGTTCACGCCACCGCTTTGATTCAGCGAAAGCCAATCGGTAAGCTTCACGGAAAGGCCCGCCCCTATGGTATTTTCCAGCGCAATAAAAGGCCCCTGGTATACCTGGTTGTATCTATAACCATAAGTACCCCTGCTGGCCCATACGTGTTTGATGGGCATGCGCGCGTACTGCAGATTATAAAGAAGGTAAGGCGATACATAGGGGTTGATGTCTTTCAGATGGTATTCGTAGCCAAGTGAAAAGCCGATGTGATCCGGGAATTTCCGGGCATAGAAATGCTTGCGATAAACATCGTTGTTACTCAGGCCTTCGGTTATTCCCACATTATGGTTCAGATGGTACTTAATGCCGATCACCAGGGTGTGTTTGCCAAAGTTGCGGTTGTACTCGGCAGCTATGTTCTGCCCGATGTACGTGTTGTAGTACGAGACGTCGATCTCATTAAGGGATTTCTTTAAAGCTTCCTGGGCGTGGATGAGGGCCGGTGAGCAGAAGAAGAGAGCGATCAGGGAAAGTGTTGTTTTCATGATTTTTTTTAAGGATGACCAGGGATTGTTTTACAACGCACAGTACCATAGAATAGTATATGAACAGCGTTTTTACGGGTAAGTTATATCCGGCACCCATGTACCAAACCGCTTTAAGCTGGCTGTATAGAGCGAATCTTCCCGCAGCTGATACCGGCTGACGGCGTGTACATACATGCAGTTTCCGTATGCCTGGATTTCCTTCGGCGGGTAGACGTGGCAGGTCGCTATGGTTTTCAGGTAATACTCGTAAGGCGTCTCATCCTGAAATATGATAGCGACGCCATGCAGGCTGTCGTTGGCTCTGCCCAGGAGGTCAAGGTCCTGCTTCAGCGTATTCAGGAGGCTGTCATTATACAAGGGATCATTTGTAAAGTGATACCTGCTGTGAATGTGCTGCGCGGGCGGCGGCAGCCCGCAGCCGCGTAGCTCGTTAAAGGAGAACAGGTAGCCTTTCGTGAGGCCGTGTTGCTTTTCGTCTGCCATCTGGCAGGTAAATACAATACCGGACAGGATCAGTGCCAGGCTGGTGATGGCATCCATCCATCCCCTCGTTTGCGGGGCTAAAGCTTTCATGATGTTGTAAACTGAATGAGGGGATAGATTTACAACGCATAAAAAACCAGGATATTGCGGCCCGTTTATAGAAACGCGCAGAGCACGCCGCCCATCAGGGCCATGCTCACGATCCAGTAGCCCGCATTGATGGCGATGTATTTGAAGCCTTTGCGCTCAAACAGGGCGTTGGTGCCGATGATAGGCAGGGCGATCATAATACCCGCCAGCGTGCCGTGAAAAGCGCCGTGCTTGAAGGTGCGGTAGCTGGTACCGTACAGCTCCATAAATTTTTTCAGCATCTGCATCGAGGTTGAGTTCGGGTCGCCGGAGTCGGGCTGCGTGGAAAGCAGGCCGCCGACGTGGAACTGGTGGATCACCAGCGCGCACATCAGGAAGGCCAGGAAACACATAAAGATAAAGGTAATGATGAAAATCTTCGCCATATTCGCCCCTTTGAGCTTTTCTTCCGTGAGCCCGGAAGCCTCCATCCAGGCTTTACCGAATACCTTGGGGTTGTACCAGATGCCGCCGATAATAATAGGAACAACAGCTGCTGCGAGAATAATTAAAAAGTTGAATTGCATGGTTGTGAGGGTTTAAATGGATGAATCGTTTGTTTTTTAGCTGCTGATCAGATAGGCCCTGCAGGTTGTGCCATTATTGGAAAAAGGAACATTGTAATATATTTTGTTATGGCCGATCGGGCCAAACGTAAAGCGAAGGTCGTGGATTCCGTCCGGGATCTCCAGCGTCAGGGTATTGGGAGTACCACAGGTAGGGGTAGAGTAGCAATTGGTAGTAATCACGCCTTTATACAGGTTGTCGACATACACGCTGACGTTTTTTAAAGTATTGTCCAGGTCGTTGGTGTAAAACACATAGGAGGTAACGGCCGTCCGGGATTCGATGGTTTTGCTGACCTTGCTGACCTCCCTCCCGTTTTTGGAATAAACGCATAAGGTGATCTCGTAGCTTCCTACCTGGCTGAGGTCAAAGGAAAAGTTCTCTTCCGATTCACGGATTTCTTCCCCGCCCGGGCCTTTCACGATCCAGGTATAGTAATACGCATTGTCCGAGGTATTGGTCAGGCGCACAGACTCGCGGTTGGTGTATACCTCCTTATCGGTCGAGAAAGAGGCAGAAGGCTTCTTTTGGCATGCAGTGGCAGCCAGGAGGAAGAAAAGCGCTGTAAGGGCAAATAAATATGTTTTCAAGGGGTCTTAATTTAACTCAAAGATATTCTTTTGTACGGAATAATAAAACAGGGTAGGGGGGCAAAAGAAAAGCCTCCCGCAGTGTTGTGGGAGGCTTTTGTATGGGGTAGCTGAATAAAAAATTATTCTGCGTCTTCCGCTTTGGTTTCGGTAGCTGTACCTTCTGCTTTGGCAGCAGGTTTTTTAGCACGGCTACGACGGGTGGTTTTCGCTTTTTCTGTTTTCGCTTCTTTACCGTTAGCGTAGATCTCGTTGAAATCCACTAATTCGATCAGCGCCATTTCAGCAGCATCACCCAAACGGTTTCCGGTTTTGATGATACGGGTGTAACCACCTTTTCTGTCCGCTACTTTTACAGCAACATCCTTGAACAGCATGCTTACCACCTCTTTGCTTCTCAGGTAAGCAAATACCGTACGGCGGCTGTGGGTTGAATCTTCTTTGGATTTGGTGATGATCGGCTCCACATAGGTCCTCAGCGCTTTGGCTTTTGCCAGCGTGGTGAAAATACGTTTGTGCTCGATCAGAGAGCAAGCCATATTGCTCATTAATGCTTTACGGTGAGAGTGTGTCCTACCTAAATTATTGATTTTATCTCCGTGTCTCATTTTAATTTACGATTTTGTGATTTACAATTTATGATTTACAAATTGTACATTGTAAATCCTTCAATTGTCACTCGGGTTTTAGTCTTTATCTAATTTATATTTTACTACGTTCATTCCGAACTGAAGACCTTTGGTCGATACCAAATCTTCAAGCTCAGTCAAAGATTTTTTACCAAAGTTACGGAATTTTAACAGGTCGTTTTTGTTGAAGGAAACCAGCTCTCCTAAGGTTTCCACGTCGGCTGCTTTTAAGCAGTTCAGGGCGCGAACAGAAAGGTCCATGTCTACCAGTTTCGTTTTCAGCAGCTGGCGCATGTGCAAGGAAGTCTCATCGAATTCCTCTTCTGATTTTTTCTCTTCAGAGTCCAGGGTGATTTTCTCATCGGAGAACAGCATGAAGTGATAGATCAGGATCTTGGCAGCCTCTTTCAGGGCCTCTTTCGGGTGAATAGAGCCATCGGAAACGATGTCGAGGATCAGTTTCTCGTAATCCGTTTTTTGCTCTACACGGTAGTTTTCAATGGTGTATTTCACGTTTTTGATAGGCGTGTAAATAGAGTCAATGAAAATAGTGCCCTGAGGAGCGGAGTTGGTTTTGTTTTCCTCTGCAGGAACGTAACCGCGTCCTTTATCGATGGTTAATTCGATTTTTAATTTAACGTTGCTTTCGCAGTTAAAGATCACGAGATCTGGGTTCAGGATCTGGAATCCGTTGGCGAATTTCCCGATCTCACCGGCAGTAAATTTTTCGTTTCCCGAAAAGTGGATGACGATCTTTTCTACATCGTGGTTGTCCAGCTGCTTTTTAAAACGAACCTGTTTTAAATTTAAGATGATCTCGGTCACGTCTTCTACCACGCCTTTGATGGTGGAGAACTCATGGTCAACGCCTTCGATGCGTACGCTGGTAATGGCGTGGCCTTCGAGTGATGATAACAGGATACGACGTAATGAGTTACCTATAGTGATACCGAAGCCTGGTTCCAGCGGGCGGAATTCGAATTGTCCTTCCGTTTCGGTAGAGTTAATCATAACAACCTTATCCGGTTTTACGAAATTTAATATTGCCATTTTATTAAGTTATAGGTTAAAAACTAATTTGCTATACTATGTTCAGAGTGCTACTCTATTATTTAGAGTATAACTCGACGATCAGCTGCTCCTTAATGTTTTCAGGGATCTGAGAACGCTCAGGAACCGAAATGAATTTTCCTGTGAATGTGGATTTGTCGAAATCCAGCCAGGAATATTTATTTACAGATCCTGATAAAGAGTGGGTGATAGCCTCCAGAGTTTGTGATTTTTCGCGGACAGCCACCACATCACCTGCTTTCAGGGTGTAGGAAGGGATGTTCACCACGTTACCGTTTACGGTAATGTGTGTGTGCGATACCAGTTGGCGTGCAGCCCTGCGTGAAGGAGCGATGCCCAGGCGGTAAACCACGTTGTCCAGACGGGACTCGATCAGCTGCAGTAACACCTCACCGGTGATACCGTGAGCGCGCGCTGCCCTGTCAAATGTCCTGGCAAATTGTTTTTCTAAAATACCGTAAGTATATTTTGCTTTTTGTTTCTCCTGAAGCTGGATCGCATACTCGGATTTTTTACCTTTTTTCTTGGTATTTCCGTGCTGTCCCGGAGGATAGTTCTTTTTCTCTAATGCTTTGTCCGGACCAAAAATTGGCTCTCTGAATTTTCTTGCAATTTTGGATTTAGGGCCTGTATATCTTGCCATTTTATTTTATAATTTCTGTTGTTTTACTTTTTTGATTTTCGGTACTCCGGCTTCGCTCAGTTACCGAAAATTATCATTGGTATTGAGCGCAGTCGAAACTAGCAACGACGACGTTTTGGAGGGCGGCAGCCATTGTGCGGCATAGGCGTGATGTCGATGATCTCGGTCACTTCGATACCGGAGGTAGCGATGGTCCTGATAGCCGACTCTCTTCCTGCGCCTGGTCCTTTTACGTATACTTTTACTTTACGTAAGCCCAGATCGGCAGCTACTTTAGAGCAATCCGCAGCAGCTAACTGAGCTGCATAAGGCGTGTTCTTTTTGGAACCGCGGAATCCCATTTTACCGGCACTTGACCAGGAGATCACCTGGCCTGCGCTGTTGGTTAAAGAGATAATGATATTATTGAAAGTAGCGTTTAAGTGAGCTTCTCCAACCGCTTCAACCTTTACTACTCTTTTTTTGGCGTTAGCTTTCGCAGCTGCTACCGATGATTGTTGTTTAGCCATTTGCTTTTATTTGTTGAGTTATGGATTTGTTGAGTTATGGACTCGGGGTTTCTTTAACTCTCCAACTCTCTAACTCGTTAAATCTTTAATTATTGATTACTTGGTAACTTTTTTCTTGTTAGCAACTGTCTTACGCCTTCCTTTACGGGTACGAGAGTTGGTTTTGGTACGTTGTCCGCGAACAGGCAAACCATTACGGTGACGGATGCCACGGTAAGATCCGATATCTGTCAGACGTTTGATGTTCAGAGCAACTTCCGAGCGAAGACCGCCTTCTACTTTGTAATTATCGTTAACGATTTTACGGATAGCGTTCTGCTCGTCATCGTTCCACTCGCTCACTTTTTTATTAAAGTCGATGCCAGCTTCTGTTAAGATGCGTTGAGCTCTGCTACGTCCAATACCAAAAATATAGGTTAATCCTATTTCTCCTCTTTTATTTTTTGGTAGATCTATACCTGCAATACGTGCCATTATGTTATATAATTGTTTTTAAAAAGTTCGCGAAAATACGAAATTATTTTTGTCTTTGTTTAAACTTAGGGTTTTTTTTGTTGATAATGTACAACTTTCCTTTGCGGCGAACGATTTTGCAATCGGCGCTTCTCTTTTTGATGGATGCTCTAACTTTCATGTGACTTGTTTGTTAAAATTCGTTAAAAATTATTTGTATCTGTAAGTAATCCTGCCTTTGGTCAGATCGTAGGGGCTCATTTCCAGTTTCACCTTGTCGCCGGTGAGGATCTTGATATAGTGCATCCTCATTTTTCCGGAGATGTGGGCGATGACAATGTGCCCGTTCTCTAATTCCACCCTGAACATGGCATTGCTCAGGGATTCTACGATGGTACCGTCCAGTTCTATGTTTGCTTGTTTCGCCATCGTTCTTAAGCTTGTTGCATAGTCATTTGGTTACTGGTACGGCCTTTGATCCTTCCGTTTTGCATTAAGCCATCGTAATGGCGGTTGAGCAGGTAGGTTTCGATCTGCTGCAGGGTGTCCAACACAACACCCACCAGGATCAGCAACGAGGTGCCGCCGAAGAAATCGGCAAAAGCACTGTTGATTCCCACCTTGGTAGCAAAAGCAGGTAATACCGCAATGAAAGCAAGGAAAATAGCACCCGGCAACGTGATACGTGACATCACCTGGTCAATAAACTCTGCTGTGGCTTTACCCGGTTTTACGCCCGGAACAAATCCTCCGTTACGTTTCATGTCGTCCGCCAGCTGGTTGGGATTGATCATGATAGCCGTATAGAAGTAAGTAAAGGCGATGATGAGGACCGCAAAGATGAGGTTGTACCAGAATCCGTAGCGCTCCGAGAAAATTCCGCCCGAATTGCCGTTGTAGTTGGCAATGGCGTTAGGAATGAACATGATGGCCTGTGCGAAGATGATCGGCATAACACCGGCAGAATTCACTTTTAACGGTAAATACTGACGAACGCCGCCATATTGCTTGTTGCCAACGATCTTTTTGGCGTACTGCACCGGAACTCTCCGGGTGCCCTGAACCAAAAGGATACAGCTGATGATGATCAGCAGGATGGCGACGATCTCCAGCAGGAACACGATCAAACCACCGCCGGCGCTCTGTAAGCGTGCTCCGAACTCGGATGTGATCGCGAACGGTAAGCGGGAGATGATCCCGATCATGATGAGGAGAGAGATCCCGTTCCCGATACCCTTATCGGTGATCCTTTCGCCCAGCCACATGATGAACATGGTACCGGCTACCAGGATGATCGTGGATTGGATCCCGAACCAGGCGTGATCGATCGCCACAACACCAGGTTTTGAATACACCTGTGCGGCTAAATACCCCGGGGCCTGTACAGCGGTAACGGCAACTGTTAAGAAACGGGTGTACTGGTTGATCTTTTTACGTCCGCTTTCGCCTTCTTTCTGCATTTTCTGGAAATAAGGAACCGCCATCCCCAGCAGCTGGATGATGATGGATGCCGTGATGTAAGGCATGATCCCTAAACCAAAAATAGAAGCTCTTGAGAATGCACCACCGGCGAACGCATTGATCAGGGCAACGATCCCTCCGTCATTGGAGTTAGCATTTGCTGCCGCCAACACTTCGGTATCAATACCCGGCAATACAACATAAGAACCCAAACGATAGATCAGGATCAAGCCAAGGGTCGTTAAAATCCTTTGCTTTAGCTCTTCTATCTTCCAGATATTCTGGAGGGTTTCAAAAAAACGTTTCATACGTGTAGTTTATTTTTTTTAGTGGCCGTATGGTACAGCCGGTTTGCGTTATTTTATCTTACTTCCGGCAAACGCGGCTATTTCATATCGTTTTATTTCTTTTTTTAATGTTTAGCTATGTCAGAGTAGGGCTTATGCTTAAAAAACACAGCTATTCATAATAGCTTCTTAAATCGCTGTTGCCACACCGCCTTTCGCTTCGATAGCAGCTTTAGCCGTTGCTGTGAAAGCGTGAACGTTGATGTTGACTTTTGATTTTAATTCGCCACGTCCTAAGATCTTTACCAGGTCGTTTTTAGAAGCCAGACCGTTTTTGATCAGGGTTTCCAGGGTGATCTCGGTTAAGTTCTGAGCCTCGGCAATGCGCTGGATAGCATCCAGGTTGACGCCGGTGTACTCCACACGGTTGATGTTTTTGAAACCGAATTTAGGAACACGGCGCTGTAAAGGCATCTGGCCACCTTCGAAACCACGCTTTTTGGAGTGGCCCGAACGGGATTGAGCGCCTTTGTGACCACGGGTAGCTGTACCGCCACCGCCTGAACCTTGTCCACGGCCTCTTCTGTAGTTCGATTTTACTGACCCTTTTGCAGGTGTTAATGTATTTAATTGCATTTTAAAATAGCGTTATGGATTAAATAGTTTCTACTGTTAATAAATGAGCAACAGCGTTGATCATTCCCTGGATCTGTGGAGTAACTTCTTTTACTACGGATTGCTGGGTTTTTCTCAGGCCTAAAGCCTGAACGGTCGCGCGTGTTCTAGCGTTTCTTTTGATGAAACTTTTAGATAATGTAATTTTTACCTGTGCCATATCTTCTGTGATTATCCGTTAAAAATTTTGTCTAATGTAACTCCCCTTTGTCTTGATACAGCTAATGGATCGCGCATTTTGGATAAAGCGTCGATGGTCGCTTTTACCACGTTGTGCGGGTTCGAAGAACCTTTTGATTTAGCTAATACGTCGGTGATACCAACGCTTTCCAGCACGGCACGCATCGCACCACCGGCAATTACACCGGTACCGTGAGCGGCTGGCTTCAGGAATACGCGTGATCCGCCGAATTTGCCGTTCTCAGGGTGAGGAACGGTGCCTTTCAGCACGGAAACCTTCACCAGGTTCTTTTTAGCGTCGTCGATGCCTTTGGTGATGGCGTCGGTTACCTCGTTGGCTTTACCCAAACCGTATCCTACAACACCTTTCTCATCGCCAACAACCACGATAGCAGCGAAACTGAAGTGACGACCACCTTTGGTTACTTTGGTTACACGCTGGATCGCTACTAATTTATCTTTTAGCTCGATGTCGGTAGATTTTACTCTTTTTACAACTTCTTTTGACATGTTATGAATGTTCTTTTTTTACTGATTAAAATTTTAAACCTGCTTCACGAGCTCCTTCTGCCAACGATTTGATACGGCCGTGGTATAAGTAACCGCTCCTGTCGAATACTACCGATGAAATACCGGCGGTAGTTGCTTTTTCAGCGATCATTTTTCCAACTTCCTTAGCCTGTTCTGTTTTAGTCGCTTTTGAGTCTTTCAGCGCTTTATCGTTCGTGCCTGCAGCAGCAATTGTTTTTCCGGTTTTATCGTCGATCAGCTGAGCGTAGATACCGGCATTGCTTCTGAATACGCTCAAGCGGGGTTGGCTGGCTGTGCCTGAAACCGTTTTGCGGATTTTATTTTTAATGCGTTGTCTTCTTTCTTTTTTATTGAGTGCCATCTTTCCAGTTTTTTGAAGATGATTAATACTAATTGAATTATGTTTTGCCTCAGCGAAGCCGAAGGCTTATTTTTTGCTGGCTGATTTACCTGCTTTACGACGGATGATCTCGCCTGTAAATTTGATACCTTTTCCTTTGTAAGGCTCAGGTTTACGCAAGCTGCGGATTTTTGCAGCCACCATGCCCAGCAATTGTTTGTCAGAGCTCTCTAAAGTAATTTTAGGGTTCTGGCCTTTTTCGGAAGCAGTGGTGATCTTGATCTCAGCAGGCAGCTCGAACACTACGTTGTGAGAGAAACCCAGGGCAAGCTCCAGCAGCTGTCCTTTGTTGGACGCACGGTAACCCACACCTACTAATTCCTGTTCTGTTTTATATCCTTCGGAAACACCTTTAACCATGTTAAAGATCAGGGCGCGGTATAAACCGTGTAAAGCCCTGTGGCGTTTCTGATCAGTAGGGCGGCTTACGGTGATCACACCGTTGTCCACTTCTACTTTAATATCTGCATCAATAGTTTCTGTCAAAGTGCCTAATTTGCCCTTAACGGAAACAGTCGTTCCTTTTACGTTGACTTCAACGCCTGCGGGAACTGTGATTGGTAATTTTCCTATACGTGACATGATTTTTTTCCTCCCTCTTAGATTAAGAAATGTAACATAAAACTTCGCCGCCTACATTCAGTTTGCGGGCCTCTTTATCTGTCATCACACCTTTGGATGTGGAGATAATGGCAACGCCTAATCCGTTCTGTACTTTTGGCATGGTAGCAGCGCCGGAATACTTACGTAAACCAGGAGTGGATACCCTGTCCAGGGAGCGGATAGCTGATAGTTTTGTTACGGGATTGTACTTCAGGGCGATTTTGATGGTTCCCTGTTTTTTGTCGTTTTCCTCGAATTTGTAGTTGAGGATGAAACCTTTGTCGAAAAGGATCTTGGTGATCTCTTTTTTCAGGTTAGAAGCTGGGATCTCTACGATCCTGTGGTTTGCGCTGATGGCGTTTCTGACGCGTGTCAGGTAATCTGCAATTGTATCTGTCATGTTATTTGTTTTTATATGTTATCCCGACCTCAGGATAATTATATGAATACTCTGTTCTTGTGCTTTCCTGCTTAGAAGCTGGATTTGGTAACACCCGGGATCAATCCGAACAATACCATCTCGCGGAAAGTAACACGGCTGATGCCGAAATCCCTCATGTATCCACGAGGACGACCGGTCAGCTTGCAACGGTTACGCATTCTCACTTTGCAGGAGTTTTTAGGTAATTTTTGCAAAGCAGTGTAATCACCTGCTTTTTTAAGCTCTTCGCGCTTTGCAGCGTAAGTGTCTACCAGTCTTTTTCTTTTGGCATCACGTGCCTTCATTGATTCTTTTGCCATTTTATCTTTTTTTCAGGGCTGTAAATATACTATTTCTTTTTGAATGGAATACCAAATTCGGTTAATAAAGCGTGAGCTTCTTTATCCGTAGGGGCGGAAGTCACAAAAGTGATGTCCATACCCTGGATTTTGCTTACTTTATCGATGTCGATCTCCGGGAAGATGATCTGCTCGGTAATACCTAAAGTGTAGTTGCCGCGTCCGTCGAAACCTTTGTCGTTCACGCCTTTGAAGTCGCGGATACGAGGCAGGGAAGAGGCGATCAGACGATCCAGGAATTCGTACATTTTGTCGCCGCGCAGGGTAACACGCACCCCGATGGCTACCCCTTTACGGAGTTTGAAGTTGGAGATATCTTTGGTAGAGTAGGTAGGAACCGCTTTCTGACCAGTGATGGTTGTCATTTCCTTTACAGCCGATTCGATCATTTTTTTGTCGGAAACCGCATCGCCGATACCCTGGTTGATGCAGATTTTCTCTAATTTGGGAACCTGCATAGCGGAAGTATACTGAAACTGTTTTTTCAGGTTGTTGATGATCTCAGCTTTGTATTTGTCCTTTAGTCTAGGAGAATATGTTGTTGTAGCCATTGTTATTTGATTGCTGCTTTGGTTTTATTAGAAATACGCTCCAGTTTACCGGTTTTTTCGTTCAGCTTGCGGCCGATCCTTACGGTTTTGCCACCTTCCAGAAACATTAAGTTTGAGATGTGGATGGAGCCCTCTTGTTTAACAATACCACCGTTGGCGTTCTTAGCGCTTGGTTTGGTGTGCTTGCTGATCATGTTCACACCTTCTACAATGGCTCTTTCTTTTTTGGTGTCGATCGACACGATTTTACCTTCTTGGCCTCTGGATTCGCCAGATATTACTTTTACAGTATCGCCTTTTTTTAATTTTAATTTTGACATTTCTTCAGACAATTTTTTGATTAAAGCACCTCCGGTGCCAATGAAATGATTTTCATGAATTGCTTATCGCGCAGTTCACGGGCTACAGGGCCGAAGATACGTGTTCCACGGATCTCATCACCCTGGTTAAGGATAACGCAGGCATTGTCATCGAAACGGATATAGGAACCATCTGCACGACGGATCTCTTTCTTTACCCTTACAACTACTGCTTTGTGAACAGTTCCTTTTTTCACGTTACCTGACGGTAAAGCGTTTTTCACTGTCACTACGATTTTGTCACCGATAGAAGCATAACGCTTCCTGGTTCCACCTAAGATACGGATCACCAGAACCTCTTTGGCTCCGCTGTTATCGGCTACTGCTAATCTTGATTCGTTTTGTACCATTTTTTCTAAAACTTTTAAGAGTAATTATTTTACTTTTTCTAACACTTCAACCAAACGCCAGTTTTTAGATTTGCTCAATGGCCTTGTTTCAGCAATTTTAACAGTATCACCGATGCTGCACTCGTTGTTCTCGTCGTGAGCCACGAATGTAGAGGTTTTATTTACGAATTTACCGTATTTAGGGTGTTTCACTTTACGCATAACCGCAACTACAATTGACTTTTGCATTTTGTTGCTTTTTACAACCCCGATTTTCTCTTTTCTTAAATTTCTTTCTTCCATTGTAGTCTTATTTAGAAGCGTTGTTTCTTTTGGTTAATTCAGTGGCCAAACGGGCAACTGCTTTGCGGCTATCGCGGATTTTGATTGGGTTCTCGATCGGAGAGGTCGCGTGGTTCAGACGTAATTTCGTCAGGTTCGCTTTTTCTTCGGTCATTTTCGCCTGTAATTCTGCGGTTGACAGGGCAACGATGTCTTTATTTTTCATTTTCTTTGAGTCTTTTTGGAAATTAAACTGTTGTTTCTTCGTAATCTCTGCGAACGACGAATTTCGTAACAATAGGTAATTTTTGAGCAGCTAAACGCAACGCTTCTTTTGCAACTTCCAAAGGAACACCTTCAGCTTCAAATAACATACGTCCTTTTTTTACAGGAGCTACCCAATACTCAGGAGCACCTTTACCTTTACCCATACGAACCTCTGCAGGTTTTTTGGTAATAGGCTTGTCAGGGAAAATACGGATCCACACCTGGCCTTCACGTTTCATGAAACGTGTTAAAGCAATACGTGCAGATTCGATCTGGCGGGCTGTCACCCAACTTTCGTCCAATGCTTTAATACCGAATGAACCGAAGGCTAATTGATCGCCGCGTTTGGCGTTGCCTTTCATCTTCATCTTGTGCATCTTCCTATATTTCGTTCTTTTTGGCTGTATCATTGTTGTAAACCTTTAAATGCTTGTTACTTACTTCTTGTTAATTATTTGTCGTTTCTTCTCTTGTCGTCGCGCTTCGGACCGCGGCCGGCGAATTTAGGAGCAGGGCTGTTAGCGCCTGTTTTTTTCTCTTTATCCAAACCGAAGTTCGGAGAAAGATCGCGTTTTCCATAAACCTCACCTTTGCAGATCCAAACCTTAACACCAATACGACCATAAGTAGTGTGAGCTTCAGCAATAGCATAATCGATATCAGCGCGTAACGTCTGTAACGGAGTACGTCCTTCCTTATATCCTTCAACCCTTGCCATCTCCGCACCGCCTAAACGACCGGATACTTTGATTTTGATCCCTTCTGCGCCCATACGCATGGTAGATGCGATAGACATTTTTGCGGCACGGCGGAAAGAGATACGGCCTTCGATCTGGCGGGCAATACTGTCAGACACCAGACGCGCATCCAACTCAGGGCGTTTGATCTCGAAAATATTGATCTGGATCTCTTTCTTGGTTACCTTTTTCAGCTCTTCCTTGAGCTTATCTACTTCCTTACCGCCTTTCCCGATGATGATACCAGGACGAGCCGTGTTAATAGTAACGGTTATTAACTTTAAGGTTCTTTCAATAACGATTTTAGAAATGCTGCCTTTTGGCAGACGAACTTTTAAGTATTCGCGGATCTGTTGATCCTCTACTAATTTGTCGGCATAATCTCTTCCGCCAAACCAGTTAGAATCCCAGCCTTTAATTACACCTAAACGTAAACCTATTGGATTTGCTTTTTGTCCCATTTCTTGATTATTTTTTGTCTTCTGATTTAGTGATTGCAGCTGCTTTTCTTTCAGCTTTTTTAGTAGCGGCAACTGCCGTACCTACTTCTAACGTAACGTGGTTAGAACGTTTTCTGATCCTGTAACCACGGCCCTGAGGCGCAGTGCGCAAACGTTTCGCCATAATAGCGCTGTCCACCATAATAGAAGTAACAAATAATGTATTCTCTTCAGGACGTGATCCTGTTTTTGCTTCGTAGTTCGCAATGGCAGATTTTAATAATTTCTCTAAACGGCCTGATGCTTCGCGCGTGTTGAATTTTAATACGTTCAACGCTTTATATGCTTCCATACCTCTTACCAGGTCAGCAACCTGGCGCATTTTACGAGGGGAAGTCGGGCAGCTGTTTAATTTAGCGAAATAAGTGCTCTTATTTGCTTCTTTGCGTGCCTCTGCTACTAGTCTTTTTCTTTTACCCATGACTTAATTTCTTTATCAACTTAATTACTTCTTGTTATTACCTGAGTGACCTTTGAATGATCGGGTAGCTGCAAATTCTCCTAATTTGTGGCCTACCATGTTCTCCGTTACATATACCGGGATAAATTTATTTCCGTTATGTACTGCGAAGGTATGTCCAACCATTTCAGGGTAAATAACAGAACGACGTGCCCATGTTTTCAGCACCGTTTTTTTGTTACTCTCATTCATTTGAGTAACTTTCTTCTCTAAGTTGTGGTCAATAAAAGGACCTTTTTTTAATGATCTTGCCATTGCTTGTTTTAAGTTTTGAAATCTCGTCACTTCACAGTGACGAGACCATTAAACGTTTATTGATTATTTATTTCTTCTCTTGATGATGTGTTGGTTAGAAGACTTATAACGTGTTTTGTATCCTTTAGCCGGGATGCCTTTGCGAGAGCGAGGCTGTCCACCGGAAGCGCGGCCTTCGCCACCACCCATCGGGTGATCAACCGGGTTCATTGCTACGGCGCGGGTGCGTGACCTGCGGCCTAACCAGCGGCTGCGACCGGCTTTACCGGAGATCTCCAGGTTGTGGTCAGGATTGGATACGGCACCGATCGTCGCTTTGCAGGTGATGAGGATCATACGAACCTCGCCTGAAGGCATGCGCAGTACAGCGTATTTGCCGTCGCGGGCAGTCAGCTGAGCGTAAGTACCTGCAGAGCGTGCCATTGCACCGCCCTGGCCGGGACGCAGCTCGATATTGGAAATGATAGTACCTAATGGAATATCAGATAAGAACATGCAGTTACCTACTTCAGGAGTGGCCGTTGCACCCGACATGATTTTCCTTCCCACTTCCAGGCCCTGAGGAGCCAGGATGTAACGCTTTTCACCGTCCTTGTAGTTTACCAGAGCAATACGGGAAGTACGGTTCGGATCGTACTCGATAGAAACCACGGTTCCTTCGACACCATCTTTGTTACGTTTGAAGTCAATGATACGGTATTGTTTTTTGTGACCGCCGCCGATGTTGCGGATGGTCATTTTACCTGTATTATCACGTCCACCGCTGTTTTTAACCGGAGTTAATAAGCTTTTTTCAGGAACGTTGGTAGTGATGTCTGAATTATCACTTGCTATTTTGAAACGTTGACTCGGAGTTAACGGTCTGAATTTTTTTAATGCCATTTCTTGTGTCTTTTATCAGATTAAATATTAGCGTAAAAATCGATTACTTCGCCCGCTTTTAATGTGACAAAAGCACGTTTTGAACGGTTTACGCGGCCGATCGCGATACCACGGGTGGTATTGCGGGTTTTCACCTTACCTACGTATTGTTGAGTATTAACTGCTTCAACTTTTACCCCGTACATTTTTTCAACGGCTTGTTTGATCTGTACTTTGTTGGCGCCTTTATCTACCACAAAACCATAGCGATTCAACTTCTCGGCTAAGGAAGTCATCTTTTCGGTGATGATTGGTTTAATTAATATTTCCATTATGCTTGGTTGTTTAACAATGTTTCTAAAACTTTAACCGAACCTTCAGATAAGATTAACGATTGTGCGTTAACGATATCATAAGTATTTAATTCAGAAGCGGTTACTACTTTTGCACCCTCTAAATTACGGGACGACAAATATACATTTTTATTTGAATCTCCCAATACTAACAGCGTTTTTTTGTCTGCCAGGTTCAGATTTTTGATCAGATCCACATAATTTTTGGTTTTTGGAGCATCAAACGTGAAATCTTCCAGAACCGTGATCGCGTTTTCTTTTGCCTTATAGGTCAAAGCAGAGATACGGGCCAGCTGTTTTACTTTTTTGTTCAGTTTGAAGTCGTAGTTGCGCGGACGAGGACCGAATGCACGGCCACCGCCAACAAACACAGGAGATTTCATAGAACCCGCGCGGGCTCCGCCTGTTCCCTTCTGGCGTTTCAGCTTTTTGGTGGTTCTGGCGATTTCGGCACGCTCTTTTGATTTGTGGGTTCCCTGACGCTGAGCAGCTAAATAGTGCTTCACATCCAGGTAAATGCTATGATCGTTTGGCTCAATTCCAAAGATGCTGTCGGTTAAGTCTACCTTCTTGGCAGTTTTCTTACCGCTTATATTTAAAATTTCTACTTGCATGATTACTTCTCGATTAATACGTAAGACCCTTTAGCACCAGGAATAGAACCTTTGATCAAAAGCACATTCTTTTCTGCCATTATTTTAACAACTACCAGGTTTTGGATTTTTTTCCTGTTTCCACCTGTTCTTCCGGCCATGCGCATTCCTTTGAATACACGTGAAGGATCAGACGAAGCACCTAAGGAGCCCGGAGCTCTCTGACGATCGTGCTGACCGTGGGTTGATCCGCCAACACCACCGAAACCATGACGCTTTACAACACCCTGAAAACCTTTACCTTTAGAGGTACCTACCACATCCACGAAGTCGCCTTCAGCGAACTGATCGAGGGTAACTACATCACCTAAATTTTTTGTTTCCTCAAAATGACGGAATTCAGCTACTTTACGTTTTGGGGTCGTTTTTGCCAAATCAAAATGACCTTTCATGGCTGATGACGTGTGTTTTTCTTTTTTCTCGTCGAAAGCCAGTTGCAAAGCAGTATAACCGTCTTTTTCATTGGTTTTTACTTGCGTCACTACGCAAGGACCCGCTTCAATAACTGTGCATGGCACATACTTGCCATTGGCATCGAAGAAGCTAGTCATTCCTATTTTTTTACCAATAATTCCAGACATTTTACTTTTTTGTTATTTGTTTTTACTAATTATTAAAAATTTACGATTGAATAATTTACAATTTACAATCGCGGTCTTTTCTGACTTGTCAATTGTCAATCTTTAAAATTGTAAATAACCGGAGGGTTAAACTTTGATCTCAACCTCAACACCGCTAGGCAGCTCAAGCTTCATCAGGGCGTCTACAGTTTTGGAAGAAGAACTGTAAATGTCTAACAAACGCTTGTAGTCGCACACCTGGAACTGCTCACGCGCTTTTTTGTTAACGTGTGGCGAACGCAGTACGGTGAAGATTCGCTTGGAGGTAGGCAATGGAATCGGTCCATTTACCACAGCTCCCGTCATTTTTACGGTTTTTACGATTTTCTCGGCAGACTTATCCACCAGGTTGTAATCGTATGATTTTAATTTTATTCTGATTCTTTGGCTCATGTTATAGATGTGTAATGCGATTAAACTTTTTCTTTGTTGCCTTTTGCTTTAGCAATCACGTCTGCCGCAACGTTAGCCGGTGCTTCAGAGTAATGAGAGAACTCCATCGTAGACGTTGCACGGCCTGAAGTTAAGGTACGTAACTGGGTTACATAACCGAACATTTCAGACAATGGAACCTTCGCTTTAATAACCTGTGAGTTATTTTTAGAGTCCATGCCTTCGATCTGGCCACGACGACGGTTTAAGTCACCTACCACATCACCCATGTTTTGCTCAGGGGTTAAAACCTCTACTTTCATGATCGGCTCCATCAGCACAGGCCTACATTTGCCTAAAGCCTCACGGTAAGCTGAACGGGCGCAGATCTCGAACGATAAGGAATCCGAATCGACTGCGTGGAAAGAGCCGTCGATCAGGCGTACTTTCAGGCTATCCAGCGGGTAGCCGGCCAATACACCATTTACCATAGACGCTTTGAAGCCTTTCTCTACAGACGGGATGAACTCGCGAGGGATCGCACCACCGGTGATCTCGTTCACGAACTGCAGATCGCCTTCTTTTTCGCGGTCGAAGTTTTCGTCAACAGGACCCAGAACCACTTTAATATCGGCGAACTTACCACGGCCACCGGTTTGTTTTTTGTAAACCTCGCGATGCTCGTAAGAAGCAGAGATCGACTCTTTGTAAGATACCTGAGGCGCACCCTGGTTCACTTCCACTTTGAACTCGCGTTTCAGACGGTCAACGATGATCTCCAGGTGAAGCTCACCCATACCGGAGATGATGGTCTGGCCTGAATCCTCGTCCGTATGAACGCGGAAGGTCGGATCCTCCTCAGCTAATTTATTTAAGCCCACACCTAAGCGGTCTAAGTCGCCCTGTGTTTTCGGCTCGATCGCGATACCGATTACCGGCTCAGGGAATTTCATAGCCTCCAGAACGATCGGGTTTTTCTCGTCGCATAAGGTATCACCGGTGCGGATGTCTTTGAAACCTACCGCAGCGCCGATATCACCAGCCTCGATGAATTCGATCGGGTTTTGTTTGTTGGCGTGCATCTGGAAGATGCGGGAAATACGCTCTTTGTTACCTGAACGGGTGTTCAGAACATAAGAACCGGCATCCAGGCGGCCGGAGTAAGCGCGGAAGAAAGCCAGACGGCCTACGAAAGGATCGGTAGCGATCTTGAACGCCAGAGCTGTGAAAGGCTCTTTCGCATCCGGCTTACGGATCACCTCCTGCTCAGTGTCAGGATTGATCCCTTTGATATTTTCCTTGTCGAGCGGCGAAGGCATTAACTCCATCACCAGGTCGAGCATGGTTTGTACACCTTTGTTTTTGAATGAGGAGCCACAAACCATAGGAACGATCTTGTTGGCCAGGCAGGCTTTACGTAAAGCAGCCAGAACCTCAGATTCAGTGATCGTTTCAGGAGCGTCGAAGAATTTCTCCATGATCTGGTCGTCGAACTCGGAAACAGATTCGAATAATTTCTCCCTCCACTCGGCTACTTCAGCAGCCATATCATCCGGAATAGGAACTTCGGTGAAGGTCATCCCTTTATCAGCCTCGTTCCATACGATCCCGCGGTTGTTGATCAGGTCAACCACACCTTTGAAATTATCTTCGGAACCGATCGGCAACTGTAAAGGAACAGCGTTACCGCCCAATACTTCCCTTACCTGTTTTACCACGTTCAGGAAGTCGGAGCCCTGACGGTCCATTTTATTCACGAAGCCGATACGGGAAACACCGTAGTTGTCAGCTAAGCGCCAGTTGGTCTCAGATTGAGGCTCAACACCGTCAACGGCTGAAAACAAAAACACCAGGCCGTCAAGTACGCGTAACGAACGGTTTACCTCTACAGTAAAGTCCACGTGGCCCGGGGTATCAATGATATTTAATTTGTATTTGTTGTTGCGGTAGTTCCAGAAACAGGTTGTCGCAGCCGATGTAATGGTAATACCACGCTCCTGCTCCTGTGCCATCCAGTCCATGGTAGCAGCACCTTCGTGCACCTCACCGATCTTATGGTTAACACCGGTGTAGTACAGGATACGCTCCGTTGTCGTGGTCTTACCGGCATCGATGTGTGCCGCAATACCAATATTTCTTGTATATCTTAAGTCGCTCATTGGGTTAATTAGAATCTAAAGTGTGAAAATGCTTTGTTAGCCTCTGCCATTTTGTGCACGTCTTCTTTCTTTTTGAAAGCAGCACCTTCCTCTTTGGAAGCAGAAACGATCTCGCCGGCTAATTTCTGAGCCATTGATTTTTCGTTGCGTTTGCGCGCGTAGGTGATCATCCATTTGATAGCCAGGGCTAATTTCCTTTCAGGGCGAACCTCAGAAGGGATCTGGAACGTAGCACCACCAACACGGCGGGAGCGAACTTCCACCTGCGGAGTAACATTTGCTAATCCTTTTTTGAAAACTTCCAGGCCGTCTTCGTTAGTACGTTTTGCAACGATCTCCAGGCACTCGTGAAATATTTTAGACGCGGTATTTTTCTTACCGTCGTACATTAAGCTGTTTAAAAAGCGGGTAACCAGTATATCATTATATACCGGATCAGGTAACAGGATTCTTTTTTTAGCGGTTGATTTCCTCATGGTTAATCTACTTAAATTGTCTTATGGATTATTTTTTCTTGCCTTTTGCCGGAGCTGCAGCAGCACCCGCCTTAGGACGTTTTGTTCCGTATTTGGAACGTTGTTGTTTTCTGCCTTCTACACCAGCGGTATCCAGAGATCCGCGAACGATGTGGTAACGTACACCCGGTAAGTCCTTCACCCTGCCGCCACGTACCAGTACGATACTGTGCTCCTGCAGGTTGTGTCCCTCACCCGGGATATAAGCAATGATCTCCTGCTTATTGGTTAAACGTACCTTCGCTACTTTGCGCATAGCCGAGTTAGGTTTCTTAGGGGTTGTTGTATACACACGTGTACAAACACCACGGCGTTGTGGACAGCTGTCCAAAGCGGCCGATTTACTTTTGTTAGGAGCTTTATAGCGTCCTTTTCTTACTAATTGCGATATTGTAGGCATCTTAAATCCTCTGTGTTACTTGATTTTACTATAATTTACGCTTTCTCCCCATTTTGGGGACGGCAAAGATATAACTAATTTATTCATCAACAAAAAAATTGTTGAAAAATATTTAAGAAATAGCCTGTTTTTTAATTATTTACGAGGCTTATTTCCCCGAAAGCTTGATAAACAGGACATCAAAAATAGGCTATTTTTCAACAGGCCGGTAATTTTGTCAGCCTTTTATGAGCCCGGAATCCCCCTCAGGATCGTATTGCTAAAAAATCAGGAAAATTTAACGATAGCTTAACACCTTATCCGGCCGCTGAAAGGAGGCAAAGGATTTTTTTGAACCGCAAAGAAGCAAAGAAGACCCTCCTGCCCTTGTTGGTGTTCTCACCAACCTGCCCTTATTGGTGTTTTCACCAACAAGTATACTACCGGATAAGACGTCAGCAAGGGCATTGTATGGCACAGCCCTGAAGCAAAAAAGCCTTCCGCTCATTAGCAGAAGGCTTTTGTCATTCAAAAACAGGACAGGCTTAGCGGAACAGGCTTACCGTTCCCTTCTTCTCGATCACCGTATCATTGAATCCCGTCGCTTTTACAAAATAAAAGTAAGTGCCGTCCGGCACAGGCTTCCCCGCGCGTGTTACGCCGTTCCAGGCCACTTTCGGGCCCGTAACCTCATACAGCTTTTCGCCCCAGCGGTTGAAGATCTGTAAGGAAAGTTCCTTTATCCCTTCCGATCGGATGGTGAACAGGTCGTTCACCTGGTCGCCATTAGGCGTGAATACGTTCGGGATCTCCAGCCCCGGCTCATTCACCACGATCAGCACGCTCGCCGTATCGCTGCAGGTTCCGGCGCTGTTATATACCGTGAGGACCACTGTATACGATCCCGGGCTCTGGTAGGTGTTGCTGCTGTTGAACGTCGTTGCCGTATTCCCGTCGCCGAAAATCCAGGAATAGGTGCTGCCGCCCGTGCTGGTATTGGTAAAATTCACCGGTAGCGGCAGCGGTCCGCCCGTTTGATCGGCTATGAACGAAGCGTTCACGCTTTGCAGCGATACCAGTACCACAGCTGTATCGGCGCAACCTGTCACATTATCTGTTACGGTAACCGTGTAAGCGCCCGGCGCTGTCACACCGGAGGCGTTCTGGCCGCTGAATGTATAACCGTGGGGTCCGCTCCATGCATAAGAAATAGCCGAAGAGCTGCTGTTGCCCCACAGCACGATCGCCGTAGTGTCGCAAGGCAGTACTGTATTGGTGCCGGCGCTCACACCGGTTGGGTACGACAGGTTGCTGCTGATGCTTACCGTAGCCGTGTTGCTGCAACCGTTGATGGTATCCGTCACCGTGAGCGTGTAATCGCCGCTAGCAGTCACCGTCGGAGCGTTCGTCGTGCTGTTGCTCATCGGGCCGCCGGCGTTGGCCCAGCTGTATACAATAGCAGGACCCGAGGCGGATGCCGTCGCATTGATCGTCACCACGGTGTTGGTACAGGTAATGGTGCCAGAGCTGGCCGCATCGATCACTGCCACAGGAGCAAGGGTATTGCTCGGTACATACACTACAGAACCCGCGCTGCCGCTGGCATTGGAGCATCCCGTCACCGTATTCGTTACCGTTACCGAATAGTTGCCCGGTACATTCACCACCGGATTTGCTGTGATAGCGCCCGATACGATACCCGGCCCCGTCCAGCTATAGCTGTAATTACCGGCAGAACTTGTATTCAGCGTAACGGAACTGACTGCGCAGGTAAGGCTGCCGCTGCCCGCCGTTGTGCTGATATTCACTACAGGCGCCGTGGTGTTCTGTATCACCGTTGTCACGGCAGGAGCAGCGGAATTGGAACAACCGTTCGTCGGATCAGTGGCGATCAGCGTATAAGTGCCCGCCTGGTTGATCACAGCATTAGCCGTATTCCCGCCCGATACCACGCCCGGGCCGGACCAGCTGTAATTGAATCCCGAAGCCGGGTTGGCGCTGAGTGTGAGGGAGGACGTCACGCAGGTCAGCGTGCCGTTGCCCGACGAACTGACGGAGGGCATATAGCTTCCGGCACCGTATGAGACCGTCACCGTGGCGGAATCGCTGCAGCCGCTCACGGTATTCGTCACGACGTACACATAAGTGCCGGTGAGGTTGACGACCGCATGGGTTGTTGTACCGCCGGAAACAATGCCCGGGCCCGACCAGTTGTATGTGGCATTGGCCGATGTGCTACCCGCTAAGGTAATCGTTGGCGTCGGGCAGATAATAAGATCAGCAGGCGTTATGCTGGCCGTAGGAACCACGTTGTTCTGAGTCACGCTGGCTACCACCTGTGTTGTGTTGGAGCAGCCGCTGGCCGTATCCGTTACCGTCAGGCTGTAGTTCCCGGGTTGATCGACCACCGGATTCGCCGTGTTGGCGCCCGATACGATGCCCGGTCCCGTCCAGGCATAACTAAGGCCCGATGCAGGAGAGGCAGACAAGCTTACGGTTGGGGAGGTGCAGCTGAGCGTTCCGCCCGGGGTAGCCGTTACTCCTGCCGGAGGCGTGGCGTTTTGCGCAATGGAAATGGTGGAAGTCGAAGTTCCCGGGCAGGTGCCACCGCTACCGGTGATTACCACCGTGTAAGTGCCGGGCTGATCCACGGTAACCGTGCCGGTGCCACTGCCGCTCACGATGCCCGGTCCGCTCCAGCTGTACGAAGGCCCCGTAACGTTGGTGGTAGCGGTCAATACGGATGAAAGGTTGACGCAATTGAGCTGGTTGCTACTGTTGATGCCCGAAGTCAGCTGTGGAAACGGGCAGGATGCAAAATCACCCAAGCCCGATGGTAAGGTGCTCAGGGAGCTGAATGTGATGGTATTCCCCGTGATAGTTCCCACGTAATCGCCTGCGCTGCAGTTCATGTATAAATTATTGCCGACGATGGCAAACCCTGCGCCCCCTCCGCTTACAGGAGCATTCACAAGGCTGTAGGTGCACAAGACGGCGCCTGTAGGACTATATTTTACCAGCTTTTGCGCGCCGGAGTTCAGGTAGAGCACATAGAAATTGCCGTTGTCGTCGCCGATAAGATCGGCGGGGCCGCCCCAGTTGCTGAGCGTGAGCACGAGCACATCGGTGCCGGTACCACTGTAACGGAACACGCGTTTGTTGAGCGCGTCGAAGTTATAGATGTACGGTCCGGCGCCGCAGATGTTCACCGCCAGACTGTTGCTGCAGCTATGGCCGGTATTTACCCAGGAGGAGCCATTGTAATACCAATACTTCGCGCTGATCACGGTATAGAACGTCGTGGCCGGAAAACCGGCGTTGAGGTTATTACTCACGGCCAGGCCGGTGCTACCGGCAGGGCATGAAATGGGGTTCACAACGTAGGTAGAGGTAGCCGGGTCATACGAATAAATGACCAATCCGTTCGGATGGCTCTGCAGGTATACTTTATGACAGTCGATCGGAATCTGCGCTCTCAAAGAGCCCGTGTACCAGCAAACAAATGCAAAGAACAGTACCAGTGCGTTCGTGGAATAGAGACGTTTCATGAATTTTGCATGGTTAATAAAGCAATAAGAAAGAAAATCCGGTTTCTTCAGGCTACAGACCTATTTCTTTCTCACGGTTTCTTTGCCATTCTATAACAAGAGCTCTTCGATCAGCCTGACGTTGTTTAGGAACACGTAGACTGTCAGGAGGCTGATCCCTTAAACAAAAATAAAATAATTTCTCATTTTTTCATGATGAGCAGCAGATGATTTTAGTTTAAAATGAGCGAATTGCAACTTTTGCTGAGGCAGTGTTAAGCTCTCCGGAATCCGCTTAAGATCAGGGCCTCCCGGCGTTGCAGAGCATGCCTCGCCGTAAAAGAAAAAAAGCCTTCTGCTGCGCAGCAGAAGGCTTTTGTCATTAAAAACAGGACAGGCTTAGCGGAACAGGTTCACCGTGCCGTTCTTCTCGATCACCGTGTCGTTATACCCGGTCGCTTTTACGAAATAGAAATACGTGGCATCCGGTACAATGCCTCCCTGGCCGGTCATGCCGTCCCAGGCCGCTTTGGCGCCTGTAAACTCATACAGCTTCTCGCCCCAGCGGTTGAAGATCTGCAGGGAGATCTCTTTCACCCCTTTGGATTTGATCGTAAACAGGTCGTTGATATTATCGTTGTTCGGCGTAAACACGTTCGGAATCTCCAGGCTCAGCTCATCCTCCATCACAATGATGGCGCTGGCTGTATCGCTGCAGGTGCCGGCCGCATTATACACCGTGAGCACGACGGTATAGGTGCCGGAGCCCTGGAACGTATTGCTCGTGTTGAAGCTCGTTGAGGTGTTGCCATCGCCGAAATTCCAGGAATAGGTGCTGCCGCCGCTGCTGCTGTTGGTGAAGTTCACCGGCAGAGGCGCCAGGCCGCCCGTTTGGTCGGGAGTGAAAGCCGCTACCACGCTCTGGCTCGATACAGTCACCGAAGCCTGTACGCTGCAGCCGCTGGTGAGGTCGGTTG
>Ga0233425_10002478_pt1 | contig 36187 bp, 37 predicted proteins | sample Watercolumn_Towu_2_FD_181712 | JGI IMG/M metagenome (GOLD analysis project Ga0233425, IMG submission 181712) | Freshwater microbial communities from Lake Towuti, South Sulawesi, Indonesia - Watercolumn_Towuti2014_140_MG | ecosystem: Environmental > Aquatic > Freshwater > Lake | place...
CGTACCGCGCCAGTGCCTCGGCTTCTATTCGTCGCGGGAAGTGACCGGGCACTACACGACGTGCAGTGTATGATGGGGAAAGCAACTTTTATTCAAAAGATGTTCGTATTTGGGGGTATGGATACCGGGCATCCGTGTGCACGTTACAACTTATTGCCATTATGTCAAAATCTTATAGAATAACCTTGCTGCATCTGGCAGTCGCGCCTAGGTGTTTGCCTGGGTGAGGAAAGTCGGGACATAGGCGCCGCAAGGCGCAGCAGGGTAGCGGGTAACGCCCGCACGCGGTAACGCGAGAGGTGCGAACAGAGACGCCCGAGCCGAAAGGCGGAGGCCATGAGGGAGACTAAACCTCCCTCATGTGAGGCTTGCAGCGATGCAGGATTGAAACGGCAAAATCCTTACCTCTATGCAAGGTCGTGTCCTGCGAGTGATCGCAGGAAGAACCGCTTGAGGTGACTGGTAACAGTCATCCCAGACACATGACTGCCCTCGACAGAATCCCGCTTATCGGTGCAGCGAACCGAGTGAAAAAAGAGCCCCTAAAGGGCTCTTTTTTCTCCGTCGCGAATCAGGCATTTGACAATACAAAAAATAATTGTAGAATGGTGCGAGATATAGGGAATGTGCGAATAAGAGGGAGAATTGAGATGCCTTACGTCCTCGGTTGGCTGGCGTATCTCGCGAGAGAATCGTGCCTGTGGTTCGCGACGCTTGCGTTGCGCTTGGTAGGTTTCTTTCTCATACTGTACGCTGGCTTCCGGTGGTTCCCGGAGTCGCTGTTGCGACTGACGGCCTTCAATGCGTCCGTCCTCGATTCGGCGGCTGCACGGACGATCGACGCGATAGTCGGATTCTTTCTTGACCTGCTGGGGCTTCATGTATCGCTCCCGATCGGCACGTCTGCGACATGGGTCGCGAATGCAGTTTCTTCAGCTGCGGGCAAGAGTGTAGATCTCGTGGTCGCGATTGTCACCGACGATCACATCACGCAGGATCAAGTCAAGGCGGTGATGACAACGTTTATGACTCCGTCTGGGTGGATGCTCCTTCTCGAGCTATTCATCCTGATCATGTGTCTCGTGTCGTTCCTGCTGTTCCGGTTCAGGAGGTAGTGTCGTCCGGCACAGACCTTCTCGGAATCTGACCGCCCGGCTTAGTCGGGCGGTCTTCATTTTTAAGGAAAAGGGAAGCGGTACCGCCAAAATCCTCTGTGTTACAATCCGCCTGATGATCATGCCGCGCATGCTCCGGGTATTCACCGCCGAGGTGCGCGGGATGCACGAGGCGGCATACCTGCTCGCCTTGTTCTCCTTCGGCTCGCAGCTCTTGGCTTTGGTACGCGACCGCCTCCTGGCCGCCGTGTTCGGTGCCGGACACACGCTCGACTTGTACTATGCGGCGTTCCGCGTACCGGACCTCATCTTCGCTACCGTCGCGTCTTTGTTCTCTCTCTACGCGCTCCTGCCGATCCTGTCGCGTCTTGAGCGTGAAGGAGAGGGGGCAGTCGGCGGCTTTTTGCGCAGCACGCTCGCGGTATTCTTCGCGGGTATGGCCGTCGTCGGTGCGATGGCATTCGTGCTTGCACCGGTGCTTGCACCCTTAGTCGCGCCGGGCATCTCGCACGATCCGGCGTCGGCAAGTCATCTCGTACTCCTGATGCGGATACTCTTGCTCCAGTCGATACTCTTGGGCGCCTCGAACACCATCGCCGCGCTCACGCAGCTGCGCCACCGCTTCGTACTCTACTCGGTGTCGCCGCTTCTCTACAACCTCGGCATCATCTTCGGCGCTGTTGTCTTGTATCCCTTGTGGGGCATCGGAGGACTCGCGTGGGGCGTCGTCTTGGGCGCGGCGATGCATCTCGGTGTGCAGGTGCCGTACTTCCTCGCCGAGCGGCCGCGTGGCGAGCCGATGAAATGGCCCGAACTGCGCACCGCCCTCGGGGAAGTGTTGTTCCTCTCGGTACCGCGCACGCTTGCGCTCTCGGCGCGGCAATTCTCGATTCTCGTCCTGACCGCACTTGCCTCGTGGATGGCGGCCGGTTCCATCGCCGTATTCACCTTCGCCTACAATCTCCAGTCGGTACCGCTCACCATTATCGGCGTGTCGTATTCGGTCGCGGCATTTCCGACGCTCGCGCGCCTCTTTGCTGCGGGGCAACGCGAAGAATTCGCCGCCTACATCGAGGCGGCGGTGCGGCACATCATTTTCTGGGCATTGCCCGCCACCGTGTTCATCATCGTCTTGCGCGCGCAGATCGTGCGCGTGGTGTTGGGATCGGGCGCGTTCGATTGGGCTGCCACGCGGCTTACGGCCGCTGCTTTGGCGCTCTTTGTCGTGTCGCTCGTTGCCCAGAGTATCGCGCTTTTGGTGGCGCGCGTGTACTACGCCGCGGGGGAGTCGAAGAAGCCGGTCTTCTTCGGTCTGTTCGGCATCGCCATCGCCATCGGCTCGGCCTCGGCATTCGTGACGCTCTTTCACGGGAGTGCACCGGTGCGTCTCTTCCTCGAATCGCTGCTGCGCGTGGACGATGTCGGCGGTACGACGGTCTTGATGCTCGCGCTGGCGTTCGCACTCGGTGCCGTCGCCGAGTGTGCGTTGGGGTATTGGTATCTGTTACGCGACTTCCGGCTTGATCACGCACGGCCGCGCCGTCTCTTCTTCGAATCGGCCGCCGCGTCCTTGATCGGCGGTGCGGCCGCCTACGAAGCCCTCTCGCTCTTGGGGCCCGTCACCGGCATTCGTACCGCACTCGGACTCGTGGCCCAGGGCGTGGCTGGCGGTGCGGTGGGTATCGCGGTTGCCGTAGCCGTACTGGTCTTGCTGGGCAATCGGGAAATCAAGGAAGTGCATGCTGCCCTCATGCGCCGCTTCCGCGACATCCGCGGCCCGGCGGCTGTCGAGCCGTCGGATGTTGCGTAAGTTGGTGGAGGTGTCGCCTCCAACATTTTGTGTGTGGTGTAATATGTCGTGCGTAGCAGTGCGAAAAATGCTAGATTTCTCGTGACACCCAGCACCAAACGACGGCATCGTTTTGCGGGGAAGTTTCGACGGTACCTGTGTGCCGGGTATCGTGTGCAGTTTGGAGTCCGGAAAGCGTTCGGGGCAAAACGAAAAGGATGCCGTCGTCGGTGCGTGGGCACGTGCAGCTATGCAACATATCCGCAACTTTTCCATCATCGCGCACATTGATCACCCCAGTAGCACAGCAGAGCTGGCTACGGGGCACGCGGCAACCACCATATGAACAACATTCGTAATTTTTCCATCATTGCCCATATTGATCATGGGAAGAGCACGCTTGCCGATCGCATGCTTGAATTGACGGGCACGATCGAGCCGCGGCGCATGCAGGAGCAGGTCTTGGACCGCATGGATCTTGAGCGTGAGCGCGGCATCACCATCAAGATGCAGCCGGTCCGCATGAACTGGAAGAAGAACGGGCAGGAATATATTATCAACCTTATAGACACGCCCGGGCACGTGGATTTTGCCTACGAAGTGTCGCGCGCACTCACGGCCGTCGAAGGCGTCGTGCTTCTGGTGGATGCGACGCAGGGTGTCGAGGCGCAGACCCTCTCTGTGCTGTCGGTGGCTCGGGAACTTGGGCTGGTCATCATTCCGGTCGTTTCGAAGATAGACGCGCCGACCGCGCGCGTTGAGGACATCACGAGCGAGCTGGCGCTGCTTCTGGGCTGTGAAGAATCCGAGGTCTTGGGCGCTTCGGGCAAGACGGGTGCGGGTGTCGCGGCCGTTCTCGACGCCATCGTCGAGCGCGTGCCGGAGCCGAAGGCCGGGACGCATGGCACACAGGGGCTGGTGTTCGATTTCGGCTATTCTGATCACCGCGGCGTGATCATCTACCTGCGTGTCTTCGGCGGACGCATCGCTAAGGGCGACACGCTGCGACTTGTGGCCGCGGGGGCTGATTTCGTAGCACCCGAGGTCGGCATCCTCTCGCCAGAGGAGAAGCCGCGCGATGCGATCGAGGCGGGCGAGATCGGCTACATCGTCACCGGCATCAAGAAGCCGGGCATCGCATCGGTGGGCGATACGGTGACGAGCGCACGCCATTCCGGCCCGGCACTCCACGGCTACCGCGCACCGACACCGGTCATCTGGGCGTCCGTTTATCCGGAATCGCAGGACGATCTGCCGGTCCTGCGGCAATCGCTCGAGCGTCTGCGGCTGTCGGACTCATCGCTCTCGTACGAAGAAGAATCGTCGGGCGTGATGGGCAAGGGGTTCCGCTGCGGCCTCCTGGGGATGCTCCACCTTGAGATCGTCATCGAGCGCCTGCGCCGCGAGTTCAACCTCGACCTGGTCGTCACGATGCCGACGACCGCCTACAAGGTGACCTACAAGAACGGCACGGCGGAGGAGATCTACGCGCCGGCGCGCTTCCCTGATGACGGCAGTGCGACGAAGGTCGAGGAACCCTGGGTGAAGGTGGCTGTCATGTCGCCACCGTCACAGGTGGGTGCCGTGACGCAGCTTCTGTACGATCATGAGGCGACAGTCGATCACACTGAGACTTTGCCCGACGGCAAGGTGCAGGTGGGCGCGGAGATGCCGCTGCGGGAACTGATGCGCGGCTTCTTCGATCGGCTCAAGAGCGTTTCAAGCGGCTATGCGTCGCTTTCGTATGAGATGCTCGGTATGCGCGACGCGGAGGTGATCCGGCTCGATGTCCTGGTGGCGGATGAATTGGTGCCCGCGTTCTCGCGCATCGTCTCGCGCCGACGCGTGCAGACGGAAGCGGAAGCGATGGTGGAGAAGCTGGAGAAGCTCCTGCCGAAACAGCTCTTTGAGCTCAAGATCCAGGCGAAGGCCGACGGCCGCATCCTTGCCTCGCGCCGCAAATCGGCCATGCGCAAGGATGTGACCGGCTACCTCTACGGCGGCGACATCACGCGCAAGATGAAGCTCCTGGAAAAGCAGAAGAAGGGAAAGAAGAAGATGCTCGCGCGCGGGAAGGTGGATATCCCGCATGACGTATTCCTGAAGGTGGTTCGGGAGTCGTAGGAAACGGGAGTTATCAACAGCCCCCCCACATATCACTTGTATTTCCAGGGGTGCGGGTGTACGGTTGAGATAGATTGATTTCCAGGAATCAGTCTCGAGCGGGATCTTCCTCGCTCGCCTTTGATGCCTCCCTGTCAACTTTCGTGCGCGACCTCGCCCCCGCTTGGTCGCGCTTTTTTCATCCCACTACAAGGCCCCGCAGGAGTGCGGGGCTTGTTGGTTGCGATCGTGTTATTAACCCAAGAGGCCCAAGAGGCCCGGCGCGAAGAAGACCACCATGCTTACGGATACAAGCACGGCGACGACGGCCCAAACGGCATTGATGACCTTCTTGGTGCGGTGGTGGAACAGGAAACTCATGGAGGATAGTATATCGCCTTTCTTGTTTCGTTCAACCGCCACACGCGGGCGCGGGGGAGTACAATGGGGTCATGCATCCGAAGATGAATACAGATCCGCTCAAGCTCTTGGGGCGCCGGCTGGTGACCGTGCTGTTGGCGGTTTTGGCACTTGCAGCCGGCTCGGGCGTGTGGGGCGCCTACAAGAAAGAGCGCGAATCGGCCGAGCTGCGCCGCGAGGCCGAAGTACAGCTGGCCGACCTGGTCGCGCGCAACGAGCAGATTGAAGCGAAGCTGGCGCACCTGGAGACCGCGCGCGGGAAGGAGGAAACCTTGCGCGAACGCTACGAACTGGGCAAAGAGGGGGAGCACCTCATCGTTATCGTCAATGAGCCCGCACCTGCAGCTCCGGCGCCGGAGCCCTCGGTACTTGATCGTCTGCGGGGCGTGTGGCCCTGGTGATCGTCGGCACAGAAATGCTTTGTGCGTGGTGCGGGATGGGAGAATCGAACTCCCGCTTACTGCTTGGGAAGCAGTCGTCCTACCACTAAACGAATCCCGCGTCGGCGCATTGTACCGTGCGTCGTGCCATGCCGCAAAAGGCGCTTGCGGCTGGTTGCGACAGGGCGTGCGTATGTCTTGCGTGCGCCGCAGACGTGCTATACTGGTATTACTTTACAAAGTACAGCAAAGCGAAACGCATATGGCACAGCCCACCGTCACCATTTACTCGACTCCAACCTGCCACTTCTGCCACGCGGCAAAGGATTTCTTCACCGAAAATCATGTGCAGTTCACCGACCTTAATGTCGCTACCGATCTGGAGAAGCGTAAGGAGATGGTGGAGAAGAGCGGGCAGCTCGGCGTGCCGGTCATAGACATCGGCGGCGAGATCGTCGTCGGTTTCGACGAGCCGCGCCTGCGCCAGTTGCTGTCGCTCTAACTATTCTCGGCGGTTTCGGGACAGGGGCGTGCGTGCTACAGTGCGCGCACGCCCCTGTAGCTCAATGGATAGAGCTATCCCGTCCTAAGGGAGAGATGTGAGTTCGATTCTTGCCGGGGGCACTGAGCGCGTACGTGTAGCGGTGGAATATGTGCGTGGTTTGCATGTTACAATTGCGGGCATGGATACAAGCAACCCGAACATGCTTGAGGCGATCTATCGCCTCACGAAAGAGAACAATGAGATGTTGCGCGCAGAGCGCCGCGGGCGATTCTTGGGCGGCCTGTTCCGCTTCGTCTTCTATGGTGTGCTTATCCTCGCGCCCCTGTGGTATTACATGACGTACCTGCATCCGACGGTGCAGTCGCTCTTAGAGACGACCGCACAACTGCAAGGCATGGCAGGCGGTTCGGCCGCACAGGGCGGCGGGTTTGTGGAGCAGCTCAAGCAGCTGCAGGCGATGGTGCCGGGGGCGCTCGAAAAACTGCAGCAAGCGCAACAGGCGTCGTCTACGGTGCAGCAGTAGAGCGCCGAGGCGGTCTGTGCTATAATCCCCCCGACGCTTGGATAGCTCAGTTGGTAGAGCGCTCCCCTGAAGAGGGAGAGGTCCCCAGTTCGACCCTGGGTCCAAGCACAAAGCAGTCGTTAGAATCCGAGCGTGAAGGTGAGGGGCTTCGTGGTGCCGGATTCCCACTTCGACGTGTCGATCTTGATCTCGTGGTTCTTGCCGAGCTCCTTGTACTTCACGCTACCGTTTTCGCGCATGTAGTCGAAGACGCGCTTGGTCAGCTCCACATCTTTCAGGCAGTACTTCCGCAGGCTGTCGATGTCGCCCTGCTTCCACCACACCATCGCTTGCGAACCATGGCCGCTTTTCTTGGCACCCAAAGTGCCTTCGGCGACCGCGTCGAGCTTGATGCGGCGGCCTAAGGACGCATAGATGTCCTTCAGGAGGTCGATGCTGTGCAGCTTGCCAAGGTCGCCTGGATAGTATTTGTTGAGGACGGGGATATCGAAATGGTCGCTGTTATAGCCGACGAGTGCGTCGGCTTGCTCGAAGAGCTGCCAGAGGCGCGGGAGGTCTTCTTTGAGGAACGAGTCATAGGTGTCGGTCGCGCTGTCGTAGGTGCAGCAGATGGTGAGTTCCATGTTAGCGGCGTCGAACGACCCTTCCTCAATTTGGACAGTCTCAATATCGAAGACGATGCTGCGCATTGGCAGGAGTATACCAGAGTGGCGGGCTGGGTGTGAAAAAGGGAAGCGGCTCCGGGACGGTGTCCCGGAGCCGCGGTCGCGATTAGTCGGCCCAGATGCAGGCGCCTGCTTTGCGCAGCCGCTCGAACTCAGGGTTGTCCCTCACGAGTTCGAAAGCTTCATGCGGCTCCATGGCGCCGATATCTACCATCAGATTCACGACGAAGATCTCATCGAAATCCTCTGGTAAGCCGGAAAAAGAGCCGATAAAACCGCTCGCCCTCGAACGGAATGCGCCGGCCCACTGTTCCGGTGGACACCGGGTCAATCGCGCAGAGTCGTCGCCATTTTTTCCAATCCGCGTTGCTTTCTCGAGAGCGTGTGTCCAACACTGCGGGTGTTTGTTCCGCGCGACGTCGCCGACCACCGTGACGAGAATCGGCTGGCCATTACTTCGCGCAAGACAGAACACGCCGCCAAAATGATGGTCATCAGTCTCGGGTAGGTGCGGCAGAAGATTGCCTAATACCGTTCCGGCTTGTGCGACCCAATCTCCCTGAGAAGCGTCAAACATGTATCCCTCCCAAAGTAATCTGTGCGCCATGTGCACAGCTGTGTTGCACAGTACATTTTAAAATAAATTTGTCAACCCAGCGCCGAAAAGAGGTGTTCGGCGATGCGGTCGGCGGGGAGGGTGATTTCCGCGCCGCTTTCGAGATTCTTGAGCGTGTACTTGCCGCTGTCGCGCTCCTGCTCGCCCACGGCAATGACGAACGGAATCTTCGCCTTGTCGGCGTTGCGGATCTGATCGCCCAAGCGTTTGCCGGAGAAGTTCACTGCCACCGCGATGTCGTCGCGGCGAAGATCCTGTGCGAGACGAAGCGCGTGCGCGGTCGCGGTCTTGTCCACGATACAGAGCATGAGCTCGGTGGCGGGTGCGTAGGCGGGCAGGAGGCCGTGCGCTTCGAGAAAGTCGCGGGCGGTCACGTCGCCCATGCCGAAGCCCACTGCGGGGATGGCATCATTGCCGAAGAGCGAGAGCAGGTTGTCGTAGCGGCCGCCGCCGAAGAGCGCGCGGCGGTTTTCCGCGTGCGTGTCGAACACCTCGAACACCATGCCGGTGTAGTAATCGAAGCCGCGCGTGACGGAGATGTCGACGACGATGTTGTGCACACCCATTGACGCAAGCTGTGCGCGCAGTTCTTCAAGGTAGGCGCTGGAGGTCGTGCGGTCTATCTCGGCGGTCAGTTCCTTCGCGCGTTCGGTGCTGACGACGAGCGCAGTGAGCTTCTCGGCAAAGTCGTCGAGCTTTGCCCGACGGTCGAGCAGACGCGTGATGTCGGCACGCTGGTCTGCCGGAACCTCGGTGCGGTCAAAGATGCTTTCAAGGATGCGGCGGTCGGAGACGCGGATCTCGAAATCGCGTTCGTCGGCACCGAGATGGCGCATCACAGCATGTGCCAGGGCGATGATCTCGGCATCGGCCTCGATGCCGGGAACCCCGACGATGTCGGCATTCAATTGCCAGAACTCGCGCAAGCGTCCCTTCTGCGGGCGCTCGTAGCGGAAGAAATTGCCGATGGAGAACCAGCGCACCGGCATGGGGAGTTCGCGCGCGCGGCCCGCGATCATGCGCGCAACGCTCGGCGTCATCTCGGGGCGTAGCGTCACTTCGCGCTCGCCGCGATCGGTGAACGTGTAGGTCTGCTCGTTCACGATCTCGTCGGAGGTCTTGCTGCGGTAGAGGTCGGCCGGTTCCAGTATCGAGGCGTTGTACTCCTCGTAGCCGAAGAGCTCGCACGCGGCGCGCATGTGGTCGAAGAGGTAATCCTGTAGAAACTGGTCTTCCGGGTAAAAATCGCGAACGCCTTTGTAGGGTTCGGTCGAAAGTACGCGCTTGGTCATGGGGGATAGTATGCCCCGTAGTAGACGTGCCGGCAACCATGTTGTTTTGCGCTTGACGGGCATGCGTTCTTAAGGGTCCGACTATATCGCATGAATGTAGCGCGTTCACTACGGGGTATGCACTACCGCGGCAGAATAGGGGAGTGTTGACAAATATTATTTTCAGTATATAATTTAACTCGACCTGAAACCTCGGAGGTACGGTCATGAAAACGGCAGCTTATCAATTGAGCATTCGAATGGTCGTCGAAGAGTTTGTCGCCGCTGCGGCGACGGGCGTCGGCACCTATATGGCGATTCGTTACGTTCTCTCTATGGTCTTCGGCTAAAAGGAGCAGGGCGGGTAACGACAGACAGTTTAAAAAACGCCGCGGGCATGATTCCCGCGGCGCCGTCTTTTACATGCTATACTCCCGCCGTTATGGCGACAAAAACTGCAATGAAGAAACGAAAGGTTACGCCGAAGCCGTTGCCCGGGTCGGTCAAGGACGAACGATTCGAAGTTCGCCGTGTGAAGGGGAAGGGGTTCGGCATGTTCGCCGTCACCCCGGTCAAGAAAGGGGATTTCGTCATGGAATACACGGGCACAAAGATTCAAACTAAAGTCGCCGACACGCTCGGCACCAAATACCTCTTCGAGATCGACAAGGAATGGACGATAGACGGGTCTCTGCGCAGCAACACCGCACGCTACATCAACCACGCCTGCAAGCCCAACTGCGAAGCGGACATCCGCGACGGGCATATCATGCTGTATGCGGTGCGTGCGATCGCTCCGGGCGACGAGCTGTCGTTCGACTATGGCAAAGAGTACTTCGACGAGTTCATCACGAAGGAGAAGTGCGGGTGTGAGACGTGTGTGATGCGGCGCGCGAAGCGCGCCGCCACGAAGACGGCATAACACAATCGTGGGCATACGTTATGTTCTGACGACCGTCAGAACATAACGTATCGGACTGCTGCTATGTTCCGTCCGTGCCCGTCATCGGGCGGTATTCGTCTGCCACGGCGGCGCGCAGCGCGTTGAGGATGACGGTGACGTCTATCAGCTCCTGCACTAACGCGCCCACGACCGGCGTGATGTGCCCGAACGCGGCGAAGAGCATACCGGTTACGGAGAGGATGATGCCGCCCCAGATGCTCTCCTGTGCGATCTGTGTCGTGTGGCGCGCGTCTTCCAGTAATTCGCGGATGAGCCCGAGGTCGCGGCCGAGGATGGCGATAGCCGCCGCGTCTATCGCCGCGCTGTTCTCGGTGCCGGAGAAGACGATACCGACGTCGGCGTGCGCCAAGGCGGGTGCGTCGTTGAGGCCGTCGCCCACCATGATGACCGGCCCGAACGCACGGGCGCGTGCGATCGCCGCCGCTTTGTCCTGCGGCGTGGTCTTGGCGCGTATGGGGATGCCGAAGTGCCCGAGCGCACGTTCCGCGTTCTCAGGCGAGTCGCCGGTGAGTATCTCGACATGCATGCCCTGACTCTCAATCCACTTGAGAAACACGCCTGTGTCGTCTTTCAGCACGTCCTCGAACCGGAAATGCGCGATGTCGTGTGCGCCGTCGGAGAACGCCAGCAGGATGCCGCCCTTGCCGTCTGGTTTGGCGGCAGTGATCGTGTAGCGCTGTTCGTTCACGACGCCCGCGATGCCCTGTCCCACCGTCTCGCGGACGTCGCGCGCGACGGCGATCGGCAGTCGGGCGGCCTCGCGCGCGACGCTCATCGCGCGTGCGAGCGGGTGGATGGAGTGATACTCGATGGCCGCCGCGAGCGTCAACGCACGCGCCATATCGTATGCGTGGTCGAGCACGACCGTCTCGACGAGGGCCGGGTTTCCGAGAGTGAGCGTCCCTGTCTTGTCGAAGAATATCGTCTTCGCCTGCGTGAGCGCTTCGAGCGCGGCCGGCGTCTTCACGATGATGCGGTGTCGCGCCGCGTGTGAGAGGCCGCCGATGAACGCGACCGGTGCGGGGCGATGATCAAAGGACATGGCGTGGCGATGACCAAGACCGCCAGGACGCGGCCGACATCGCCCGAAACCCCGAACGCGAGCGCCGACAGCGCGAGTGTGGCTATCGTGAACGGCATATTGGCGCGCTGTGCAAGCCGGACGACGCGCGCCGGACGGTTGCGCGCCTCGCGCACGAGTTCCACGATGCGCATGTAGGTCGACGTCTCGAGCGTGCCGACGACCGACATCTCGAACGCATCCCCGACATTCACGCAGCCGCTCTTGATGTGCGCTCCCGCGCGGCGCGCCTGCGGCATCGCTTCGCCGGTGAGATTCGCTTCGTTGAGGAGCGCGACAGGCGAGGCGAGCGTGCCGTCCAGCGGGATCAGTTCGCCGTGCTTGATGACGATGACCATGCCGTGCGTGATGCTCGAAAGCGGCATCTCACGCTGTGTCCCATCCTGTCCTTTGACGAGTGCGGTTTTCGGGATGCGCTCGATCAGTTCGCGCAACGATCCTTCGGCGCGGCGTGAGGCGTAGTCCTCGAGCGCCTTGCCGCCCACGAACATCAAGGCGACGATCGCGCCGGCGCCGAAGTGCTGGGTTGCGAGCGATACCGTAAGTGCGAGGAATGCGATATAGTCGAGCGCGTAGTCTTTTTCTCGTATCTGGGCGTACGCATCCTTGATGACGACTGCGATGCCGCCGATGATGGCAAGCATCCAGGCAACGTCGGTGAACGCGCCGACCACGAGCAGGAGCATGACGATTACCGGCTGCCAGAAGTTCCGGAACATGCGGTGCATGCCATGTATTGTAGCAAGGTAGCGAAGCTGCTAGCACCGTGCTGGGTGCGGTAGTATACTCGGGAGTATCTATGAAAAACGGCGTCGTGATCTTCTGGGGGATTATCATCGCGGTTGTCATCATCGGCGTCGGCTCAAGCTTCTTCCTCACGCGCCAGTCGGCGGGCACGCTCGACGCGTTCACACAGTGTCTGAAGGACAGAGGCGTCATCATGTACGGCGCATTCTGGTGCCCCCATTGCCAGGCGACCAAGCGCATGTTCGGTTCGTCCGCCAAGCTCTTGCCGTACGTCGAGTGTTCGACGCCAGACGGGCAGGGGCAAACCGACATCTGCAAGGAGAAGAACATCCAGAGCTACCCGACGTGGGTATTCCCGAACGGTGAAACGTACAGCGGCGAGCACACGCTCGCGGAGATCGCCAGCTCTTCGCAGTGCGCCCTGCCGCAAGAGTAGCATCCGCGTATGCCCACGCTTGAGACGATGAACGGGCTGGTGGGTCTCGGGACGGTGGCGCTTCAGATCGCAACGCTGGTGTTGCTGGCGGCGTATGCGACGCGCGGCCGCTTCGCGGCCGCGCGCTCCCTCGTCTCTCTTGCCGGCCGCTGGGGCATCATCCTCGCGCTCAAGCTCTCGCTCGTGGCCACGCTCGCCGCACTTTTCTACTCGGACGTGCTCGGCATTCCGCCCTGCCCTCTGTGCTGGTGGCAGCGCGTGTTCTTGTTCCCGCAGGTCGTCTTATTTGCGCTCGCACTGTGGCGCGGTACGCGCGTCGTAGCGGCCTCGCTTGCGCTCTCCGTCCTCGGCCTTGCCGTTGCGCTCTATCATCATGCGCTCCAGGTGCTTCCCGGAAGCAACCTACCGTGCCCTGCGCAGGGCGTCTCGTGCGCGCAGCGCATCATCTTCGAGTTCGGCTACATCACGTTCCCGCTGGTTGCGGCGACCGTCTTTGCATTCCTGATTGTGCTCCTGCTATGCGTGCGAGCACAATCGCGAACGTGATACAATGTGCCGGTATGGATAAGGAAACCGCTACATACATCGTGGACGTCCTCGACTTCCTGAAAGATCACATGGTGACGAAAGAAGAGTTCGGCGAGTTCCGCTTGAACACGCAAGAAAACTTCGATTCTCTTCGTTCGGAGGTGCGCGATATTCGCCAGCGACTTGATGCGCTCGAAGATATCGCGCGCAACAGTGTCGGCCTGACAAAAGAGATAGACCACCTTATGGAGTGTGTTCGTGTCATCGAACAACATCTCAATATCAAGCGCACAGCGGTTGCGTAGCGCGGCACCCGCAGGGTGCCGCGCCTTGTGTCGGCTGCGCTCACAGATTTTGTATCATACCCGCCTCGATGTCGGCGACGGTGCCGCCCACTTTCTTGCCCGGGTTGAGGATACCGTCGGGATCAAATATCTTTTTCACCGCCGCGAAGATCTCCAGCATCTTCGGGCTGAACATAGCGCTCAGGTACGGCGTGCGCACGATGCCGTCGTTGTGTTCGCCGGTTATCGAACCGTGGTACTTCGAGACGAGTTCGTACACCTTGGGCTGCAGCTCGAGTATCGCCCGGCGGCTCTCGGGTTTCGAGATGTCCATGAGCGGGATGATGTGGAAGTTCGCGTCGCCGATGTGCCCGGCGATGGTGTAGGTGAGGTGGTACTGGTCGAGGACGGCGTTCAACTCCGGCAGGAACGTCGGGTAATCATCAGGGTGCACCACGAAGTCGTCGATGAAGGGCGCAGCGTACAGGCCTTTCATGTTTTTGCGCAGCAGCGCGAAGGACTCGCGGCGGATCGTCCAGTATTTTTTCGCTTGCGCTTCGGAACGCGCGATGCGCGTGCGCACGGCAAGCCCGTGCAACAGCCGCTCGGCATCCCTCGCTTTTTCCAGCGCCTGCGCGGACGTGTCTTCGGCGAATTCCGCCATCAGGACGAGTTTGGGGATGCCGCCGGTCGCCGCCAGCCACAGTTCGGGGATGAATGCGAGCCCGAGCGTGAGCATCTGCCAGAATCCCAACTGTCCGAGCATCTGCGGCAAGAAGCGCACCGCCAGCGAAAAGGTGTGATCGTCGTACGACTCGAACGATTCCGGCCCTACGCCGCGCACGCGCTTCACGATGTCGGGCAACAGCCCGAGATCGGAGAGAAAGATGACGAGCATGGCGCGGTGGGGCTTTGGCTTGACGAGCGCAAGCGAGGCCTCGGTGACGATGGCGAGCGTGCCTTGCGAGCCGCACACGAGCTGGGTGAGGTCGAGCGAGCCGTCCTGTGTTTCCACGTCCCACAGTGCGTAGCCGGCGGAGTTCTTGGTGACGGTCGGCTTTGCGGCGGCGATTTCGTTGCGGTTGTTGCGGATGAGCTCGTGCAGCTCGCGGTAGACGCGGCCCTCAAACGTGTCGGCCTGTTTCTTTGCGAGAAGCTCGGCGGGCGAGAGGCGCGACAGGGTTGTCTGCGAGCCGTCAGCGAGCACCACTTTAAGTTGGCGTACATACCGGTTGGTCTTGCCGTAGCGCAGCGTCAGTTCGCCGCCGGAGTTGTTGGCAACGATGCCTCCTATGGCGCATAACTGGCGCGAAGCGGGGTAGGAGGCGAGCAGGCCGCCGGTCTTAGCGAGCGTTTCCTTCTCGACATCGCGATAGTAGGCACCCGGTTCGGCCGTCACCACGCCGCCGTCTGTCTCGCCGAAGCCGGGGACGACGGATACGATACGGTTCATGTACTTGGTAAAGACCAGCGATACATGGCTGGTGAGCGAGCCGCCGGTCATGTCGGTGCCGGCCGAGCGGGCGGCAAGCGAGATGTCCGTACCTGCGCGCTTTTGCTCGCCTACGAAGCGTACGACCGCCGAAACGTCATCGGCCGTTTTGGGGAAGACAACGACCTCCGGCCGTCGTTCGAAGATGCTCGTATCGCGGCTGTATTGCGCACGCGTCGCGTCGTCGTCCATGACGTCGCCTTGTATCAAGGGTGCAATAGTATCGCGCAGCGTCATGCGGAAATGATAGCATGGGCAGCCGATCACATGTGATGCCGTGCCGTGTGATACGCCGCAACGTTCTACTCGTCGAGAGTTGAGCGCATGATTTCTATCGGACATAAATATGTCCGATAGGATAATGCAAATCTGCCTCTGTGTCCGATAGTATTGTGCTCAACAGAGCCATGTTAGGAAGTGTTCGTACTCTTGCTGCGGATAGGTGGGCGAAGCTATTTTCTGCCCGCTGATGATGCTGGCAGGCGTCTTGTAGGTATCTTGCGCGGATGCGCCGCTTATCACCATGTCGCTACTCGCCTTTTCATGCGCGCGCGCTATCATGGTGGCAGTTACTCTTATTCATTCACTATAAGCATATGACGTTGCATACAAGCATGTCGCGTGCGCGCATACTTGCCCTAGCGGGCATCGTACTAGCCGCAGGCGCCATCATTTTGGGAAACCAGCGTCCGGTACATGCGCAGACGGTTCCATCCGGAAGCGAAATTGTCTGCTATGTGTTTAGTGAACTTAACAGCATCGGAACACCGATTCCATTCCTTGATGCGAGCGGCTGTCCGTCGGAGCCGCCGTCGGGCTCAGCGACCATCAGGGTGATGAAGGTGGTCTCGGGCGGGAGCGCCTCGGCATCGGATTTCTCCGTGCACCTGAAACTCGGTGCAAGCGAAGTCGGCGGTTCGCCGCAGCCCGGATCAGTTGCCGGCACGTCGTACATCGGGTTGGAACCGGGTACGTACACGGTAAGCGAAACCGGCGGCCCAGCGGGGTATACGGCATCGTTCTCCATGGGCTGCAACGCAAGCGGCTCTATTGAGGTAGCTGCGGGGAATACGAAAGTGTGCGTCGTGACCAATACGTTTCAAGAGCCCGCGCCGTCCACGGGGGCTATCCAGGTCGTGAAGGTCGTTGCGGGCGGTACGGCGACATCGTCCGACTTTCAGATTCATGTCCTTCAGAATGGCACCGATATAGCCGGTTCGCCGCAGGCGGGCACTGCTGCGGGTACGTCGTACACGGGGCTTTCGGCGGGATCGTATGTCGTCGGCGAAACCGGCGGGCCGGCGCACTATACGCCGAGTTTCAGCGGCGCCTGTAACGGCACCAGTACGGTGGCGGTTCTTACCGGTGCGACGTCGACGTGCACCATCACGAATACCTATGCGCCGCCGGCATCCGGCGACGCGGATCTTTCGATCCAAAAGACCGTCGACGTGAGCGCACCGCACCCAGGCGACCAGGTCACCTACACCCTCACTGCGGCAAACGCCGGCCCGGCAACGGCGCTCTCGGTACTTGTCACTGACATGTTGCCCGGCGGCGTCACCTATCTTTCGGACGACGGTGCGGGTGCCTATGCGACCTCGACCGGCATCTGGACGATCGGCACGCTATCCAGCGGATCGAGTACGGCATTGCACCTATCCGTTCGTGTGAACGAAGGGACGGCGGGGATGACGATCACGAACACTGCCAGTATCTCCAGCGGAAACGCCGATCCGGGCAGTGGAAATAACGATAGTGGCGTCTCCTTCGTCTCGACGGACAGCGGCGGCGGTGGTTCCGTACCGCCGACCACATCAGGAGGCGGCGGGAGCGTGACCACCGGCGGCTCTGCGCCAAGCCGATCAGCCGGTTCCGTCTTGGGCGCGGCGACATCGTCGCCCGCGTGCGATACCTATCTGACGGCATTCATTCGCTATGGCGTGAGGAACGACCCGGAACAGGTGCGGCGCCTGCAGCGGATCCTTAAGGACGTTGAAGGCGCGGCGATAGCAGTCACCGGCACCTACGATGGGGCGACGCTTGCCGCCGTGCACGCGTTCCAGCGGAAGTACGCGGCTGATATCCTCGCTCCGTGGGGGTATAAGGATTCGACAGGATTCGTCTACCTGACGACGCGCAAGAAAGTGAACGAACTGTACTGCAAGAACGCGAAACTGTTTCCGCTGACGGCCGTGCAGCAAAGCGAAGTGGATGCGTACCGTACAGGCAGGACGAAGCAGGTGCCCGCGACGCCACGGGTAGCGCGACCGGCAAGACAGGCGCCTGCCGCAGCCATGCATCATGAAGCTGCGGCAAGGGTAGCGGACAAGATGACAAAGTCAACGCACGCCAGATGCGGCATTCGCCCTGTCTGTTTGTCAAACACACGCATCTGCGATACCGCAACGCAACGCATCACCAGAAAAGCGCCCCACGGGGCGCTTTTCTCTTGCGGCAATCCGAACCTTGCTGTTGCCTGTCACTGACTGAACGAACGGAAGAATTTGATCAGCGACTCCATGATGCCGCATCTGGCGTGCGTTGACTTTGTCATCTTGTCCGCTACCCTTGCCGCAGCTTCATGATGCATGGCTGCGCTGTCGTACGAATACGAGAGGGGTCCGGAGCCATCAGCTTTCGCTGGTTTCCCAAAGTTCTGGGCCCCTCTCGGTTTCGTACATATTCATGCCATTTTAACGAGCATATCTCCATAATGCGTATTGTCAGTTGCAGAGGGCACATTGACAACTCCCAGCGCGGTATTCGCAGTGCTTTTTCCACCGTTATACGCATTGACACCCACCGAGCGCGCGCGATAATTCTAAATGTCATGTCTTCGGGCGTGACAGGGAAACCAGCGGCTCATCCAACAATGGACCGCCGTGTGTGAACTGTCGGCAGCTTGGAAGAGTCATTATGTATGAACGCGGCTCCGCTTACAGCAGGTGCCGCAGAGTTCGTTTCCATTTCGTCGGTTAAGCGTGTGCTGCAGGATACAGTGAAGCGCGTGACGACAGTAGGGTGCGCCTGACGCGTGATGTGCGTTTCGCTGTGGATTGCAAGATCCACGAGGTCGATACCTGCCTGGCCCACCGGTCAGGTCACTTATCCGAAATGGTTAACTACATACAACATTATGCTTAAACTCAAAGCAGCAGCAGCAGCAACGGCAGCATTGACGACTCTCGCGGTCGCAGCGCCAGCGTTCGCAGCAGTCAACAGCAGCACTATCTCTATCAGCAACACTAACTCCGGCTCTGTCCTAAGCCAGACCCGCGCTTCGGCCTCGACTGGCGGCAACGCTGCCGGCGGCTCGACGGCTGGCAACGGCGGCAACGGCGGTGCAGTGTCGGCCGGTGCAGGCGACATGAACAACGGTGGCGCTTCTGCCGGCAACGGCGGCAAGGGCGGCGACAGCGGCAAGGGCGGCTGGGTCGACACGGGCGACGCGTCGGCGAAGGCCGGCTCGGCAAACGCGCTCAACTCGAACGACGTGGATGTTGATATCCTTGGCGATCTCAACAGCTCGGCGCTTGGTATCGGGGGTTCGAACTCTGGTGCCGTTGTGAGCGACACACGCGCTCGCGCTCGCACGGGTGGCAATGCCGCGGCTGGCTCGACGGCTGGCAACGGCGGTGTCGGCGGCGGTCTCTCGGCTTCGACTGGCAGCAACAACAACGGCGGCGCCTCTGCAGGCAACGCTGGCGCTGGCGGCGGCAGCGACGAAGGCGGCACGGTCTTCACCGGCAGCTCGACCACCGAGACTGGCTCGATCAACGTGCTCAACACGAACCTCGTTCGCGTTCGCATCTAGTTCGACCGCTCTGTGAGTTCCGGGTGCTCTCTTCTCAGCGGGCACCCGGACTCCAGGGTCCGTTCCGGTTGACATGCCCCTCCCACGGTGCTAGACGTGTGATGTGTTTAGAATAGTACACCCCTCCCTCATCATGGTATGAAGTCCACCTCGCAGCTGTTCGCCCGCTCATCACTGCTTTTTCCAACATTGCTTGTCGGAGTGCTGTGTGCATGCGCAACCTTAGGCATGGGGCTGTCGGCGTATGCGCAAACGGCCAATGATACATCGACAACGACGCCGACGACCGTAGAAACGACCAACTCGTCTACGACGCCTCAAGTGGTGCCGGAGGCGCTCTCGCAGACCGCGACGACGACCGCCAGTGACGGCACGGGCGGCGTCGCGACTACCACCGGCGGAACGGTCATTACGCAAGACGCGACGGCTTCGACGACCGTCGACAACCAGCTCAATGCCAACACGACCAACCCGGACTCGCCGGGCAATACTAATTCCTCAATCATCACGTCGTCCAACGACAACACCGGTGAGCTCACCAGCAACGCGACATCGACCGCTGAGACGGGCGAAAATATGGTTGAGGGCGGCGACGGGGCGGCGAAGATAGAAACCGGAAACGCGCAGTCGACGGCGAACGTCATCAACGTCATCAATACCAACATTTTCAATTCCGACGGCCTCATCCTCTTCCTCAATCAGATGTTCGGCGGGGGACTCGACCTTTCAGAACAGGACCTTGCGTATTTCCTCGGCAACTCCGCGTCGACGGGGGGATGCACGATTCTCTCGTGTCTCAACAGCAGCCAGCTCAACGTGCTCAACATGAATACCGCGACGGTGACGAACGCGGTCATCGTACGCGCCGCCACCGGCGAGAACACCGCGTCATCGACCGGCGACGCGTCGATCGACACCGGCGATGCCTACGCGGCCGCCAATGTCCTGAACCTCGTCAATACGAACCTGACGAACTCGAAATACCTCCTGGTTTCGTTCAATAATTTCGGTACGCTCAACGGGGATATCACGCTGCCCGGGGCGTCGTTCTTCGAACAGCTGCTTTCGCATGGGGCTGCGATGCCAGAGCTGGTATCGAGCTCATACACGGCGACAAACACGAATAGTGCGACGACCACCGCATCAACCACCGCTGAGGCATCGACCGGGAACAATGAAGCGCTTGCGATGGGCACGTCGACGGGCGCGGTGACGACGGGCAACGCATACAGTTCGGCAAGCTCGTACACCCAAGAGAACACGAATCTCCTCGGCGGCTCGTCGGTCTTCATGCTCTTCCGCGTGTGGGGCAACTGGACGGGCACCGTCGAGGGGCTTCCGGCGGGTATCGCCTGGGATCAGACGCCCGATGGCATCCGTCTCGTCAGCACGGCAAGCTCGAGTACGCAGCCCGCGCAGGAAAGCGGTCTCTACACGTCGTCTGCGTTCAACGCCTCGGCGACCAACACCGCGGTTCTCGAGAACGATGTGCACGTCTACGCGCTCACCGGAGAGAACCGTGCGACGACCGACGGCGGCGCTTCCAGCACAGCTTCGGTGTCCACCGGCGACGCGTATGCGGCCGCCAACGTCCTCAACCTCGTCAACACGAATATCGTCGGCCGCAATTGGATATTCGCAATCTTCAATATCTTCGGCGACTGGAACGGCAACATCTCGTTCGGCGGCAGTTCGCCCGACCTGTGGGTCGGTACGGTCGTCACGGCGCCGAATCCGACACCGGCCGGCTCCGAAGTGACCTATGAGTTCACGGTGAAGAACAACGGCAAGGTCGATGCGTCGGGCGTATTCGTCGAAGGCGGCTTTGATCCGACGCGCTTGTCGTTCTCGGGCAGCGACTTTACGGCGCATGATACGGGCGGGACATGGGATGTCGGCCCGGTACCCGCCGGCGAATCGCGTGTCATCACGGTGCGGGGCAGGGTCGCCGATCTGACGCCAGGCGCGCTCGTCGAGATACCCATGCGCGTGCGTGTCGCGGGGGCACAGAGCGACCGCAATGACGTCGACAATGTCGACAGCGTCACTATCATGGCTGCGCAGCAGGAGACGATTGCGGCAAACTCCGGCGGCGGGGGTGGAGGCGGCGGGGGGGGTGGTGGCGGAAGCGGCGTCGTCTATACGCCGGCAAGGCAGTGGATGCCCGCGCCTGCGGTTACGGTCACGAAGTCGGTAGTGATCGCGTCTTCAACGCTGCCTGCACGCGCCGACTATACGGTCGTCGTTCGCAACGCAAAGACCGCGGGTCCCGCGTATAACGGCGTGCTCACCGATACGCTTGTGGATCCGGCCGGTAAGAAAATGTACGCTCGCTCGTGGAATCTTGATACGGTTGAGCCGGGCGACGAGATCACGCTTACGTATACGGTCGAGTATGGCGCGACGTCGACGCCGGGCACGTACACCAACACCGCAACGGTCACGGGTTTGGAGCACTACCAGGGGCAGGGATATGGCACGCCGATGAAGCCGGTCGTGGCGAGCAGTACGATCCAGTTTCTTGCGAGCGGAAAAGTGCTGGGTGCGGCGACGTCCTCGGCGCAGTGCATCATACCGGTCAAGAACCCTATCCGTATCGGACGCGTGAACAGCAAGACGGATGTATTCGGCCTGCAGATCTTCCTGAACGTCTTCGAGAAGGAAACACTCGCCTTCAGCGGCACGTACGACGCGGCGACAATCGCCGCCGTGAAGCGTTTCCAGGAGAAGTATGCCGGTGAGATTCTTACGCCGGTCAAGCTCAAGAGGCCGACCGGATTAGTGCTAAGTTCGACCTTGCGGAAGATTGCGGCGCTTTCGTGCCCTGGAAGCGATATGCACGCAGCGGTAAGTGCGTCCGTGCAGGGTGTCGCAGCTGATTCGTCCGGCACCATCACCCGTGCAAAGCCGACCGCTCCGAAAGCGGTGAAGAAGACGCCTGTCTCTGCGAAGAAACCGGCCCCTGCCGCCCAGCAGGCGGCGGCTTCGACACCTGCGCCCGTTCCGGCACCGCAGAAAAAGAGCATCTTCGGATTCACCTTGCCGTGGTGACAGCTGTATGCGCCCCGTCATTTTCCTCGTCTTGTTTTTGACTGCCGGGGGTATCGGCGCGTCTCATGCGGCAGCCCTTACGACGATCGTAGAATCATCTGCAGATACCGGGGGAATGACCGTGTCGGCTGGCGGGGTCGTTACGGGTGATGCAAGCGCGTCGGTCGAGGTCGTGACGGAGATGTCCGGCACAGAAGGCGTTTCCCGCACGACCATTACGACCGAACGCGACGGCGTGCGCGAGAGTACCACCACCACGCGCTTCTTGCGCGGCGGCGAACGCCACAGCGTGACCGCGAGCTCCTCGCTGCGTGCGGTGCCTTCCATAGAGAAGCGGCCCGCGCGCGCAACGACAGCGGCCACATCATCCGGCACGTCCTCTGTTGCGACGAGCAGCATGTCCCGCGAGGCGCCTTCTCCTGCCGCATATTCGGTAGCGCAACGCATCGTCGATCTCTTGCGGAGGATTGCGTTATTCTGGCGGCTCTGATTGCGGTGAGGGGCATCGCCGCTTGTCATATCCGCCTTGATCCTGTCTTGGGGATGACACGCAGCGCGCGCATGCGACAATGGGGGAGTGACACGGCGCGTACCCATCCGCTCCAAGAGCGACAAGAAAAGCGGGACACCGCGCAAGCGGCGCGTCGTATCGCGTGCGCCGAAGCGCCAGGCACCGCTCTATGCCAAGAAAACCTCGCATCATACCGCGCTTCTGGGCAGCGGCGCTCTCGCGCTGTTCATCGCGCTCGGCGGCATTGTCTTTCTGGGAAGCGGCCTGCATCGAACGGCACTGCGCTCTCCGCAGGTTGCGGCGGTCGTCTCGGCTGCCCTGGTCGACCTTGCCAACGCCGACCGTGCGACGGAAGGCCTCCAACACCTGCAGGTGAATCCGACACTGGTCGCGGTCGCGCAGGCGAAAGCGAACGACATGGCCGCGAAGGGTTATTTTGCGCATACGTCGCCGCAAGGACTTGACCCGTGGTATTGGTTCAAAGAGGAGGGATATGCATTCACCTACGCGGGAGAGAACTTGGCGGTCGATTTTTCCGACTCCGCCGATGTGGAACGGGCGTGGATGAACTCCCCCACACACCGCAAGAACGTGCTTGACCCGAAATACACGGAGATAGGCATCGCCACCGCGCAAGGGTGGTTCGAAGGTCGCTACACTACATTCGTAGTGCAGGCGTTCGGTGCGCCTGCCGCCGCGATGCAGCAGCCGATCGTCGCAGCCGAGGTACCGGAGGAGCCGACGGTGGTCGCCGCAGCGGCAGCCGAGCCGACGGTTCTGGGCAGCGCGGCCGCACAAGAGCAAAGGGCGGAAGTGCACGCACGGATAGCGGTGTCGGCGCCGGAAAAAGAGCCCGCAGCGGCAGCTACGCCACGCAGGGTAGCGGAGCCAATTCCTGCGGTAGCGACGACCGAGCCCGCGCTTGCCGCCGCGCTCGTGCAGGACGCCGTTGCACAACGCCCGTGGTGGGGCTTTGCGGCCGCATTCCCGCGCGAAGCGATGCGCTATGCGTACTATGCGCTCGGGATGCTGATACTTGCGGCGCTCGCATTCGATACGGGGCTTGAGTTGCAGTGGCACCATCGCAAGCATGCCGCTCGCGCGGGCGTGGCGCTCGCGGTGATGGGATTCCTCTTTTTCGCCGCCGATGCCATATTCTTCACGCAACCCGTACTCGCCGCGGTAGCCGCCGCCTTCTAACCCCTCTCGGACGGTTTGATATATCAAAACCGATAGAGCGAGATACCTACGCGATACGCATCGAATTGATGCACCTTATTGATAAGTGGTTTGATATATCAAACCACCTGGAACGTGTAGAGATTGTTGCGCGACAGTGAGGGGGCCAGAGCATTATGTGTGTGCAGTTGCGTAGCCGACAAGTAATTCGTCAATGATCGTTTCCGTCTCGGCCGGGCCTGCTGTGGAGCGCGTGGGGATGCCGGTCTCGAGCACGACGAAATCGTTGCCACCGGGGTAGATGGCGTCGCCCACATAGAGCATATCGGACACGGGGAGCGACAGCCGCTTCGCCACCCAGCGCACGCCTGCGGCCTTGTTCACTCCCTTGCGGGTGACGTCTATGGAAGTTGCGCCGCCGAGGAATACGTCGTATTCCGGCAGTTTCGTCGCAATCGCGCGTTGCAGCGCCGCGCGCTTCTCGTGCTGGGGGTCCCACGTGTACTTGAGGTCGGCCGGTACCTGCAAGCCCAGCGCCGCAAACGCGACCTGCCCGCGCTTCTCGACGAACCGCTCGCCGAACACCGGTAATCCTTCCAGTGCGCGCGTAGTAGCGACCGCCTCGTTGATGACATCGCGTATATGCACACGTTCGTCGGCGGAGAGGTGCGCCGTCGCCTCCTCTTTCCATGAGGCACCGTCCCACTCGTAGATGTCGGCGCCGCTTTCGGCGAGTATGAAGAATGTACCGGCGCGTGCGTGCGGGGTGATATGCGGAAGGAAATCCGGCTCGACGCGCGTAAAATCGCGACCGGTGATGATGGCGACGGGAACGTGCGAAAGAAGCGTCTTGAGCCGCTCCAGTATCGCCGGCGTTGGCGCCTCGAAACTCGCAGCCAGCGTGTCGTCGAGGTCGAACAGTACCGCGCGGGGCAGTTCCATGCCGAAACAATAACATATCCACTTTGCTCTGGCCTGTAACCAGCGCAGGCGCAGTATACTAAAAGAAAAATACGCTATGGGCACCCCTTTTTCGAACACTCATGTGAACGAATACATATTCGTCGCGTGTCTTACCGTGCCGTCTGTTGCCGTACTTTTTCTCCCGCTCGCTGCTCTTGCTGCCGTGGGGTCTGGCGGGTGTGTGCCAGCAACTCCGCAAGAACAGGCAGAAATGAAAGCGCGCGGTCTTCCGCAAGCTGCGCAAGTGTGTCCGGCAGACCGAGCGATACTCGGTATCGGACAGGATTTCAATCAGTGGTACGCACAGTTACGCAGCAATAGTCCCTGTAATAAGAATACGTGCACGTTATCCTGTCGTACTCGCAATATAGGGGCGCAGGTCTGCGGTCCTGTCGCCACGAAGTGGAATTCGATCGGTTGTCATCCGAACAACAAAACAGCTATTTTCCCCTCTGTTGCATATGGATTTGCAGCACACATTGAACTGCTCCGTAACTATTGCGGTAAGCAGGGACGCTGCACTATCACCAGCGTTGTCAACAAATGGGCTGCAACTACCGACGAGCGACACGCGGCATACGCTAATTTCGTCTCTCGCAACGCAGGCATTCCGACCAACCAAGTCTTCAATCCGAATGATGTCGAGCTCGTCGGGCGTCTAGCGTTGGCTATGGCCTGTTTCGAAGCGGGTGCCATGCCCTATAGCGTCGATGAACTGAAGCAAGGACTCGCCATGGCATCCGGGGGTGCAAAAGTGCCTGTCCCGAGCAATCTTGGACAACTGTTGGAAGAAAGCCAGAAGGGTAGTTTTGCTCCTAACCCGGTCTATACGCCAAGCGAATTGCGGCAATTCCAAACAGACTATGATCAATATCTCTTACAGCGAGAAGTGGCTCTGAGACGGCTGGAATCAACTATGCCTCAGCCGTATTCCCCGTACGGGAATGGTCTGCAATTGCAATATTGTCCCGACGGTTCGGTGCCGTACTACGGCCAGTGTCAGCAGCAGCAGTGTCCCGCTGGCATGCAGCGCCAATATGCAAACGGTCCCTGCGTGCAGATTCCAAACTACCAGCAACAGCAGCAGTATCAGCAGCTGCCGCAGTCGCAGCAGCCGTTTCCGGCACAAACCGGCGGCACTGCCGGCACGCCGGTGACCCCGAGTACCGCCACCCAGCCGCAAACATCTCAGTCGTTCTCTTCGATCGGGGAGTACCTGACGCCTAAGACGGGCGATATCGGCAATACTGCGTCCGGGTTCGACAGCAAAGCATTCGATTTATTGTCGTTCCGGGATAATGCGGCGCTTGCGCCGGCCGCAAGCGGCACCGATACGGTCGGTTTCGGCGCCGGGTCGATGAGTTCGGGCGGACTTGCGCCGGGGCAAGAACAGCAAGGACAGGCAGGGCTGCCACCCGGCTCCGGCCAGAGCACGTTCACCTCGCCCGACCTCAAGGACTTGCCGCCCGTCTCTCCGGCAGTGGGGGAGCGCCCGCCGGGGCTCGTCAACACCATCCTGACGAACCTGCGCAATGCATTGCTCAAAGCATACGATTTCCTGGTTTCCCTGCGGGTGCGGCTGACGCAACAGCGCTAGGTCGTGTTCACATAAGCGCGCCTGATCAAAACGCCAGTATTTCGTGCGAAACACACGCGTAGGCAGTGTGCAAAACTCACGTCATGTGCGTGACGACAGCGTGATAAAATAAGAGCGCGGGCTCCGTATCTTGCATGTGAAAAAAGCGCGCGTACTCATGTTCGGCTGGGAATTCCCGCCTTTCAACAGCGGCGGTTTGGGGGTGGCGTGCTTGGGATTGACGCGGGCGATGGCGGCGGCAGGTTCGGATGTCGTCTTCGTCATGCCGCGTAAGCTCGACGTGCGGGCACCCTTCGCGACATTCGTCTTTGCGGACGAAGCGGCCGGCAGCACCGGCCGTATCACACCATACGCGGTGGATGTACTCCTCTCGCCCTACATGACATCCAAGGCCTATCTGCGCGAGCGCGAGCGTCTCGGCGTCGGCGCTGCCGGCTATGGCGCCGACCTCTTCAGCGAGGTGGCCCGCTATGCGTCGCGCGCGGCTGCCGTCGCCGAGCAGGGATCCTTCGATGTCATCTATGCGCACGACTGGCTTTCCTTCGGCGCGGGCGTGGAGGCGAAGCGCGTGAGCGGCAAGCCGTTGATCGTGCATGTCCACGCCACCGAGTTTGATCGTTGCGGAGGCGCCGCCGGCGTGAACCCGTACGTCTATGACGTCGAGAAAGAGGGAATGGAAGCCGCCGACGTCGTCGTGGCGGTCTCGCAGCTCACGAAAGACATCATCGTCACGCACTACGGCATACCTGCCGAAAAGATACGCGTCATCTACAACGGCATCGACGAAGCGACTGCGTCAGCCGGAGGAAAGGGGCTGGCGCGCCTGCACGCACTGAAGGCCGCCGGGCACAAGATCGTACTGTTCCTCGGGCGGGTGACCCTGCAGAAAGGGCCCGACTACTTCCTGCGCGCGGCAGCACGGGCCGCTGCACATGACCCGAACATCATGTTCGTAGTGGCCGGCTCCGGCGACATGGAAGACGCGGCGATGCGCTTGGCGGCTGACCTTGGCATCGCCGACCGCGTCTTTTTCACCGGATTCCTCTCGGGTGCCGACAAAGACGAGATGTACCGAGCAGCCGACCTCTTCGTCATGCCATCGGTCTCGGAGCCGTTCGGAATCGCACCCTTGGAAGCGATGCGTGTCGGTACGCCGGTCCTCATCTCGAAACAATCGGGCGTTTCCGAAGTGGTGCAGCATGCGCTCAAGGCCGATTTTTGGGATGTGGACGACATGGCGAACAAGATGCTGGCGGCGGTGGCGCATCCTGCGCTGCGGGAGACGCTCGCCGAATACGGCACGCACGACGCGGAAGCGCTCACCTGGCAGAAAGCGGCGGCGGGGGTGGACGGCATCATCGCCGAGCTCACTGCCGGTGCGGTATAATCAGAAGACATATGTACGAACACAGGGAATTGGATGCAGTTCGAGGCGCGCGAGTGGTGCGACACGAGGCGTACTTAGTGTGTACGGTGAGTGTCGTGCCGCGAAGCGTAACGAAGAAATGCGCCAATTCCATGCGTTCGTATCCTCTTCTATGAAATCCGTCTGCTTCTATTTCCAAGTCCATCAGCCGTATCGCGTCAAGAAATATCGCGTGTTCGACATCGGTAATGACGCCGAGTACTTCAACGATCGCAGCGAGAGCGACTTGAACAACCGCCGCATCGTCGAGAAGGTCGCGCGCAAGTCCTACATCCCTGCAACCACGCTCATCCTCAAGCTCCTCAAGGAGCATCCTGATTTCAAGGTCGCGTACTCTTTTTCGGGAGTTGCCCTCGAGCAGCTTGAGCGGTACGCGCCGGACGCACTCGATCTCTTCAAACAAGTGGTCGATACCGGCCGCGCCGAGGTGTTGGCCGAGACATACTACCACTCGCTCGCGTTCTTCTACTCGCCGGCGGAATTCGAGCGGCAGGTCACCAAGCACCGCGACGCTGTGCGCCGCATCTTCGGCGTCTGGCCGCGCGTGTTCCGCAATACCGAGCTCTCGTATCGCAATGACTTGGGCGAGTGGGCCGACCGCGCGGGGTATGCGGGGATAGTAGCCGAAGGGTGGGACCCGATACTCGGCTGGCGTAGCCCCAACTACCTCTATCGCCCGGTGAACACCGAGCGCGTGCGGCTCCTCCTGAAGAATTACCGCCTTTCGGACGACATCGCATTCCGCTTCTCGTCGCGGCAGTGGGGGGAATGGCCGCTTACGGCCGAGAAGTTCGGCCAGTGGCTGGGTGAAGCCGAGGGTGACACCGTCAATCTCTTCATGGACTATGAGACCTTCGGCGAACACCAGTGGGAGGACAGCGGCATCTTCAGCTTCCTCGAGCAGCTGCCCTGGGAGATGAAAAAGAATCAAGGGCTCATGTTCCAGACACCGTCGGAAGTCATCGCCAGCTATGATGCGCGCGACCAGGTGGACATGCCACACGTCGTCACCTGGGCCGATACCGACCGCGACCTGACGGCATGGACAGGCAACCCGATGCAGCGCGCGGCGATCGAGAATATCTATGCGCTCGAAGACAAGGTGCACGAGACGGGCGATCCGAAACTGCTGGAGGATTGGCGCAAGCTACAGACCTCGGACCATTTCTACTACATGTGCACCAAGTGGTCTAATGACGGCGACGTGCATGCCTACTTCTCGCCGTATGAATCGCCCTACGACGCATACATCGCGTACATGAACGCACTGTCGGACCTGCGCCTGCGGGTGGAAGGGAAAGCATAGACACTATTTCGTTTTCGTGACATACTGTTGCGTAGATGCGGGTTTGTAGGGAGGCATGCCCATGAGAGGGGTGCAAACTGTCGTCGGCTTCGCTCTTGCTGTCGCACTCTTGCTGGCTGTGGCATGCGCAGGCGCACTCGTGCCGCATGACGAACGAGAGGAAGAGGCCACAATACAAAAGATATGGCCCGACTGGCTCAAACAGCCGGGAGGGTCGCATGGACGATGACTCGGAACAGATCTCTAGCAAGTTCGACCTGTCACCGTTGGGTGGTGTCGTCGTGCTCCTGGTTTTTAGCATCGTCGCGTTCCTTGCCGTGAAGATGCTTTCTCAGCTCGAAGAACTGGCATGGTGCACATGCTTCGGGCACAGGTAGGAGGATGCATAATGCCTCTCATTCCATACAGTATCCGTGTAATTGCGCGAACCGTGTCCGTGATCGGACACATGATGGGTCTCGCATGGCTGGATACGCACATGGCGTTACTGTTTCCGTCCGTCATGTGACAACCAACATTGGTGAAGCGCCGTGGCACTCGCGGCGCTTTTCCTTTTGTGTGACACGTGAGTGCATACATGCGCGGTATACTGTGCGCATGTCACGCGCGATCATCCTCTCCAACGGCGAGCTTGCGCTCGCACTCGACGAGTTCGCACGCGTCCGCGACATCTACTACCCGCATGTCGGCCTTGAGGACCACGCACGCGGCCACTACATGCACCGCATCGGCGTCTTCGCCGACGGCCGCATGAGCTGGCTGGGCGAAGACACGGCATGGCAGATCACCGTAGGGTGCGCCGACGATGCGCTTGAAAGCCGCATCGTAGCCGTGCACCCCGACCTCAAGGTCGAGCTCGCGTTCACTGACGCCGTCTACAACGAGCAGCCGATATTTCTGCGCCGCGTGACCGTCATCAACAGATCTGCCGAGGCGCGCGGCATAAAGATCTTCTTCGCGCATCAGTTCGAGATAGGGAAGACCCATGGCGGCGAAACCGCCTACTTCGATCCGAGCCAGCATGCGATCATCCACTACAAAGGCCGCCGCGTATTCCTGATGAGCGGTACGCTCGACAACGTGCCGTTCGAAGATTATGCGACCGGCCGCTACGGCTTCCAGGGCAAGGAGGGGACGCACCGCGACGCCGAAGACGGCGTGCTCTCCAAGAATCCGATCGAACACGGGCAGGTGGACTCGGTCATCGGTATGGGTGCGGGGTTTGCGCCGGAGCAGGCGCGAGTGGCGCGCTACTGGATGGCCGCCGCGCAGACCCTGACGGATGCGGTGACCGAGCATGCGTATGTCGTTGAAAAGACGCACGACCATCTGGTCGGCTCCGTCCGCGACTACTGGCGCGCATGGCTGTCCTCCTACGATTGGCATTTCTCGGGGTTGTCGAACGAACAGGTCGCGCTCTTCAAGCGGTCGCTTCTGTACATGCGCGCGCATGTGGACAAGGAGGGCGGCATCCTCGCCTCGCTCGATTCCGACATGCTCCGCTATGCGGATGACACCTACGGCTATGTATGGCCGCGCGATGCGGCGTTTGCGGCGCTGTCGCTCGACAGCGCGGGCGACGAGAACGCGGCACGCCGCTTCTTCGAGTTCGCGCGCGACGTCGTCGGAAGCGGCGGCTACTTCCTGCACAAGTATCTCCCTGACCGATCGCTCGGCTCGTCGTGGCATCCGTGGGTGAAAGATGGCAAGCCGCAGCTCCCGATCCAGGAGGACGAGACGGCGCTCGTGCTGTATGCGCTGTGCGAGCATTACCGGTTCAGCCGAGATCTTGAGTTCATCGAGAGCGTATTCGAGCCGCTTATCGAGCGCACGGCAGACTTCCTCGTCTCGTATCGCGACGAGGCGACGAAGCTTCCGCGTGCCTCGTACGACCTGTGGGAAGAACAGCACGGCACGTTCACCTTCACCGCCGCAGCCGTCCATGGCGCGCTTGAGGGCGCGTCGGAACTCTCCGGTATCCTGGGCAAGCGCGCGCATAGCGAGCGCTACGGCAAGGCGGCAACGGAAGTGCGCGACGCCATCCTCGCGCGGCTCTGGGACGATGGAGCCGGTATCTTCGTGAAGTCTCTGCGAGAAGACGGATCGCTTGATAAGACCGTCGACATGTCGGGCGTATACGGCGTGTGGCGTTTCGGCGTCTTGCCGGCAAACGACGCACGACTCGCACGCGCGTTCGAGGGGTCGGTCCGCGCGCTGTCGCGCGGCGTCAAGACGGGCGGCATCGCACGCTATGAGGGCGATGCCTATTACCGCCAGGAAGGCGAGAAGGATGCCGAGGTGACGGGCAACCCCTGGATCATCACGACCCTCTGGTACGCGGAGTATCTGACAGCAATCGCACGCACGGAGGAGGACTTCGTGCGCGTGCGCACCGTTCTCGATTGGGTGGTACGGCACGCGGAACCCTCGGGAGTGCTGCCTGAGCAGGTGGACGCCAAGACGGGAGCGCCCCTGTCGGCAACGCCCCTCATGTGGAGCCATGCGGCGTTCGTATCGGCGATCGTGGCGTATCTCAACCGCCTTGAGCAGCTGGGCTTATGTACCGACTGTAACCCGGTCCCGTAGGGCATGTCCCAAAATCGTCATCTGCTTCGTTGCGGACTCCGCTCCTCCCTCACCGTACGCACAGTACGGCTCGGTTCGGTGCTCGTCCGCGCCTCGCATCTGAACGATTTTTGAACACGCCCTCGCCTGGTATCGTTGTGCTACAATCCTGCCATATGGCGATGGCAGACACGGTGCGGCGCTTCGGCGAGCAGTTCTCGTGGCAGCCCCAGGTCGAGAATGCTGACCGGCTGGGTGCGCATGATCGGTTCGTCGTGTGCGGCATGGGCGGTTCGCACCTGGGCGCGTGGCTCCTAGAGCGCTACGGCGGTACGCAGGATACGATAACGATCCATCGCGACTACGGGCTCCCGCGGGGTGCGTCGGGAGCGCTCGTCATCTTGAGTTCGTTCTCGGGCGAGACGGAAGAGGTGCTGGATGCGGCGAATGCCGCACGCGCGGCAGGACTGCCGATGGCCGCGGTGTCGGTGGGCGGCTCGCTTCTGGCGTTCGCGCGCGAACACGGTATTCCGTACATCAAGATTCCGGACACGACGCTCGAGCCGCGGCTCGCCATCGGTTTCTCCATGCTCGCGCTTGCACGGCTGATGGGGAATGAGCCGCTCGAGGCCCTGGTGCGCGCGGCGGGGCTCGCCGCCGACCCGGAAGCGCGACGCGAGGAGGGGCTTGCGCTCGGCCAGCGCCTCATCGGGTACATCCCGTGGGTGTGGGCGTCGGCGCAGAATGACGTCCTCGCGTACATCTGGAAGATAAAGTTCAACGAAAGCGGCAAGATCCCCGCGTCCTGGGCGACACTGCCCGAAGCATGCCACAACGACCTGACAGGGTTCGACGTGGTGGAGGCGACCGCGGAGCTGACGCACCGTGTGCAGGTGGTCATGCTCGCTGATGAATCCGATCATCCGCGCGTAGGGCGGCGCATGGATATCGCGCGTGATGTGCTGTCAGAAAAAGGCATGGCGACCGCGACCGTGGCAGTGCGCGCGTCGCAGGCGATTCCCGGCGCCGAAGGATTCGCCAAGGCGTTCGATGCGGCGATCCTTGCCGATTGGGCCGCCATCGCGTTGTCTGGGCATTACAAGGTGCCGAATCCGGAGACGCCGCTCATTGCCGAGTTCAAGCGGCGTCTGCTCGACTGATATGTATATCCTCTTCGACATCGGCGGAACGAAGACGCGGATTGCGGGTACGTCCGATCTTGCCACGTTCTCCGAACCGAAGATCATCGATACGCCGCAGTCGTACGAAGAATCCCTTAAGGCGTTCGCCGATATCGCGGCGGACGTGTCAGGCGGGGCGCTCCTGAAGGGTGTGATGATAGGCGCGCCACGGCCGGATAACCTGCCGCAGTGGAAAGGGAAAGATATCGCGCGAGACGTGGCGGTGGCAATACATGCGCCCGAGTGGCACCTGGAGAATGATGCGGCGCTCGTCGGTCTTGGCGAAGCGACCTTCGGCGCGGGCCAGGGCGCGGCCGTTTGTGCCTACTACACCGTCTCGACGGGTGTCGGCGGCGCACGCATCGTCAATGGCCATATCGATGTCTCGAAGCATGGGTTCGAGGTGGGCGGCCAGTATCTCACCACCGCCGAGCCGCCGGCCTCGCTTGAAGAGCTCGTGTCCGGCACAGCGATCAGTAAGCGCTACGGCATGCATCCGAAATCCATTCCCAAGGACGACCCGGTGTGGGAGGAACTGGCGCGGCTGCTCGCCATCGGCGTGCACAACACCGTGGTGCATTGGGCACCTGATCGCGTCGTCATCGGCGGCTCTATGATGAACGAGATCGGCATCCCTATTCCGCGTGTGGCGGAACACCTGAAGCGACTGCTGGTGAAGTTCGACGAAGTGCCAGAGGTAGTGCACTCCTCACTCGGGGAGCTTGGCGGATTGTGGGGCGGGCTTGCCCGATTGCGCCAGCTTTCCAAACAGGGCTAACGCGGGTCCGAGTCGGACTTCGGTTTGCGCAGTTCCCAGAACAAGGGGAGCATACTTGCGATGATGATGACAAGCACGATCGGCGTGAAATAGCGCTCGATTCCCGGGAGGTGCCGCCCGAGGAAATAACCGCCGAAGGTGAGGGCCGATGCCCAGACGACACCCCCGGCGATGTTGTACGCGAGGAACGCCCGGTAGCGCATCTGCACGATGCCTGCGATGATCGGGGCGAATGTGCGCACGATCGGCACGAAGCGTGCAAGAAAGACCGCCTGCATGCCATGCCGGTCATAAAAGTCCTTAGCTCGCTCAAGGTGAGAGTGTTTGAAGAAGCGGCTGTCCTTGCGGAAGAAGAGCGAGACGCCGACTCGCGATCCGAACCAATATCCGGCGCTGTCGCCGAGGATGGCGGCGATGGAGAGGAGGGGGACCAGCAGCCAGACATTGAATACGCCGGTCACTGCCAACAGTCCGGCGGTGAAGAGCATCGACGATCCGGGCAGGAAGAAGCCGAAGAAGACCCCGCTTTCGAGGAAGACGGCGGCGAATAGGCCGGGATAGCCGACAGCCTGCACAATGGAAAGGATACTTTCGTGAGGCAAGCCGAACATAGGTTCGCCCAGTATACCGCGCGGCGTGATAAGGGTTGGTATTGACAATATTTTATATTAAATTCATAATGAGCATTGCTCTAACGGAGGAAAAAACACATGCCGTTGAAGCCGTATGAAGTCGAATGGGGTCCGACTGCGGGCGCCATCATTCTCATTGTTGGGGCGCTTTGGCTCTTGTGGCTGAAGTTTCGTTCTCGAAAGGATTCCCTGGACTAATCGAGTCTAGCGGGACAGGCATTGAAGCCGGCGCGACATACAGCGCCGGCTTTTCGCATGTCACGACCTACGTAAACGACTCGGGGATCGGGAACTTCTCGCACAACCCGCGCACTTCATCACGGATGGCGGCGAGCTTCTCTTCGTCGGCGCGCTGTTCTATCGCATCGACCATAAGTTCGGCGATGCGCGCCGACTCCTTTTCGGTGAAGCCGCGCGTGGTGATGGCGGGTGTGCCGAAGCGGATGCCGGAAGGATCCATCGGCCCGCGCGTGTCGTCGGCGATCGAGTTCTTGTTGAGCGTGATGCCGACCTGATCGAGCAGAGTCTCAGCCTCCTTGCCGGTGACCTGGAGCGACCCGAACACATCTGCCAGCAAGAGGTGGTTGTCGGTGCCGCCGGCGAGCAGTCGCACGTTGTGCTCCAGGAACACCTTCTCCATCGCCTTGGCGTTCTTCAATATCTGTTTCGCGTACGTCTTGAACGACGGCTGCAACGCTTCGCCGAAGGCGACCGCCTTGGCCGCGATGTTGTTCATGTGCGGCCCGCCCTGCAATCCTGGGAACACCATCTTGTCGATTTTCTTCGCGATCTCCTCGCTCTCGCGCGTCATGATCATGCCGCCGCGCGGGCCGCGCAGCGTCTTGTGCGTGGTCGTGGTCAATACGTCGAATCCGAAGTCGAACGGATTTTTTACGGCCTTACCCGCGATGAGGCCGGCGATATGCGCCACGTCCATCACCGCGTAGGCGCCGACTTCGCGCGCGATCTCCACGAACTTCGCGTAGTCGAGCTCGCGCGGATAGGCCGAGAAGCCCGCCAGCACGATCTTGGGGCGCTCGCGTAGCGCGACTTCGCGCATCTCGTCGTAGTCTATGGCGCCGGTCGTCGTGTCCTTCATCTTGTAGCGGACAAAGTTGAATATCTTGGTGAGGTAGGTGACGGGGTGCCCGTGCGTGAGGTGGCCGCCGTGAGAAAGATCCATCCCGAGCACGGCGTCGCCCGGCTCAAGGAGGGCGAAGTACATGGCGATGTTTGCATTGGCGCCGCCCAAGGGCTGCACGTTGGCGAACTTGGCGCCGAAGAGTTCTTTGGCGCGATCGCGCGCGAGGTCCTCGACGGCGTCGGTGAATTCCTGTCCGCCGTAGTAGCGCTTGCCAGGGTATCCTTCCGAATATTTATTGGTGAGAATGCTACCGTTCGCTTCACGAACTGCTTGCGAGACGTAATTCTCGCTCGGAATCAGCTCAAGCCCGGCGGCTTCGCGGGCTTCTTCGCCAGTCACCGCCGCGTATACCTTCTCGTCCTGTGCCTTGATGTGTTCGTACATACCGATAGTCGTTAGGGAAATAAGAGGGGGTATGTACGGGAGTTAGATCATAAGCCTGTTACCGAGTGTCGCCTTCGCTCTTGATGACACCGCGTTCCATACGGTCGGCGAGCTTCTTGATGTTCGCGTCTGCCACCTGGGAGAACGGGACATCGAGAATGCGCGAGATCTGCGAGAGATACCATAAGACGTCGCCCATTTCCTTTTTGAGGTTGTCGCGTGTTTCGTCGGAAATCGCGCCTTTGTGGTTGCGAATGACCTTCTTTACCTTCTCGATGGTCTCGCCCGACTCGCCAGCAAGCCCCAGACACAGATACATCAGCTGAAAGGTCTTGTCGTCGGTGTCGAACAGTGCCGTTCGGGTGGCGAGCTTCTGGTATTCGTCGAAGTCCATACTCGGATGCTATCACGCCCATCCATACAATCCCCCGTATCAAAATGGGGAAAGCCCAACCGAGGAAGGCTAAACCTTCCTCGGTTAGGTTGCGGTACATGCAACACAAGAGAAATGAGGAAGGTTTAGCCTTCCTCGTCTGTGGTGTACACTCATTACATGAGGAGGATTAGCTTTGTTGAAGGAGAATTTTACCACCTGTACAATCGTGGGGGGTATCCATACCCCCAAATACGAACATCTTTTGAATAAAAGTTGCTTTCCCCATCATACACTGCACGTCGTGTAGTGCCCGGTCACTTCCCGCGACGAATAGAAGCCGAGGCACTGGCGCGGTACG
>Ga0233425_10002479_pt1 | contig 36184 bp, 35 predicted proteins | sample Watercolumn_Towu_2_FD_181712 | JGI IMG/M metagenome (GOLD analysis project Ga0233425, IMG submission 181712) | Freshwater microbial communities from Lake Towuti, South Sulawesi, Indonesia - Watercolumn_Towuti2014_140_MG | ecosystem: Environmental > Aquatic > Freshwater > Lake | place...
GCCCGGGTCACCAGCTGGTACCCCAGGCTGCGGTAGTTGACGATCAATTCGGGTATGGCAGGATCCACCTCCAGCTTTTGCCGCAGTCCGAATGCGATCGTTTTAAGATGAGAACGGTTCTTGGCATTATCCTCCCCCCAGATATGCCGGGTGATCGTCTCATAACTGACACTGCGGGGAGCATACTCCATCAAGATCGCCAGCAGGTTGAATTCCCGCGGCAACAAGTAGACTGTGCGCCCGCTCAAGGACACCTGATGAGTGTCCAGGTCGACGCGCAGATCGATCCCCGGGAAGTATCGCTGGCGGGACGGTTCGGCCCCTCCGGATTGGCGCAGCAGGCGCCGGATCCGGGATACAAGTTCGGCTTTGTGGAAAGGTTTCGAGATGTAATCGTCGGCGCCCAGGTCCAGGCTGCGGGCGGCGTTGTCCCGGTTGGCGCTGGCCGAGATGACAATGATCGGCGCGTGTGTGACCTCGCGCAGCAATCGCTGGATCCCCCACCCGTCCACCTCCGGCATCATCAGGTCAACCAGGATCAGGTCCGGGTTGAGATCGATGCACTTCGCCAGTGCGTCCTTGTGGGCACTGGCGCTGGCAACGTCGAAACCTTCGCTGCGCAGGATGATCTTGACCATCATCAGGAAGTCGACATCGTCGTCGATCACCAGGATGCGCTTCAGCGGGAATTGGGGACCCCGGTCGAGGTCGATCCCGGGGGTAGGAGTTGTCGGTTGGGAAAGAGGTGTGGGCTGCATAGGACTGGTCCTGGGAAATCAGGTAGAATCGGAGTAATCACGATCCAATTATCCACTAACTGGATAATAATTGTCCTAATATACGCCGAACAGGACAAAGAGTCAAGCCTGCGCGGCCGAGAAACGAACGCTTCCCAGGTGCCTGCGTAGAAAAGGAAAATCTCGGGAAAGGACTGCTATTTGAGAGGAATGGGATGATTGACGATCAGAACATGATCACGGTTTATGGAACGGTCTGGTGTGGAGACTGCCGCCGGGCACGCGCCTTCCTGGACCGGCATCAGATCCCGTACCGCTGGACGGACGTCGACCGGGACCCAGCCGCAGCGGCATACGTCGAAAGCCTGAACCATGGCTTTCGCAGCGTCCCGACCCTGATCTGGCCGGACGGTTCCGTCCTGGTGGAACCATCCGATCGTCAACTGGAACAGAAGCTGGGCATTGGGAACGCCCCGTGATCTCCCCCCCGCATGCCTGCTCTTGGGGCTTACTTGCGCGAACCGGACAAAAAACGCCACGCCCCCAGCAGGACCAGCGCGACAACGGACAAAATCCCTGTCAAGAGAACAAGCGAAAAACGCAGGTCAGCCAACCGATCGACGATGGCCGACGCGCGTCCGGTATGGATCCGGTTCCCGAGGTGATCGATGAACCTGCGATCCGGTTTGACCGGGACGAAGGATCGTGAGAGACGACTCTCCATGGATCCGAGCCCGGCTTTGGTAGTTTCGATGTACTTGTTCCTCGATTTCATCTTCCTCTTACTCCTGCATTAGATTACTTCGACCGCAGAGAATGCAACGCGTCCCGGATCCTGGCAAACGGCCGCCTGGCACCGGCCACGGGCATCATTTCCCGTCGGACACGATCCCTTCCAGTTCGTCGCGCAATGCCAGCAGGGTCCGGTGATACAGGCTCTTGACCGCGCCCTCGCTGCGTCCCATGATCTCGCCGATCTCCGCATTGGAAAGATGCTCGACGAACTTCAGCACGATCAGGTTCTGACGCTCGGCCGGCAGCCGGCGGATCAGGCGAAGCAGGGCGGTCTGCTCCTGGGACTGGATCAGGGCCGTTTCCGGTGGATCACCCTTGTAATGGATCGTGGGGGCATCGGATAGCGGGATCTCCTGGTGCCGGCTCCGATCCCGATGCCAGTTGGCGATCAGGTTGTGGGCGATGCGATACAGCCAGGCGGAAAAAGGGACGCCGCGATCGATGTAGTTTTGGATGTGATGCATGGCACGGTAGAAAACGCGTGCGGTCAGATCCTCCGCGTCCGCGACATTCCCGGTTCGGTAGTACACGTAGTTAAAGATCCGCTCCACGTAGCGCTCATACAGGAGGCCGAACGCCTCCTGATCGCCCTGGGAAGCCTGGCTGAGAATGTCCTTTTCGTCGAACTCCGGCACCTGACCTGCCTTTTCCGGAAAGGTCTGCAAACAAAAACCCCGCCGGTGTCTGGAAGTTGCAGAGAAATCAGACGCAGTATATCATGTTTGATTATGCTATAATCCAGGCCGCGGCGAACAGACCCGTTCCCGCGAACCCACCGGGGATGACAGGCTTCGACGGAAGAGGCTGGTCCCGGAATGCGAGCCGAGAGGCGCCGAACTCGAAAACTCAGCGCAAACAATCAAGTGCCAACCGCACTTCCTACGCCGCTATGCCCGTCGCTGCATAAGCGAGGAGCTAAACGGCCGGTCTCCATAAATGAGACCGCGTCCACCTGTCCCGTGCTCCACCCGGTGATGGGACTGGGCGTCACAATGGTGGAGTGCCGCGCACGACTCCGCTAAGCGCGCGAAAGACGGGCTTTCGGGCCCGGGCGGATGGCTGCAGGTCGATTTTGCCGGCTGAGTGACCTGCGGCGACACGCTCAACCGGCTACGCTCGTAGATTTCCGAGGGTCGAGTCTTTCGGACGCGGGTTCGATTCCCGCCATCTCCACTCAAACACGCCTTCTGCATCCGGGCGTGTTTTGTTTCGGAGCGGGCCCCCCGAAGGGGATGCTATTCGCTTCCCGGCCTCTCCACGTCAACACGCCTTCCGGGCGTGTTTTGTTTCGGAGCGGGCCCCCCGAAGGGGATGCTATTCGCTTCCCGTCCTCTCCACTCAAACACGCCTTCCGGGCGTGTTTTGTTTCGGAGCGGGCCCCCCGAAGGGGATGCTATTCGCTTCCCGGCCTCTCCACGCAAACACGCCTTCCGGGCGTGTTTTGTTTCGGAGCGGGCCCCCCGAAGGGGATGCTATTCGCTTCCCGTCCTCTCCACGCAAACACGCCTTCCGGGCGTGTTTTGTTTCGGAGCGGGCCCCCCGAAGGGGATGCTATTCGCTTCCCGTCCTCTCCACGCAAACACATCTTCCGGGCGTGTTTTGTTTCGGAGCGGGCAAGCGGTGCCAGCCGCGCCCCCGGGACCGGATGCCCTGACCGGGTTTCCCGTCCGGAAAACGAACCGGAATATTGGCTGCTCCTTGATTTACAGAAGTGCTATACTTCTTTTGAGGAGACCATGCCATGAAAACACGAATCGTATTGCCTTTTTTTGATTCTGACCAGCCTGGTGCTGGTTGTCAGCCTGGCCTGCGGAATGACACCTGCCACCCAGAAGGCACCCACCAACCCACCCCCGCCCACCAACCCACCCGCGCCCACCAACCCGCCCCCGCCCACGCCGACGCGGGTCCCGCAATCCGGCGACCTGCTCTATTACACGACATTCAATGACCTGGGCATGTGGACCGCATACTCACGAGATGATTTCTCAGAATACACCGTCGAAGGCCGCGATAACGGCTTGTATTTTATTGTCCCTTCCGACCGTGATTACCTGTACATTTACTACGATGGACTGACGGCGGAAGATGTCCGCATTGAAGCGGACGTGGAACTGACCGGCGGCACAAACTACACCTACTTTAATCTGATCTGCCGTTCCTCCGACGCGGGTGAGTATTATTTCATCATGGATGCGGGCGGACTCTGGCAGATCGGCAAATATAGCAACGGGGAATATACCCGTTTGACCGAAGGAGGGAATACCGCCATACGCGTGGCCAAAGCGCCCAACCATCTCACCGGTATCTGTGAAGGCAGCGAACTGACTTTCCTGATCAACGGCACCGAGGTCGGTTCGGTCGTCGATTATGATTTAACCAGCGGCCTGGTGGGTATTGCCGTCGAGACGTTCGACTACGCCCGGGCCGAAGGTTTTTATCATACCTTTGAAGTGTACGTTCCTTGACATTCCATCGAGCTTCACGATCGAGGCCTTCGTTATCCTTCGAAGGCCTCGATCGTTTCTTTGACAGGATGTTAATGATATTCTTTCATTGCTGGATTATCCTAAGGCCATATTGGGTTCAAACCATTCATCGAACACCCTTTTAACGAGGAGCTAGCACATGGGAAAAATCATCGGTATCGACCTGGGAACGACCAACAGCGTGGTCGCGGTGATGGAAGGCGGCCAGCCGACGGTCATCACCACCGCGGAAGGCGGGCGCCTGTGCCCGTCGGTGGTCGGGTTTAATAAGAATAATGAGCGCATGGTCGGGCAGACCGCCAAGCGCCAGGCCGTGATCAATTCGGAAAATACGATCTACTCGATCAAGCGCTTCATGGGCCGCCGGTTCGGTGAGGTCGAGTCCGAGCGCAAGATGGTCCCCTATCAGGTCATGGAAGGGCCGCAGGGCGAAGCCCGCGTCAAGGTCCCGGTCACCAACCGCGAGTACAGCCCGCAGGAGATCTCAGCCATGATCCTGGCCAAGCTCAAAGCGGACGCCGAAGCCTATCTCGGACAGCCGGTCACCGAAGCCGTCATCACCGTCCCGGCCTACTTTAACGACAGCCAGCGCCAGGCGACCAAGGATGCCGGCCGCATCGCCGGTCTGGACGTCAAACGCATCATCAACGAGCCGACCGCCTCGGCCCTGGCCTACGGCCTGGATAAGAAAAAGAACGAGACCATCCTGGTCTTCGACCTGGGAGGCGGTACGTTCGACGTTTCCATCCTGGATGTAGGTGAAGGCGTGATCGAGGTCAAATCGACCAACGGCGACACCCACCTGGGCGGAGACGACTGGGACCAGCGCATCGTCAACTGGGCGGCGGATGAGTTCAAAAAGCAGGAAGGCATCGACCTGCGCGCCGACCGTCAAGCGCTCCAGCGCCTGCGCGAGGCCGCCGAAAAGGCCAAGATCGAGCTCTCCAGCATGATGGAGACCGAGCTGAACCTGCCCTACATCACCGCGGACGCCAACGGGCCCAAGCACCTGGTGCTGAAGCTGACCCGGGCCAAGTTCGAGCAGATGACCGAAGAACTGCTCAATCGCTGCCGCGTCCCGTTCGAGTCCGCGCTGCGGGACGCCAATCTGAAGGCCTCCGATCTGAACGAGGTCGTCCTGGTGGGCGGTTCCAGCCGCATGCCGATGGTTCAGGACCTGGTCCGCCGGCTGACGGACGGCAAGGAGCCCAACAAGGGCGTCAACCCGGACGAGGTGGTCGCGGTCGGCGCGGCCATCCAGGCCGGCGTGCTGGGCGGCGAAGTCAAGGACATCCTGCTGCTCGACGTCACCCCGCTCTCCCTGGGCGTGGAAACGCTGGGCAGTGTCATGACCAAGATGATCGAACGCAATACGACCATCCCGGTGCGCAAGACCGAGACCTACTCGACTGCCGCCGACAGCCAGACCGCTGTGGACATCCACATCCTGCAGGGCGAACGCCAGATGGCAGGTGACAACATGTCGCTTGGCCGCTTCCGTCTGGACGGCATCCCGCCGGCGCCGCGCGGCATCCCGCAGATCGAGGTCACCTTCGACATCGACGCCAACGGCATCCTGAACGTGACCGCCCGGGACAAAGCGACCGGCCGCGAGCAGAAGGTCACCGTGACCGCCTCCACCAACCTGTCCAAGGACGACATCGCCCGCAAGGTCGAAGACGCCAAGAAGTACGAAGCCGAGGACAAGAAGCGCCGCGAGCTGATCGACGCCCGCAACTCGGCCGACAGCCTGGTCTACCAGACCGAAAAAGCGCTCAAGGACCTGGGTGACAAGGTTTCATCCAACGACCGCGGCAATGTCGAAGCCAAGATCAACGACCTGAAGACCGCCATGCAGAGCGACGACCTGGGCCAGATTAAAAAGGCCACCGACGAACTGCAGAACGTCTTCCATGCCCTCAGCCAGCAACTGTACTCGCAAGGGCAGCAGGGCGCTCCCGGTGGCGTCCCGCCGCAGGGTTTCGCCGGAGGAGCGGGTCCGGAAGGACCGCAGAACCCGCCCGAGGGAAACGACGGCGACGTCATCGACGGACAGGTCCGCAACGGCTAGATCCCAGGCCCCGGCTGCAACCAGCCGGGGCTTTTACATCCCCCCAACGCTTCAGTCCGCATTAATCTTTTTGCTTTATAATCCCTGCCATGTCCAAATCCAAGAAGATGCGAAACCTCCTGATCGCAGTTTTTGCATTGATCCTGCTTGGGATCGGCCTGTATTATGTGCCGCCGATCCACCAGAGGCTTGCCTGGCGGGTCGAGGATCTGCAGACCACGATCTACTATTTCTTTAATCCGCCGGAAGAGGTCGTCTTCGTCCCAACGCAGCAGGACCAGGCCACGGTCACCCCCCGGCCGACCGGTACGCCCACGATCGAACCGACCATCTCGCTGACACCGACCTCCACAGCCATCCCGATCCCGCAAAGCGTGATCCTGGAGGATGTCAAGTTCATCGACCAGATGCACCGCTGGAACTACTGCGGCCCGGCCAACCTGGCCATGGCTCTGAACTACCTCGGCTGGACCGGGACCCGCGATGACGTCGGCGGGGTGATCAAGCCGGGTGTCAACGATCCCAGCCTGGACTTCATCCAGCGATCCCAGACGGACGTCAATGTCATGCCCTATGAAATGGTCGATTACGTCAACGACAACACCCCCTACCGGGCGCTCTATCGCTACGGCGGGGACATCGAGCTGGTCAAGCGCCTGATCGCGGCCGGTTTCCCGGTCATCGCCGAAAAAGGCATCTACCAGACCCTGCCGCCGGAACAGACCATGCAGTGGGCCGGACATTATTCCTTCACCACCGGCTACGACGACAGCACCGGCGAATTCATCTGGCAGGATTCCTACACGCCCAACGAGAACATCCCCTACGAGCAGCAGGGCCACAACGTCCGCATGTCGTACGCGGAATATATCGAGGGTTGGCGCGCCTTCAACTATGTCTTCATCGTCGTCTATGCCCCCGAACGCGAAGTCGAACTCTACCAGGCCCTGGCGACTTGGGCGGACGAAGCCTGGGCCGCTTCCAATGCCCTGGCCATCGCCGAGCAGGAGTCCCAGACCCTGGCCGGCATCGACCAGTTCTTCGCCTGGTACAACAAGGGCACCAGTTTCGGCCTGCTCACCGAATACGGACAGGCGGCGCAGGCTTTCGACACCGCCTTCAGCCTGTACAACGCGCTGCCCGCGGAGGAGCGCCCCTACCGCATCATGTGGTACCAGACCGGCCCTTACCGCGCCTATTACTATACCAGCCGCCACCAGGATGTGATCAGCCTGGCAGACACGACCGAATCGACTCTCTTCTCCCACCGCGTCCTGGAGGAGACCCTGTACTGGCGCGCCCTGGCGGAGGCGGCCCTCGGCTATTACGATGCCGCCTATGCCGACATGCGCAAGGCGGTTGAGTACAATCCCAATTTCGGCCCCGGCCAGACCAAGCTGGCCGAATGGGGCATCAGCCCGTAGGCTCTTGACCGATCTTCCCAAAATGAAAATCCTGCATTTCGCCGACGCGCACATCGACATGGCCAACTACGGCCGGCACGACCCGGAGTCGGGCCTGCCGCTGCGGGTGCTGGATTTCCTGAAGTCCCTGGACACGATCGTCGATGCGGCCATCGCCGAAAAGGTCGACCTGGTGCTCTTCGCCGGCGACGCCTACAAGGACCGCTCCCCCGCCCCGACCTTCCAGCGCGAATGGGGCCGGCGCATCATCCGCCTGTCGAAGGCCGGCATCCGCACGCTGCTGCTGGTCGGCAACCACGACCTCTCCCCCGCGGCTGGCCGCGCCCATGCCATCCAGGAATTCGAGACGCTGGACATCCCGCATGTGACCGTGCTGGCCCGGCCGCAGTTCCTCTCGGCCGAGGAACTCGGCCTGCCCGCCCAGGTGATCGCCCTGCCGTGGATCTCCCGCTCCGGCCTGCTGGCGGCCGTGGAGGACAGCCCGATCGCAGACGTGGCGGGCGAGCTCGAGCAGCGCATCGGCGAACTCTGCGAAACATTCCTGTCGCGGGCGGACCCGGACCTGCCCCTGATCCTGACCGCGCACGCCTCCGTGCAGGGCGCCCTGTACGGTTCGGAGCGCAGCGTGATGCTGGGCAATGACCTGGTGCTTTCCGGAAGCCTGGTGCGCAACCCGCGCCTGGATTACGTCGCCCTGGGACACATCCACAAACCGCAGAACCTGAACGAGAACGCCCATCCGCCGGTCATCTATCCCGGCTCGATCGAACGCGTCGATTTCGGCGAAGTGGAGGACGAGAAATACTTCATCGTCGCCGAAGTGAACCGCGGCCGGACGGAGGTCGAGTGGCGCAAGCTGACCGGTATCCGTCCCTTCATTGACCGGCGCGTGGTGCTCGAGTCAGCCGAAAACGTCACCGCCATCCTCAAGGCCGCGCTGCCGGCTCCGGAAGTGCTCCAGGATGCGATCGTCCGGCTGACGGTCGAATACCTGCGCGAATGGGACAGCCTGATCGACGAGCCCGCCCTGCGCAGCCATGCCGCCGGGGCATTCGAATTCCACCTGATCAAACGCCCGCAGCTGGAAACCCGCATCCGGCTGCCCGGCGACCAGGCGGTCAGTGCGCTCAGCCCGCTCGAACTGCTTGACCAGTACTGGCTCGCCAGTCATACTGCTGAATCGGAAGAGCTCCAAAAACTTGCCAAAGAGATCATCGGGGACAACAACTGATGCGCTGGATCTACATCTCCCCCCATTTTGACGACGCGGTGCTCTCCTGCGCGGGCCTGATCTGGGAACAGGCCCGCCAGGGTCAACAGGTCGAGATCTGGACGATCTTCGGCGGCGAACCGCCCGTTGGTCCGCTCTCGAACCTGGCCCTGGCCATCCATACCCTCTGGAAGTCCGGGGACGGAATGGAGACGATTGCCCTGCGCAAACAGGAGGACGAGGCCGCGGCCGCCTGCGTGGGCGCCGACATCGTCCACTTCGGTTTTCAGGACTGCATCTACCGGCGCTCGCCCCGGGGGGAGCATCTGTACCCGGAGACTGTCTTCACCTCCGCCCACCCCGGCGACTCGCGCCTGCCCGGCAATATCGCCCGGGCGTTGAAAAGCGAACTACTGCCGGAGGATGTCCTCGTCGTGCCGCTGGCACTCGGCAGTCACATCGACCACATCCTCGCCCGCCAGGCGTTGGAAAAGCTCGGCCGGCCGCTGTGGTATTACGCCGACATCCCCTATCTGCTCAACTACCCGGATACGCTCGCCCCGGCTGTCGCCGAGCTTGCGCCGACCTTCCATCCCGTCTCGAGCGCCGGGATCGATGCCTGGTGGGATGGGATCGCCGCGTACAAGTCGCAGATCGATTCGCTCTACCGCGGCGAAGGCACCCTGGAGCAGGCCGTCCGGCGTTATGCCGCGGACCAGAACGGCATCCAGCTCTGGCAGTCCCGGTCCTGAGCGGGACATCTTGCCTTAAGTCTGAAATCATGTATAATATTGCCGGGTAGGGAATCCTACAAGCGCATCTCTGTTACAGAGATGCTTGTATTTTTAGGGAAGAGACTATGCCGACGACATTCCTGACAAAAGAAGGCTATCAAAAACTTGCCGACGAGCTCGAACAGCTGCGCACCGCTAAACGCCAGGAAGTCGCCAACCGTTTGCACGAGGCAATGGAAGGCGGCGAGCTGATCGAAAACGCCGAGTACGAGGCCGCCAAGAACGAGCAGGCTTTCGTGGAAGGCCGCATTCAGGAACTGGAAATGATCCTGGCCTCCGCGCGCATCATCGAAGAGAAGGACAAGAAAGAGAAATCCGGCATCATCCAGGTCGGATCCACCATCACGATCAGCGAGGATGGCGGCGACCCGGAGAAGTATGTCATCGTCGGTGCGGCCGAAGCCAACCCGCGTGACGGCAAGATCTCCAACGAGTCCCCGATCGGGAAAGCCGTGCTCAACCACCGCGCCGGCGAGGAAGTTTCCGTGGAAGCGCCCGGCGGCACGTTCAAAGTCCGCATCATCAAGGTCGATTAGCCTGGGGCAAGCCCTCTAGGCCCCGCGCAGCCTGTCTGGAGCGCGGGGCTTTTTGTTGTAAAATCATGTACAGAAAGGTGATCCGATGAGCGAGTACACCCCCCTGGAAAAGATCCGCCTGGAAAAAGTGGATGCCCTGCGCAAGGCAGGCATCGAACCGTTCCCCACCCGCGCCAGGCGCACGCACACCTCCCGACAGGCGATCGAACTCTTCGAGCAGGCGGAAAAGCAGGCGTCCGGCGGGCAGGCCGCCGAGGTCCAGGCCACGCTGACCGGGCGCATCCGCGCCACGCGCCCGATGGGCAAACTCACCTTCGCCCACATCGAGGACGGCGAAGGCCGCATCCAGCTCTTCCTGCGTGTCAACGAACTGGGCCAGGAAAAGGTCGATCTCTTCAACGAGCGCTTCGACCTGGGCGACTTCATCCAGGCCAGCGGCAGCCTGATGCGCACCCGCTCGGGCGAGGTCACCCTGCAGGTGAGTGATTTCGCCATGCTGGCCAAGGCCATCTCCCCGCTGCCCGCCGCCAAGGACGAAACCCTGGAGGACGGCACCGTCGTCCGCCATGCCGCCCTGGAGGATCCCGAACTGCGCGCCCGCCAGCGCTATGCGGACCTGGCGGTCAACCCGGAAGTGCGCGAGACCTTCCGCCTGCGGGCGTCCATGATCCGGGCGCTGCGCGAGTTCCTCGACGGGCAGGGTTTCCTGGAAGTCGAAACCCCGATCCTGCAGCCGATCTACGGCGGCGCGGCCGCCCGCCCGTTCACCACCCACCACAACCAGCTCAAGCAGGACCTGTTCCTGCGCATTTCCTTCGAACTGTACCTGAAACGGCTGCTGGTCGGGAACCTGGAGAAGGTCTACGAGATCGGGCGCGATTTCCGCAACGAGGGCGTCTCCTTCAAGCACAATCCCGAGTTCACCCAGCTCGAGTTCTACTGGGCCTACGCCGATTACCAGCAGGTGATGCAGCTGACCGAGCAGATGGTGGCTCATGCCTTCCAGCGGGCGCGCGGCACGATGAAGGTCACCTACCAGGGCCAGGAGCTGGACTTCACCCCGCCCTGGCAGCGCCTGTCTCTGCGCGAGGGCATCCGGCAGACCGCGGAGATCGACATCGCCGAGCACCCGACCGCCGAAAGCCTGTACCAGGAGATCGTCAAGACCGGCAAGCGCCCCAACCCCCAGGCCAGCCGCGGCAAGCTGATCGATTTTCTGCTCGCCGAGTTCCTCGAACCGACATTGATCCAGCCGACCTTCCTGTACGACTACCCGCGCGACATCTCCCCGCTGGCCAAATCCATGCCGGGCGACCCGCTGACGGTCGAACGCTTCGAGGGCTACGTCTCCGGCTTCGAACTGTGCAATGCCTTCACCGAGCTCAACGATCCGCTCGATCAGGAACAGCGCTTCCTCGAGATGGGCCGCGACTACGCCGCGGACGACGAGGAGCAGCATCCCATGGATGAGGACTACCTGCGTGCCATGCGCTACGGCATGCCGCCCTGCGGTGGTTTCGGCCTGGGCGTCGACCGGCTGGCCATGCTCATCGCCGACAAACATTCCATCCGCGAGGTGCTGCTCTTCCCGCACCTGCGCGAAACCGAAGCCTGAGCTCAAGCGGGGCAGCCGGACGGCTGCCCCGTCCTGTTTGGTGGTGATACAATAACCGTGATGGACGAAATCACCCTCATTCACGATGCCCAGCAGGGCGACCTGGAAGCCTTCAACCGGCTTGTGCTGACCCACCAGGACGCCCTCTACAATACTGCCCTGCGCATCCTGAACGACGAGAACCAGGCGGCCGACGCCACGCAGGAGGCTTTCATCTCCGCCTTCCGGGCGTTGAACTCCTACCGCGGCGGTTCGTTCAAAGCCTGGCTGATGCGCACGGTCACGAACGCCTGTTATGACGAATTGCGCCGCCAGAAACGCCGCCCGACCACGCCGCTCGAACCGGAAGGCGAGGACGGCGAAGAGGTCGAATCGCCGCGCTGGCTGGCCGATCCCGGCGCGTCTCCCGAGCAGAGCCTCGAACAGGCCGAGATCGAGCATGCCATCGAGCACTGCCTGAAGTCCCTACCGACCGATTTCCGTACCGTGGTCGTCCTGGCCGACATCCAGGGCATGGACTACACCGAAGTAGCCTCTTCGCTGCGCAAGCCGCTGGGAACGGTGAAATCCCGTCTGGCGCGCGCCCGCATGCGCCTGCGCGAGTGCCTGGATGGCTTCGCGGAACTTTTGCCTGACATGTTCCGTCTGGAAGGGGAGCGTGGCGCATGAAAACCCCTTCTCCTCATGATATTGAACAACTTTCCGCCATCCTGGACGCAGAACTCTCCCGGACAGAGGTCGTGCGTCTGGGCGCGCGCATCCGACAGGAGCCTGACCTGGCGATCGCCTACCAACGCCTGCGCCAGGTACGCACCCTGCTGCGCGGCCAGCCCCATCGCCGCGCCCCGCGCAATTTCACCCTGACCCCGAAAATGACCGGACTTCGTCCGCCGCTGCCACGGGTGGTGCCGACGCTTTCCTGGGCTTCCGTCGCCGCGATGCTTTTGTTCATCGTCACCCTGGGGACCAACACCCTGGGCCGTTTCAGCTTCAGCTTCGGTGCGGCGGCACCCATGGCCGCCGAGGCCCCGATGATGCTCGAAAGCCTCCCGGCAGACAATACCGCCCCGGATACCTATGCCGCCGGCAGCACGGATCTCCAGACCACCCCCACGCCGGAAACGATGACGCTGCGCATGCCGGAAGCCACCCAGGCCCCGGACATGGTACCCGCTGAACCCCCCGCTCTAAAAACGGACCGCGAGCCGATCGATCCCTGGCTGATTGCCTGGCCTGGGCTGGCCGTGACACTTCTCGTCATTGCCGGACTGGTCCGCTGGAACAGCCTGCGGATTTTCCGGAAACGGATCGCGACCCACAAATAAAGGGGAATGACCGCTTGCCGCCGGCCCGATGGACCGGCTTTTTTTTCCAGGGTTGAAACGGGGAAATATCCTGCTAAAATGAAGTCAGGAGAGACCATGAGCACGATCACACCTGTCCGCCCTTCCCCGCTGGCCGGGATGTGGTATCCAGGCAATCCGGACATTTTGCGGCGCAATGTGCTGCGCGATCTGGATGCCGCCGAACTGCCGGAACTTGCCGGGGATGTGCTGGCACTGATCAGCCCGCACGCCGGGCACCAGTATTCCGGCCCGGTGGCCGGCTACGCCTTCGCCGCCGTGCGCGGCCGCAGCCATGACCTGGTGGCGGTCATCTCCCCGATGCACCAACCGTACCTGGAACCGCTGTTGACCACCGCCCACCAGGCTTACGCCACCCCGCTCGGCGACGTTCCGGTCGACCGCTCCGCAGTGAACAGCCTGGACGCGTCCCTGCGCGACCGCCTGGGATATGGCCTGAGCCAGGTGGCTTACGACCGCGAACATTCGCTCGAGATCGAACTGCCCTTCCTGCAGTGCGCCCTGCAGCCGGGCTTTCAATTGCTGCCCGTGATGCTGCGCAGCCAGGACCCGGTCACTGCGGAAGCCCTGGGCAGGGAACTGGCGCGGACGCTCAAAGGCAGGAATGCCCTGCTGGTCGCCTCGACCGACCTGTCCCATTTCTATGACCAGCCCACCGCCCGGGAGCTGGATACGGCCATGCTGACCTGTTTCGAACGCTTCGACCCGCAGGCCGTCTTCGACCTGGAAGAGAGCGGCAAAGGCCAGGCCTGCGGACATGCAGCCGTGGCCGCCGTCCTGTGGGCGGCGAAGGAACTGGGCGCGGACGGCGTCAGGGTCCTGCGCTACGCAACTTCGGGGGATGTGACCGGGGACTACGACTCAGTTGTGGGCTACGGGGCGGCGGTGGTGCTGAAAAGCCGCTGATAGCTGCATCGACCTTGCGGATACTGCCCATCCAGCCTGCACGTGATCGGCCGCGCAGGCTGGTCATTTTTTTAGACTTGAGGGGTATAGGTTGTACCTATATAGTATAGAAAAGACAGAACCCCCACGATCATTGCCATGACCAGGATCGCGATCACGATTGATCGAATGAGAGGTTTCGGGGCACGCAAAGCCTCGGGCTGAGTTAAACCGCCGAAGGCAAATCGGACTGGCTCTTCGCCGTTATACAGGTAAGCTGCGATCCTCCTCATCGCATCGCCGATGGCCAGAAAAGAGAACCCCGCGACAAAGTAACCACCCGCCACGAACAGCAGGATCCAGTTCCACGGCTTTTTGGCTTTCCAAAGGAAAAGATAAAAAAGATAAAGGCTGTAAAGCATGACGAACAGCATCAGGGGGGCCAATACAGCCACTTCCTTCCCCGCAGTGCCATACTCTAGCACCACAAAGAGTTTCTGGAACGGTTCAGGGAAAATCGCTGCCAGAACACCCGTAAAGACCGCGAGGATCGACCAGATCACGATCTCACAACGATAGATGGATTTGAAGAATTTGCGCCCTGAGAGGATGATGTAGTCCAACAGCCAGCCCGACCAAATGGCAATTACGCAGAAGAGGAGCACGAACAACAGAGATCCAGCGACAACATCGAGGGATCCCCGGAAAGAATTCTTAACTGCGATCAAAATGGAAAAGAATGCTCCCGAAACCAGGACGATCAAAGCACCGACGACCCTGAAACGGACCGCCGGAAACCCTTTCGCTTTCCAATCGTCGATCATCCTTCCTGGCGCCAGGAAGAGCAAAGCAAAAAACAACGTGCCTGCGCCTACAGCCAGGTATTCCGCTTCGGTTTGAAAAGGCTGGTCGACGATCAAGGCGATCCCCATGCCAAATGTCCCCAGAATGGCCCCGACGATCCCCATCTTCTTCGTCCAGCCCGAGGACCAGGCGGTGACGATCATGGTGATGCCGATCGCTTCGAGCAGCACCGCCACGGGCGTGACCACTGGAATGCCGCCAAGGATCAACGTCCGTCCGCTCGGGGACAGGACGGTCACTGAAACGACTCCGATGGCAATGAGCCAAAAACCCGCAGTGATTTGTTTACGACGCATGACAGGTCTCCGATGGACTTTGATGAACAACTGATAAAAGTATAGCATAGGGATCTTTCACAGGACTTAGCGTATATAATCAAATCATGGCATTTGCGCGCATCGCCGTCAACATCCCCGCCCTGGCCGGCGTCTTCGATTACCGTATCCCGCCCGAACTGGAAGGCCGGATCTGTCCCGGGCATCTGGTGACCGTCCCCTTCGGCCGCCAGTCGGTGCAGGGCGTGGTGCTCGAGCTGGCCGCCGAACCGTCCGTGGCGGAGGTCAAGCCGCTCGCCTCCCTGCTCGACCCGCTGCCGGTGCTGACCTTCGCCCAGCTCGAACTGGCCCGCCGGATCGCCGCCGCCACGTTGACTCCCCTGGCCGCGATGATCGATCTGATGCTGCCGGCCGGCCTGAGCCAGCAGGCGGATACGCTGTTCTCTCTGCCTTCCCTTCCGAAGGCAGCCCCCTCCTCCAGCCCGATCCAGAAGCGTTTGCTGGACCTGCTCGCCGCGCGCGGACCGCTGCGCGGCCGGCAGATCGACCGGCATTTCAGGAACGTCGACTGGCGGCGCACGGCCCAGGTCCTGCTGCGCAGCGGGCAGCTCGCTAGCCAGTCGGTCCTGCCGCCGCCCACGGTGCGCCCCAAATACGTGCGCACCGCACAGCTGGCTGTCCCGCCGGAGACCGCCGAGGCCGCCTTGCCCGAACTCGGCCGCACGGCTGCCACCCTGCAGCGCCGCCAGGCAACCCTGCGCTGCCTGATGCGCGAGCCTGGCGAGGTCGAGGTGGCCTGGGTTTACGCCGAATCCGGCTGCAATTTGGCAGACCTACAGGAACTGGCCGAACGCGAACTGGTCGCCCTGCGCGAGACGGAGGTCTGGCGCGACCCGCTCGAGAAGGTCGAGGCCTCCGCGGCGGATACGGCCGCGCCGCCGGAGCTGACACCCGACCAGCAAACGGCCTGGCAGGCGCTTGAAATTGCCCTGCATTCCGACAAATCCCAGGTCCCCTTCCTGCTGCACGGCGTGACCGGCTCGGGCAAGACCGAGCTTTACCTGCGCGCCGCCGTGGACGCCGTCCGGCGCGGCCGGCAGGCGATCGTGCTCGTCCCCGAGATCGCCATCACGCCCCAGATGGTGCGCCGCTTCCTGGGGCGCTTTCCCGGCCAGGTCGGGCTGGTCCATTCCCGCCTCTCCGCCGGCGAACGGTACGACACCTGGCGGCGCGCCCGGCTCGGAATGCTGAAGGTCGTCATCGGACCGCGCTCGGCGCTGTTCACCCCGCTGCCGGAACCGGGCCTGATCGTGGTCGATGAATGCCACGACCCCTCCTTTCACCAGTCCGAGCCGCCCTTCTACCATGCCGTCCAGGCCGCGCAGGAGTACGCAGGGCTGTGCGGTGCGGTCTGCATCCTGGGTTCGGCCACGCCGTCGATCGCCCAACGCTATGCCGCCGAGAACGAGGAGAGCCGCCGTCTGGTCCTGCCCCGGCGCATCGTCCAGGCGGAACTGCCGCCCGTCCGCGTGGTGGACATGCGCGCAGAACTGAAGTCCGGCAACCGCGGCATCTTCAGCCAGGCCCTGGTCGACGGCCTCGAGCGTGTACTGAAGAACGGGCAGCAGGCGATCCTGTTCCTCAACCGGCGCGGCACGGCCAGCCACGTCTTCTGCCGGGAATGCGGGTACGTCGCCCGCTGCCCGCAGTGCGATGCCCCGCTGACCCAGCACAGCGAGGGCGAAAAGCCCGGCGGCCGGCTGCTCTGCCATCACTGCGGCTACCAGCGCAGCATGCTGGAACTCTGCCCGCAGTGCCACAGCCGCCAGATCCGCGCCTACGGACTGGGCAGCGAAAAGGTGGAAGCCGAGGTGCGGGCGCTCTTCCCCTCCGCCCGCACCCTGCGCTGGGACTGGGACACCACCCGCCGGAAGGATGCCCACGAGATCATCCTGAGCCATTTCGCCGCCCGGCGTGCGGACGTGCTGGTCGGCACGCAGATGCTCGCCAAGGGCCTCGACCTGCCGCTGGTCACACTGGTCGGCATCGTCCTGGCCGACGTGGGCCTGGCCCTGCCCGATCCGTACGCCGCCGAACGGTCCTTCAACCTGCTGACCCAGGTCGCCGGCCGCGCCGGGCGCTCGCGGCTGGGCGGCGAGGTCGTGCTGCAGACCTACCAGCCGGAGCATGCGGTCATCCAGGCAGCCGCCAGCCATGACGTGGAGGGGTTCTATCAGCAGGAATTGGAGCAGCGCCGCCGGCTTGGCTATCCCCCCTTCGCCCGCCTGGTGCGGTTGGAATTCCGCACCTTCGAAGCGGCCCGGGCCGAGTCAGAAACCCGCAGCCTGGCGGAGCGGTTGCGGACGCAGCTGGACAGGGACGGCGACCGGTCGACAAACCTGATCGGACCGGTGCCGGGCTACTTCCCGCGCCTGGCCGGGCTGCACCGCTGGCAGATCGTCCTGCGCGGCGCCGATCCCGCCGCCTGGCTGGCAGAGAACCGCCTGCTCCAGCCCGCCGGCGGACTGCCAAAAGGCTGGCGGGTGGAAGTGGACCCGGTAAGTTTGCTATAATCATTTCACTCATACCCCAAAGGAGAAAAAACCATGGAATCCTTCTCACGTGGCTGGTCTTTCCTCAAGCAGGCCTGGCAGATGGCAGCCAAGGATCGCGATCTGATCAAGCCATCGATCCTGTCACTCATCGCCGGCTTTGTCGTCTCGATCATTTTCATCCCGCTGATGGTCGGGGCGGGCTTCCTGACCGGCGGAGACAGCAGCCTGATCGGACAGGTGCTCCTGTTCGTGCTCGGCGCGATCATGATCTTCATCCAATACATGGTCGGCTATGTCTTCTCGGCCATGACCGTCCACCTGATCTACGGCTTCCTGGCCGAGGGCGACGGGCAGATGGACAAGGCCTGGGCGATCGTCAAGCGGGATGTGCTCGACCTGATGAGCCTGGCAGCCGCATCCACGGCGGTCAACCTGCTCAAGAACGCCATCCAGGGCAAGGGGAAATCCGCAGGGCGCAACGCCCTGGCCGGCCTGCTCGACACGGTCTGGACCGAAGCGGCCTTCCTGCTCCTGCCGGCCATGGTCATCGAGGACATCAACCTGAAGGATGCCCTCATCCGGATCGGCAACATCATCAAGAACAACCTGCTGCTGATCGGGATCAGCACTGTCGGAGTCAAGGCGGTCAACGGCCTGATCGGCTTCATCGTCGGCTTCACCGGCATCGGGCTGGGCTTTGCCATCGGCTTCGGCATCGTCTCGGTCACCGGGGTCGAATCCGTCTTCGGCCTGGTCTCCGGCATCGGGCTGGGCGTGCTGGTCGCCAGCCTGTTCATCATGACCGCCACGGTGATCACCTCCTACACCGCCACCGCCTACCATACCTGCCTGTACCTGTGGGCCCGGGACGTGGAGAAGGCGCGCGCCTCCGGCAGCCAGTCCCAGGTCCAGGCCCCGGCGCCGCTGGCAGCCGTGCTCGGGAAATAACGTCACGATGCGGACCCTGAAGGTCGCACCGGGCGAAAAGATCCGCGCCCTGCGCGAGAACATCTACTTCGACCATGCCTCCCAGGCGGAACTGGAAACCCTGGTCGACTGCGTCAGCCTGCGCGAGATCCAGCGCGGCGAGACCCTGTTCTTCGAGAGCGACCCCTGCGCCGGGCTGCACATCCTGCTGAACGGCTGCGTCAAGCTCTACCGCCTCTCCCCGCAGGGCCGCCAGTACATCGTGCGCCTGTGCCAGGAGAAGGACACCTTCAACGAGGTCTCGGTCTTCGACGGCGGCAACAACCCGGTCAACGCCGAGGCGATCGAAGCCAGCCAGGTCTGGGTGGTCGAACCGGACTGCCTGCGCCGGCTGGTGCGGACCAACCCGGATTTCGCCCAAAAGGTGATCTACAACCTGGGGCAGAACCTGCGCCACCTGGTCCAGACCGCCAGCGAGCTGGCTTTTTACCAGGTCACCCACCGGCTGGCGCGTTTGCTGAACAGCCTGCCGGCCGGCGAAACCGACGGCGGGAGCCCGTCCCGCTGGACCCAGGAGCAACTGGCAGCACGGCTGGGCACGGTCCGTGAGGTGGTGGCCCGTTCGCTGCGCGAACTGGAACGCTCGGGCGCGATCCGTACGGAAAACCGGCGCATCGCCATCGCCGACCCGGGCGTGCTCGAACAGTGGTCGCAAGGCCCCTGGAATTAAGCGCCTGTTTCTGGAAACCAAACAGCCCCGGCTTGTACAAGCCGGGGCTGTCGTTTGGGAAGGCTTTCGTTACGGGACCGGTGTCGGGAGCGGATCGAGCGTGTAATAAATGCCAGTTCCGAGCAGTGCCGGGTCGCCGGCAGCCTGGGAGGCCTTCATCTGCGCCTGGCGGGCGAGGTCCGTCGCCTGGGCCAGGATGCTGAGGGCGTATTCCGGGTTGTGGAAGCCCATCGAGTTTTCCGCAGAGACAAAATCCCACATGAACTGGGCCTGGCGGTGGAGCTGGCGGGCCTCGTCCAGGAGCGCCGTGTCGGCGTTCGGGTTCGCGGCGGCGAACTGCAGGGCGGTGATGGCATCCACCAGGGCATCCTCGGTGGCCTGCTTGGCCAGGAAGACCTGGTCCTGGATCTCGTTCACCCGGCCGGTCACGTAGACGGTGTCCGTGTGGCACTGACCGCAGGCCGCCTGGGTGGCTTCCACGTTCAGCAGCGGACTGTGGATGTTGTGGTCGCTGAACTTCATCGCCCCGTCGCGGGTGTAGGGCATGTGGCAGTCGGCGCAGGCCACCCCGGCGTTGTAATGCGTGCTGCCGGCGGTGAAGAACTCGAATTCCGGGTGTTGGGCCTTGAGGGCGGGTGTGCCTGTGCCGGGATAGGTCCAGTCCGAGAAGCCGATCTCATCGTAGTAGGCGAGGATCTGGTCGATCTGCGTGCCGTTCTCCCACGGGAAGGTCAGCACCTTGTTGTCGCCGACCATGTAATATTCGACGTGGCAGTTGGCGCAGACCACGGTGCGCATTTCCTGGCGGGAGAAATCGTTCCAGTCGATGCCCTGGGCTTCGAAGGCCGCCTCCAGGGACGGATTGGTCACGAGCAGGCGCATCGTGCCGGCCTCGTGGCAGTTGGCACAGCCGATCGTCTCGGTGATCTGCGGAGCGATCTCGGAGAAGAGCATCGAATCGTAGCCTTCCAGCCCGAGTTCATTCCACAGTCCGGGGTTGTCGGACGATTTACAGGAATAGCAGGTGGCATGCGTGGCCTCGGTCACGCGCCGGGTGGCGTTGACATCCTCCAGGGCATAGGCGTGGCCGCGGTCGTCGTTGTAGTCCTTGCTGAAGGGATAGCCCATGAACAGGATCACCTGGCGCGGATCACGTTCGAGATGGGAAAAGGCGCTCGAACCGCCGTATTCGGTGTCCGTGTGGTTCTCGCGGATGGCAAGATAGCTGGAATACTGGTTGGGGTAATTGATCCCCCAGATGGACGAGTCCGGTTCCATCGGTGCGACCGTGACCAGCGGCTGGGCGACAGCCCGCTCCTGGGGAGGCTGGTTCTTCAGGAAGAGCAGAACCCCGGCCAGCACGGCCGCCAGCACGACGATGATGCCAAGCAGGATCAGGGTGGTGTACTTTTTCATCTGTGGTAGACCTCCGAGTCTTGATAGGGATAGAGCGTCAGGCCGCGCGCCCCGTGGGCCACGTCGCGGTGACACTCCCAGCAATTGCGTTCGAACGGCTGACCACCGGCCGTCAGCATGCTTTCCACCGTGTCGAGGTGGCAGCGGATGCAGTTCTGCTGGACGATGTCGATCGTCTCCTGGTTGGCGCGGATGGCGACCGGATAGCTGTGGGTGACAAACGAATAGACGTCCCGCATGCCGGATTTGCCCTTGTAGAACCAGTAGGCGACCGGGTTCTCGTGCGGGATGTGGCAGTCGGAACAGGTGGTCCACTCGCGGTGCGGCGCATGGAACCAGTTCTCGTACTGTGAATCCATGACATGACAGTTGTTGCATGTCTCGGGGGCATGACCCAGATACGCCGGCGCGTCCGAAACCCAGGTGAAGATCCCCAGGGCGGCGAGCAGGCAGGTGATCCCGATAATCAAAGGCCATTTGGATGACATAGATTTCCTCACCATCAAGGTACACCCACTTTACCCCATTTTCAAGTGCCGGTTTGTGACTTCCGTCACATCAGCGCTGGTAGCGCCTGCCTTTCCAGGTCACCCCCCGCCCCGAGAGCACCTTCCAGGTCGAGGCGAACATCATTGCCGCGAAGACGCCCGCGCCGAGTGGGACGGTCAGGGCATACCAGGCCGGGACGCGCATTGCCCGCAGGGCCAGGACGCGCCAGAAGATCAGGGTCCCCCACAGCAGGGCGGCCTCCAGCGCCAGGACCCAGCCGCTCCAGGACGGAAAGTCCGCCAGCGGGGGCCAGCCTGCCAGCGCGACCGATAGTCCGCTCGCCAGCCAGAGCGGCAGGACCAGGGCAGCCGTCAGGCTCAGGACGGCCCCGATGGCGCCCAGCAGGAGCAGACCGGCCGAACCTTTCAAGCCGAGGAAGATGTTCTTCGTCCAGCCCTCCCACATCTCCGGCAGCGAGGTGTACATGCGCGTGCGGGCCACCTGGCGCCCATCGGCCATGATCAGCCGGAAACCGGAACGCTTGGTCAGGACGGCCAGGTCCTTGTCCTCGACGATCGACTCCTTCAGGGCCGCATGCCCGCCGATCGCCTGGTAGACAGACCGGCGGATGAAGATGAACTGGCCGTTGGCGATCGCATCCTTCGTGCGCGGATCGTTCACCCGCCGCGGCGAGAAACCGACCGACAGGGCAGTGAAGACCAGCGGCAGCACGACGCGCTCCCAGAAGGTCTCGACCTCCTGGTCGGTCATGATCGTGAACAGGTCCGCACCGGTTTCTACGGCTTTGGCATGCACCGAGGCCAGCGCCTGCTGGGTGACAAAGGTGTCGGCATCCACGAAGCACAGCCACTCGCCGCAGGCCAGGCGTGCCGCCTGTGCCAGGGCATGCGGTTTTCCCGCCCAGCCGGCGGGCAGGTCCACCCCGCGGACCACCTGCAGCCGCCGGTCGGCTGCCGCCAGCTCCGCCAGGATGCGCGGCGTGGCGTCCGTCGAACGGTCATCCAGGACGATCAGCTCGTACTCGGGATAGGTCTGGTCGAGCAACGCCTCCACGCAGCGGCGGATGTTGCGTTCCTCGTTGCGCGCCGGGACGATGACCGAGAGGCACGGCGCTCCCGGCCGCGGTTCGGCCGGGTCCACGACCACGTCCAGCCAGTGCTGGTTGTGCAGGACGGTCACGATGACCATGCCGGTCAGGCAGGCCAGTGCGGAAAAGACAAGAAGGATCATGTTCGTCTGGGTGAGATCGAAATCGGCTCAGAGAACCTGGATGGCCGAACCGCCCTCGGTCTTCTCGACCTCGATGCGGTTGGGGAAGGCATCCTTCAGCTCTTCGAGATGGGTGATGACCAGGATCTTGGCGAAATCCGGCCGGACGGCATTGATCGCCTGGATCAGGCGCTGTCGACCGAGGGCGTCCTGGGAGCCGAAGCCCTCGTCGATGACCAGCATCTGCAGGCGCGCCCCCTTGCGCGCCGCCAGCACCTCGGACAGCGCCAGGCGGATGGCGAAGTTGACCCGGAAGGCCTCCCCGCCCGAGAAGAGCTCGTAATCCCGCTGCCCGGCCCCATCGCTGACCTGGATCTCGAGCGTCTCGCGCAGGTCCTTGCGCTTCTCGTCCTTGTATTTGGCCTGGGTGGCAAAGGTGATGTGCATCGTATCGTCGCTCAGCCGGCCGAGGATCTCGTTGGCCTTCAACTCGATCTCGGGCAATGCCTGCTCGATCAACAGGGCCGGCACGCCGTCCCGGCTGAAGGCGCGTTCGAGGCTCTTGTAACGCCCGATCGACAGGCCAATTTCAGCGCGTTCGGCCTCCAACTTGAGCTTGCGCTGGCGCTGGTCCTCGAGCACGGCCACCTTCTGGCGGGCCGCACCGACCTCCTGGTTCAACCGGTTCTCCTGCTCCTGGATGGCGAAGAGCTCGCGCTCGGCCGTCTCCAGGTCGGGGGCTTCCGCCTGCGCCGCCAGGAGGGCTTCGTTCGCAGCCTGGTATTCCTTTTCCTGCCCTTCCAGGCCGGCCCTGTCCGTGTCGATCTGCTTTTCGAGCGAGGCGAGCTCATCCTCGATCGGTTTCAGCGCGGCACGCGCCGCCTCCAGTGCGCGCAGCTCCGTCTCGGCAGCGCGCTGCTGCTGTTCGGATCGACGTGCGGCATCGTGCGCGGCGGCATCATACCCCAGGGCAGCCAGTTCCTTGTCCACCTTCCTGAGTTCCTTGCGTTCCTCCACGGCGAACTTGTCCGTGGTAAGCGTCTTTTCGAGCTCCTTGAGGCGTCTGGCGCCGCCTTTTTCCCATTCCGCGGCCTGCGCCTGCAGCGCCGACTGGCGTTCGACCAGCTGAGCGACCAAGCGGTCGTGTGCATTGCGTTCATGCTCCGCCGGAGCCAGTCCAGCCAGCGCCTTCTCGATCGAGGTCCTCGATCCGGCCAGCGCTTCCAGGGCGGCGCGGTTCTCCCGGAAGGCATCCCCCATCTGCTTGCCCTCCGCCTGGAGCTGGTCCAGGGTGGAACGGCGGTGTTCCGGGCTGAGCGCCTGCCCGCACAACGGGCAGGACACCCCCTCGGCCTGGCCCAGGCGGTCGATGCGCTCCTTCAACTCCTTCATCCGGCCGTTCAGGTTGCGGTTCTCCTCCTGCAGGGCCGAATGGCGTTCCCGGGCAGCCTGCATCTCGGCCTCCAGGCGTGCCTTCTCGGCGAGGCGCTCCTCGGCCAGTTTCAGCGACTGGCGTGCCGCCTCCAGCTCCTTCGCCAGGCCCTTCTCCTGCTCCGCCTGACGGGAAGTCGCTTCTGCACGTTCCAGCAGGGTCTTCTGCTCCTGTTCCAGGCGCGCCTTTTCCGCGGCGATCGATTCCAGCAGGGGTCGGCGGCGCGTTTCGACGGCATGGTATTTCCCGGAGGTCTGTTCCCAGCCCTCCAGGGCCAGCCGCACGGCCTGCCAGGAGGCATAAGCGGCCTCGATCGCCGCGCTGCGCTGCAGGACCTGGGCATGCCGCTCGCGCTCTTGCTCACGGCCCGCCTGCCGCTCCTGCAGAACGGACAGGCCGCTGCGGGCGCGTTCCAGCGTCTCACCCAGCCGCTGGACCAGTTCGCGCTGCTTCTCGAGCCCGGCTTGGACCTTTTTCAGGCTGGCCAGGCTGTTCTCCTGCAGTTTCCGTCCGGCGATCTGGCCGGCAAGCTGCTGCTCAAGCTCAGCCAGGCGCTGCTTGCGCTGTGCCTCCTCGGCCAGCTCGCTTTCGATCTCCTGCAGACGGCTGTCGATCCCGGCCAGGCCGGTCTCCGCCGCCCGGCGGCGTTCGACGGTCCGTTCCCGGTAGAGCTCCCAATCCTCCAGGCCCAGGATGTTGCCCAGGATCTGCTTGCGCTGCGTCGGCGGCTGCTGGGCGAACTGGTCGGCGCGGCCCTGCAGGAAGAAGGATACATTCACGAAGGTCCCGTAATCCAGGCGCAGGATCTGTTCGATGCGCGCCTGCGTCTCGCGCAGCGTGCGTTCGGTCAACGGACGCCACTCTTCCTTCTCCAGCTGGCGGATCTGGAACTCGAGGACTGTCGTCCTGCCGCGGGTCAGCGAGCGGACCACCCGGTAGACGACCTGCTCGTACTGAAAGGTCAGGCTGACCTCGGCCGTCTTCGCCTGCAGGTTGATCAGCGACTCGTCCCGCTTGCGCGCCTGCCCGAACAGGACCCAGGTGATCGCGTCCAGCAGCGACGACTTGCCGGCGCCGTTGTGGCCGGAGATGCAGGCCAGGTCGAAGCCGGAGAAATCCACCTCCGCGGGGTCGCGGTAGGAAAGGAAACCGGATATCTTGAGTTTGAGTGGGATCACAGCTGTATTTTAACCGCGATACGCTGCGCAGGGACAGGCCGGAGACGATATCTGCCTTGCCCGGCCTGCTGGCTGATGGTATCATTCCCGGGTGCTGTCCAATCTTTCCAAACAGAACCGCACCCGGCTGATTCTTGGATTCATTTCCCTACTGACCATCCCCTGCTACTGCCTGGGTTTGATCGTCGTGCAGCTTGCCCCGGAACCGGAACAGCCCACGGGAACGCCGACCCACACGGCCAGCATCACCCTGACCCCCAGCGGGACGCTGCAAACCCCCTCGGTGACCCTGACACCCACCATCACGGCAACCGCGACGCCAACGCCAACACCGACGGGGTCGGCCACCGCCACCCAGACCCTGACCTCCACACCGACGGCGACGCGCAGCCCCACCCCGACGTTCACCCCGACGGCGACCTTCACCCCCTTCGTCCCGCCCACGGATACGCCGACAGAGACTCCCACAGACACACCCACCGAAACTCCGCCCTTCTAGGGCACATTCGCTTCCGAAATGAACCGGAGACCCTTCCCAACCCATGCCTGACCTGCTTCCCTTCCTCAAAGACCTGCTGTCCGCCCCGGGCTTGTCCGGGTACGAAGATCCAGCCGCGGAGATCATCTCCGCCCGCTGGAAGCCGCTGGTACGCGAGTTGAGCCGCGGCCGCCTGGGCTCGCTGCACGGCTTCCGCCCCGGCAGCGGGCCGGAGCCGCGTCCTTCCATCATGATCTGCACACACATGGACGCCATCGGCCTGATGGTCACCGGGCAGACCGGCGGTTTCCTGCGCATCACCAATGTCGGCGGGGTGGACGCCCGCGTCCTGCCCGGCCAGCTGGTCACGGTGCACGGCCGTCGGGACCTGCCGGCCGTCGTCGCCCAGCCGCCGGCCCGCCTGCTCCCACCCGAGATCGGCGAGAACCCGGTCCCGCTGGATTCGCTCCTGCTGGATACCGGCCTGCCGCCCAAGCAGGTGGCGGAGCTGGTCCGCGTCGGCGACCTGGTCTCGTACGCCCAGGCGCCGATGGAACTGGCCGGAGAGGTGATCTGCGGTCACACCCTGGACAATCGCGTATCGGTTGCCGCCCTGACCATCTGCCTGGAGGAACTTCAGATCCGCCCGCATGTGTGGGACGTCTGGGCGGTCGCCAGCAGCCAGGAGGAGGTCGGAACGATCGGGGCAACGGCTTCGAGCTACGAACTGCGTCCGAGCATCGCCATCACGGTCGACGTGACCTTCGCCAAAGGCCCGGGCGCTTCGGACTGGGGGACCTTCCCGCTGGGCAAGGGACCGACGAACACGGTGGGGCCGAACATCCATCCCGCGCTGCAGAAGGCCATCCAGGACCTGGCGGAAAAACTGGAGATCCCCTGCACGCTCGAATACACCCCGCGCCATACCGGAACCGATGGCTATGCGACCCAGGTTTCCGGGGAGGGCATCCCCACCGCGGTGATCGGCATCCCGCTGCGTTACATGCACACCCCGGTCGAAATGGTGGCGATCAAGGACATCCAGCGCACCGGCCGCCTGCTGGCCGAGTTCATCGCCCGCCTGGAGCCGGACTTCACCGGGAAACTGATCTGGGAGCAGGAGTAGCCCATGGCCGCCTTCGGAAATCCCCAACTCAAACTGCTCGAACGACTGTGCAACGCCAGCGCCGTCTCCGGCGATGAAGGCGAAGTGCGCCGCATCGTCCTGGCCGAGATCGAAGGCCTGGCCGACGAGGTCAAGGTCGATGCCCTCGGCAACGTCCTGGCGACGAAAAAGGGCACCGGCCGCAACCGGCCGCGAGTCATGGTCAGTGCGCACATGGACGAGGTCGGTTTCATGCTCGTCGCCGAGGAAGGCGAAGGCCTGTACCGCTTCGAAACGGTCGGCGGCATCGATGTCCGCCAGCTGCCCGGCAAGGCCGTCCTGGTCGGCAAGGACCATCTGCAGGGAGTGATCGGGGCGCGCCCCATCCACCTGACCACGGCAGACGAACGCCGCCGGACGATCCCGCTCGACACCCTGCGCATCGACCTCGGCCCGGGTGGCAAGGCGAAACTCGGCGAGCGGGCCACCTTTGCCACTCGCTTCCAGCGCAACGGACCGGTGCTGATCGCCAAGGCGCTCGACAACCGCTTCGGCGTTGCCACATTGATCGAACTGCTGCGGCATGCCCCGGAGAACATCGACCTGCTGGCCGCCTTCACGGTCCAGGAGGAGATCGGGCTGCGCGGCGCCAAGGTGGCCGCGCATGCCTTCGATCCGGACCTGGGCATCGCGGTCGATTCCACGCCCGCCAACGATCTGCCCAGCCATGACGGCGAGGAGAATAACGCCTACAACACCCGTCTGGGGCTTGGCCCGGCGATCTACATCGCCGACGGCTCGACGCTTTCGGACCCGCGCCTGGTCCAGTTCCTTTCGGCCACCGGCGATGCCCTGGGCATCCCCTACCAGTTCCGCCAGCCCGGCGGCGGCGGTACGGACGCCGGCGCCATCCATCGCGCCCGGGCCGGGGTCCCGAGCATTTCGGTCTCCGTCCCGCATCGCTATGCCCACACCGCGGCATTGATCTCACGGGTGGACGACTGGAAGAACACCCTGGCCCTGCTGCAGGGTGGCCTCGCCCGCATGAGCCGCGACGTCATCGCCGGCTCGCGCTGACCCCTCGACTAATCCCGCTTTCCACACAGGATATGCCATGAAACAATTGATCCAGAAACTGACCGAAACCTTCTCCCCCTCCGGCTACGAGAACGCCATCCGGGAGGTCATCCACAAGGAGATCGCCCCCCTGGCGGACGAGCTGCGCGTCGACGCCCTCGGCAACCTGATCGCCCGCAAAGGCACGCGCGGCAAGAACGGGAAGAAGATCATGCTCGCCGCCCACATGGACGAGATCGGCCTGATGGCCACCCACATCGATGAGAACGGCTTCATCCGTTTCTCCAACCTCGGCGGCATCCGCCCGCAGGCGATGACCGGCAGCCGGGTGCGCTTCATCGACGGGACGCCCGGCGTGATCGGCACCGAACGCTTGAACGACGGCGGCAAGGCTCCCGGCCTGGAGCAGTGCTACATCGACGTCGGCGCGACCAGCCGCAAGGACTGCCCGGTCAAGGTCGGCGACGTATGCGGTTTCGAACGCCCGTGCATCGACCTGGGCGGCCGCCTGGTGGCCAAGGCCATGGACGACCGCATCGGCTGCGTCGTGCTGATCGATGCCTTGCGCCAACTGAAGAGCTCGCCACACGAGCTCTACTTCGTCTTTACCACCCAGGAGGAGGTCGGGACGCGCGGCGCCGGCACGGCTGCCTTCGGGATCGACCCGGAGATCGGCGTGGCGGTGGATGTCACCCTGACCGGCGACACGCCGAAAGGTGTAAAAATGGAAGTCGCCCTCGGCAAAGGTCCGGCGGTCAAGGTCAAGGACTCGGGCATGCTGGCCGACCCGCGCGTGGTCGAGTGGATGACCGGCACGGCCGAGAAGGCACGCATCCCCTACCAGCGCGAGGTGCTCGAAGGCGGGACGACGGACGCCCGCCCCATGCAGGTCACGCGTGCCGGCATCCCGGCCGGCTGCCTGTCCGTACCCACCCGCTACGTCCACTCGCCCTCCGAAATGGTCGACATGCAGGACCTGGAGAATTCGGTCAAGCTGCTGGTCGCCATGCTGGCAAAACCGGTCGACTTCTAATCCGGTAACAAACGAACAGAAATGCGCCTTACGGCGCATTTCTGTTTTCCGTAAAAAAAAGACGGACCCGTCGCCGGGTCCGTCCATGCTGCTAGCTTTTCTTGTCTTCGTCCTTCTTTTTCTTGGGCAGGCCCCAGATCAGGACGGCCGCGCCGACACCGCCGGCGAACGCGCCCAGGGCGCCCCAGGCGGTGTAGACCGTCAAGGCGATCAGCAGTCCGGCCAGGCCCAGGAAGACGGCGATCAGCACCTGCCAGGCGCTGGACTTCTTCACCAGCTCAAGCGCCAGCCAGCCAAAGCCGAGTCCGAAGACAGCCATGCCCAGGAATCGGATCAGGGAGGCGAACAGGTCGATGATGTCATACAAAATGGGTGGCATACGATTCTCCTTTTCTGAACGAAAGACGGGTTATGCCCAGGCCCAGATGAGCCACAGGCCGATCATGACCATGCCAATTATAAACCGAAACGCGAAGGCCCAGCCGTAACCGACCAGCATGCCCTTGATCGAGTTTAACGCGGCCCGGGTGTCCTTCAGACGGGCCCACTGGATCAGGAACATGACCACCACTGCCAGCAGGATCCAGCCGACGATCGGGATGAGCGCGTTGCCCGGAACGGCGGCAACGAACGACACCAGCACCACCCACCAGGGCGCGCCTTCCTTGTGCGCCTGCGTGCCCATCAACACGTTGTCCAGGATCGACCCGGCCAACATCAGGACGGTGATCAGGGCCAGCATGACCCAGCCCAGCGTTCCAAATCCGGCCACCAGGCCGTAGGCGATGGCGACCAGCCAGATGATCACCAGCCCAGGCAGGAAAGGCACCACCAGCAATCCGGTGAACATGCCCGCCAGGGTCAGGCCGCGGATCAGGTATTCGATATCGATGGTATAGGGTCCGATCGTCATCAGGGACTCCGTCTAGGGCTGGATGACTTCGACGCCGCCCATCCAGGGCAGCAGGGCCTCGGGCACCCTGATCGAGCCATCCGCCCGCTGGTAGTTCTCCAGCACGGCGATCAGGGTGCGCGGCATGCCCAGACCCGAGCCGTTCAGGGTGTGGACGAAGCGCGCCTTGCCACCGTCCGCCGGGCGGTACTTGATGTTCGCCCGCCGCGCCTGGAAGTCGGTGTCGTTCGAGACCGAGGAGACCTCCAGCCATTCCTGCAGGCCGGGGGCCCAGACCTCGATGTCGTAGGTCATGCTGGCACCGAAACCGATGTCGCCGGTGCACAGCTGCTTGACCCGGTAGGTCAGGCCCAGGCCGGCACAGGTCGCTTCGGCATCCACGCGCATCTTCTCGAGCACGGCATCCGACTCTTCCGGCTTGCTGAAGACGTACATCTCGACCTTGTCGAACTGGTGGCCGCGCTTGATGCCGCGCACGTCCCGCCCGGCGCTCATCTTCTCGCGCCGGAAGCAGGGGGTGTAAGCGGTGTAGGACACGGGGAGCTGCTTCTCGTCCAGGATCTCGTCCGCGTGCAGGCCGGTCAGCGGGACCTCGGCGGTCGGGACCATCCAGAGATCCTCCTCGGCGTCATGGTACAGGTTCTCGGCGAACTTGGGCAGCTGGCCGGCCGCGTACAGGGTGGCGCCCTTGACCATGAAGGGCGTGTACTGTTCGACGTACCCCTGGCGGATGTGCAGGTCGAGCATGTAGGCGATCAGCGCCCGCTGCAGACGCGCCCCGGCGCCGCTCAACACATAAAACCGTGAGCCGGTGATCTTGACGCCGCGCTCGAAGTCCAGGATGCCCAGCGCCGGACCCAGGTCCCAGTGCACCCTGGGTTCGAAATCGTACTCGGGGATTTGTCCGACCGTTCGGATGACGACGTTCGCCGCCTCGTCCGGGCCGACCGGTGTGCGTGCGTCCGGCAGGTTGGGGATGACCGCGGCCAGGCTGCGCAGTTCCTCCTCCACCCCGGCGACCAGTTTGTCCAGTTCGGCGATCCGGTCGCCGACGCCGCGCATGGCCTCGATCTTCGCCTGCCGGCTGGCGGCATCCTTCATCTGGCCGATCTCCTTCGAGACGGCATTGCGTTCGGCCTTAAGCGCCTCCGTCTGGCTGAGCAGGTCGCGGCGGCGTTCGTCGAGCTGCAGGATGGAATCGACCGGGGCCGGGTTCATCTGCCGGTCGCGCAGCGCTTTGCGTACCAGATCGGGTTGTTCGCGGATGAGATTGATGTCCAACATGAAGCACCTCCATCAGGAAAAAGAATGCGCCCCCTCACTGTGCAGGACGAGGGGGCGACTCGTGGTGCCACCTGCTTTTGTTCTCGCATGCGCGCTAACGGGCGCTCCCGGCTTTCTTACGATCCTGTCCGGCAGGATCCCTGCAAAAGCGACGCTTCCCGCTGGGAAGACCGGAGGGGATTTCACCGCCTTTCCGCCTGCCTCGCACCGGCCGGCAGGTCGCTGGACGGGAGTGCGGCTACTCGTCTCCGGGTGTCATCTGTCAGAGGGGATTATACCATTTCCTACCAATCGCCCGCATAGCGGACATCGTACGGCTGGCTGTGCAGCTGGCCGTACGCCCAGTGCAACTCCACCAACTGGCGGATGTGCAGCAGGTCGTGAGCCACCCAGGCTGCCAGCATGTCCCCGGCGCGCAGGACGCCGAACGGCGCAGGTTGTCCCTGCTCCCAATCCGGAGCTTGAAGACCGCGCAGCCAGTCCAACGAGCGTTGTCGCTCGGTCAGATAATCCTCCAGCGAAGCCGCCAGCACGCGCTGGTTGTAACCCCGTTCCGTGACCCAGGCCTGGGGATTGAAGCTCTTCCAGGCGAAACCCGGTTCGTGCAGGAACTTGTCCACGTGAAAGCGGAAATCCTCGCGTTCCTCGTCCGCCAGGTGGTTGATCACTTCCAGGATCGACCAGGACTCCGCGGCCGGCTTCCAGGTCGCCTGCTCCGCAGAGACGCCTTCCGTCAGGCTTTTCACGATCTGCGCCTGCTTCTCCAGGCGCTGGACCATATTTGTCAGTTCCATCATGCTCCTCATCCTTTCGCAGTTCCCTTGAACTCCTCGGCTGTGGCCTGCCCAACCTGGCTGATGCCCTCGCGTTTCAGGACGATCCGGATCGTGCTCCAAAGGATGCGCAGATCCAGCCCGAACGACCAGTGGTCCACATACCAGACATCCAGGCGGAACTTCTCGTCCCAATCGATGGCATTGCGCCCGTTGACCTGGGCCCAGCCAGTCATGCCGGGCAGGACGTCATGCCGGCGGCGCTGCTCCGGAGAATAGCGCTCGAGATACTGCATCAACAGGGGCCGCGGTCCCACCAGGCTCATCTCGCCGCGCAGCACGTTCCAGAGCTGCGGCAGGTCATCCAGGCTGGTGGAGCGCAGCCAGCGCCCGAAGGAGGTCAGACGTTCGGCGTCCGGGAGCAGGTTGCCATCCGGACTGCGGCGGTCGGTCATCGAACGGAACTTGTAGGTGATGAACGGCTTCCCCTGATACCCCGGCCGCTGCTGGCAGAAGAGCACCGGGCATCCCAGGGTCAGCAGGACAGCCAGGGCAAGCAGCAGCAGGAACGGCAACAGCAGCAGCAATCCGAGGAATGCGGCGGTCAGGTCGAACAGGCGCTTGCTCGAAGGGGTGCCGGCAGGCATGCCGCCATTCTACCAAAAGATTGTGGTATATTGTTGATGGAGGCGCACATGAACGAGCGGATCCTGATCATCGAAGACGACCCGGCCATCCTGAAGGTGCTGCAGCGCGGCCTAGCCTACGACGGCTACACGGTCGACATCGCCACCGACGGCCGCACCGGCCTGAACCTGGCCCGCGATCACCGCCCCGATCTGGTCATCCTCGACTGGATGCTTCCCGGCCTCGACGGCCTGGAAGTGTGCCGCCGCCTGCGCAGCGGGGGCAGCCTGCCGATCCTGATGCTGACCGCCAAGGACACCATCCAGGACCGCGTCCAGGGTCTGGATGCGGGCGCCGACGATTACATGGTCAAGCCGTTCAACCTCGACGAGCTGACCGCCCGGGTGCGCGCCCTGCTGCGCCGCACCCAGACCGAACGCAACCAGGTCTACCAGTTCGCCGACCTGACCATGGACACCGCCTCCCGCCAGGTGACCCGCGGCGGACGCCTGGTCCCACTCACCGCCAAGGAATACGAACTGCTCGAACTCTTCCTGCGCCACCCGCGCCAGGTGCTGACACGCGAAGTGATCTTCGACCGCGTCTGGGGGTATGACTTCGGCGGGGAAAGCAACGTCCTGGAAGTTTACATCCGCTATTTACGGCAGAAACTCGAAGCCGAGGACGAAGCGCGCCTGATCCACACCGTCCGCAGCGTGGGGTACGTCCTGCGCGAGAATCCGTGATGTCGCTCCGGTTAAGGCTGACAATCCTATACTCCGCCCTGACCGGCGGGATCCTGCTCATCTTCGGGGTGTTGATCTATTTCCTGGTCAACATCCTGCTGTTGAATCAGATCGACGACACGCTGCTCCAGACCTACCGGGACCTGGTCTCCGGCTGGCGGGTCGGCCCGGGGGGCCAGTTAAGCCTGTCGACGCTGCCGGAACTGGACCTGACCACCAACATCAACTACCAGGTCTGGAACCGTCGCAACATGCTCGGATTCTCCTCCCCCAACCTGGGTCTCTTCAACCAACCGCTCGATCCGGTCGGATACGACTCGGACAGCTCGGTGTACCGGGACTCGTACACCAGCCTGGGGCACCTGCGCGTCCTGACCGTCCCCCTGGTCGCCGGCGGAAGGCCGATCGGCACCCTGCAGATCGGCGCCAGCCTGGAGATGGTCGATCTGACCCAGCATGCCCTGCTGCAGATCGTGGTCACGCTGACCATCACCTCCATGGTTCTGGCCGCCTCCGCATCCTGGTTCGCCATCGGTCGGGCGCTCGCCCCACTGGCATCCGTCACCGAGACCGCCCTGCGCATCAGCCGCGCCGACGACCTTTCGCAGCGCATCCCCTACCCCGCCTCGAAGACGGACGAAATCGGAGAATTGATCGCCGCCTTCAACGAGACCCTGGAACGCCTGGAACACATCTTCACCGCCCAGCAGCGCTTTCTGGCGGACGTCAGCCACGAACTGCGCACCCCGCTGACCGTGATCAAGGGCAATGTCGACCTGCTGCGGCGGATGGACCGGATCGATCCGGAGTCGCTGGATACGATCGAGGACGAATCCGACCGCCTGACCCGTCTGGTCGGGGCGTTGCTGCTGGAGACGCAGGCTGAGTCCGGGCAGCTGCCGCTGCACTTCTCGCTCCTGGAACTGGATACGCTGCTCCTGGAGGTCTTCAAAGAGATGCGCGTGCTGGCCCGCAACCGGGTCAATCTCAAGCTGGCCGAGATCGATCAGATCCAGGTCAATGGTGACCGGGATCGGCTGAAGCAGGTGATGATCAACCTGGTCTCGAACGCAGTGAAATACACCCCGCAGGGCGGAGAAGTGTTCGTCAGCCTCGGTCGGGTGGGCGGAAATGCGCGCATCATCGTCCGCGACACCGGATCCGGCATCCCGCCGGAGGACCTTCCGCATATTTTTGAGCGCTTCTACCGGGCCGAAAAATCCCGCACCCGCTCCAGGGTGGGCGGCTTCGGGCTGGGTCTGTCGATCGCGCAATGGATCGTTAACCACCACGGCGGGCGGATCGAAGTTGATTCCACCGAAGGCAGTGGGACGACCTTCTGCATCTACCTGCCGGTGGCGCAGTCCGTGTCTTGAGTTGTGAACTCGATCAGGGGGTCAAACCGAGACGATCGCTGGCCTGTCGGCATAAACTGATTCCGTTGGAATTCAGCCATTCCTGGAGATGCGGGCTCTCCAGGTAACCATTTTCCGCATCTGCAAAGATGCCACTCCCCCAATATGCATAGCGCCGTGTCTGCTGGGGCCAATCGCTTTCCAGCCGGTCGATGACACCGATGCCGCCGTTGTATCCCGCCAGAGCCAGCCGGGCATCGGACGCGGAGGCTTCCATGGCCCGGCGCAGGTAATCCAGGCCGCGCAGGGCGTTCGTATCGGGATTGTAGGGATCGTCTGCTTCTGTGAAATGATAGGGCATGACCTGGAAGAGACCGATCGCGCCGGCCGAGGAGAGTGCCCGGGGATCACCGCAGGATTCGATCTGCATCACCGTGGCAACCAGGTTCGGGTCCAGCCCGGCCTGGACCGCCCAGCGCAGGATCTGCTCTGCCCAGTATTCCACCTCCGGGGTGAAGATCGGGGAAAGGGGTTGCTGCGGAGAAGGGTCGACGATCTGGATGGAGAACGCGGCATTCTCAGAAACAGTCTCGGCGGATCCGGTCGGGGTGGTGGAGCCGAGCAGAAGCATGGCTAGTAAGGACCCGAAACAGACGACCATCAAGGGCGGTAACAGCAAGCCGGACAAGCAACCGTCCCCGGAGGAGACGGTTGCTTGTTCATGAGGAGAAGGTCGTTTTCGTGCCATGCGGAGACCGATCAGGCGTTGCGCGGCGGGTCGGTGTATTCGATCTCACGGGCCGACTTGGCCTGCAGCGGGACGTTGTGATAGGTCGGTTCCTGGCGGTGGTAGCCGTTCTCGTTCCGGCCGGGCTTGGCTGCCGGGCGGTAGGAATTCGTGGCCGTGGTCATTCGCGGCCTGGGATTCAGTGCAGCCGATGGCTGCAGGGCCGGGCGCGGCCGGGAACTGCTGCGCACGTCCGCCTGGCTGAACAGGCGTTCGCCCGCCACCGAGAAGGTGCCGATGATCAGCACCCGGATCAACCAGACCATCAGGGCGACGAAGACCGGGACGACCTTGGTTATTGTCGTTGCGGACATGACCGTACCGGCAGACTGGGAAGCATGATTCGAGATCGCCACGGCGACACCCCACCAGGTCAGGACGGCATTGAAACCGGCGCCCAGCAGCCAGGCCCCAAAGAGATACCAGATCTCGGTCGGTTCATCCCTGCCCTGCTCGGGGGTGAAGAGGCGGGCGATGCCGGCGAAGTCGATCCCGCAGAAGGCGATCGCCAGGATTGTCGCCCAGCGGATGCCGGCGAACTTCAGTTCGCCAAGTACGTCGGCCAGGGCATACTGCGTCGTGCTGTAATTAAAGATCTCGAAGGCGAACAGCGCGCCGATGATGATCAGACCCCAGGCGAACCCTCGCCGAACTGTGATGCCGCGCAATAAGGCGGTCAGACTCTTACCAGAACGGATATTGGTGTTGATCATGGAAAGCTCCTTTTGTGAAACCGGCGTTAGAACAAATTTTCTATACGCGGCATTATAGAACATATTTTCTGGTTTGTCAAGCGGGAGTTTCCTGACTATAATGGATTTGAACCCGACAAATCACCGGAGGCTGCATGCAAATCCCCCCCGACCTGAAACGGTATCAAGAACTTAAGGATCTGATCAACTTCCACAACCACCGCTACCACGTGCTGGACGCCCCCCTGATCAGCGACCTGGAATACGACCGCCTGGCAGCGGAGTTTCGGGCGCTTGA
>Ga0233425_10002480_pt1 | contig 36170 bp, 29 predicted proteins | sample Watercolumn_Towu_2_FD_181712 | JGI IMG/M metagenome (GOLD analysis project Ga0233425, IMG submission 181712) | Freshwater microbial communities from Lake Towuti, South Sulawesi, Indonesia - Watercolumn_Towuti2014_140_MG | ecosystem: Environmental > Aquatic > Freshwater > Lake | place...
GCAGCGGGCGGAGACGGAACGGTGAACCTTGCCCTCAATGCTCTCCTCTCTGTTTCGACGGAATCTCAGATTCCGGAGATACGACTCGGAGCTCTCGGTCTCGGCTCAAGCAACGATTTTCACAAGCCCTTCCTCCGCGGGCACTTCATGGGAAACGTTCCGGGTAAGCTGGACTTTCAACATGCCATGCCCCACGACATAGGGTGTCTCACGTTCAACGACAATGGACACACCGTTCAACGCCATTTCATCGCCAACGCGAGCTGCGGGATTACCGCCGAGGCGAACTGGTTGTTCAACAATCCTGACCCGATTCTCGCATGGCTCAAACGCTCGAGCACGCCTCTGGCAATCGCGTATGCAGCACTACGCACGATCTTCCGATACAAGAATTTTGAGGCCATTCTTGAGTCACCAGGCCTTTCGCCATGGCCCAGCCACCTGACGAATCTCGCCATTCTCAAGAATCCCCACGTATCGGGAAGCTTCCGGTATGATACTCCTGTCGAACCGGATGACGGTGCATTCATCATCAATCTCTGTGAGGATATGACGACAAGGGAACTGCTTCGCCTTCTTTTTTCCCTCGCCCGGGGCAGGTTCTCAAGCCTCCCGAAGACTCAGACGTGGCATCAATCAGGCCTCACGGTGAGGGCATCGAAGCCGTTCGCTGTTGAGTTCGATGGCGAGGTGATTTCAACATGTTCAGTCACCTTCAGCATCCTTCCACAATACATTCAGGTGTGCCCATGACAAGCGAGATAGCCGAGAACCGGTTCATCGAGCACCTCGTGGCTGGTTTTGCACGATCTCCGCTCCAGCTCAATCTCCTGCACGAATCCGATTCAGAGATTCTGCGGCTCCCTGCAGACCAGGACCGGATCCTCGCATTCACCACCGACAGCATCGCTGAAGAAATCGAGGTAGGTCTGTATCACGACCCGTACCTCATAGGCTGGATGACGACAATGGTGAATATGAGCGACCTGGCCGCCGTCGGCGCGTCTCCAATCGGAATTCTCATTTCGGAGATCTTCCCACCGGAGACGTCACGCGAGTTCATCGATCTCATTCAGAAGGGAATTGCCGATTCATGCCAGGCCTGCTCTGCGTTCGTTCTCGGCGGCGATACGAATGCAGGTCCCAATCTTGTGCTGACGGGATCTGCGCTCGGCGTCGCGAACCGAGGGGAGTACATGAAGCGCGTTGGCATCACGGCGGGAGATGTTGTGTACTCAACGGGTCTGCTTGGAGCTGGCAATGCCTTCGCACTCGCCGAATACATGAGACGCCAACAGCGCACATTCCCTCCGTTTCGGTTTCAACCCACTGCCCGCCTCCGGGAAGGACTGACGATGGCACGCCTTGCCTCGGCCTGCATGGACACCAGTGACGGCGTCTTATCAACCCTAGATCAGCTCATGAGATTGAACCAGGTTGGGTTCGAGATCGAGATTCCGTGTGAATCTCTCCTCCTTCCCACCGCACGCCTCGTGTCAGAACAAGCGGCCATCCCACCCTGGCTTCTGCTCGCCGGAGAGCACGGCGAGTTTGAGCTTCTGTTCACCGTGTCACCCGCGAATGAACAAGCGCTTCTTGCCGAAATGGCTCATCGAGGATATATGCCACTCAGGCTTGGGCGCGCAATCGCCGAAACAACAATCAGGATGAATCTTCATGGTCACATGACTGATCTTGACACGTGCACCATTCGCAATCTTGCGTGCGTGTGCGGGACAGACATCGAAACGTACATCAGGGAATTGTGTTCAATTGATCGAGAGACAAAGAAAGGGGCATTGTCCTATGTCAACTGCTGAACCATACTGTGGAGGAGAGAACTTCGATCTCCGGAAGATGCTGCTGTGTGGCAAGCACCTTCACCTCAACGAGAAAACGTCCATGTTCGGTGCCTTTCTTCAGGACCTGGCATCCCGCAACCAGTTACTGCAAATGCGTTGCATTACTTCACCCGCCGATCACCACGTGCTTGTTCTCGATCCCCAAACGGGAGTAGAACGGGAAATGATCATGTTCGGGTCTAACAGCTATCTCGGCCTTGCAAATCATCCGTATGTCAAAGAGCGGGTGCAGCGGGCAATCGAGAAATTTGGGGTCGGCATCGGCGGACCACCGCTCCTGAACGGCACCACCTGCCTCCATCGGGAGTTGGAAGAACGGCTTGCAGCCCTCAAAGGCACCGAGGATGCAATGATTTTTCCCGCCGGGTACAGCGCGAATGTCGGTTTAGTCACCGGTTTGGTGAATCAATCGGATACGGTGTTGTATGACATCTACAGCCATGCATCATTCTGTGACGGCCTTACCATGTCAGGCGTCACGAGCGCACACTTTCCGCACAATAATATCAGCCGGCTGAAGCGTCTCCTTGAGATTCACCGGCAGCGATCTGACCAGGACATCTTCGTCGGCGTTGAAGGCGTGTACTCCATGGATGGCGACCTGGCTCCCCTTGACGTGCTCGTTCCGCTCTGCAAATCTCATTCTGCCATCCTCATCGTCGACGACGCTCATGGAACAGGCGTGATGGGTCACAACGGACGGGGCACAGCAGAGCATTTCGGTGTCGAAGGCCAGATCGACGTGACGATGGGAACCTTTAGCAAGACGTTCTCGGTGACGGGCGGATTTGTCGCCGCGTCTAAGCCTATTATTGACTACCTGAGATTCTTCGCGAGATCCTATATGTTCTCGGCCTCGTTGCCGCCAACCGTCATCGCCACAGTCCTGGCGGAACTCGACGTGATGGAGCGTGAGCCGGAACTTCTTGCTCGCCTGTGGGAAAACGTCCGCGCCACGGAAACCGGCCTGCGCAATCTCGGATTCGATCTGAAGTCTGAGTCGGCAATCTTCCCCCTTATCGTACCGGTCGGAATGAATATCCGCGAAGCAGCACGCCGATTCCATGAGGCAGGCGTGTTTGTGAATTCCATCGAGTATCCAGCAGTGCCGATCAGTCAACAACGGTTCCGGGTTAGCCTCATGGCAACGCATACCCGCCAAGACATCAACCGGCTGCTCGATGTCGTGGAAGAGGTCTGGTCTGAACTTGCTCCGCCGAAGAGTGCTGGTGTCCAGCCGACTCAGTCGGTCGCGGCGTAGGAATGATGGAGGGAACCATGAAGAAGCCGAAACTTCTTATCATCGTCCTGTTCCAAAATCTGATGGATACCGAACCGTACTACGCACGGAATCCTGCCCCGCCGCTGCCGGGCATTCTCCTCGCCGGCATGACGCCGCCGATCGTGGAGGTAGAGGTTCTCCACGAAATGGTCCGGCCGATCGATTACGGAACTGACGCGTCATTCATTGCAGTGAGTTTCATGGATTATCTCGCTCCTCACGCGTACGACGTCGCAGCAAGGTTTAGAGCATTGGGAAAAGTCGTTGTTGGCGGCGGGAAGTTTGCGTCGACCTTTCCGGATGAAGCCGAACCGCATTTTGATTCCATCCTGGTAGGAGAGGCACAGCACGTCTGGCCGCGGATGGTGGAGGATATGGTCGCAGGCAGACTGCAGAGACGGTATGTCGCAGATCCGAATCCGTCACTCCGGGATATTCCCCCGCCCCGCTACGACCTCGTCGAATCCTGCTACACAGCTCCCATCGTGACCGAGGCAACTCGTGGATGTCCACATCCGTGCACCTATTGCCAGCTGAACATCCGGCGGCTTCCGTACCGGACACGTCCCATTGAAGACGTTGTGCGCGACCTGAGCAGCACAAACGGCCTGCCGTGGTTCAAACGGAAAATAGCGATGATTCTCGACAACAATCTGGGAGGGGATCTGAAGTATGCAAAGGAGCTTCTCCAAGCGATCGCAAAGCTGAAGTTTTGGGCGATCGGTACGCAGTTCAGCATCGAATGTCTGCGGGATGAGGGCTTTGTGGATGCTCTTGCTGCCGCGCGATGCCGTATGGCCTTCATCGGGATGGAGTCACTCAACCGGGCCAGTCTCGATGGCGTGCAGAAAAAACAGAACAGGATTGAGGAATACAAGGACGCCTTTGAGAGACTTCACCGGCGGGGGATTCTGACTTTCACAGGATTCATGTTCGCGCTCGAAGAGGATACAGAGGAATACTACGAGACCCTCCCAGATCAGCTCGACGAGGTCGGCACTTGCGTTATCCTCTCTTCCATCTCCATCCCGCTCTACGGCACGCCGTGGTACCAACAAGTTGCCGCTGAAGGGAGAATCACAGACCGCGATCTTTCGCACTACGAAGGCGATCATCTCGTCTTCTCGCATCGGAGACTGACGGATGATGAGATCACCGCCGCATACAAGCGTGTCAACAGAATCTTTTTCTCATGGCGGAATATCTTCCGCCGCTGGTGGCGATTCGTCGGAATGCAATCGGTTCAGGAGCCGCTCCCGGCATTTGTTCTCAAGGTGTTTCTGACATCGTTCATCTACCTCAAGCTCTCCATCTTCCAGCGGCACCACGCACAGCATCGTGTCTTTCCGGAACGTCGGCATGAGAACGTGCACAGACTCGTCCATCAACCTGAGATCATGAACGTCGAGGCAGCATAGCAGCTGATTTGCCGCCGGCACATCAGAGGTCGCATGCTCTCAAGGTCATCGGGTCACCGCAGAGAAATCCCCTGCATGCCGAAATGCATTCGGATACTCAATGTTGAAGGAGTACAGGTGGGAGGATCAGAACTTATCCTGAGGAGGATGGTTCTTGTTCAGAAAGACCCCGAACATCGGCTCGAGGTCAGAAAGCCCGCTTTCAATGAAGTAGGATATTCCGTCCCCAAATGAATGAAGGATGACGACGGCATTGATATTCGCGTCTTTTTCGGTGGCCCGATGCAGTCGGGCGGTCATCCCCTTGTTGACGGTATTGACCTGTTTGTAGATATCCTGCAGTCCCTTCAGGTCCCAATCAGGAGTCTCTCCGCGTCGCAAGAGAAGGAATTGCGCAGTCAGGTAGGACGAGATGGAGCGGTAAAACGTCTCAAACGAATTGGCGAACGGAAGATGAAACCTCGTCATCGGCCGCATCATGGAAAGGACCGGGCAGTTGCTCGTGGACATGTAGATCCCGATAATGGCGCTGAGTCCTTTCTGAAGTGTGGTCTTCTTCACAAAGGTTCGTTCGCGTGACTCGACAGTCACTTGCGCAGAGGTGTACGAGACAGAATCCTTGAATTCCCTGACCAGGCCGGCGAGACTGAGAGCCGTCGGACAGTACTCCACCGAGTCCGAGAGCGGACAGTTCTCGCACTGAGAGAACTTGAGCTTTGTCCACTCAGGGCTCTCCTTCAATTCCTCGGTGACGAGTTCCAGGGTTTCCTCATCGAGGGCAACGTTAAACGATTTCTCTGTGCCATCCTCAAAAAGGAACCGGTACCGATATTGGATCAGCTTCTTTTCCGCCATAACGATTCGGGCTGCCAATGCCACGCCTCACTGAGGCATGGCGACAACGGCTAGTGGTCTCCCCCTTTCCGGATTCCTTTGAGCTGTTCGATGAGATGCATGGCACTTCCCTCACCGGAACCTTCTGATGCCTCCGCAGCTTCCTTCGCAAATTGGGCGAGGACTTTGAGTTTGGCTTCCATGACGTCCGCCGCTTCGCGAGCGCCCGTCAACGCTTTCTTGCGCTCCTTTTCTGCATCGGCTGGCAGTTTTCCCAGCTGGTCGAGCACCGTCTGTATCTTCTTCAGCGGCTCGAGAACATCCTCAGCAAGAAATCCGAGGTATTCCTGGTGTACCTCCTGCAGTGCTCGTTCCGTGGAGCGCGATCGGACCAGCGAACGAAGCCGGGTTACCAGCTCTGTCGTATCCACCGGTTTCACGAGGTAGTCCTTCGCACCGATCTTAAGGCACTCAATCGCCGTGCTGAAGTCCGCGAAGCCCGTCAGCATGATCGCCTCCGTCTGCGGATACTGCTGCCGGATGATCGTAAGCGTTTCGATGCCGCTCATCCTGGGCATGTTGATATCGAGCAACACCGCGTCAGCCGGCTTCGCCTTGAGCTTTTCCAGAGCGTCTTCGCCGTCGACAGCAACGTCGACATCAAAACCTGCCGATTTCAGCTTGAACTTGAGCGACAATCGAAGGCTTTCCTCATCGTCGACTACAAGAATTCGTTCATTCATAGGATCCTCACTGATTGTAGAATTACTTCGTCATTCCGCTACTGGAAGTGTGAAACTAAACGTTGTGCGTACACCGGGATCACTCTCCGCTTTGACCCTGCCGCCCTGGGCCTCGACAATGCGCCGGCAGATCACAAGCCCGAGCCCCGTTCCCTTCGCCTTGATGATTTTTGCAGACGACGCCTGTTTGTAGCGTTCAAAGAGGGTTGGCAGCTCATCCGCGGCAATCCCGACTCCATTGTCAATGACGCTCACCCGGATGAATTTCCTCTCCTTGGGGCCGTCCGCAGTTGTGACCTCGGCAACGGTCTGATCCGCAGTGACTTCGATTCTCCCACCGCTCTTGGTGAACTTCAGCGCATTGCTCAACAAATTCATCACCACCTGCTCGGTCTTCAAGGCATCCGCAAACACGTCCGGGAGACCCTCGGGAATATTCCTGACGAGCGTCACATTCCTCTGTCTGAACTGGATCTCCATCTGGCGCATGATGGGGTCGATGAATCGCGTAATCGGTGTCTGGACTCTGTCAAACGTCATCGTGCCCGCCTCGTACTTCGACAGATCAAGGAAATCACTGATCAGTTCCAGAAGCTTCTTGGCAGAGCTGTGTGCCGAATTGAGCAATTCAAAATGATCGTCATTGAGCGGACTTCCTTTGCCGGAGTCCTGCAACAACTCAACGACGCTCTTAATGCCGATGAGGGGGCTCCGAAGATCGTGCACGAGCATGGCCATGAAATCCGCCTTTGTTCGTTCCAGCTCAGCTTCAGCTCGTTTCAGCTGAATGAGCATCCGTGTCCGGACCAGCAGCTCATCCGTGTCAATCGGTTTTGTGAGGTACTGCTCAGCGCCGAGCGCCAAACCTGTCGCGATACTATCCGCATCTTTCCTCTGTGCCGTAAGAAATACAACAGGGATTTTTGATGTGGTTGGATTTGCCCGGAGGCGCTTCAGCGTCTCGAATCCATCCATTTCCGGCATTTGGATATCCAGCAGAATGATGTCGGGCAGCTTCTGCTCCGCCACCACAAGGCACTCCTGCCCGCTCGCTGCGCGCAGCATCCGTACTGGCTTGCGCTTGAGTGCAAACTCCAGCAAGTCCAGGTTGTCTTCTGTGTCATCCACTACAAGTATGGTTGGCTCATTGTCTTCCATGAGATCCTCGCTACGACGACTTAGGGACAACGTTGATCGTCTTTCGAATGGTGTTCGTGATCGCCGCCGTTGTGAACACGTCCTTCATGAGATAATCAGCAACATATGGATCGAGATCCTTGTGATCCGCGTCCGTAAGCGCTTTTCCCGTTAAGACGACAACCGGGATCTTCTTCCACGAATCGCTCTTTTGAAGTTCTCGGACGACTGAGAATCCGTCCATTCCCGGCATAATGAGATCGAGAAGAATCATCGACGGAATTGAGGAGCCAAGAATCTTGAGAGCCTCCTCCCCGCGCGTTGCAATCTTGACAGTGAATCCGTCCTTTTTGAGAAGATCCTTGCACGCAAGAGCGAAATCGAGGTTGTCGTCAACGAGCAGAATGAACTTGTCGCCCGATTGGTAGAACTTCTGGACGAGCGTGAGCAGTCGTTTCGGGTCTGTCGGCTTCGTCATGACATCTACTGCGCCAAGCGACATCGCGAGCGGACGATTATCCACGATAGAATGGATGATGACGGGGATATCTTTTGTCTGCGGGTTCGCCTTCAATTCCCGCAGTACCTGCCATCCGTCCTTCTTCGGCATCATGATGTCCAGGGTAATCAGCGCCGGCTTCATGGACATCGCCAACGCAATGCCTTCGTCACCCGACAGCGCACCCACAATCGAGTACCCTTCCGGCACGAGGTACTGGCGTAGAATCTCTATGACATCCGGATCGTCATCGATGCTCAGAATCTGTACAACGCCGCCCGCTGCCGAGGGAGGTGGTACCGGCAATGACGGCACGGGCTTGACTGGAACCGGCTCCGGCAGCTTCGTGATGGCCGGGGGAGGAGTCATTTGCGCATCAAGAATTTGTTGCGGCACCTTCGGCGGGATGGTGAGTGTGAATGTCGAACCCGTTCCAACCACACTGCTGAGAACGAGATCGCCTCCCAGCATGCGGGCAAGTTTGCGGGCGATGGGAAGGCCGAGACCTGTTCCCTTGTACTTCCGCGTGTTACTCGTGTCCACCTGCTGGAATTCCTCAAAGACCCTCCCATAGTCTTTCTCGGCAATGCCGATGCCGCTGTCCTTGACGGCAAAGGAAACCATTCCGTTCTCCTGCTGTGACACTTTGATCGAGATACCTCCCTTCTCAGTGAACTTTGCCGCGTTGCTGAGCAGGTTCACGAGGATCTGGCGTACCTTCACGATGTCGGTATTCAATGAGGGGAGGCCCTGCTGAACGTCCTGGGTCAGCACGAGCCGCTTCGACTGGATGAGCGGCTCGACAATCAGGATACAGTTGGAGAGAACCGTTTGAACATCTTCGCTTTCAACGCTCAGCGTCATCCTGCCCGATTCCAGCTTCGAAATGTCGAGAATATCATTGATGAGCTGAAGGAGATGTTTTCCGTTCTTGAGGACCTTTTCCAGAGCCATCCGTTGGTCGGGAGTCAGCGGATCGCCGCTGGGCCCCAACAGCACCGAGCTGAATCCAATAATTGAATTCAGCGGCGTGCGGAGTTCGTGCGACATGCTCGAGAGGAAGTCCGACTTCACTTTGTACGCCTTCTCGATTTCCTTATTTTTCGAATCAAGCTCTTCATTCCGCTTGGCGATCTCGACGGAAAGGTTCCTCGTTTCCTCAAAATTGAGCGCGTTCGTGATAGCCACACCAAGCTGCGGCACCGAGTTGCTGATGATCTCCTTCTCAAGGTCGCCGAATTTGTTCATCGACCCGAGGACAAGAACGCCGAGGATTTCATCCCTGAACATCACCGGAACAGCAAGGATGTGAGATGGGACAATTTCACCCAATCCCGTGTTCGCGACAAAACCTGATGATACGGGAATATCCTGGATCTCAAGCACCTTTTGCTCGATCGCACATTGTCCCGGGATTCCCTCGCCAAATGCCAGGTGCCTTCCAGGCCCCGCGTTTTGTCGAAGGGCATAGCCGCTGACCAACTGAAGAGCCTTTTCGCCTCTCATAACGAGGTACAATGCGCCTATCGCTGCATGAGTATGCTTGCAGAGGATTTCCAGCCCTTTCTTTTCGACATCCTGCATTGACGCAGAGGAGTTTAGCGTTGTGACAAGCTCAGAGTACGCATTGAGACGTTGATAGTTGCTCCCCAGCATCGAGGACATTTTGTTGAAATCAGATGCAAGGTCACCCAACTCGTCTGTACGGGAAAGGACGATCGGCTCAAACTTCCCTGCCATGATATTCTGCGTGCCATCTTTCAGGAGGCGGATAGGCGTCGTGATGGAACGTGTCAGCACAAAACCCAGCGCGACCGAGAAGACCGCCAGAAGAATGTTCACAATAACTACAAAGTCGCTCACCCTCGTACTGAGCCGCGTTGCCATGTCCATGGAACGCAATTGAGCCGGCATTCGCTGCTCATAGATCTTTGAAAAGATAGATCGTGCAGAGTTCAGATACCGCGCCCTGCCATCTGCCACGATGAGTGACTGCAGCTGCGTGTCGATGTCGCGGGCTCCAGTTTTTACCAAGCGCTCGTCTCCCAGAGCGATAAAGCGATCCCCAATGCTCTGTTTCCATGAATTACACTGATCCCGTGCGATCTGAATGTTTGCCCGTGCGAGGCTGTCCGCGAACTCATCGGCGTACGCCGTCAACTGCGCACTCAGGTCATTCCAGTCTTTCGCGTAGACTTCCTTTGCTTCCTTCTTCCCATCCAGAGCGTACTCATAGGCCGCCGTGGGAATCTCATTGAGGAGGGCCCGCAGGCTCGACAACGCACCCAGAGCACGTGTGTCCGCAGTGGACGTCGCGAAGTTCAGTTCGATCTGCGAGAGGAGATTAAATGTCAGAATGGTCATCGCCGTCAAAATCAGTAACAGCAATCCGAAATTAGCGAGAACCTTCCAGTATAGTCTTGATCGTAGCATAGGTCCTGTATCGATAGTGTGACGTCTTCAGAAGTTCTTGCTTCTCTGTACGAGAAGCGTGAGCACGACTACTTCAGGTACTTCTGGACCAGGGCGAGGAGCTCTTCCGGGTCCATCGGCTTCGTGTAGTAATCGATGCAGCCGATCTCACGCGCACGCTGCTTGTCCTCGGTCTTCGCCTGAGCCGTGAAGGCAATGATCGGAATGTCTTTTGTTCTCTCGTCCGCCTTCAGGATGGGCACCGCCGTCCACCCGTCCATCACCGGCATCTGCATGTCCATGAGAATCAGGTCCGGCTTCCTCTCGAACGATTTGTCGAGCGCCTCCTGACCGTTCTCTGCAATGACCAGCTCCACGTCCAACTTGCTCCGCGCGACGACAAACATCACGAGATCTCTGTTGTCTTCGTCATCTTCAACCAGCAATACAACCTTGCTCATACTTGCTCTCCAGTTATCAAGAATTGAAAGCTCATTGCTTGTCTGTTCTATTTGAGCGAAGAAACGTATTCCCTGAACCATGTCAGCTTCTCATTCATGACATGACTCAGTTCTTCATACTCGACGGGATACTTGACAGCCGCTTCATTTGGTTTCAGTTCGGACGACTTGAGCTGATCGACTTCACTCGCCGACCCGATGAGAACGAAGGGGATGTAGTTGAACTTCGAATTCACTCTCAACACATGGAGGAACTTAATGCCGCTGAGGCCGCCAGGAAAATCGGTGTCGCAGAGAACGATGTTCGGGTTCACCTTTTCAATCTTCTCTAGAGCGTTTTCCGGCGTTGCGGCCTGAACCACAGCAAATCCCGACGACTTCAGCCGGGGCGTCAAATCGTCCTTTGCCCCTATCGTCTTCGAGACCAGGAGGACGGTTCCCTTGTACTGATCTGCAACGAGGTCAAGGAGAAATTTCGACTCATTCTCAAGATACTCGGCCACGCTGACCTGATAGACCTTCCGGAGCCATTCCAGGGTCGAGGAGGAACTGCGCAGAAGCTTCTTCTTCGAGATGACCTCTTTCACGGCCCGGCTGTACATATCGAGCTTGACCTCTCGCACGATCGACTGCTCGACATCAGGTGGGATTTCCAACTGAACCGCCTGTTGATGCAGCGATGCCGTAGTCGTCTCATCCGGAGCACCCATTTTCCAGGCACTTTCAAGGGCGTCACGGAGTTGTTTCACAGGATTCTGAATTCCGAGCCGGCTGACCTCATCACGAGCGCGCTTCTCCTGCTCCAGCGCCCTTGTGAGATCCTCCACCTGTCGACGCATCTCCTGGAGTTTGCGCTGCTCTTCCAGAACCTTCGCCTCCGCTTCCTTCCGCCGCATCTCCTCTGCCAACCGCACCTCTTCCTGCTGACGGCGGATTTCTTCACGCATCGATTCTTCAAGCTGTTTCCGGAGCCGTCCTTCAGATGCCGCTTGCTCCTCGACCTGTCTTCGCCGCTCTTCCTCCTCGGCGATGCGGGCTTCGATCTCTTTTCTCCGCTTCTCTTCCGCTGCAGCTTTGCGCTCCAGCTCCTTCCGCTTCCGCTCCTCCTCAGCGACTCTCAGCTCGAGTTCTCTGCGAAGCTGTTCTTCGGTTGCCGCTTTTGCTTCAAGCTCCCGGCGGCGTCGCTCTTCCTCCTTACGGGCCATCTCCTCGCGGAATCGCTGCTCCTCAGCGGCAAGTCGGGCTTCCATTTCCTTGCGACGCTGGTCTTCCGCAGCAATGCGTGCCTCTAGCTCACGACGTTTCTGATCCTCGGCCGCGGTGCGGATCTCGTATTCTCTTCTCCGCTGTTCCTCTGCAGCGCGGACTTCAGTCTCCCGCTGGCGGCGTTCTTCGTGAGCGATCCGCTCTTCCAGTTCCTTCCTCTTCCGCTCTTCATCAAATACCCGCGCCTCAAGCTCCCGCCGCCGTTGCTCCTCCGCCATTGCTCTCGACTCAAGCTCCCGGCGCCGGCGTTCTTCGAGCAAGCGATTGTCCTCTTCCCGACGGCGCTCTGCCTCGGCGGCGAGCCGTGCTTCAAGCTCACGCTGTCGTTGGCGCTCGGCCTCGACTCTCATCTCGAGCTCCCGACGCCGCTGATCCTCGGCTGCCGCAAGCGCTTCATACTCACGCTTCTTCTGCATTTCTGCAGCAACGCGTTCAGTTGCTTCCTTCTGACGCAGTTCCGAGAGAACTTTTATCGCTTCCTGACGACGACGCTCCTCCGCGAGCCTGGCTTCTTCAGCCTCCAGCAACGCAGCAGCCTCGAGTTCTGCCGCTGTTTCCTTCTTTTCACTGGGAGGAGGCGACAACGGGGGCATCGGTTTAGGAGGAGGCGCGGCTTTCGCTGGCGGTTCTTTTGGCCCCGCCTTCTCTTTCGGCGCAGCTGTTTCCTTTGGCACTTCAGGTTGCTTCACCGCCGGCGCTGGCTTTTCGGGTTCCTTCGCTTCTGCAGGTTTCTTTGGTGGGGGCGGGGGCGGTGGTTTGGCAGCTGCTTTCGCGGCTGCTTCCTTCTTCATTGTCTCCTCGAAATGGCTGATGCGATCCTGGAAGGCGAAAATGTACGGATTCGATGGATCGAGTTCCCGGGCTTTTTCGAGTTGCTGCTTCGCAAGTTCGAATTGCGATTCCTTCAGGAACTTGTCGGCCGCCAACAGACACTGGCGTGCAGCATCCTTCGAGGAATTCAGTTTCGAGAGGTCCTGGACAGTATTGAGGGTTTTCGTCGACACAGCAATCCGGGGCTAGCCAGTTCCTTCTCTTGCTTGCGTGTTGTCCGGAAACACAGAGTTCGCTCTCGCCAGCCACAGGCTGGTCGGTGCATGCGATCTAGCGACTATCATCCCAAGGGGGCTTTCGTAAAGTTTGCGGCAAAAGTGCACAAAAATTGCCATAAAAGAAAGTGATCGAAACGAGCTCCAGGCGTGTATGTTTTTCAGAGTTCACTGACTGCATGTATTACTTTACCTGAACACACTGTGCTGCACTCGCGGAGGCACACTTGAGACACGCCAAATCACAAGAGAACAGAGGATGGGCCGCTTGATTCCACCGATGAACTCTGTGCATGCTTGTAGAGAACAGCTGCCCCCTAGCTCCTCTCGACTTCTCCTCAATATGAGAGCAAGGAGGAGAACTCAATAGGGACATCGAGGTACAAAGGGTGGGATACTTTCACCTTAATGACTTTGTAGTAGGTTCTTTTGCTCGTCGGTGTGTCTGGATCCCACGGCTCTACATAGAACACCACCGCCTCAGCTACGAAGCCGCTGATATTGTTCTCCAGGGCAATACGCTTGTAACCATCATAATCATCAAAATCATCGAAGTCGGTCTTTGATTTGAATTCATCCACGAAGCTGCTATCTGGAATTGGCACCTGTGAACGTTCGAGCGACGTTGGACCCAGGGATCTACTGGGGGTGAACGCCGATGTATCCTGCTTTCCTGACCTGTTTGCCTTCTCATCGAATGCTTTGCTCATTGCTTCCTGCATAAGATTTCGTGCAACAGTCGCTGCACCAGTCATTGCCTCCGTTTTCAGGTTCGACTCAGCATTCTGCAATATCATGCGATTGGCGCTGATCACCGATGTTATCAGGAGCACAAACATTCCAAGTGTGAGCAGCGTTTGACCCAGGTTCATTTTGTATCATTTGAAGTTGTTCTTTTCGGCTTTCTGCCGTTTTACAAAGACCTTCGTTACTATCCACTCACCACGGTGGATCTTGCGGGGGCCCCGCCCTACTTCTTCTCCAGGTCCCAACTTACGCAGGTGGGCCGAGAGTGTAACCTCACCGCCGCCAACTTCTGTAATCGTCACTGAGAGCTTGGGAGCTGCACCGCTCTGAACATTGTAAGCGAATGTGGCTCCGCCAAGACCTTTCCTTGTACCTGATTTATCTCGAAGACCTGCATCGGCTACAAACTCGTGGAGGGCTGTACGGAGCGCAGCGTCCTCTAGTCGTTCTTGCTGCACACGCGTTACTCGACTCACAGCGGCTTGCAGCCCCGTGGATTCCGCCTTCTTAAGGGAGATCCCGTAGGCACCCACAATTAACGTGGTCGCGCCGACGAGGATGACTTTTGATGAACTCCCCATATCATTCCTCTTTGCCTAAAGGTTTGCTGGATAGATCCAGACATCACTCATGACACTGGAAATCCCTTGATTGCTCGATACGCCACTTACTTCCATCGTGAGTTTTACACGCACAGAGACGACATCCCGTTCGTGTCCAGAGTACACACGCACACCTTCAGAATCATAGTATTCGAATCTGACTTCTCTGAAGTTTTTCCCAAGCAAGAGTCGTCGTCCGAAGTTTTCTCTGTCTACCCATCGGTACAACGCGTAGAGTCTTGTCCGCGGATTGTACTCCGTGTAGTAGTTGACCTGTTCAACCGGACCGCTGTCGTTCAGATCACCGAGGAAGAAAACATTTCCAAGGTTGATCCTGTAGAACACTCCTCCTGACACATTGTTGCCGGCCATATTCATATCTGTGCTGAGAATCTCGGTAACATTCTCGAGCGCAGCTTTCGTGTTGGCGTACTGCGCCGTCGTGTACACAGCTTCATTCATCGTGAGCATGATACCAAGCATCGCGCTGATCATCGCTACACGAACAACCCATGAGCCTATCAGATCAATGAAAATCGTCATGAGAACTGACCGTTGGTTGAAGCCACAGCACACCACAATTTTTGACGCTGCGCCAATCTCCCGATGGTGATGGCTGCCATCTGAGATGTCATCGGTTTGTAACACATCATTGATACGATCGGTCGTACCATGACGCGATCAGCATAGATGCATAGCAAGCCATCCGTCCGATACCTCATATCGCGACTTCTCGGAGAGGATTCTGGTGGAAGGAAATGTCGGCAGGCCGGACTCTCCACGCAAGAGTTGGAGAGCTCGCAGGAAGCGCTTGGGGTCTTTCTCGATTGCTCGACTGGCCTCTGCATAATCATCTATGGGATGCGCCATTCCCACAGTGACAATCGGGCCTGGCTGTTAGTGTCTCGCGGTGCCTCGATGATTCCTCATATGTGCCCAAGGAATCCTCTCGAACACGACATCCACATGATGCCCATGCCGTGGCTGGACAGTTTCGATGGAAGATGCAGCAGATCCGCGAATCGAACGTCCACCGCTGTCGTCCGGCATGTGTCACAGCGTCTGGACGAGAACACTGTGCCCTTCACACAACCCGCTAGTGCCACAACAAGAAAGAGATCTCGTGCTCTGTCTCGCGTGCCTTTCGAAAAAGGCAGTAGTGCCACCCCCATCTCGGTGGTCCACTCTCCAAAAACACAATGTTGTTTGTTGGGCGCGGCACTAGTACGTCGCCATCGCGGTGTACGTCTGGTCGACCTTGTACGTGCTCTGCTTGACCGTAACCACTATTTTTTTGAAATACGTGCGAGTGCTTGCCGCGCTCGTGTCGTCCGGGGTCAAATAGTTCACATAATACACACGCGACGTTGCAGTATACGTCACACTCATGCCATCGACATCCTTTGTTGCAAGTCTCCAATAATAGTCATAGTCGTCAATGTCACGGAGTGTTGTTCTCGAACTGAATGCATCAACCGAGCTGGTGTCAGGAAGCGACATGAGACTTCGTACCCCCCACTGCGCACCGCCATATGCGGTGAGACTGCTTGCCGATGAAATTTTTATCCCTGTTGTATCCTGGCGCCAAGTCGCTGCGGTTGTATCTATCACGACTTGCTGGTCAAACGCCTTGCTCATCATTTCTGCCAAGAGATCGGTGGCCACAACGGACGCAGCATGGAGCATGGTCATTTGAGTTTCAGTCTCCACGTTGTCAATGAGGACTTTGTTGGCGCTGATGACTGTCATCATCAGAAGCACCAACATGCCAATGCTGATCATGGTTTGCCCAAGATTCATGCGCTCGTGCCTCTACGCTTTGCCGAACGAGCAGGGATGGCACCCTAGCCATCCACCGCCCAGGTCTCGTTGTCAACCCTGTGGCTTCTTCGTGAACGAATTCAGGGAACTGCGTGTTTGAGCATCCCTGAGATTCCCGTTCAACATCTCGTTCAAACGCTGAGTGTAGTTGACATCGGTGAAGTTGCCGTGGAGAACATTTGCCATGTCGAGCATCGATTTCACTGCGGACGCAATGACGCTGTACTCTTGTTTGAGATCTGCAAAGACATGAGCGAGCCGTCGCTCACCTTCATCAGAGACAAATGGCTTGATTTTCGACTCATGTTCCTGAATGTTGAGCGACACCATTGAGAGGGAATTATTGACAATCTGGGCGATTGAAGCCAGCGTGCTGTGAAACGTCTCTATTGCAATGAGGCTTTTCTCCCTCTCACGCTCAATAGCTTCGCGCCGATCCCTTTCCTTCCGAAAGAGATATCTCTCAATCACGCCATCGACAAGAATTCCGACATGGTCAACATCTACCTGCTCTTTTCGTACATAATCGTACGCGCCCAACTTCATTGCTTCCACAGCGATGCTCTCTGAGCCTGCGGCCGTCATCATGACCACCGGGGTGTCGAGTTTCTGCTCGTGCATCCACTGGAGCACATTTAATCCCGAGATGCCCGGCATGCGGTAGTCGAGCAGAACGATGTCAAACCTGTCGTGTTGAAGCGCTTCCACCGCAGCCTCCCCGGAGTCTGCAGAACGCACCCTGTATTTCCCGGACGCGGACATCGCCTGTTTCATCGCGATTCGAAACGCATCGTCATCATCGACCAGCAGTAGTGTTCGGCTTTCCGGGATTTGTGGCATTGTGTTCATGACATACTCCTTGGTCGCACAGACCTATTCATCATCCTCAACAGTCACCGCCGCGATCTCCTCAAGGCTGGTGATGCCTTTCTTGATCAACTGCATGCCGGAGTTTCTCAGCGTCTGCATACCACGACGAACGCCTTCGGCCCTGATTGCCTCGTCATCGAGAGTGTCCCCAGCCTGAAGAATGAGCTTTCGAATTGTTTTCGTAAATGGGAGAGCCTCATAAATCGCCGTCCGTCCCTTATAGCCTTTCAAGCAACTGGCGCATCCTGCCGGCCGGTACACTGTCACGTTGTCTAGCTCCTCCTGTTTGAGCCCGAACTTGATAAACGGCTCGAGATCTGGATCATGCACAGGAACCTTGCAGCGATCACAAAGCTTGCGAACGAGCCGTTGCGCCAAGATGATGTTGATGGAGTACGCGATGAGAAATGGTTCAACTCCCATCTTGAAGAGACGCGAAACGGCGCTCGCCGCATCATTGGTGTGGAGCGTGGAAAGCGTTAAATGTCCCGTGTTCGCGAGCTTGATCGCAATCTCAGCAGATAATTTGTCGCGAATCTCACCTACCATAACGATATCGGGATCATGGCGAAGGATCGCCCGCAGAGCACCTTCAAAATCGAGCTTCGGATTGAGTTTCACCTGCCTCGCACCTTCGATGAAGAACTCTACCGGGTCTTCCACCGTGATGACGTTCCGGGAGGGATCCATAATGGCCCGAAGTGCAGAGAACAGAGTGGTGCTCTTTCCGCTTCCCGTGGGACCCGTGACAATCACCATCCCGTACGGTTTTGTGATTGCCTTGCGGAAAGCACCCAAGGAGTACGGGTCAAATCCGATATCTTCAAATCGGGTACTGAATGCTGGCTCTTGAAGTACACGGATAACAATAGACTCGTACTTGCTTTTGAGTTCTTTCCCGACCGTCGGTATGACCGAGACACGAAATCGGACAGTTCTCCGATCGATTGTGAATTGCGCGAAACCATCTTGCGCGGCACTGCGCTCAAACCGATCGAGATTCATCGCTCGGTCTTTCACCACCGCAGAGACGGCTTCCGCACGCGATTCCGTGTTCGCATACCAGAGCGTGAGCCGGCCATCTATTCTGAAATAGAACTCTGTCCGTTTCTCACCGCGTGGAATGACGTGAATATCACTTGCCCCCATGCGCACGGCATCGATGAAAACATTCTCCACGAGATCAACCAGACCGCTACGGTTGATTTCCTCGTCGAGCTCTTGCTCGAACATTTCGGCGTCTTCTTCAACCTCACCATGGCGCTCGCGTGAATCTGCCTCCAGATCAGCATAGCCCGAACGAGTGATATTGACTCGTTGCCAAAGCTCCTCCCACTGACCCATCTTCACATAGCAGATCTCAAACTTTTGAATGGCGAATGACCGGGCAACCAGATAGACTTCTTTGCGAGTAGGATCGGGCGTGACAACGAGTAACCGCTCGGGGCGATTCGGATCCATCATGTAGGGGAGCGTACGGACCTCAAGCGCCTGCGCCCGCACAGCCGTGGGAAGGGTCCCAAGTTGCTTGCGAATAAAGGCGAGGACTTCCTCAGTCACCTGTTCCTCACCGATCTGTAGTTTCCGGAAGGCGTAGTACTCTGCCACCTCCTCATAGATGAGGTCCCGGTCAACCCGCAGGTCATCCACCAAAACCTGCGGAAGCTTTCGCCGCTTCTCATGGGATTCCCTGCTTAAGATCTCCAAGGCGGAGAGCAACTGGTCGGGGGTAATGATTCCCTTGTCGACCAACAGGTCACCCAGTTCCCTCTTCGCTTTTCGAGTTTGTGCTGTTGTGGACACGATCTGCTATCGCTCCCTCAGATCGATGATGCTGTCGGGCATTGCTCCGGTCTGCTGTTGTTGCTTCTTCGGCTCAATCTTGACCGACGCGGTTTCGGACGAAAGAAGAGTAAGAAAGACCATGGAAAGCGTGATCACCATCGAAACAAAAACTTCAATGACGTTGACCAGGCTCTTCATAGCATAGCGGTTCTCCATCTCGTAGTAGTCGGCGATCTGCACGGAGGTTGCCTTCACGCTTCCGGTTTCGGCAGCAGTCCTGAATCGAGATATGACCAATTCCGGGAAGAACCTGGTCATCTCGAGTGCCTTCCAGAATTCTGTACCATACTTGAGCATCGTGGGAATTGCAATTGTCTTTATCTGCCGCTCCAGATATCGGTTACGACTTGATTCAGCGGCATGTGTAATTGCATCAATATTCTCCCCTGATGTGTAAAGAATTCCAAGAACGCGGCAAAAGAGCTCTGAACTTGTATTGCGAAGGATGCGACCGATGTAGGGAATTCGGACCACCCATTTGTCAAACCAGGAACGCCCCGGCGTCGACATCACGTAGGCATAGAAGCCACCTATGGTCGCGGCGGTAAGCACGAGAATCAGGATAATGTTGTCGCGGAGAATCTCACTCACTTCCATGGAGAAGGCAGTGAGGGGCGGCATTTCTCCCATGACAGGCGCCAGCAATTCCACCATTCGGGGGAGGAGGAAGATGACATAGTACACAAGAGCGCCTATCAGCGCAAGAGATGTAACTGCCGGTAGGATCATCGAGCTCACGAGGCCTTTTCGGAAATCAGCCTGTCGCTCGACAAACTTCGCCACACTTTCGAAGATCGTTTTCATGTCACCGCTCTTTGAAGCAATCCCCAACATGAGGGCGGTGTCTTGTCCGAGAACCTTTCCCTGTCGGATGAACGCCTCACGTGAATCAACGCCCTCCTTGAGGTCCCGAATGATCGCCTTTAGCGCACCCTTAAGGTTCTTGTCACGGACGTGGTTCGCCATGATGTTGAGCACTTCATTGTAGGGGAGCTTCTGCTCGATAAGCTTCGCACTGGTTCCGATAAACGTTACAATTTCATCGGATGCAGCTGCAAACCGAATGTCAAAGAAACGGCTTACTCGCTTAACCTTGAATCCAAGCTTCTCGAGTGCTGCAGTGACTTCGTCTTTCGAGTACGCACTTTGAACGCCCTCGACAAGCGTATTCCCCCTCATCACCCGGTACGAGTACGACTTCTTCTTGGTGACAGAGATGTTGGTCCACCCGTACGACTCTGCAAGAGCCTTGGCTCGCTTCTTCGCCGCATAGAGGGACGGGGAGGTTATGTAGCGCTGTATCGCCAGCCCCGCCTTGTCGTTGCCCTGAATACGGAACTCCGATACGTACTGTGCTGGCACGTTCTATCCTCTGATCAACACGATGGTCTTATCGAGACTCTATTGCCGCATCGCTGCGATAGCCCTGACCGCAATGATGGCAGAAGTTTCCATGCGGATGCAGAATCGACGACCCGCAGATTCTGCAGCGGTCCATGAGCTTGGTTCCACATAATATACAAAAGAAATGTTCTTCGGAAACATGGGAAAAGTTGCCGCAGGAAGGGCAAAGACGGTACGTATTAACCTGCGCCTGTTCGTGGGCCATTGGGGGACTCTCAAGTTGCGCGTTCGACGGTCTCCGGACCGGGAGTTTGACCCCGGCATCCGGACACGAAGGCCCGCATCAACAGTCTCGGACGGACCTTGTAGGGAGGTCTGCACAAACGGCAAACATGGAAACTCTTTTCTCAAATCTCCTTCTTGCTTCGTGGTTTGCCCGAATCCCAATGAGGTAGCCTCCCACGGCCTGCCAAGACTTCAACGTTTGATTCGATCGCAGTTCCGCACCAAGACCGATGGGCATCCAAATTCGATCTGGTGAACCGGTAGCGAACGCCGCAATGATAACAATATCTGGCGTGGGGATGAAGGATCGGCATTCCACAGTGCGTACACACATCTGCCAACGCGGCGCCACACTGCGTGCACAAGAGGTGAGATGCTGATGCCTGGAACAAACTACCGCATTTGGGGCAAAACTTATATCGGTGGGAAAGCACTGAAGCCATCATTGCAGGGCACACCCGGGTAACCGCTCACCAAGCTACTTAAACGCTGTCATTTGCCATTGACCCCGGACAAAGCTCCGATAGCCTGGCTTGGTACCTGTGCCGGTGCTGCCGGTCCCGTTGACTCGTTTCACTTCAACATTGTATGTTTTGGATCCTTCTCCAGGAAGGTTCACTGTCACTGTGCCCGTTGCATGATAACCAGCATAAGGGACGTAGAGATTGTAGGAATAGGTACCCACGCCCGAATTCGGACCGGGTCCCATGTTCGTCCTCGACGCGGCGATATTGAGTGCACTCATGTTCCCCGCATCCCGATATGACTTGACGTTTGCCTGAACCCTGAACACTGAAACTCGAAACGCATGGTCTCGCACTCGTTCCAGCTGTGACACTTTACCAATGAGAGCAGCGGCTTCCAAGTCTTTGACCTGAGCCCTGTAAAGACCAAAAGAAAATATGCCGACGATTAACGAGGCGGCACCTGTCAGTATGATCTTGGCTGCGCTACCCATAGCAGTCTCGCTTAGTAAATGTGTGAAGGATAAACGCTGAAATCAGTAGTAAAAACCGAATCTGCTGAACCCAGGTTGTTCAAGAACGTTGAGAGTTGAACTCGCACTCTCCGGATACTACTCAGCGTTGGAGTCTCCGTCCCGCTCGCATCGTAGTATTTAAACCCTGCTTGAGAAAATCTGTTCCCAAGTGAATAGCTCGGATTGGATCCGATTTGACGATAGAGGCTGTAGAGACCGGTACCGCTGTTCAATACCCTGGAATATTTGACCAGATATGCAGCAGTTGTAGAACTCGTATCAGCGTAGAACTGCAAATTGCCTGCACTCGCGGTCGAAAAAGTGTTGTTGGCGTTATAGGTCCCGGAACTATCGATGTTGCGGCATGCATTCGTCAGATCGGCATACAAAACGGTGTCAACCACCGCCATCACCTGCCTGGCACCTGCTCTCGTGGTTCGTTTGTAAAGAGCTTCGTTCATGTTCAGTATCATCGTCAACAAAATGACAAGCATTGAGATTCTGACAAACCACGAGCCTATGAGATCAATGAAAACCGTCATGAGAACACCCTGACACCCCAGCTCCCAAAATAGGGGCCACCCGTAGGCCTACGAAATATATACAAATCTGGTACCAAAGCAAGACCAGGCCCCAACACGATGATTTTGTGCCACATTTTGAGTCAGTACAAAGCCAGAGGTCAACGTTTCCGAAAAGAGCGGAAAAACCTCCGTCATTTTTCTGATATTTTCGGAATCTGAAGAACCAGGAAAATGCCCGAATATCGTAGGATTTTCGCGCTTTTTCGTAAAGTTACCGTTTCATCGTACGAAATGGGTACACCTCCTCGACCTGTCTCATTTCCAGACACAAGGGAGGCTGTTTTGCCCTATTTTGCTCCCCTCAGTCTGATACCAAGTTTGGAGCACTTGTCGTAGAGAGTTTTCTCCGGCACACCAAGAAGCGCGGAGCTTTCTTTGATGTTCCAGTTCGTACGCTCGAGCGCACGATAAATCGCCACTCGCGCTGCCGTGTCCCGAGCCTCACGCTCAATGACAGGAAGCGATACGCCTTCGGTGACCGGAACACTTGAGTCGACCATTTCTTTCGGAAGATGTTCTGGCTCGATGGAACTGCCCGGTGCAAGGAGGATCGCACGCTGGAGGATGTTCTCCAGCTCGCGGACATTGCCCGGCCAATTGTATTGCATCATGAGCTCCAGCGCCTGCGGACGGACTGTAATGGATGGCTTGTTGAGCGTCGCACCAAACCTCCGGAGAAAGTGATCCACGAGAAGCGGGATATCTTCTTTGTGTTCGCGCAGCGGGGGCATATGAATCGGGTACACGTTCAGGCGGTAGAACAGATCCTGACGAAAAGCTCCGCGCTCTGTCATCATGTTGAGATCCCGGTTCGTTGCCGCAATCACGCGCACGTCAACCGGAATTGGACTCGTACCGCCGATGCGATCGATTTCCTTCTCCTGCAGCGCCCTCAGCAGTTTCACCTGCAGATGGACATCAAGTTCGGCAATCTCATCGAGAAAGATCGTTCCTCCGTCAGCGAGCTCGAATTTCCCAAGCTTCGTGTTGGTTGCCCCGGTAAACGATCCCTTCTGGTGACCGAAGAGTTCGCTCTCAATGAGCTCTTTCACAAGCGACGCGCAATTCACGGTGACAAAAATCCTCTGGCTTCGTTTGCTGGCTGCATGAATTTCCCGCGCAACGAGCTCCTTCCCCGTTCCCGACTCTCCGGTGATCAGCACGGTCACGTCTGTCATCGAAACGCGCTGCACAGATTCGAACACACGGAGCATCAAACTGCTCGAGCCCACAATGCTTCCGGAGACTCGTTCGACTTCTTCCCTGAGCAGCTCGTAGTCCCGCTTGAGTTCTCGTTCGGCAAGAGCCTTCTCCACGAGCGTCTTCAGTTCCTCCACCTGGGGCGACTTCGACATGTAGTGATACGCCCCGAGGCGCATTGCCTCCACAGCGCTCTCGACCGATGGTTGCGCAGTCTGGATGACGATCGGAAAATCGGGCATCGATTCCTTCACGCGCCTGAGAACATCGAGTCCGCTTTTCCCCTCACCGAGATTCACCTCAAGAAGCATGACATCGATCTTCTTGCGGGCAAGGAGATCCAGCGTTTCGGCTTCAGTTGGAGAGGAGAGAATATGAAATGACCCTTCCATCGATGCGCGGAAATTCTCGAGGAAGCGCATGTCAGCGTCGACGACAAGAAGGGTGCGGAGCTGCTCCATATTCGTTTGGTAGGTGGTAGCCTGAAAGGGCGAACTAATGTAATGAATTAGAGATCAAAGATGAAATAGTGCGTTCTGCGAATGAGTCGCAGGTTGGAGGTCTCGGCCAGCAGCGTGGAGTTTCCGATTCAGGATTGCACATGGTGGTTGAACCAACTCCCTGAACGAATTCCATGACAAGTGGATAGGTTGAATGGTCGGGGGACGAGCGCGACCCCCTCCTGACTCAGGCGGCAAGCTGCCGATGGTGGGGTGAGTCACGGTGCGGATTCGCCAACCGGACACCCGGCCAGCAACTTCCAGAGAACAAGCCGTCAATCTACATTCTACCTTCTACAATCTACATTCTTCTGTGGACGCTGCTGGGATCCCCGCCTGCCCCATATGATTCATCACGGCGGGCAGGGAACCTACGACCTCCGCCTTGTCCCAAAACCGCCCACGAACGATTTCTGTGAGTGGCTGCGGTTTTGAGGATCCCGATTTTCTTTATCGGGATAAGGGCGTGTGGACGCTGCTGGGATCCCCGCCGGCCTCATACGATTCATCACGGCGGGCAGGGAACCTACGACCTCCGCCTTGTCCCAAAACCGCCCACGAACGATTTCTGTGAGTGGCTGCGGTTTTGAGGATCCCGATTTTCTATATCGGGATAAGGGCGTGTGGACGCTGCTGGGATCCCCGCCTGCCCCATACGATTCATCACGGCGGGCAGGGAACCAGCGACCTCCGCCTTGTCCCAAAACCGCCCACGAACGATTTCTGTGAGTGGCTGCGGTTTTGAGGATCCCGATTTTCTTTATCGGGATAAGGGCGTGTGGACGCTGCTGGGATCGAACCAGCGACCTCCGCCTTGTAAGGGCGGCGCTCTGAACCAGCTGAGCTAAGCGTCCAGGGAAGCCAAACATACGCCATTGCCGATGTGTACACAATGGCTGAAACGTGCCCTGAAGTTACGACATACTTGATCGCAATACAATTGACATTCGTCAAACGGGGCGTTGAACTCTGGCTAGTTTCGGCAAATGCAGCCAAGAGCGAAGTGTTCTACGAAACTGTTCGGGACTAGGGACTTCATTTCTCAGGGGGAGTGGTCCTCATCGAACCAGAAGTCACCAGTCATTATCAGCTTGCGCCTCACAATGAGAATCTACGATCTGGGCATATTGCCTTTTTTGGACAAATTTGCGACACATTTGGTGGAATGAGCCGCACATGGCGCCCATGGTCCGGAATCTCAATATGATGCAAATGAATCGTATCGAGACATGAGACTTCTGGAATCTTTAGTTTTTATGGCCTTTTCTCCTGGTTTTGAGTTTGGCATGGGAGTTGAGTGAAGTGTATCAGAACGATCAAACAAAAATGAAACCAACAAAACATATCAACTCGGAGACAGCAATGAAAAAGTCAATCGTTATCCTCGGCGTCGCAATCCTTAGCATGGCGCTTGTTTCAAACGTGATGGCCCAAGCTACCGCAACACAGACGGTCAGCCTGGCAGTCAACGCAGTCTATAAGATTTCCACCTCGGGCAACCCGGGTGCACTGACAATCACCACCGGCACCGCCGGCACAAACGCTCTGACGTCCGTCAGCGACAACACGACGACCTATAGCATCACGCAGAACGTTGCTGGGACTGTGAAGCTCACTGCTCATCTGAACTCAGCCTTGACGGCAGGATACAAGCTGGAAATGAACCTTGCCAGCACGAAGGGCACGAGTGCGGGAACGGTCGATGTATCGAATGCGACGTCCGGTTCGGCGGTTGATCTGGTGACGGCGATTGCACGTGGCGCCGATGCTGCGCAGGCGATTGCATACACGTTCAGTGCAGACGCTTCAGCCGGAACGCTTGCGTCGACGAACAAGACCGTGACGCTCACGCTCACCAACTAGGAATTCGTATCACCCCTGCTCGCCTCCGAGCACAGAGAGGGCCGTCAATGGTGGGAGTTGACGCCCTCTTTGTGTTTTTGTTCCCGTCGTCCGACATCTACCGGGTACACCCGCCTGCTCTCAACACGGAAGGAAGAAGATTCTGAATCCTCACCGCACCCGACACGCTTGTCGCTATTCGTGCCAGAGTGCATCAACCGGCGAGGTTATGATGCTCGCCCGATCTTGCGAAATTGCTTGTCGCGATCATACGCAACAGTATCAATGACCTCTCCGCTGCCGACTCTCCTCTTCACATTCTCCCAGTATTCAATATTGAACAGGTCATGATGGACTGAGTCGAAGATCCCCCGGAGCGCCTGGGGAATCCCAACAAATGAATTGATCTCATCAAGGAAGAAGTCGGTCGGCTCTGCCACAATCCACTCTTCTTCCGGATCCATCTCCTGGAACTCATCAGTCGGTCCCGGCTTGTGACGAAATCGGGCTTCCTCGAGCGGAATGACATCGTCGTAGTCAAACAGAACAACGCGGTTTCCTTCACTCACTCCGTAGTTCCATGTGTTGAAGAGATCTGCGGGAAATAATCCCGCTGCGGCCAGATCCTTGATGAAGTAACCGAAATCGATGACGACATGCCGGATAATCTCGGGATCTTTTTCCTGCATGAAGTAGATAGGGAGAGGCACAACTTTCCGCTGCAGATAGAGGTGATGAATAACGACATAGTCGCCATCGATCGTCACGAGGTTCTGCGCGGCTGCCTTGAACTCGCTCAGGAGTTGCTTTGAGTACCGCTTGATGCGGAATCTTACATTCTCGAATTCTTGTGTGTCGACAAGTCTTCCAACCCTGTCCCGCTGGCACACAAACCTGTAACGCCGTCGCACTTCAGCCTTGTCAATCGATTTGTCCGTGATGTGCCCAGACCTCAGAAAACAGGGCCGGTCTTTGATGACCTTGAATACATAACTGTAATTTGGCAGCGTAAAGACGCTCATGACAGCCCCTTCACGGCCCGGAGCGATGACGAACTGGGATCGGGTCACATGGACAAATCTGTGTAAATCCCTGTAAAACACGGTTTTTCCGTGTTTGTAGAACCCAATCGAGTTGTAGATATCTGCCGCCGGCTTGTGAGGAAGAATCGAGTGGAGAAACGAAACCAGCTCACTCGGGACCTCCGTTTCTACATGAAAATACGAATAGGCAAATCCGAAGATGTTGTTCGCGTCTTCCTCATTGATGAGTACCGAATCGATCGTGATTCCAGATTGGCTGTTGGAGAGAGGGATCAGGAGGGGACATGTAGCCGCGTCAAGAATAATGCGACCAACGATATATGCCACTTTGTTGCGAAAGAAGCATGGCTTCAGCACTTCTATTCGATAGCCTCCTCCGTCGCGGAGAAACGGCCAGAGCTGGAGGTCCAATTCGTTTGCCACCAAAGCAATGTCCCGATCGAGATTCTCGTATCGGGCATTCATCCGGTGATCGTCCAGAATGACCCGAATGAGATCGGCAGTGCTCTCTAGCTGCTCGTAGATCCGGCAAAGGACTGACGTGTGGACGGTGTTGGACGGATGCCGCTCGAGATGGAAGAACTCCACTCCGCGATCGAGTCCGATGGTGTTCATCATCTTGCGGGTGATAGAATTGAAGAACGTCTCCGCAATGTCCTCATCTAATCTCCCCTTGATCAGCCGCGCGTACAGAGGCTTCAATTCCATCCACGTTGAACGATCGGAAGCGGCCTTCCCGAGAAGACCTTCAATCTGCACCGCCGCCTGCGACAGCACCTTCTCATAGAGGCCCAGCCGCTCGACGGCGTCCCGTTTTCCACCCCGCCAGTCTTGTTCTTCGAACCGTGTCCGTGCTCGCCGCGTGATGATCAGAAACTCAGAGAGATACGAATCAAAGATCTTCGTGATGAGGCGGGCAGCTGAGTCGAGGATTTGATTGTTATTCATGGCGCACAGACCAGGTCTGGGTATGGTCAAACGCGCATGTCTGCCGAGGAACAAACGATTACATCGCTGTACCAGCAGCAAAGAGGCGCCGGACTCCCTCGGCGAAGGATTGAGGCTCCGGAAGGAGGCTCAGAACCAGACATGACTTCATTTCGAAATCGAACAAATGCCCCGGGTGTGTCAGGAGATCATGCGAATCAAGAAGATGGAGTGCCCAATCCTCATCTGATCGAATTGCCGGGAGCTGCAGAATCGCGTTCCACCCTCCCTCGCATGGCAGGATCGTCACGGGAGAATCTGCTCCTGCGATCCGTTTCAGTGCTGCATAGTTCTCTCTGACGCGGGACAGAACGTGGGCAGTTTTCTCTGGCTGCCGCTCCAACATGCCCGCGACGGCATGTTGCACCGGTGTTCCAACGGAGAGATACGTATCTGCGATCACCTCGAGTCTCTCGAGCGCATCATGCACAGACTTTGCCGGACCCGACACAACGATCCAGGCAAGTTTCATCTGCGGAAGTGCGACGACCTTGGAAAGTCCGTTGACGGTAAAGGTTAGCACCTCACGTTCTCCGGCAAAGCTCCCCGCCCTCCGGTCATCATGCCCGAATGGAAACGAACCAAACACCTCATCGACGATCAGAACCTTCTGCTGTGTTGCGAGGAGATGGAGAAGCCGCCCCCGCTCATGTTTCTTCACGTACGATCCGGTTGGATTGTTCGGATGAACCAGGATCACACCGCGAGCGCCTGCGGAGAGCTGTTCCTCGAGCGAAGGGAAATCGATGTGCCACTCACCATCATATCTCAAATGGTAGTGTACCTCCTGCACGTCGTTCAGACGGCAGAGGGTGTCAAACAGCGGATAGCTTGGTTTCGGAATGGCGATACTGTCGCGAATATCACAGAGAAGTCGCAGGAGAAATGTATATGCCTCACTGGTGCTTGCGGTCAGAACAATCGACTCCGGTTTGACGGAGACTCCCTGATTCTCGTACCAGGCCGCAATCGTTTCACGGGCACTCTGAAGGCCCTTTGGCTCAGGTTCGTAGAGAGAGGAGCGTTGCAGGGCGACCGAATCTATCGGCAATGGATGCGAGGAGAAACCGCACCGGGTCGGATTCGATTCTGTCAGATCGATGATGGGAATTCCAGCTGAGCGTTTCTTCTGAAGGAGGGAAAAGAGTGCCGACGGGCGTGTGTCCCAGTTGGTCCGTGAGGAGAACATTGACCGCATGGCTCGGCTCAGAGAGGTCTGATGCACTGCAAGGGCGGGCTCAGGCCCGCCGCCGTTCAAATGTCGGCGATTTCCGCTTTCTTCTTTGACATGCGGTTGCGCTCGTTGTGATCAAGGTAGCGCTTCCGGAGACGGATCGAGAGCGGAGTCACTTCAACATACTCATCATCTCCGATCCATTCTATAGCCTGTTCCAGCGTCAGGATATGCGGTGGCTCCAGTCGTACCGCCTCATCGGAGCCGGAGGCACGCATGTTTGTCAGATGCTTTGTTTTGCAGACATTGATCACCATGTCGTACTCCCGGGAGTTCTCACCGACGATCATCCCCCTGTAGACACGAACACCCGGTTCCACAAAGAACGTTGACCGTTCCTGCAACTTCCACATTGCATACGGAACGGCCATGCCGTCCTCCAGAACGACAAGTGCACCGCGGGTGCGGTGCATGAGATCACCCTTGTAGGGCTCATACCCATGGAAGTTGTGATGGAGAATCCCTGTCCCCTTTGTCTGCGTCATGAACTCAGAACGGAATCCCAGCAATCCGCGGGCCGGCACAATGAACTCCAGGCGTGTGTTCCCCTGTACCTGAATCATGTTCTTCATCTCGCCTTTGCGCTTCCCGAGGTTTTCGATCACCACGCCTACGTGTTCGTCGGGTACATCGATGATGACATGCTCCATCGGCTCACAGAGGACGTCATCGATCCGTTTGTAGATCACCTCCGGCCTGGAGACCTGGAACTCGTACCCCTCTCGCCGCATTGTTTCAATGAGAATCGCGAGGTGGAGTTCTCCCCGTCCACTCACCTTGAACACGTCCGGCGAATCAGTGAGTTCGACGCGAAGACTCACGTTCGACCGGATTTCTCGTGCCAGCCTCTCACCAAGGTGCCGCGTAGTGACGTACTTCCCTTCCTGCCCGGCGAACGGAGAATTGTTAACCACAAAATTCATCGAGAGCGTCGGCTCTTCAATGGAGACAAATGGAAGTGGCGTTGGGTCGCTTGCCTCCGCGATTGTCTCTCCAATGTCGACATCCTCCATCCCTGCGAGCGCAATGATGTCTCCGGCACTCGCTTCCTGGACCTCTACGCGCTTGAGCCCTTCAAAGACATAGATCTTCGTCACCCGCGCATCTTCAACCGAACCGTCACGATGAATAATCTTCATCGGCGCACCCATGCGGATCGTTCCACGCGTCACGCGCCCGATACCGAGACGGCCGAGGTAGTCATTGTAGTCGATGGTCGTGACGAGCATCTGGAACGGAAGCTCGACGTCTCCCGGCGGGGGCGGCACCTTCTGAACGATCGACTCGAAGAGGGGATTCAACGAGGTGCTCGGGTCATCCAGCTCGCGCTTTGCGATGCCTTGTTTGGCAATCGCATAGACCGAGGGAAAATCAAGCTGGTGGTCCTTCGCACCCAGCGACAGGAAGAGCTCGAACACTTCATCGAGCACCTCGTGCGGCCTTGCGTCTTTGCGGTCAATCTTGTTGATGACCACAATGGGCTGAAGGCTCAGTTCGAGGGATTTTTTGAGAACGAATTTCGTTCCTGGGAGCGGACCCTCTGCTGCGTCCACTAGCAGGAGTACTCCGTCGACCATTTTCAGCGTTCGCTCCACTTCTCCCGCGAAATCGGAGTGGCCCGGCGTATCGACGATATTGATCTTCACCGTTGATCCGCCGTCGGATTTGTAAAACACCGCCGTGTTTTTTGCCAGGATGGTGATCCCTCGTTCACGTTCAAGTTCATTTGAGTCCATCACCCGTGTACCGACATCCTGGTTTGCACGGAATGTTCCCGTCTGGCGAAACATATGGTCGACCAGCGTTGTCTTCCCATGGTCGACGTGTGCAATAATCGCGATATTCCGGATGTCTTCTCTCAACTTCATTGCCATACCAGCTCGATTCTCTCGTTCGTTCCCACCCTGCAGCAGGGCCACACCAATGTAGAAAAAAAATGCCTCAGGTTTGGGACACCAACCAGAGGCCTTGCTCGCACCGTTTCTGGTGTTTCGTTCATCAAATATACCACGTTTTGCCCAGAATTGAAAGCCTCGGTTTTTCAGGCCTTCTTGCGACTCTTTCTTTTTGGTTGTATCTTTTCCAACCAATTCACAATTCTACGTCGAACGAACAAGAAAGGATCCCTATGGTCCGGCTCACAGCGGTACTTCTCGTGCTCGTCGTTCTCGTCTCTATGGTTAGTGCACAGACCACCAAGCCATCAACCGTCAAACTGTCCATTACCGGCATGACTTGCGAAAGCTGCGTCAGCAAGGTAGACAAGGCGCTTCGCGGCGTCAAGGGTGTGAAGGATGTGAAAGTTGATCTTAAGAATGAATCGGCCGACATCGTGCTCGCCTCAACGTCAGTGAAATCAGAAGCCCTCGTCGGTGCTGTGGCGAAAGCGGGTTTCAAGGCAAAGGTCGGCACAAAGGCCGCAGGACCGAAAGTCGAGAAGAAGGATGAATGCTGCCCGGGAGAAGAGGGTGCATGCGAAGGGGAGTGCAGCGGAGAGACCAAGGCAACGAAGAAGAAAACTGGAAAGAGTTAGAGCCTGGAATCGTATCCCCTGGTAATCGGCGAAATGGGGCTGTCCCAAAAAAGCAAATGTCATTCTGAGCCCCGCCTCCCCGAAAAGAAAACTCGGGGCGAGTCGGCGGGGTAAACTCCGCGAACCTGTCCCGCTTTTCGGGATCCCGTACAGCGGGACCCGCCTCATGAGATACAGGAAGGCAGGCAGGAAGAATCTGCCATATTGTTCAGATTCTTCGTCCTGACTGAGAATCGTCAGGACTCAGAATGACATCTGGGACAGCCCCATTTCTGTTTCAAGCCTACTCATTGATTCGCGGCTGACGGCGGACGTTCACCTCAAAGACATCGGGCCGCGCATAGTGTCCCCCCACGTCCAACGTGAGACTCTCCTCAATTGCCCGACCGGTGTCAATTTCCGCTACAATGAGCTCCTCTTTGCCAAAGAGCGGTTCGGTGATATACGCGCCGTCCGGTCCAATAATCGCGCTCCCGCCGGGGATGAGAACATCCGGAAGATCCTTCAGTTCAGCCGAGAGTTCATAGTCCTTCGGGAACATTTGTTTTTCCACATACATGCCGGCCGCAAGTACAAAACATCTACCCTCGAACGCATAATGCCTGCTGGCAATCTGATGAATTTCTTTGCCATGCGGCCATGACGCAACGTGAAGAAGTTCTCCTTCTGCATGCAACACGTGACGTGCAGCCGGTATCCAGTGTTCCCAGCAAATCAATCCGCCAAGTTTACCAAACGGCGTCTCATGCGTCTTCAGTCCCGACGCATCGCCGTGGCCCCAGACGAGTCGCTCTCCAAAGGTCGGCACCAGCTTCCGGTGATGACCGATCAGCTCTCCCTTGTCATTGAAAAACAGAAGTGAATTGTAGATCGACTTTGCGGACCGCTCATTCACGCCAAGAACGAGGTAGAGCTTGGCGCTCCGACATGCAGCTCCGATCCTTTTCAGCTCCGTGGAACGGAGTGCGATGCTGTTTTCATACAGCCGACGGTAGAGCTTCTTTGCGGCCTCGTTCCCCCATTGACTGTATGATCCCATATCCGACCAGAGCGGATAGACAGGAATCCAGGTCTCAGGAAATCCCAGCACCTTGACCTTTTTCTTCCCTGCCATTTCGATAATTCGACAGGCTTTGTCCACAGATCCTTTGAGGTCCAGAACCACCGGTGAGAACTGAGCGATAGCAACGTTTATCTTCATGTGAGGAACTCCATGTGAGTGCGGTGTTCTTGTGACTGAAGCTATTGCTGAGATCTGTTACATCCAGAGAATCAACTCATCAGGTTCTTTCCGTCTGATGTCCGGAACCCTGGTTCCCTCCTTCGGATATCCGACCGGGACGAGAAGGAACGGTTTTTCGTTTTCCGGGCGGCCGAGGATTTTCTGGAGAAACTCCATCGGACTCGGCGTGTGAGTTAACGCTACGAGTCCGGCATTGTGAATCGCTGCAAGAAGAAAACCTGCTGCAATTCCGACGGACTCTTTCACATAGTAGTGCTTCCGCGTCTCCTCCCCATCCTTCACGAACGGGATAGCAAAGACGACGATCAATGCAGGGGCGATTTCGAGGAACTCTTTGTGCCAGTCTGTTCCCAGCGGGGCGAGGTCATCGAGCCATTCTTGCGGCATCCGGCGCTCGTAGCTCTCTTTTTCCTCCGCTTCGGCTGCAACACGGATCTGATGCTTGAGATTCGGATCAGTGACTACGACGAAGCGCCACGGCTGTTTGTTTGCACCCGACGGAGCCGTTCCAGCCGTCTTCAGAATGAGTTCAAGAACCTCCTTGCTGACCGGCTTGTCAGAGAATTCCCGAACGGTGCGTCTGCGGTTGAACTGTTGGTAGTAATCCCGGGCACGCCGTGTTTGTTCATGCTCATCAATCGGCGTGAATTCGAAGGGAATGAAATCAGGCATAACACCTCCGGCGACAAAGCTCATGGAAATTACTTCAAAGAGGCTGCTGTTGCAAGGATTGACCAGCTATGATTGCGCCTGCAGTGGGTTTTTGGTATTTTTACACCCCCTGACTGTCCGGACATGCCGTGATGGTCGGGGTGAGGTGTTTTTTGCCGGGGAAAAACAGGCTATTGTCGATTTTCAATTGACAATTGGGATGGAGCCTTTGAACTGATTTGAAATGATTGAGACGATAAGAAAACGCATCGAAACCACTCTGCCCTTCCGGGAGCTTGGTGAGCGAATCGCTTCGCTGCCAGCAGGAGGATGTGTCGATGTACGGGGTATTAGTGGATCCCTTTTGGCGTTCGCCGCCGCTGCGTTGTACGAAAGCCGCCGATCGCAGGTGCTGCTGCTTGTCCCTGACACCGACCGTGCAGAGCAACTCAGGGACGATTGCTCTCTTTTGTTGGGTGAGAATGCAGTACGCCTCTATTCACATGGGTCCGGTCACAAAGGTGCGCTGCTGGACATGACTGCGCCGATCGCGCAAATCGAGGCTCTGAAGGCCTTGACGGGCCATGAATTGGTGGTCATCGTGGCAAGCTCAGAAGCGGTTGCACACAGGATTCCCCCTCCAACCGATTTCAGGGCGCGTACCCTCGAAGTTTCGTCAGGAAAGGAGCACTCGTTCGAGGGACTCATCGAACACCTCACTTCTCTTGGCTTCGAGCGTAAGGATTTCGTCGAGGAGTACGGCGACTTCGCCGTCCGTGGTGGCATTCTCGATGTGTTTCCATACATCGGCGACAATCCCATCAGAATAGAATTTTGGGGGGATTCCATTGATTCAATCCGGGAGTTTGATGCCCTCTCCCAGCGTTCAATCAGAGAACTACAGACCGCAGCGATCGTCGCCCGCCTTTCTCCGTCCGACGAACCGTCCGCGGTGACAAGCTCTATCTTCGACTACCTGCATTCCGACGCTCTTGTTCTCCTCGACGAACCGGCGTCAATCCAGAAGGAAATTGAAGAACTCTTCTACGAGGGAGTTCAGCACCTTGCTTCCTGGGAATCGATCGCGGCGCAGGTGCAAAGGTTTCGCGCGGTCATTCACTCCGTGTTACACCAGGCCGACCGTCCCGTCCACATCGATTTTTCGAGTCTTCCCCAACCGCCGGTCCAGGGCAGCGTGAAGGTCCTCCTGCGGCATCTCAGGGAACTGAAGGCTGACAACCGCGACATCGTTCTCATCTGCGACACACGTGAGGAGGCAGACCGGCTTCGAGAACTCCTGGAGGAGGAGATCACTGCGCCGTCTTCAGCGGAAGATGTCGATGCATCTTTCGGGGCGGAACCCAGCCTTGCTCTTCCCGACTATCAGTTGATGACGGAAGCCCTCCATCAGGGATTTGTCTTCCCCGCAGCAAGCCTTGCGCTCCTCACAGAACACCAGATCTTTGGGCGACTAAAGCGCCGTGGTTCGGCGAAGCGCCGGCGGTTCAAAGGGTTCAGCCAGAAAGAGGCGCAGCAACTCCACCGCGGCGACTATGTCGTTCACATCGACTACGGCATCGGGCGATTTGCCGGATTGCAGAAGCTCAAGGTGCGCGGCGCAGAGCAGGAAGTCATGAAGATTCTCTATGACGGCAACGATGCTCTCTACGTGAATCTGAATTTCGTGAATCGCGTTCAGAAGTATGCATCGCAGGAAGGGCACGTGCCGAAGCTCTCAAAGCTCGGCACACCGGACTGGGAGCGGCTCAAATCCCGTGCAAGGAAGCGAATCAAGGATATTGCCCGCGAGCTCATTGCACTGTACGCACGCAGAAAACATGAGCAGGGATTCTCATTTCCTTCCGACACTCACTGGCAAAAGGAACTCGAGGCGTCATTCCTGTACGAGGACACGCTAGATCAGGCAAAGGCGACCCTCGACGTCAAGCAGGACATGGAGCGCCCCTCGCCCATGGATCGTCTCATTTGCGGCGACGTTGGGTTTGGCAAGACCGAGGTTGCCGTCCGAGCGGCGTTTAAATCAGTCCTGAGCGGAAAGCAGGTGGCCGTTCTGGTCCCGACCACGATTCTGGCACAACAGCACTACAACACATTTCTCGACAGAGTCGGCCGATATTCTGTGCGTGTGGAGTCGATATCCAGGTTCAAGTCAAAGAAGGATCAGGAGGGCATTCTTCAGGATCTCAAGGCAGGAAAGGTAGATGTACTCATTGGCACTCACCGCCTCCTCTCGAAAGATGTTGCCTTCAAAGACCTCGGCCTTCTTGTCATCGATGAAGAGCACCGGTTCGGCGTCTCCGCGAAGGAAAAACTGCGGGCTCTCCGTGCGACCGTCGACACCATGACTCTCACCGCGACGCCAATCCCGAGAACGCTGCAGTTCTCGTTGATGGGAGCACGAGACTTATCGCTCATGAACACCCCGCCCAGAAACAGATTGCCGATTCTGACCGAAATCGCTCAGTTTGATCAACAGCTCATTCGGGAGGCGATTCTGAAAGAACTGCACCGCGGCGGCCAGGTGTATTTCATTCACGACCGCGTGCATGACATCGAAGAGATTCAGGCACTCCTGCAACGGAAAATCCCTGAAGCCCGTTTCCATGTTGCACACGGACAGATGAAGGGGCATGAGCTCGAGAAGGCAATGCTCGACTTTCTCGAGAAGAAGTACGATGTGCTGATCTGTACAAAAATCATTGAGTCGGGAATCGACATCCCGAGCGTCAACACGATCATCATCAATAGGGCCGATCGTTTTGGCCTTGCAGAGTTGTACCAACTCCGAGGTCGCGTGGGACGCTCGAACGAGCAGGCGTATGCATACCTTCTGACTCCACCGATTTCCAGCCTTCCGCGAGCAACGCTCCGGCGCCTGC
>Ga0233425_10002481_pt1 | contig 36152 bp, 39 predicted proteins | sample Watercolumn_Towu_2_FD_181712 | JGI IMG/M metagenome (GOLD analysis project Ga0233425, IMG submission 181712) | Freshwater microbial communities from Lake Towuti, South Sulawesi, Indonesia - Watercolumn_Towuti2014_140_MG | ecosystem: Environmental > Aquatic > Freshwater > Lake | place...
ATCAGCGTGTGAAGCAAGCCGAAGAAACCGCTGCGCAACAGTTAGACCAGTTGCTCACGGCTTCACTAGTTGCACATCATGAAGATTTGCAGCAAAAGCTCGAACAGCAATTTCTCAATTTTCACAAAAAAGCAGGGACAGACCTGGTGTCGCAGCTGGAGGTTTTTCGTGCGCAAACGGTTTCTGGGCATGCGGCAGAATTATCCAGTCTGCTGAATAACCGGTTTGCCGAAGTTGGTCAACAGGCGGAATTAGATTTGATGCAAACGCTGGATAAGGCCAAGAATGTGGCGTTGGAACAAATGAGACAGAACCTAACGGCGGCAACGGCCAGCCTCTATACGGAAGCAGCGGGTACGGTGCGTGATAAATTTACAGAAGAAATGGCGGCCATGACGGCAAGCGCCCACAAAGAGTTTATGTCGCAAGTCAACGCAGATTTGCCTGCCGTGCAGGCGGTCTTGCTGCAGAATATCGAGCGTCTGCTGGCGGAGCGCTTGCCCGCGATGGAACAGGGCTTGCGCGGTGAGCTGACTGCTGAGATACGTGCGTTGTTGCGGCAGGTGAGATTTGTATTGCCTTAGCGCGCTTTATGCCTCAACCAGCTTGGAGTATGCCTCGGCATCCAGCAAGTCATGGGCTTCATCTGGCGTGGTCGCTTTGAATCTGAAAATCCAGGCTTGATAAGGCTTGTCATTCAAGGCTTCTGGCGCGCTGGATAAGGTTTCGTTCACCTCTGTCACGATGCCGCTCAAGGGGGCGTGCAAATCCGAACCGGTTTTGACAGATTCCACCAGGCCGCATGGGGTATCTTTGGTTAAAACAGTCTCGACCTGTGGCAGTTGTACGAATACAATATCGCCCAGCAAATCTTGCGCGTAATCGGTAATACCTGCTTCCCAGGTGTCGTTATCAAGGCGTTTTACCCACAAGTGTAATGGGGAGTAATGTAATTGGTCGGGATATTTCATAATAGTAGCGCCAATGCTTGAAATGTCAGCTATTTTCGCATAAAGCGGGTTTCAGATGTATCAAAAAACGCACAGTGGCAATAATGTTAATATTTCTTTTATAAAAGCCATATAACTTAATGACAAATATAGTTTTTTTATATACTATGAAATTGGTTTTGGGCTTATGAGGTCGGATGTGATGTTAAAAAGGTTTTTCAGGAACGCAGCAATACTATGCATGACATTTTCGCTGGTGGCGTTGCCTACCGAGCTTCTGGCGGCAGGAAAGTCGCAGAAGCGTATTCATGCCAGCTACAAAGCGGGTAAAAAAGTAAAGGCACTGAAAGTCAAGGCAGGTAGGTATAGCTCGTATAAAGCGAAAATTCGCTTACGCAATCAGCGTGCCTGGATGGCGCAGCGTGCAGAAATGCTGGGCAACAATTATGATGGTAGCGGCGTTTTGCAACTGTCTTCCAGCAAGGCTTTGGTCATCAATCAGATTACCGGTGAGGTGGTCTACGCCAAAAACACCAACACCCAGGCGCCAATCGCATCTATCACCAAGGTCATGACGGCGATGGTGATGCTGGATGCCGGACTTTCTCTGGACGATACTATTTATGTGACATCGGAAGATGTTGATTATCTAAAAGGCTCCAGTTCACGCCTGCCGGTAGGGGCGGCGCTTAGCCGCGGCGATATGCTGCAGCTGGCTCTGATGGCGTCTGAAAACCGTGCTGCGTCCGCAATTGCCCGCAATTACCCGGGCGGCCGTCAAGCCTTTGTACAAGCCATGAACGTGAAAGCCTATGCGATCGGAATGACCCATTCGCACTTTGCCGATCCGACAGGGCTGGACAGTGGTAACGTTTCTACGGCGGAAGACCTGGTCAAGATGGTGCAAGCGGCCTACCAGTATCCGGAAATTAGGATGGCGACCACTAGCCCCTCACATGAGGTTTATATGCAAGGGCGGAATTATCCCGTCAACTTCAATAACACCAATGGTCTTGTCAGGGCAGGTGAGTGGGAGATTGGGCTATCCAAGACCGGTTATATTTCCGAAGCCGGCCGCTGCCTGGTCATGCAGGCCAAAGTGGGTGGCGAACCGATGATTATGGTGTTCCTAGATTCTAATGGCAAACTGTCACGTATCGGCGATGCCAACCGTGTGCGGAAATGGGTGGAATACAATAAGGAATATCAACCGACGACTACCGGGCAGAACGACATGCTGGCAGAAGGCAGGATATCGTAGGTCTGAGGCCTGCGTAACCTGAATAAAAGCAGCCACGCGGCTGCTTTTATTTTTTGGTGGTTTTGGTGCTGGTTTTCTTGGCGGGGGTTTTTTTGCCACGCGCCTTAGCAGGGCTGCCTTTGGCGGCCTTCTCGGCTAGCAGGCTCAAAGCTTCCTCCAGCGTCAATGATTCCGGGGTGACGCTCTTGGGCAAGGTTGCGCGTACCCCGCTATGCTGCACATAAGGTCCGTAGCGGCCTGAGAATACCTCTATCCTGCCATCACCGCTTGGATGTGGCCCCAGATCCGCCAAAGGCGTAGGACCGCTGTTGGCCTGGGCAATCAAGGTAACGGCTTCACCCAGGGTGATGTCGAATACGCTCAGTGTCTTGGGAATGGATTTGAATTTTCCATCGTGATTGACATAGGGGCCAAAACGCCCGATGTTTGCCACAATCTTTTTGCCGGTTTCCGGGTGCGCGCCCAAATCGCGCGGCAGCGAAAGCAGGCGCAACGCGGTTTCCAGATTGATGCTCGTCACTGGGATTTCTTTGGGGATGCTGGCGCGCTTCGGCTTTTTCTTGCTGCCCGCTTCTGCCTCACCCACCTGCAGGTACGGGCCATACGGGCCGTTAAGCAGGCTGATGTTTCTGCCAGTTTCCGGGTCTTCGCCAATGATCACGGGGTCATTGCTGGCTGGCGTGTCCTCGCTGGCGATGCGGCGTGTATAGTCGCACTTGGGTGTGGCATTGTAGCCTGTGCAACCGATAAAGCTGCCATAGCGGCTTAGCTGTTTTTGCAAAGGACGACCGCATTTGGGACAAGGCTCATCCAGAATCTCGTTGCCGGGCCGATCCACATTGGCTTTGGCCTGAATTGTCTGGTTAAAGTCTTGCCAGAACTCGTCCATCAAAGGCACCCAGTCGCGCTCGCCTTCTGCCACGCTGTCCAGCGCGTTCTCCAGATTGGCCGTGAAATCGTAATCCACATAACGTGTGAAGTGCTCGGTCAGGAACTTGTTCACCACGCGGCCAACATCGGTAGGGACAAAGCGTTTCTTGTCCAGCGTTGCGTATTCCCTATCCTGCAGGGTGCTAATGATGCTGGCGTAGGTGGATGGGCGCCCGATGCCGTATTCCTCTAGCGCTTTCACCAGACTGGCCTCGGAATAGCGTGGCGGCGGCTCGGTAAAATGCTGCTCGCCAAAAATCTTGTCCACGTTCAGTACTTCGCCAGTTTCCAGATAAGGCAGTTTGCTTTCGCCTTCTTCCTCTTCATCGTCCAATCCTTCCATGTACACGGCGATAAAGCCGGGGAAGATCATGGTCTGGCCAGACGCGCGGAACAGGTTGGCCTCGGAGCCGACACTCAAATCCACGCTTACCGCGTCGAATTTGGCTTGCGCCATCTGGCAGGCCAGCGTGCGTTTCCAGATCATTTCGTAGAGTTTAAATTGCTCATCTGTCAGGTGCGCGCGCATGCTGGCAGGCGTGCGGAAAATATCCGTGGGACGAATTGCCTCATGCGCTTCTTGCGCGTTCTTCGCCTTGGTTTTGTACATGATGGGCGATTTTGGCAGGTATTCCGGCTCGAAGTTTTTCTTCACATATTCGCGAATCTGCATCACAGCTTCGGCCGCCAGGCTGAACGAATCGGTACGCATGTAGGTAATCAAGCCTACCGTGCCGCTGCCAATATCAATGCCTTCGTAGAGTTGCTGAGCTATCCTCATCGTGCGGCTGGTGGTAAAGCCTAGCTTGCGCACGGCTTCTTGCTGTAAGGTGGAGGTGGTGAACGGTGCGGCCGGACTGCGGTTGCGCTGTTTCTTCTCCACGCGGATAACGGTTGTTTTGCCTGCGCTGGCTATTAGTAGTTTACCGACAATCTCGGCCTGCTGGTCATGATTCGTGACGCTAAATTGTTCTAATTTCTTGCCATCCAGCTGAATCAATTTAGCGTCAAAACCATGCTGCTGTTTGAGCGCATTCATGTGAATAGTCCAGTATTCCTGACTCCTGAATGCTTCGATTTCCAGTTCGCGTTCGACAATCAGGCGTAACGCAGGGCTTTGCACTCGGCCCGCGGAAAGACCGCGGCGGATTTTCTTCCATAACAGTGGGGATAAATTGAAACCAACTAAATAGTCCAAGGCGCGGCGCGCCTGTTGGGCATTCACCAGATCCATGGAAATGTCACGCGGATGCTCGATGGCTTGTTTGACGGCACTCTGCGTAATCTCGTTGAATTCCACGCGTTTGAGCAGCTTGTCTTTAAGCAGTTTCTTGGCTTTCAGAATCTCGGCGATATGCCAGGAAATGGCTTCGCCTTCGCGATCCGGGTCGGTTGCCAGATAAATCGCATCACTGGTTTTGACTGCCTTGGCGATGGCATCGACGTGTTTACTGTTGCGGTCAATCACCTCATACTTCATCGCAAACTGGTTTTCTGGATCCACCGCGCCGTTTTTGGGGATCAAGTCGCGCACATGGCCGTAAGAAGCCAACACCTCGAAATCTTTTCCGAGATATTTTTTCAGTGTTTTGGCCTTGGATGGCGATTCAACTATGAGTAAATTGGACAATCTGAAACCATTTAATTATTTATTTGAAAACCATCATAGCAATCAGTCGCAAGTTGTGACAACAGGAACTTGCGTTTTTTTTTGAAAAATCAGGCGGTTTTAGCTTCTCGGCGTGTAAATTCGATACGTTTGCCATCGTTACTGGCGATACTAAGCGCGGCGCCTTCGTTGGCAATGTCACCAAACAAAGGGTCTTCGTCATCAGCTTTTGCCTGGCTCAGGTTCTTGAAATCGTACAAATCGAAATCGGCTAAGTGTGAAGGCTCTACATTGCCGATGGCGCGGAAGATGTTATTGATGCGACCGGGTTGTTCCAGTTCCCAAGCGTTCAGCATCTCTTTTACTTTCTGCCGCTGCAGATTTTCCTGACTTCCGCACAAATCACAAGGGATAATCGGGAACTGCATGCCACGAGCGTAAGCGGCTATATCTTTCTCGGCACAGTACGCCAGCGGGCGGATCACCATGAACTCACCGCGATTAGTGCTGAGCTTGGGTGGCATGGCTTTCATTTTGGCGCCAAAGAACATATTCAGGAACAGCGTTTGCACGATGTCATCCCGGTGATGGCCCAAGGCGATCTTGGTGACCCCTAGTTGCTGGGCGGTGGTGTAGATGATGCCGCGGCGCAGGCGTGAACAAAGGCTGCACATGGTTTTTCCTTCCGGAATCTTCTCTTTGACGATGGAATAAGTGTCGGCTTCCACGATGCGGTAATCCACACCCAGATTTTCAAAATAGTGCGGTAGCACGTCGGCAGGGAAGCCGGGCTGCTTCTGATCCAGATTCATCGCGACAATCTTGAAATTGATTGGCGCGCGTTCCTGTAAGGCCAGCAGGATCATCAGCATGACATGGCTATCCTTGCCGCCGCTCATGCACACCAAAACAGTGTCGCCATCCTCAATCATGTTGTAATCGCCGATTGCCTTGCCGACCGAGCTGATGAGGCTGTTGCGCAGTTTGAGGAAATTCTGACTGACGTTGTCGGGATAATGCTTCATATTCAAAGATATTCAGGGAAATTCGGTTGATTTAAAGGTTCAAGCTGCGCCCGCCATCCACGGCCAGCACATGGCCGGTGATGAAAGGGGCGTCGGCAATCAGGAATTTGACCGCTTTGGCGATGTCTTCCGGGTTGCCGATGCGTTTGAGTAGCGTCTGGTTGATGACGCGCTGGCAATAGACTTCGTCGAACAGCGGGTTGTTCTCCGGCCATTGTACGGGGCCCGGCGCAACCGCATTTACACGTACTTCCGGACTAAGTTCATGTGCGAGTGATTTGGTAAGCGTGACCAAGCCTGCCTTGGCTACGCTGTAAACGATATAACCCTTCTTTGGCCGTTCGATATGCATGTCGGTGATGTTGATGATACAGCCATGGTTGCGGCGTAGTTCGCCCGCGGCAGCCTGTGCCAGAAACATAGGCGCTTTCAGGTTAGTGCCCATCAGGTCGTGCCAATTATCTTCATTGATATGGTCTAGCTCGCTAGGGTAATAGCTGCTGGCATTGTTGATTAAGCCGTCTAGCCTGCCAAATTGCTGTATGGTTTCGTAAACCAGGTTTGGCAAGGCGTTAGTATTCAGCAAGTCACCCTGAATGATGGTTGCGCTATTTGGACGCTGCAGGTTCAGTTCGGCCTGTAAAGCGCGAGCCTCGTCATGCGATGTGTTGTAGTGAATCATCAGGTTGGCGCCATGGCTGTGCAGCTCGCGGCAAATGGCAGCGCCCACACGTTTGGCTCCGCCAGTGATCAGGATGACTTTGTTCGTTAGGCTATTATTCAAGGAAGTACTCACTTTTCGATTATTATAGTGGCTTATGGCCGCATTACCTATTCCTACACTTACTCAACTACAGCACAGTGACGCATTAAAGGCGTTGATTCGCGAAAAGATTCATCAGTCCGGAGGCTGGATCCCGTTCACGGAGTTCATGCACATGGCGCTTTATACGCCCGCTTTAGGGTATTACAGCGGTGGGGCGCAAAAGTTCGGTTTGGCGGGGGATTTTGTTACAGCGCCGGAGATTTCTCCTTTATTTGCACAAACCATTGCCCGTCAGGCCGCACAGATATTGGCAACCAGCAGGGGTGATATTTTAGAGTTAGGCGCTGGTACCGGTAAGCTGGCAGCGGATTTGCTGCTGGAGTTGCAAACTTTAGAGGCGCTGCCCAAGCAATATTTTATTCTGGAAGTAAGTGACCACTTGCGCCATATTCAGCGTGAAAACTGCCGAAATGTGTTGCAGAATGATTTGTTTGAAAAGATAAGCTGGCTGGAAACTTTGCCCGAAAAATTCAACGGATTTATACTCGGTAACGAGGTGCTGGATGCGATACCCGTGCATATTGTGCATAAAACGGCTGATGGCTGGTGTGAACGCGGCGTGAGTTTCAATAGCGAATTCATCTGGCAAGATGCCCCAATCACCGCATCCAGCTTGGCTTCCAGCCAATCTCAATATTTAAGCGATTTGCCACAAGGCTTTGTGACAGAGGTTTGCCCGGCGGCCGCCGGCTTGGTGCGCAGCCTGGCGGAAACTTTGGAACGTGGCGCTATATTGTTCATTGATTACGGCTTTTCTGCAAACGAGTATTATCACCCGCAGCGCAACCAGGGCACGCTCATGTGTCATTTTCAGCACCATGCGCATGATAATCCGCTGATTCATGTCGGGCTGCAGGACATTACGGCGCATGTCGATTTCACGCAATTGGCACTGGCTGGAGAAGCGCATGGAATAAGCCTTGCGGGCTATGCCACACATGCCCAGTTCCTGATGAATTGCGGTATCCTGGATGTTATGGCGCAGCATTCGCCCGATTCACCGCAGTTCATGCAGCTTGCCGCAGCGGCCCAAAAATATCTTTCCCCTGCGGAAATGGGCGATTTGTTTAAGGTAATTGCATTTACCAAACGGCTGGATGAGCCTCTCATCGGTTTTAGGCAAGGCGATAAATCTCACACCTTGTGACGTATAATGCGCGCCATGGTTGAATTCGAAGAAAACTCAAATCCGCAACATCGCCGTATCCGCAGCTTTGTGCTGCGCCAAGGCCGTTTAACCAAAGGTCAGGCGCGCGCGTTGGAAACCGGCTGGTCCAAGTTTGGTGTCGATTATGCGGACAAACAGCTTGACCTGAATGAAATTTTTAGCCGAAAAGACAGTAAAAAAATCCTCGAAATCGGTTTTGGCATGGGCGATGCCACGGCAAAAATCGCGCAAGCCTTGCCGGATTGCGACTTTCTGGCGGTGGAAGTGCACACGCCAGGCATCGGTAGCCTGCTTAAGCAAATCGAGGAGTTAGCGCTTACTAACATTCGCATCATTCAGCATGATGCGGTGGAAGTGCTGCAAAATATGCTGCCAGATGCCAGCCTGGACGGCGTACATATCTTTTTTCCTGATCCGTGGCACAAAAAGCGCCATCACAAACGCCGATTGATTCAGGCGGAATTCGTCAAACTGCTCTGCCAAAAGCTCAAGCCGGGCGGCTATATCCATGTGGCGACCGATTGGCAGGAATACGCCGAATGGGTGCTGGAAGTGCTGAATGCAGAGCCGCTGTTGAAAAATACTGCCGAGAGTTACGCAACAAAACCGGGCTATCGTCCGCTGACCAAGTTTGAGAACCGCGGGCTGAAATTAGGGCACGGTGTTTGGGATTTGGTTTTTCTCCTGACTTAAATTAAGAACTTCCATGGCGACATCAAGTCGCATTTTTGGGTGCGGTTAAATTATTCTTGCGCTAGAGGAGGCAGGCATCCTATGTGGCATCATCAATCACAACAGCAAGTATTTTCCGGGCTAGAAGTCTCGCCTGAACAGGGTCTCAATGAGGCTGAGGCTGCGCGCCGGCTTGCGCAATACGGCCACAATAGTTTGCCGCAACAGCATGCGCACCCTGCATGGCTGCGTTTCTTACTCCAGTTTCACAATGTGCTGATTTATGTGCTGCTTGGTTCTGCGCTCGTGACGGCGTTGCTGGGGCATGCGGTGGATACCGCCGTGATTATTGCGGTGGTTGTGGCTAATGCCATTATCGGTTTTATTCAGGAAGGCAAGGCCGAAGCCGCCATGAATGCGATTCGGCATATGCTGGCATTGCAAGCGCGCGTGCTGCGCGAGGGAAAGCATGTCGCGATCCTTAGTGAATTATTGGTGCCAGGCGATATCGTGTTGCTGGAGGCCGGGGATAAAGTCGCTGCCGATCTGCGTCTGATAGAGACGCATAACCTGAGTGCCCAGGAAGCTATCCTGACCGGTGAGTCGGTGCCTGTGGAGAAGGACACCGTCACCAGCCCGGAAAATGCCGTGCTGGGTGATCAGAGTTGCATGGCTTTTTCTGGCACGCTCATTACCACGGGTAGCGGCAGGGGTGTGGTGGTGGCAACCGGCCTTAATACCGAGATCGGCCGCATCAGCGGAATGCTTTCTGAAGTGGAAATGCTGGAAACCCCACTGACGCAGCAGATGAGTCGCTTTGCGCGTTGGCTGACAGGGCTGATTCTGGGTATTGCCGCCTTATTGCTGGTGTTTGGTTATTTTGCCGCCCATCTGCCGTTTGCCGATCTCTTTATGGCGGTGGTTGGCTTGTCGGTCGCGGCAATTCCCGAAGGCTTGCCTGCAGTGCTGACTATCACGCTGGCAGTCGCCGTGCAGGCGATGGCAAAAAAAAATGTCATCGTGCGCCGTTTGCCCGCAATCGAGACATTGGGTTCCGTGTCGGTAATATGCACCGACAAAACGGGCACTTTGACACGCAACGAGATGATGGTTGCATCCTTGACAACGTCCGAAGGGGGTTGGGTGGTAAGCGGCAGTGGTTATGCGCCCGAAGGCAAGATTGAGGTGTTGCAGGGTGCTTGCCTACTACCTGCAAAGCTGGTTGATCTGGGACGTGTTGCCGCGCTGTGCAATGATGCAGCCATTGCAGAGAAAGACGGACTTTGGCAAGTGCAAGGCGATCCGATGGAAGGCGCGTTGCAGGCTTTTGCAGCAAAAGCAGGGTTTGACCTGCAGCAGCACAAGATGCAATGGGTGCGCACCGACGTCATTCCCTTTGATGCCAAGACGCGCTATATGGCCGTACTTTGTCATAATCATACGCAGGAGGCATTTATCTTTGTTAAAGGCGCACCAGAAAGAATACTGGAAATGTGTGTCACACAAAGCAACAGCAGCGGGGAGCTTGAGCAGCTTGATCGTCAATACTGGATGCAGCAAGTAGATGCCATCGCTTCGCAAGGGCAACGGGTCTTGGCCTTGGCGCTCAAGCCCATGGCACCACATCAAACCGTATTGGAATATGCCGACGCCGAACAAGGGCTTACCTTGCTGGGACTGGTCGGGTTGATAGATCCGCCACGCCCAGAAGTGGGTGGTTCGATACATGACTGCCACACTGCCGGTATCCGGGTGAAGATGATCACCGGAGACCATGCGGGCACCGCAGCGGCAATTGCCGCACAGATCGGCCTGCAGCACCCGCAACGTGTGTTAACCGGCACACAAATTGATGCCATGTCTGATGCCGAATTAACGGCTGCCGTGCTGGAAACCAACGTGTTTGCTCGCACCAACCCCGAGCACAAGCTACGGCTGGTGATGGCCTTGCAGGCGCAGGACATGATTGTGGCGATGACCGGGGACGGCGTGAACGATGCGCCTGCACTCAAACGAGCGGATGCCGGTGTCGCCATGGGGCGCAAAGGTAGCGAGGCCGCCAAAGAAGCGGCAGAGATAGTACTGGCGGATGATCACTTTGCCTCTATCGTCGCAGCTGTGCGCGAAGGGCGTACTGCCTATGACAACATCAAAAAAGTGATTAGCTGGACGCTGCCCACCAACGCGGGCGAGGCCATGACGATTATTGTTGCATTGTTGCTGGGTATGACATTGCCGGTGACCGCGGTGCAAATACTCTGGATTAACCTCATTACCGCCGTTACGCTGGGGCTGGCATTGGCATTTGAGCCAACCGGAGCCGACATCATGCAGCGTCCGCCCAGAAAGCGCGGCGAGCCCTTGCTGGATGGCACCTTGGCCTGGCATATTGTGCTGGTGGCCATATTGTTTCTGGCTGGTGTGTTTGGCATCTATGAATATGCGGTGCAGCATGGCTACTCGCTGGAGCTGGCACGTACCATGGCAGTGAATACACTGGTGGTGATGGAGATTTTTCACCTGTTGTTTATTCGCAACCTGTATGCGGCAACGCTGACCTGGCGTTCGGTGCGCGGCACGCCAGTAGTATGGCTGACAATCGGTATCGTCACATTGGCGCAACTGGCCATCACTTATTTGCCGCCGTTGCAGAGCGTGTTTGAGACAGCGAGCGTGCCGTTGGCAGATGCGATGCGCATACTCGGTGTCGGGGTCGCGCTGTTCGTGATTGTCGAGCTGGAAAAGCGCTTGCGTTTGTATGTGGCTAGTCGTTGGGCGTGTCATTAAAAAACCAGCCACCAATAATTTTTTCTGCCTCTTCCACACCCTGTTTTTTCAGGCTGCTAAAGAGTTGCACGGTGACTTTTTCTCCCCAAGTTTCAACCAATTCTTTGCGCACTTTCATCAGAGTCTGGTTGGCTTCGTTGCGCGAGAGCTTGTCAGACTTGGTCAGCAAGACATGCACCGGCTTGCCGGTGGGTTTGAACCAGTCCAGCATCTGTCTGTCCAGCGGGGTGAGCGGGTGGCGGCTATCCATGACCAGTACCAGGCCTTTGAGCGAGATGCGCTCGCTCAGGTAAGTGGAAAGTACTTGCTGCCAGTGGGCACGCAAGGCTTCTGGCACTTTGGCATAGCCATAACCGGGCAGGTCGACCAGGTGTTTGTCATTGCCCAGTGTGAAAAAATTGATAAGTTGTGTGCGACCGGGCTGTTTGGAGACAAAAGCCAGGCGATTGTGGTTGGCCAATGTGTTCAACGCGCTGGACTTGCCCGCGTTGGATCGGCCCGCAAAGGCGACTTCTACCCCTGTTGCGGGAGGCAAATCGCGCAAGTGATGGGCTGAGGCAAGGAATTGGGCATTCTGGAACAGTGGCATAGCGGGGGTTTGTCAATTCTTTTTGAGATAGGTCAAGCCAGTTATCCTATCACGAAGCGCACAATTTTGATAAAATGCCAACGGTTTAACTGATTGAAAATACTGGAGTTAATATGCGTTTCGGTTTAGTGGCAGTTTTGGTGCTGAATTTGATGGTGTCGCAAGCGGTTGCGGCGGATAAAACAGAAGAAAAAGCTGTAGTTGCGCCTGCTGCGGCGCCAAGTCCTGTAGAGCAGACCATACAAACCGTATGTGCGGCATGTCATGCGGCAGATGGCAACAGCGTGATGGCGGCAAACCCTAAATTGGCTGGTCAGCATCCGGAATACTTGTTGAAGCAACTCAAAGAATTCAAGGAAGGCAAGCGCGCTAATGCGGTGATGAGCGGCATGGTGGCTAACTTGACGGAAGATGATATGAAAGCCTTGGCGGCTTATTTTTCTTCCCAAAAGCCAACGCTGGGTAAAGCCAAGAGCAACGGCAGGGGTTCGCTGGGCGAGAAAATCTATCGCGGCGGCATTCTTGCAACCAATGTGCCGGCTTGTGCGGCTTGCCATGGCGCTACCGGCTCCGGCATTCCCAAGCAGTTCCCGCGTCTGGCTGGTCAGCATGCGGATTATGTGTTGCAACAAATGCGTACTTTCCGTACCGGTGAGCGTGCGAATGCCCCTATGATGCAGGCGATTGCGGTGAAAATGACTGATCAGGAAATGCAAGCGGTGGCAGATTACGTTCAAGGTCTAAGATAATTTTGGGATAATAAAAAGGCGGCTACAGCCGCCTTTTTTTGCAACCAATTAAACTGCTTTGTCGTCTTAATTCCTGTTGGATACGTTAAGAGCAACATCTTGAAACCACCCCACACATTTTCCCAGCGCCTGTACGAGCTGCTCAGCTCGATGCGATTCGCCGTAAGCCTGCTGACAGTGATTGCAATCGCATCTGTTATTGGTACCGTGCTCAAGCAGAATGAGCCTTACCAGAATTACATCATCAAGTTCGGCCAGTTCTGGTTCGAGATGTTCGAGAAACTGGGACTGTACGATGTTTACCATGCCAGCTGGTTTTTACTGATCCTGCTGTTTCTGGTGATTTCCACCAGCCTGTGTATCTGGCGCAACACGCCCAATATGCTCAAGGAGTGGCGTACTTTCAAGGAGCATGCGCAAGAGAAATCGTTGCGCGCGTTCAGCCATCAGGCCAGCATTTCCACCGCCGCCATTGATACGCAGAAACTGACGCAATACCTGGCCGGACAAGGCTACACCTACAAGTTGCAAGCGCAGGAAAACGGCGACACCCTGATTGCCGCCAAGGCGGGTACGCACCAGCGCCTGGGATATATCCTTACACATGCGGCTATCGTCATTATCTGTTTAGGCGGCTTGCTGGATGGCAACTTGTCGTTCAAGGCGCAGGAGCTGCTGGGGCAGAAAAAAATCGAAGTGCTGGACATCCCTGCAAGCGAGGTGCCGGAGATCAGTCGCATGAAATCCGATAATCCGTCTTTCCGCGGCAACATGACCTTGCCGGAAGGCACCAGCAGCAATGTAGCATTCTTGCGAGTGCGCGATGGCTATCTGGTGCAGGAACTGCCGTTTCGCGTGGCATTGAAGGATTTCCGTATCGAACATTACCCGACCGGGCAACCCAAATCTTTTGAAAGCGATGTTGAAATTATTGATTCGGATTTGAAAACGCCTTTGCAGCAGACTATCCGCGTCAATCATCCGCTGATATACAAAGGCGTCGCTATCTATCAGTCGGATTTTCAGGATGGTGGCTCAGGGCTGGACTTTAAGGTATGGAACCTGCCGCAGCACGATGCGAGTACGGTTGCGCTGAAAGGCAAGTTATTCAAGACCGCCAGCCTGGGCGAGGGTGCGGACAAATTGACCGTAGAGTTCAGCGAGTTCCGCAAATTCAATATTCTCAATCTCTCGCCGAATGGTGAGGGAAAGCCGCATAACGTAGGCCCCAATACCACTTACAAGCTGCGTAACGCCAGCGGTCAGGCGCGCGAATTCGTCACTTATATGCAACCGTTGAATATCGATGGCAAGCCGTATTTCGTGTTTGGCGTGCGCGATACGGTGCAGGAAGAGTTTCGCTATCTGCGGATTCCGGCAGACCCTGATTTTGAGCTGGACGGCTTTATGCGATTCCGTGCCGTGATGCTGGACGAGAAACAATATCCTATTATCGCCCGCGCACTCAGCGGGACATCCGTCAGCAAAGACGAAAAATTGCGCGATCAGTTCGAGCAAGGCTTGCAGCAGCTGCTGAAAACTTTTGCGCAAGGCGGGTTTGCCACGCTGTCTAAAGCGATTGAAGCCAATGTGCCGCAGGCTCAGCGTGACCAGGCGGCCGAGGCTTATGTGAAAATGCTCAACGCGGCGGCGTACACGGCGTACAATATGGCACAGAAACAGGCGGGCAAAGTACCTTTGGAAATGACGCAGGAAAACCAGCAGATGTTGCAGGATAGCGTGCGCGCCATGAACGACATGCAGTTTTACGGCACGCCTTATTTGCTGCAATTGCACGATTTCCAGCAGGTGGAAGCGAGCGGGTTCCAGCTGACCAAATCGCCGGGCAAGTTCTGGGTCTATCTTGGCTCGGTGCTGCTGGTGCTGGGCGTGTTTGCGATGTTCTACATCCGCGAACGTCGTTTGTGGTTGCTGCTCAAACCCAACGAAGTGCTGCTGGCGATGAGCGCCAATCGCAAGAACATGGATTTCGATAGGGAATTTGAACGTACACAACAGCAATTGCAACAAGTGTTGGCATAAGGAAACGCGCATGAATACGAACACCCTGGATTTTCAGCCTAAACCGCTTTGGCAAACCCTCAAGCTCACCGATTGGCTCTACGCCTTGATTCTGGCTGCGGGAACGATATTCGCCTACCAGAAATACAGCCAGTATATGGATGCCTACGAAACCGGTTTCCTGTTCGGCGCCGCAGCGGTGTTCAGCTATCTGGGCTGGCGCTGGAAAGCGCTTGCCAGGCTGGTGCTGGGCGTGGGCGTGCTCAGCCTGTTTGCTGTCAGTCAGTATCACGGCGCTTTGGAAAGCAGCGGCAAAAACTTTTTCCTGAAATTCTTTATCGGCAGCCAAACCGCCATCATGTGGATGAACGTGCTGTTCGTGCTGGCGATGCTCACCTACTGGTTCGCCCTGTTCCGCCGCAGCGAGTTCACCGGCAAAGTGGCGTCCAGCCTCACTTGGGCGGCAGCGCTGTTCGGCTTTGTCGGCTTGATGGTGCGCTGGTACGAGTCTTACCTTATCGCGCCGGATGTTGGCCACATTCCGATTAGCAATTTATATGAAGTGTTCATTCTTTTCTGCTTGATTACCGCCTTACTGTACCTGCATTACGAGGCCAAATTTAACACGCGCCAGCTGGGGGGCTTTGTGCTGCTCATCATCAGTGCCGCAGTTGGGTTTATTTTGTGGTACACCTTCGACCGTCAGGCGCATCAGATTCAGCCGCTAGTGCCTGCGTTGCAAAGCTACTGGATGAAGATACACGTGCCTGCCAACTTCATCGGTTATGGCGCATTTTCATTGGCGGCCATGGTGGCGAGTGCCTACCTGCTCAAAGCCAAAGGCTATCTGAAAACTTACTTACCCAGCTTGGAAGTGCTGGATGACGTGATTTACAAATCCATCGCAGTTGGCTTCGCGTTCTTCACCATTGCTACCATTCTGGGTGCGATGTGGGCGGCCGAGGCTTGGGGTGGCTATTGGAGCTGGGACCCGAAAGAAACTTGGGCACTTATCGTTTGGCTGAATTATGCTGCCTGGTTGCACCTGCGCATGGTGAAGGGTCTGCGTGGCCCGATGCTGGCATGGTGGGCGCTGATCGGCTTGCTGGTCACCACATTCGCCTTTTTAGGGGTGAATATGTTCCTCAGTGGCTTGCATTCATACGGTACGCTGTAAAGTATTCTGGCTTGCGGTTGCGGCGTAATACTTCATTTCAATCAATTACATTTCTTCATTGTCTAAACAGATGCCCTGAGAGCCAATCTGGATGCGGCTTCCGGCGCATTGCCTTTTACAATGAATGCGTGCGCATATGTGAGGCTTTAAGCGCTGGCTTCGGCGATGTTGGGCGTCAGGCTCACGCGAAAGCGCACATCGCCATTTACGTTGTGCACTAGGCTTAATTCATAGCCAGCCTGCTGCGCATCTTTGCCTGCGTGGTAAAGCCCCACGCCAAGCCCATTGTGCGAGGCGATGTGTTTCTTGAACAAATCGTTGGCAATGGCGGCGTCCATCGGCTTACCAGTGTCGGCTACCTCAATGCGACAACCTTCAGCCTCATCGTGTAGCAGATTGACCGTAATGCTGGTGTCAGGCTGGTATTTGGCCTTTTCCAGCGCGTTGTTGATCAGATTGTCCAGTACGCTGTCCAGCACTTCGGCATTAATGTCCTGCAGCGGCAGGCTGTCGGCAATGAACTCTACATCAGATTCGCGGTGGCGCAGCTGTAGGTCGCGCCACCAGGCAGAGATTTTTTCCATTTTCTGCTTTTCCTCGCCCGGCGCCTTGAGCTTGTCCAGAGTGGAGGCAATGCGCTGATTTAGCACGGGCAACTGGCGGCGTATCAAGCGCAGCAGGGCGTCCTGGTCGTTTTCATCGGATTGCTCCGCGGCGGCCACCAGTGTACCGGTGGATTGCAGGATGTTTTTGATGTCATGCGTAAGCCGACTGCCGGTTTCGTAGAACGCCTGCATGTAGGCATTCTGGCGCAGTGTCTCCTCGCGGCGTTTGGCGTGGTAGAACTCGCCCATGATCTGGGTCAGCAGCTTGACGTGCATGTATAGGGCGGGGGAAATTTCCCAGTGGGTGTTCAGGGTCATGTGGAAGTCCTTGAAATTGAACTCCGCCACATGCGGCGAGGCTTCCCCGACTTTGCCGCTGGATTCGTCTGTCATCCAGGAGACGCCAGCCACCCAGGGGAGCGATTGCATCTCACGCATAGCGGCATCCAGAAAGCCTTTGGGACTGGTTTCAATTTCGCCCAGTGCGGCAATATTGCGCACCCAGCGCTCGAAAGGCATGCCGACGCTGGTGAGATAGCGTGACATCAATAGCTCCACGCCGGAAAAGCGCGTGGTTGGTTTCCATAATAGGCTGAGCGCAATCAGGCCAAACGCCAAGCCGAACATGGTCATGAAAATGGTTTGCAAGTAGTGTACGTTCTGGATGGTGCCAATGGCGTAACTGGCGAGTGCCAGAATGAATGCCAGCAGCGTGAGTAGCATGGTGTAGAAGAAATCGAGAATCGGCAACTGTTCCTGACTGCGTTTCGGGTGAGCGAAAAAGAATATGGCCACAGGCAGAAAAGGGATGAGGTAATACACCGCATAATGCGTGGCTTCTAGTTCAGTGTTGATGTGGAGCAGCTTGGGCACCACCCAAAGCAGCAGCATGGTGAGTAGGTAAATTGCAGCCAGAATATGCACCATACGGTTATTCTTGGCGTCATCCGAGAAAATTCGCCCGCCCAGCAGGCCAAACAGGATGGATAGCCAGATCGCTGTTAGCCACCAATTGATTAGGAAATAGGCGACGAGCCCGAGCCCTAACACCATGCCAGCAGCAGCTTTGGACATTTTCTGGTTTTGCTGCCAGATTGGCTGCCACATTAGGAACAAACCATAATGGCACAGGAAATAACTGCGGCTGGCATGGCTTGCATCATCTCCCGTAATCAGGAAGGCGCAGGCTTAACAGCATGAACGCCAGAATACGGTTGGAATGCGTTATGAAGAACTGTTGCAGACTAATTTGCGTAAACATGGCAAAAAACGCTCCCGGGCCAATGTGTCAAAAAAATGTCACTAATGATGAAATTTCATCTTTATTATCGGGGTGGCCAATTAAGATTTTGTGATGAATGCCGCATGGTGCCTTGTTCTATGCGCTTGGCATAAGAATTGCATGATTATTGCAGCAAGGTGACAAAGCTTAACGATCACCGCTTATTTTTGGGTTAAGGATACCATAATGAAGAAACAAACTGGTTTTACATTGATTGAACTTGCCATTGTGCTGGTGATTATCGGGCTGCTGCTGGGCGGTGTGTTGCGCGGTCAAGAGTTGATCAATAGTGCAAAAGTGAAAAACATGGTGACTGACCTGAAAAACGTGCAGGTGTATGTCTATACCTATCAGGATAAATTCAAAGCCTTGCCAGGTGATGATAAAGCAGCCACGACGCATGCGGGCGCAACTAATAACGGTGATGGCGATGGTGAGATTGACGGTGCATGGAATGCGACTACTGGAGAGTCATTTAACTTCTGGCAGCATATTCGCTTGGCGAACATTGCGACCGGCTCAACTACATTGACCGACACTACTTATACGCCAACGAATAATGAAGGTGGACTGGTGGGTGTTCAGTCTAAGCCGCAAAATACAATTACTGGCCTGACTGGCTCCTATGCGGTGTGCACGAGCGGCGTTTTAGGTAAATTGGCAAAACAAATTGATTCCCAGATTGATGACGGAGATACTACAAAGGGTTCTGTGATGGTGGCTGATACTGTTACGGGAACTTCAGGTGCAACAGCGGTTGCAACAACAGCAACAAATTTTGACTCAACTAAATATGTGCTTTGTATGGCATTCTGACATTGTGCAATATAACTTAGGAAAGCCCGCAATTGCGGGCTTTTTTATTGTTCGTTTTATAGATAGGGCTTTTTGATTTAGAATAGTCCAAATTTTTGACTGTAATTATCCATGGCGCAAAATATCGTCGGACAAAACATTGTCGAGATAGACAATCTTTCCTTTGGCTACAAGGGCCGCTTGCTGCACAAAGGTATCAACATGGCTTTCCCGAAAGGGAAAGTGGTAGCCATTATGGGCGGTAGTGGCAGTGGCAAAACTACTTTGCTTCGTTTGATTGGCGGGCAGATCAAGCCAAACGAGGGCGAGGTGCGTGTGGATGGTGAGGTCGTTCATCAACAAACCCGCGAAGGCATTTATCAACTTCGCCGCAAGATGGGCATGCTGTTTCAGCATGGTGCCTTGTTTACCGATTTGTCAGTGTTCGAGAATGTCGCGTTCCCGATGCGAGAGCATACGGATTTACCTGAGAGCATGATACGTGACCTAGTGCTAATGAAACTGCATGCGGTGGGCTTGCGCGGGGCGCATAAACTCATGCCTGCAGAGCTTTCGGGGGGCATGTCCAGGCGTGTCGCGTTGGCGCGCGCAATTGCGCTGGATCCGGAAATTATCATGTACGACGAGCCCTTTGCCGGCTTGGACCCTATTTCCATGGGAGTCATTTGCGATTTGATTCGCACTTTGAACGATGCTTTGGGAGCTACATCAATCATTGTTTCTCATGATGTAAAAGAAACTTTCTTGATTGCGGACTATGTTTACTTCGTTGCAGATGGCAGGGTGGCTGCAGAAGGCACACCAGAAGATTTACAGGTTTCTAGCTTGCCATTTGTGCACCAGTTTGTGCATGGCGAAAAAGACGGTCCAGTCCCATTCCATTATGCGGCGGGGGATTATAAACAAGACTTGATGGAGCTTGACCCATGACGCGTGTTGGTTTGCTGGTGCGATTGGCGCGTACCTTGCGTAATATCGGTCACCGTTTTGTAGATAGGCTTTGGCGGCTGGGTGCAGGCGCACGGCTGTTTTGGCTCACGCTTATCTCAAGTGGCGAAAGCTTTAGGCGCCCTTGGCTGGTCATACGCGAGGTGTACTCTACAGGCGTACTGTCACTTATCATCATTTTGGTGTCTGCTTTTTTTGTCGGCATGGTGTTGGGGCTGCAAGGTTACAATACTTTACAGCGCTATGGTTCGTCCGAGGCTATTGGAGTGTTGGTAGCACTGGCGCTGGTGCGCGAACTGGGGCCGGTGGTGACGGCGCTTTTGTTTGCAGGGCGCGCAGGTACCGCAATTACAGCCGAGATTGGCTTGATGAAGGCAACCGAGCAGTTGTCAGCCATGGAGATGATGGCAGTCAGCCCAGTTTCGCGGGTCATTGCACCTCGGTTTTGGGCAGGGGTGATCTCCATGCCGATTCTGGCGACTTTATTCTCCATGGTGGGTATCCTGGGTGGCTACATGGTCGCTGTGCCCTTGATTGGTGTGGATGCGGGTGCATTCTGGTCACAGATGCAGGCGAATGTGGATTGGCGCGACGACATTGTGAATGGCTTGATTAAAAGCGTTGTGTTTGGGGTAGCGTGCACGATAATTGCCTTGTTTGAGGGCTATGACGCACCGCCGACAGCAGAAGGCGTCAGCCGCGCGACAACGCGTACGGTCGTGACTTCGTCTCTGGTGGTGTTGGGACTGGATTTTGTGCTGACATCCTTTATGATTACGGTTTAATGAAGGTAATTAAAACATGGAAAGAACAACGATAGACTTGTGGGTGGGGGTTTTTGTAGCCTTGGGTGTGGCGGCATTGCTCGGGCTGGCCATGAAGGTAGGCAATTTGACTACAAGCGATATAGGTGAGACCTATACAGTCACCGCTAATTTCGAGAACATTGGTGGCTTGAAGCCGCGTGCGCCGGTTAAAAGTGCCGGCGTGGTGGTGGGACGCGTCGGCGGTATCAAATTCGATCCGGCTTCATTCGAGGCGGTGGTGAGCCTGAACATTGACAAGCGCTATCAGTTCCCCAATGATACTTTTGCCAACATTTACACCGCTGGCTTGCTGGGCGAGCAATACATTGCCCTGGAGCCGGGTGGCGATGAAATCAATCTAAAAAATGGTGATAAAATCGCACAAACTCAGGATGCGGTTGTCCTAGAGAAGATGATAAGCCAGTTTTTATACAACAAGGCATCTGAAACAACGGCACCTGCGGTCGCTGCTGAAAAGCAGGCTGAATCAACCGAAACAGGGGATGATACGTTAGGGTCTAACCCTCTGGACAATTTGACTGCGCCAGCGAAGTAATCTACTTATTTTTTCAGATTGGGAATTTTTTTGAAACGTTTTTTAATTGCTTTAGGCTTATTGATGGCAAGCACTTTGGCTTTTGCCATGGAAGGGCCGGATGAGTTAGTGAAACGCACCGCCGAAGATGTGTTGGCGGTGGTGAAAAACGATAAGGAAATTCAGGCAGGCAATCAGGATCGTATCTTTGCGCTGGCTGAAGAGAAAATCCTGCCAAACTTCAATTTTGAAAAAGTTTCCCGTCTGGTATTGGGTAAAAACTGGACAAAGGCTAACCCTGAGCAGAAGGCCGCTTTTCAGTCTGAGTTCAAGACGTTGTTGTTGCGCACATATGCGGTAGCGTTATCTAAGTACAAAAATCAGACCATTGAGTACAAACCTTTCCGCATGGAAAATGATGCGACCACGGCCTCTGTGAAAACGTTAATCCTGCAACCGGGCGGTCAGCCAATCGCGGTGGATTATACCCTGGCGAAGCAGGCTGATTCCTGGAAGGTATACGATATTGTGATTGAAGGTGTGAGTCTGGTGACGAATTACCGTGGCCAGTTTGCGCAGGAAATCCGCCAGAATGGGCTGGACAGCCTGATCAAGAAACTAGCCGAGAAAAATACTGCAGCCAAAGTACAACAGGCCAAGTCCACATCATGATGCAAGTGCAGCAAGCTGGTAACCGTTGGAACGTACAAGGCGACATCCTTATCGGCACCGCAAGTGTTTTGCTGAAAGCCAGCCAGCAGTGTTTGATGCAGGCCAAGACAGTAGTGGATTTCAAGGAGGTCGGCAATATAGATACGGCGGTGATTAGCCTGATACTGGAGTGGAAGCGCCGCGCGAAACGCGAAAACAGTACTCTGGAGCTGGCTAATATGCCAGAAAACCTGAAAAGCCTGGCAGCTTTGTATGGTGTGACTGATATTGTGAATTAATCGCAATTTTATTGGTTGGCCCCATTCCTGGCGAATGGGGTTTTGTTTTTTTAAAGATAGGGTCATTTTTTGGCAATTCCCGCAGTCAGCATAGCAGGTATCCAGAAGCATTTTGGCGTGCTCAAAGCGCTAAAAGGTGTGGACTTGACCATACAGCAAGGCGAATTCTTTGCCTTGCTTGGTCCCAACGGTGCGGGCAAGTCCACGCTCATTAACCTGATGGCCGGTCTGCTCAAGCCCACGCATGGCAGTATCAGGGTAATGGGTTGTGATGTACAAAGCCAGTATCAGCAGTCTCGCCAGCATCTGGGAGTAGTGCCGCAGGAGCTGGTGTTCGACCCGTTTTTTAACGTACGCGAGATGTTGCGTTTTCAGGCCGGATATTTTGGACGCGGCCCGGAGAACGATGCTTGGGTTGATGAGGTGATAGAGGCGCTTGGCCTGGCCGACAAAGCGCATACCAATATGCGCCGCCTTTCCGGCGGCATGAAGCGTCGCGCCTTGATTGCCCAGGCGCTTGCACACAGGCCGCCTGTCATTGTGCTGGATGAGCCGACAGCGGGCGTGGATGTGGAATTACGTCAGATGTTGTGGGGGTTTATCAAGCGGCTCAACCGCGAAGGGCATACGATCATTCTCACAACGCACTATCTGGAAGAGGCGGAAACCTTGTGTGAGCGCGTGGCCATGATGAAGGCGGGCGAAATCGTGGCACTGGATACCACGGCCAATCTGCTGAAACAGTTTTCCGGCAAGAACCTGCGTTTGAAACTGCATGGTAGTTTGCCAGCCAGCCTGTTGCCCATGTTGAAACACGGCGAAGGCAATGTGTTTACTTTGGCATTGAACGAATTGGCGCAAATGGAATATGCATTGAGCGAGCTGCGTCTGGCCGGTGTCGGCGTGGAAGACATGCAGTTGATCGAGGCTGACTTGGAAGATGTGTTCCTGTCCATTGTTGGCAAAGGGAGCAGTGCATGATGTTTAAAGTTTCTGCACAGTATCGCGGCATCTGGACATTGTTCAAAAAAGAAGTGTTGCGCTTCTGGCGCGTATCTTTTCAGACGCTCGCCTCGCCCGTGCTAACGGCCTTGCTGTATCTGCTCATATTCAGCCATGTGTTGGAGGGCAGGGTGCATGTGTACGAAGATGTGCCCTACACGGCATTTCTTATTCCCGGGTTGATGATGATGTCCATGCTGCAGAACGCGTTTGCCAACACGTCTTCTAGCCTCATTCAGTCCAAGGTGATGGGGAATTTGGTATTTATCCTGCTGACCCCGTTGAGTTATCTGCAACTCTTCGTCGCATTTCTTGGGGCATCTATTATTCGTGGGTTGGCGGTGGGGTTAGCTATCTATATGGTTTCAGTCTGGTTCGTCGATCTGCCGATAGTACATGTCGGCTGGATACTGGTCTTTGCGCTCGCAGGTTGTGCGCTGCTGGGTACTTTCGGCGTGATTGCCGGCATTTGGGCTGAGAAGTTTGACCAGATGGCGGCTTTCCAGAACTTTGTGATTATGCCGCTGACCTTTTTGTCTGGAGTGTTTTATTCCATTCATTCTTTGCCAAGCTTTTGGCAAGCCGTGTCAAAGTTCAATCCATTTTTTTACATGATTGATGGGTTCCGCTACGGTTTTTTCGGAAAAAGCGATGTCTCGCCTTGGTTGAGCTTGGTGGTGGTTATCGCATTTTTGGCATTGCTTACATGGCTGACGCTAAAAATGCTAAAATCTGGTTATAAATTGCGCGGCTAATTTATAAAAAATAAAGAGTTAAATTAAGGGGTTAAGTTGTTAAGCGCAAAGCAGGTTGAAAGCTATATCACCGCGCATTTGCCTTGCGATCTGATCGAGGTGCGCGGCGATGACGGCACGCATTTCGAGGCGCTGATTGTCAGCCCGGCCTTTGAAGGCAAGCGTATGGTACAACAGCACCAATTGGTGTATGCCGCGCTGGGAGATCGCATGAAGCAAGAGATTCACGCGCTTTCGATGACAACTTATAGCCCTTTACAGTGGAAAGAAAAAAATAAAACCTAGTTGTGATGCGGTGTTGCTTAATTTATTTTAGCTGCTTACATATCAAACATATGCCGCGCAACAAAAATAAATACGCGCCTAGTCTCACTTATAGCTTTTATTTTTTGAATTGGTTTAGGAAAAGATAAATGGATATTCAGGAACAGATCAAGCAAACCGTCACCGAAAACCCAGTGGTGCTTTACATGAAAGGCAGCCCGAAATTTCCGCAATGCGGTTTTTCCAACGTGGCTGCGCAAATCCTCGATGCGTGCGGCGCGCAGTATAAGGCGATAGACGTGCTGCAGGATAACGCGATCCGCGAGGGTATCAAGCATTACGCCAACTGGCCCACGATCCCGCAGTTGTATATCAATGGCGAGTTCATTGGCGGCGCGGACATCATGCGCGAAATGTACCAGAGCGGCGAGTTGCAGACACTGTTGAAAAACGCCGGATAAAGGACGCAAGTAATTGGATAAATTAGTCATACAAGGCGGCAAGCGCCTACAAGGGGAAATCACCGTTTCTGGCGCCAAGAATGCCGCATTGCCATTGCTTTGTGCAGGCTTGCTGGCGGAAACGCCGCTGACGCTCACCGGTCTGCCGGAGCTGCGCGATGTCAATTCCACACTCAAGCTGCTGGATACCATGGGTGTCAAAGTCAGCCGCGATGGCACGACGGTCACGCTGGATGCTTCCGATGTGCAGTCTTTCGAGGCAACCTACGAGATGGTGAAAACCATGCGCGCTTCGATATTGGTGCTGGGGCCGTTGTTGGCGCGCTTTGGCACGGCGCGTGTTTCCTTGCCCGGCGGTTGCGCGATTGGCTCGCGGCCAGTGGATTTGCACATCAAGGGCTTATTGGCGATGGGCGCAGCGATTCACATCACGCACGGCTATATCCAGGCCAGCACCTTGCACCTGCCTAACCGCCGTTTGCAAGGCGCCAAGTATTACATGGATTTGGTGACCGTGACCGGCACCGAGAACCTGATGATGGCGGCGGCCTTGGCGCAGGGTACGACCGTGTTGGAGAACGCTGCCAAAGAACCGGAAGTAGTGGACTTGGCCGAGTGTCTCAACAAAATGGGTGCCAAGATCAAAGGCGCGGGCACGGATACCGTCACCATCGAAGGTGTGGAGCATTTGAAAGGTGCGACACATCATATCGTGTGTGACCGCATCGAGGCTGGCACCTATATGGTGGCGGCAGCGATGACGGGCGGCAATGTGACGTTGAAGAATGCACGCGCGGACTTGCTGGAAGCTGTGGTCGAAAAGCTGCGCGAATCTGGCGCGAGTGTCGAGCACACCGCAGACACGATTACTGTAAAAGGCAATGGCCGCTTGAAAGCTGTGAATATCCGCACGGCGCCGCACCCGGCTTTCCCCACAGATATGCAGGCGCAATTCATGGCGCTTAATAGCACAGCGGATGGCGTGTCCACCGTGATCGAAACCATTTTCGAGAACCGCTTCATGCACGTGCAGGAACTGCAGCGCATGGGCGCCAATATTGAGGTGCAGGGTAACACTGCAGTCGTTAAGGGCGTGACAATGTTGGAAGGCGCCAATGTGATGGCCACCGACCTGCGCGCCTCAGCGGGGCTGGTGCTGGCCGGGCTGGTGGCCGATGGCGAAACGGTGATAGACCGCATCTATCACCTGGATCGCGGCTATGAGCATCTGGAAGAGAAACTGACCGCGCTGGGCGCATCCGTGAGAAGGGCAAGCTAGTGATTACCATCGCACTCTCAAAAGGCCGCATCTTTGAAGAAACCACGCCACTGCTGGCTGCTGCAGGCATACACGCGCTGGAAGACCCGGAAAGCTCGCGCAAGCTGATTCTGCCCACCAACCGCGACGATGTGCGCCTGATTATCGTGCGCGCTACCGATGTGCCGACCTACGTGCAATACGGCGCGGCAGATATTGGCATTGCCGGCAAGGATGTGCTGGACGAGCATGGCGGCGAAGGGCTTTATCAGCCGCTCGACCTGAACATTGCCAAATGCCGCATGATGGTTGCGGTGCGTAACGATTTTGATTATGAAGCCAGCATCCGCCAAGGCGCGCGCCTCAAGGTGGCCACCAAATATGTGCAAACCGCGCGCGAACACTTTGCCGCCAAGGGCATGCATGTTGATCTCATCAAGCTTTACGGCAGCATGGAGCTCGCCCCGCTGGTGGGGCTGGCCGATGCGATTGTGGATTTGGTCAGCACCGGCGGCACGCTCAAAGCCAACAACCTCAAGGCGGTGGAAGAAGTCGGCGCCATCAGCTCGCGTCTGATTATTAACCAGGCTTCGTTGAAATTAAATCGCACAAAATTACAACCGATTATTGATGACATCACCAAAGTGGTAACAGCATGAAAGTAAGACGTTTAAGCACTACTCAGGCAGATTTTGACGCCAACCTCAAAGCGCTTTTGGCCTTTGAAACGGCACAGGATGACAGCATTGACGCCGTTGTGGCGGGCATTTTGAAAGATGTGAAAGCGCGTGGCGATGCGGCGGTGCTGGAATACACCAACCGTTTTGATAAAACTAACGCGACCTCAATGGCTGCGCTGGAAATCAGCAAGGCGGAGTTAAACGCTGCGCTGGATGGTCTGGAAGCCAATAGCAGAGCGGCGCTCCAGGCAGCCGCAGAGCGTGTCAAAAGCTATCACGAAAAGCAGTTGATGCAATCGTGGAGCTACACGGAAGCCGATGGCACCGTGCTGGGTCAGCAAGTTACCGCACTGGATAGAGTGGGCTTGTATGTGCCGGGCGGCAAGGCGGCGTATCCGTCATCCGTTTTAATGAACGCGATTCCGGCCAAGGTGGCGGGTGTAAAAGAACTCATTATGGTCGTACCCACCCCGAATGGTGAGAAGAACCAGTTGGTGCTGGCGGCAGCGGCGGTGTGCGGTGTGGATCGCGTGTTCTGCATCGGCGGTGCGCAGGCCGTGGGCGCGCTGGCGTATGGCACGCAGACGATTCCGCAAGTGGATAAGATCACCGGCCCGGGCAACGCCTACGTGGCGGCTGCGAAAAGAAGAGTTTTCGGCGTGGTGGGCATTGATATGGTGGCGGGGCCGAGCGAGATTTTGGTGATTTGCGACGGCAAAACTGACCCGGATTGGATTGCGATGGACTTGTTCAGCCAAGCCGAGCACGACGAATTGGCGCAAGCGATTCTGCTCTCGCCCGATGCGGCGTTTTTGGACAAAGTGGAAGCAAGCATGCAGAAGCTGCTGCAAGAAATGCCGCGCAAAGCCATTATCGAGACCTCGGTCACAAATCGTGGCGCGCTGATACAAGTGAAAGATTTGGATGAAGCCGCTGAGATATGTAACTATATTTCGCCCGAACACTTGGAATTGTCGGTCGAAGACCCACTTGCCATGAGTAAGAAAATCAAGCACGCTGGTGCGATTTTTATGGGGCGCAATACTTGCGAGGCGCTGGGCGATTACTGCGCAGGGCCAAACCACGTGTTGCCGACCAGCCGTACGGCGCGCTTTAGTTCGCCATTGGGTGTGTATGACTTTCAAAAACGCTCCAGCCTGATTTTTGCTTCGTCGGCAGGCGCACAAACCATGGGCAAAATTGCCTCGACACTCGCGCATGGCGAGGGTTTGCAGTCGCATGCGCGAAGTGCGGAATATCGTTTGAAATGAGCAAGTACTGGAGTAACATCGTCCATAAGCTGACACCTTATGTGCCGGGCGAGCAGCCGAAGATTCAAAATCTCGTCAAACTGAATACCAACGAGAACCCATATGGCCCCAGTCCCCAAGTAATACGCGCCTTGCAGGCCGTTGCGAATGACAGTTTGCGGCTTTATCCTGATCCTGACTCGTCCAAACTCAAAGCTGCGATTGCCGATTATTACGGGCTGGAAGCGAGTCAGGTGTTTGTCGGCAATGGGTCGGACGAGGTGCTGGCGCATGTGTTTGCAGCACTGCTCAAGCACGATAAGCCGCTGCTGTTTCCCGATATTACTTACAGCTTTTACCCTGTCTATTGCGGTCTGTACGGCATCAGCTTTGAGCAGATTCCACTCAACGAAAATTTTGAGATCGAAATCGGTGATTATCAAAAGCCCAATGGCGGTATCATTTTTCCCAATCCAAATGCGCCAACCGGCATCCCGCTTGGTTTGCAGGCCATCGAGACTTTGCTGAAAACGAATACCGAAAGCGTGGTGGTGATTGACGAGGCCTACGTGGATTTTGGCACTGAAAGTGCAGTTGGTTTAATCAGCAAATACCCGAATCTGTTAGTGGTGCAAACGCTTTCCAAAGCGCGCTCGCTGGCGGGTTTGCGTGTGGGTTTCGCAATGGGGAATAAAGATTTGATTGAAGCGCTGATTCGCGTGAAAGACAGCTTTAACTCATATCCAATCGACCGTTTTGCCGAGGCCGGGGCGATTGCCGCATTGGAAGACAAGGCGTATTTCGAGGAAACCCGGCAAAAAGTGATGACCTCAAGAGCCGCGCTGGTATTGGCTCTGCAGGCCATGAGTTTCGAGGTGCTACCATCGGGTGCCAATTTCATTTTTGCACGCCATCCGCAACATGATGCGGCGGGTCTCGCGCAAAAACTGCGGGAGCACAGTATCATCGTGCGCCATTTCAGGCAACCCGCGCGTATTAGCCAGTTTTTGCGCATCACCATTGGTGATGAGGCGCAGACCGAGCAGCTGATAGCCGCATTGAAAACAATCAGTTAGGCGCTGATTGTGCGACGAATAAAATCAGTATATCCCTAAAAAGTAGTTGAAATTATTTAATAAATGCGGTTATGATACCGGAATTGTATGCAATATGCGCTCAGGGGAGCTTAGGCGTGATTGCAGAACGAGATTTTTAGAAACTTTTTAAACGAATATTAAGCAAATTCGGAGGAAGAAGCATCATGGCATTAACTCAAATGGCATTGGATTCATTGGATTTTGACGCAACCGTTGCGCTGGCAACCAAAGTTGCGCCACACGTTGACATTCTGGAAATCGGTACACCTTGCATCAAGCATAACGGTATCGAGTTGCTGAAAACATTACGTGCCAAATTCCCAAACAACAAAATCCTGGTTGACCTGAAAACCATGGATGCCGGCTTCTACGAAGCTGAGCCGTTCTACAAGGCGGGTGCAGATATCTGTACAGTATTGGGTACTGCCGACATCGGCACCATCAAAGGCGTAATCGACGCTGCTAACAAATACGGCAAAAAAGCACAGATCGATCTGATCAATGTGCCTGACAAAAAAGCGCGTACGCTGGAAGTGGCTAAACTGGGTGCACACATTATTGGTGTACATACAGGTTTGGACCAGCAAGCGGCAGGTCAAACACCATTTGCTGACTTGGCAATGGTTGCCAGCCTGAACACAGGCGTGGACATTTCTGTTGCCGGCGGTGTTAAGGCTGCTACGGCTGGCCAAGTGCGTGACGCTGGTGCAACGATCATTGTTGCCGGTGCTGCGATCTACGGTGCTGCTGACCCAGCTGCTGCTGCTAAAGAAATCACTGACATCGCTCACGCTGGCGGCGCTGCTGCGGGTGGTTTGGGTAAATGGCTGCCATGGATCCTGATTGCAGGTGCTGTATTGTTAGGCCTGTTCTTGCTGCAAGGCGGCAAACCTGCTGATGAAGCTCCTGTTGAAGCCGCTCCAGCTGTAGAAGAAGCTGCTCCAGCCGAGGCTGCACCGGCAGAAGCTGCTCCTGCTGAGGCTGCACCTGCTGAGGCTGCACCTGCAGAAGCTGCTCCAGCTGAGGCTGCACCTGCAGAAGCAAAATAATTGCTGTTAAGCAAGTTTCAAGCAGAAAGCCGGCCTAGTGTCGGCTTTTTGTTTGTTTTTTGCGCGGCAATTGCAGTTTGAGTTAAAATTCGTATACATTCTTCAAATTATTTCATTTCACCATGCGCCAGGCAGAAGTTACGCGTAATACCCTTGAGACCCAGATCTTGGTCAGCATCAATTTGGATGGCACAGGCAAGTCCCAATTCGAGACGGGTCTGGGCTTCCTTGATCACATGCTGGACCAAGTCGCGCGCCATGGCATGATGGATATTACCGTGCAAGCCAAAGGCGATCTGCATATCGATGCCCATCACACGGTGGAAGATATTGGCATCACTTTGGGCCAGGCTTTTGCCAAAGCGCTGGGTGACAAAAAAGGCATCAACCGTTACGGGCATGCCTATGTGCCGCTGGATGAGGCGTTGAGCCGCGTGGTGCTGGATTGCTCTGGTCGTCCAGGTTTGGAGTTCAGCTGTGAATTCACTCGCGCTATGATAGGCGACTTCGAGGTGGATCTGGTGCACGAATTCTTTCAGGGCTTTGTCAATCACGCCAATATCACATTGCATATCGACAACCTGAAGGGACATAACTCGCACCATCAGGCCGAGACGATTTTCAAGGCTTTTGGCCGCGCATTGCGTATGGCGGTGACTTTCGATATGCGCATGCAAGGCGTTATGCCATCTACAAAAGGTAGCCTATAAAAATTCTGGTATGAAAAGTGTAGATATTGCCGTTGTTGATTATGGCATGGGCAACTTGCGTTCGGTGTCCAAGGCGCTGGAACATGTTGCACCCCAGCAAACTGTAGTGGTTACCAGTGATGCTACGCTCATCCATAATGCCAAACGTGTGGTGTTTCCCGGTCAGGGTGCCATGCCGGATTGTATTCGTGAACTGGATGCGCGTGGTTTGCGCGGCGCTGTGATGCAGGCCACTCAAAATAAGCCGTTTCTAGGCATCTGCATTGGCCTGCAGATGCTGTTTGATCGTTCTGAAGAAGGCGATGCGGCAGGTTTGGGTTTGGTGCGTGGACAAGTTAAACGGTTTACGCAGCATGTAGACCAGCAAGGCAACAAGCTAAAGATCCCTCATATGGGCTGGAACCATGTGCATCAAACCAAGCCGCATGCGTTATGGCAAAACATTCCAAGTGGCGAGCGTTTTTACTATGTGCATAGTTATTATGTCGTGCCTGCCGATGATGCGCTGACGGCTGGATACAGTGAGTATCCGGATCGATTTACTGGCGCAGTCAGTATGGGCAATTTATTTGCGGTGCAGTTTCACCCGGAAAAAAGTGCAAGTGCTGGCTTGCAACTCTTGCATAATTTTGTACACTGGAATCCGTGATCCCAGTCTGAATGTTTTTGATTTATTAAATAAAGCAAACATGTTAATTATCCCTGCAATTGATTTGAAAGACGGCCACTGTGTGCGCCTCAAACAAGGTTTGATGGAGGAATCCACTGTATTCTCGGAAGACCCGGCAGCGATGGCGCGGCATTGGGTGGATCAGGGTGGCAAGCGCTTACACCTGGTGGATTTGAATGGCGCATTTGCCGGCAAGCCGGTCAATGAGGGCGCTATTAAATCCATCGTGGCAGCAGTAGGCGGCGACATCCCCATCCAGTTGGGCGGCGGTATCCGCGATTTGGATACAATTGAGCGCTATCTGGATAGTGGTATCAGTTATGTCATTATTGGCACCGCCGCAGTCAAGAATCCAGGCTTCCTGCACGAGGCTTGCTATGCTTTCCCCGGCCAGATTATGGCGGGGCTGGATGCCAAGGATAGCAAAGTGGCGGTGGATGGATGGTCTAAACTAACCGGACACGATGTCATTGATTTGGCGAAAAAATTTGAGGATTATGGCGTGGAAAGCGTGGTCTATACTGATATTGGTCGCGATGGCATGCTGACCGGCGTGAATATCGAGGCCACTGTGGCGCTAGCGCAAGCGTTGACGATCCCGGTAATCGCATCTGGTGGCGTGACCAATCTGGACGATGTGCGCAAGCTTTGCGCGGTAGAGTCCGAAGGTGTGATGGGTGCCATTACCGGTCGCGCTATTTACGAAGGTACTCTGGATTTTGCGGCCGCGCAGAGGCTTGCGGATGAGTTAAGTCCCTAATGCTGGCTAAACGTATTATTCCTTGTCTGGACGTAACAAACGGCCGTGTCGTCAAGGGCGTTAATTTCTTAGAGTTGCGTGACGCCGGGGATCCGGTGGAAATTGCGCAACGTTATAACGATCAGGGTGCTGATGAGCTGTGTTTTCTAGATATTACCGCCAGTTCCGACAATCGCGACCTGATTTTGCATATCATCGAAGATGTTGCCAGCCAGGTGTTTATCCCGCTGACGGTGGGCGGCGGCGTGCGTCAAGTGGAGGATGTGCGGCGCTTGCTTAATGCTGGCGCAGACAAGGTTAGTATCAATACTACAGCCGTTCTGAATCCGCAAGTGGTAGAAGATGCTGCAGGGCGTTTTGGTTCACAGTGTATCGTTGTCGCCATAGATGCGAAAAAGGTAGATAATCAATCATTCCAATGGGAGGTGTTCACCCACGGCGGACGCAATCCGACCGGGCTGGATGCGGTGAAATGGGCCGAAAAGATGGTGGCGCTGGGTGCAGGAGAGTTGCTGGTGACCAGCATGGATCGCGACGGCACCAAAATTGGCTTTAATAACGAGCTAAACAAGGCCATTAGCAATGCCGTGGACGTGCCCCTGATTGCATCGGGCGGCGTGGGCAATTTGCAGCATCTGGTAGAGGGTATCAAGCTGGGCGGTGCGGATGCAGTGCTGGCGGCCAGTATTTTCCACTATGGCGAATATACCGTTCATGAGGCCAAGGTTTATATGCAGCAACACGGTATCGAGGTACGGCTATGACTTGGCTGGACGAAGTGCGTTTCGACAAAGACGGTTTGATTCCTGCCATCGCGCAGGATCACAAGACCGGCAAGGTGCTGATGTTCGCCTGGATGAATCGCGAAGCGCTCAATATCACTGCAGAAACCATGCAGGCCGTGTATTGGTCGCGCAGCCGGAATAAGCTATGGCGTAAGGGTGAGGAATCAGGCCATACGCAAAAAGTGCATGAGATTCGTCTTGATTGCGATGAGGATGTGATACTGCTGAGCATAGAACAATGTGGCGGCATCGCTTGTCATACCGGGCGTGAAAGCTGTTTTTTTCAGAAACTGGAGAACGGCCAATGGAAAACCGTGGAGCCGGTGATTAAAAACCCGGAAGATATTTACAAACCGATTGCCTAGGCTAAAAAGCAATGAGCGACATACTGAATCGATTGGCGGATATGCTGGAAGCGCGCAAAAGCGCGGATCCGGCGAGTTCCTATGTTGCTAAATTGTATGCAAAAGGCATGGACAGTATCCTGAAAAAAGTGGGCGAAGAGGCCACGGAAACCGTGCTGGCGGCCAAGGGTGGCAACAAGGACGAAATCATCTACGAGACAGCGGATTTGTGGTTCCATACGCTGGTGATGCTGGCGCAGGCAGGCCTGAAGCCGCAGGATGTGCTGGACGAGCTGGCGCGTCGCGAAGGGCTCTCTGGCATCACAGAGAAGGAAAACAGGGTAAAAAAATGAGTGCAGACTGCATTTTTTGCAAAATCGTTTCCGGTGCGATTCCATCAAAGAAAATCTACGAAGACGAAGACGTCATCGCGTTTAACGACATCAAACCCGCCGCGAAGGTGCATTTTCTGATTGTGCCCAAGCTGCATGTGGATTCGCTGAAAGAGTGTGACGCTTCGCATCGGGCGCTGCTGGGCAATATGCTGCTGCTCGCGCCAAAGCTGGCGGCGGAGCAAGGGTTGAGGGGCTTCAAGACACTCATCAATACCGGACGTGAAGGCGGGCAGGAAGTGTTTCATTTGCATATACACATAATTGGCAACCCCTAGGCACATAGCCTGGAAGCCGCATGGAATAAGGAGATTGGGATGGGTTCATTTAGCTTGTGGCACTGGTTGATCGTATTGCTCATCGTGGTGTTGGTATTTGGCACCAAAAAGCTGCGTAATATCGGTGGCGATGTCGGCGGCGCGGTAAAAGAGTTCAAAAAGGCCATGAAAGATGAAGATGGCAATGTGGTAGAAGGTGAAGTGACGGACAAAACTAAGGGAAGTGCAGAATAAGTGGTTGAGCGAGCAAACTGCGGCGTTACGCGGTGCTCGAAATCCTCATGTGCCACAACGTACATTCCGGTTTCTGTACTCCGTGCGCCTTGCATTTTATCTCGCTCACCAACTTCTTCCATACTTCCCAAGCCTTAGGCTAGGTTTGTACTATGTTCGACGTTTCCTTCTCCGAGCTACTGATCATTGCTGTGGTGGCATTGATCGTCATCGGCCCGGAAAAGCTGCCGAAAGTGGCGCGTACCGCTGGTGCCATCATCGGGCGCATGCAGCGCTATGTGGCGCAGGTGAAAGAGGAAGTGAACCGCGAGGCGCGCTTTGCCGAGTTGCAGCAACTGCAGAATGAAATCCGCCAAGGTGCAGAAAGTGTTAAATCGAGTATCGCAAGCAGTCTGGAAGATTCGCTGCCAGAATATCCGGCAACTGCCCAACCCAAGCTGCGCAGCCAGCGCAAAAAACAAGCGGCTTCTTCCGGTGTTAAAAAGCCTGCCGCCAGACCTAAATCCAGTAGCAAGAAATCCGTGTCATGACGCCGACGGAATCGTTTATCTCGCACCTGATTGAGCTGCGCAACCGGCTGCTGAAGGCGGTTTTGGGTTTTGCGCTGGTTTTTATCGCCTTGTTTCCGTTTGCTAGCGAGACCTATACTCTGCTGGCTGCACCCATGCTGGCCAAGCTGCCAGCGGGTAGCCATATGATTGCAACGGCAGTCACCACGCCGTTTTTCGTGCCGATGAAAGTGACCATGCTGGTGGCATTCGTCGCGTCTTTACCTATCAGTCTTTACCAGCTGTGGGCATTTGTCGCGCCCGGTTTGTATGCACACGAGAAGAAGCTGATGCTGCCTGTCATCGTCGCAGCTTGCATGCTGTTTCTGGGTGGGATGGCGTTCGCTTACTTCGCCGTGCTGCCGGTGGTGTTCGGCTTTATCGTCAACAGCGCGCCGCAGGGTGTGGCGGTGATGACGGACATTGCGGAATACCTGGATTTTGTCATTACGCTCTTCATGGCATTCGGGCTGGCGTTCCAAGTGCCTATTGCCGTGGTGCTGGCAGTGCGATTCGGCTGGGTCGGAACAGCACAGTTGAAAGAAGCGCGTGGTTATGTGATCGTCGGCGCGTTTGTGCTGGGGGCTATCTTTACGCCACCGGACATCATCTCGCAGTTTATGCTGGCTATCCCGCTGTGGCTATTATTTGAAGCCGGCGTGTTGGTAGCCGGATTGATTGAGAAAAACCCCAATACTATTCACACCAAAGGTTGATGGCCTATTTTTCTGTAGCAGCCGGTTTCGGGCGGCGGCCAATTACCACATCTATATTTTGATTAATGCCGTTACGCGTGATGACCAGCGCCACCTTTTCGTTTGGCTTCAGGGCGGCGATGATATTTAGCATCTCTTCAGCATCGTCAACCGATTTGCCAGCAATCTTCACAAGAATATCCCCGGCCTTTAGTCCTGCTTTGTCAGCAGGGCTATCGCGCAGCACGCCGGCAATTAGCGCACCTTTCGTTTCAGATAGCCTGAAGGATTCGGCCAGTTCGTCAGTAACATCTTGCGCTTCGATACCCATCCAGCCGCGCACGACGCTGCCGTGAGCAATGATTTGCTCCATGACCTGTTTGGCAAGGCTGGAGGGGATGGCAAAGCCGATGCCCATGCTGCCACCGCTGCGGGAGTAGATGGCGCTATTGATGCCCACCATGTTCCCGTCCGCATCAATCAAGGCGCCACCTGAGTTACCGGGGTTGATGCTGGCATCGGTCTGAATAAAGTTCTCGTAGGTATTAATGCCTAAATGGCTGCGCCCCAATGCGCTCACAATGCCTTGCGTGACAGTTTGTCCGACCCCAAACGGGTTGCCAATGGCTAGCACCACATCACCTACCGCCAGCTTGTCGTTAGCAGCAAATGTAATAGAGGGCAATCTCTCTGCATCTACCCGCAACACAGCCAAGTCGGTTTCCGGGTCGGTGCCCACTACGGTGGCGACCAGTTTGCGACCATCCGCTAAAGCTACTTCAATTTGGTCGGCCGATGCGACAACGTGGTTGTTGGTGAGTATCAAGCCTTGCTCGCTGACAATCACGCCACTGCCCAAGCTGTTTTCCGGTTCATCTTCGGCGTTGTCCGGTTCGCCAAAGAAGTGGCGATAAACAGGATCGTCCATGAAGGGCTGGTTGTTGCTGGTGCGCTTGGTAGAAGTGAATATGTTGACTACGGCTGGCATGGCTTTTTTCACTGCATTGCTGAAGCTGCCTTTGGGTGCTGTTGCAGAAAGGGTGGTTTCTGGCGGGGCCTGCTTGATGACGATAGGTGTTTGCGATGTTTCCAGCAGTTGCGGGTAAAGCATGCGCAAAACAAACAAAAGACCCAAGCAGGCCGTAACGGATTGTGCAAAAATAAGCCAAATCTTGCGCATCTGTGGTGTTTTTAAAGACTCAAAATAACGAAT
>Ga0233425_10002483_pt1 | contig 36124 bp, 49 predicted proteins | sample Watercolumn_Towu_2_FD_181712 | JGI IMG/M metagenome (GOLD analysis project Ga0233425, IMG submission 181712) | Freshwater microbial communities from Lake Towuti, South Sulawesi, Indonesia - Watercolumn_Towuti2014_140_MG | ecosystem: Environmental > Aquatic > Freshwater > Lake | place...
CCGCACCTACGAGGGCATTGCCAGGGCGATGGCGGAGCAGTGGGGATGAGTCGCGGCGGAGTTCGTGAGGGCGTACATTGATGCCCGAGGCGGAAGGGTGTAGAATGGCGGTATGGCAGAGAGTGACGAGATGAGGGATCTACTTCCAGCCGAGAAGTCCGTCCAGGACAAGTCGCTCTCTGCCAAGACTGCGGCCCTCCGTCCTGGGCGGATTTGTCGTTTGGAGGCGGGATGCCATGAAGATCGCGCTGACAGAAATCCGAGGAATGGATCGTCGCGTCCGGCAACAGATGTCGCCGGAGAAGTTGGAGGAGTTGACTGAGAGCCTGAAGGAAGTCGGCCAGGTCTGCCCGGTCAAGGTTCGCAAGAACGGCCACGGCTACACCCTGGTCTACGGCCACCGCCGCGTGATGGCGGCCAAGGCGGCGGGCCTCAAGGAAGTCGAGGCCATCGTCGCCGACGTGGCGGACGACAAATTGCTGACCCAGGCGCTCATCGAGAACGTCATCCGCGAGAACATGGCGGCCATCGACATCGCCAAGGCGCTGCGGGCCATCTTGGACGAGACGGGCTGCACACAGGCGGCGCTGGCGAAGCGGCTTGGCTGGGGCGAGGGGCCAGTCTCTGACTACTTATCGATGCTCGATGCCCCCATCAAGAAGGCAACCGAAGTTCTCGCGCGAGAACTCGGCGTGGACCACGTTAGGCAGGCCAGGGCCGCCACCGCGGGCGACGCCGCACTAGCGGCTAGGGTTCTGAAGAAGGCCGCCGAAGAAGAACTCTCCACGCGTCAGACCCGCAAAGTGGCCGAGGTCGTCAAGCGCGCCCACGACTACGGCGGCGACAAGGCCGTCCAGCGTGTTCTCTCTCAGAGGGCCGACGCCATCCTGCGCACGGCCGACAGCCTGCCCGCCCACAAGCCCAAGCCGAAGGCGGCAGCCCGGGAGGTCACGGGCCGCGCCCTGTTCCAGTGGATCAAGGACCCGCGCGTCGTGCTGGCCGAGGAGGGGCTGAAGTCGGTCAGCGCGCTGGTGTCGATCATTGCCCGGAGCCAGGACGACCGCGCTGGCGGAAAGATCGTGCTCAAGAGCCTTCGCAAGTTGACAGCCAACATCCTCAGGCAGCTAGACAACGTTATCGACAGGTTGTGATGGAAAGGTGGATTGGGCAGGACCACGGCGGCAAGGTTCGCCGGCTTGAGGGGTTCATCGGCGCACACGATGGCTTCCGCGGGTGGGCCAACAAGCAGCACACCAGGGCTTACATCCTGCTCGATGGATGGCTTTGTGAACTGACCAAGCAGGAGCATACCAAAAGCGAGAGTGGGCAGTGCAGCGTCGGATGCAAGAAGGCGGACCCAATGACGTTCTGCCACTGCATATGCGAGGGGGCAAATCACGGCCTTGAGTATGAGGGGCCGCACCATGAACTAGATGACGTAGCCGAAGTGATTGACGAGCCCCTGGAGGCGTGATGAGCGAGTTCGAGAGGCTAGTGGACGAATGGGGGTTTCTCACTCCGATCCCGGAGTTGGTGATCGAGCGCATGGCCGAGCTCGGCGTGGATGCATTCGCGGTCTTCTGCTACCTGCGCTATCGCACGAACAAGGACCGACACATCGCCTGGCCGGGCTACGAGGACATGGAGAAGAGAACCGGCCTCAGGCGTGAGAGGATTGCCGCCGCCCTTCGGGCTCTAGAGGTTGGCGGATTCCTCGTCCGGATCAAGCGGTTCGGGCAGAGCACCCAATACAGACTGATAAGACCGCCAGATGTGGCGCCCCAAGACGAGGCACCCTCCAGTAGTCCGACAGGCGGACTACTGGAGAATGGGCCGGTTGCTGCAGTAGTCCGACAGGTGGACTCCAGCAGTCCGCACGTGCGGACTCCAGTAGTCCGGACGTCCGGACTGTCAGTAGTCCGACAGGCGGACAGAATCCAAGACTCAGTTACCCAAGACTCAGAGAAGCAAGACGGAGAGAACCAAAAGGCGGCCTCCTCGCCGCCCAAACAGACCGACACGGTCCTCTGCGAAATCTGCGGGTTCTGGATCTCCCGGGCTGCTCTTGGAATGAGGTGCGAGGGCGCGCATTTCGTCAGGACCTCCGGCGGCAAGGTTGGTGTCGGGAGCCTGCAATGAGGCGCGATAAGGCTGACGCCGAGTTCTCGAGCCTGATCCGGGCGCGGGACAGCTGGACGTGCCGGCGGTGCGGTAAACAGTATCCCGAGAAGTCTCAAGCGCTCCATGCGGCGCACATCTTCAGCCGGTCGATCAAGAAGACTCGGCACGACCCGGAGAATGCGGTTGCGCTGTGCTACGGCTGCCACTCGTTCTTTCACAGACACCCATTGGAGTTCCATGAATGGGTAAAGGGTTGGCTGGGCAAGCGGAAGTACGGGGCATTGATGCGGAGGGCGAAGCGGCTGTGAAGTGCCTGTGCGGCCATCCGTCCCGGTGCCATTTCGCCGGGGGCGCCTGCAGCCATTGCGGCTGCCTTATCCTGGAGGAGAGTGATGCACGACTACCTGTTCTGGTTTGTGGGGGATGCCAACCTCGACCAGCAGCTGATGATCGCCCGGCGCCGGTTCGAGGAGCGGACCGGGAGGAAGGCCACCCGGGTCCTTTCGCCCGTCCCGATCCTTGGGACGAGCGGGCTGACCTGCGTTGAGGACAAGCGGGTCCTGCCCAACCATCTCCTGATCGGAGGCGACGAATGAAGGTCCTGGTGACTGGAGGGGCCGGCTTTGCGGGACATCACCTGGTCGAGCACATCCTGAAGAACACCGACTGGCGGGTGGCCGTCCTGGACAAGCTGACCTACGCCTCGAATGGCCTGGACCGGCTGCGGGACATTGATGCCTTCGACGATGGGCGGGTCGAGGTCTACGCTGCGGACTTCGCGCTGCCGATTTCCCCGGGGCTGGCGCAGGAGATTGGCGAGGTCGAGGTCATCATCCACATGGGCGCCGAGACCCACGTCGATCGGTCCATTGAGGATCCCTATCCCTTCCTGCGGGCGAATGTCCAGGGGACCCTCAACATGCTCGAGTTCGCCCGGGGTCTGGAATGCCTGCGGCAGTTCGTCTACTTCTCAACGGACGAGGTGTTCGGGCCCGCCCCTGTCGGGACCTCATACCGGGAGTGGGATCGCTACGCCTCGGCCAACCCCTACGCTGCCACCAAGGCCGGCGGGGAGGAACTTGCTTTGGCCTACGCCAACACCTACCGGGTCCCTGTCTTGGTGACTCACACCATGAACCTGTTCGGGGAGCGGCAGCATCCCGAGAAGTTCATCCCCAAGGTGGTGAGGTCGGTCCTGCTGGGAGAGACCGTCCCGATCCATTCGGATGCGACCCGGACTAAGGCCGGGCGGCGGTCGTATATCCATTGTCGAAACATGGCGGCGGCCCTGCTGTTTCTGCTGCGGATGGAGTGGCCGCGGGACAAGGTGAACATCGTGGGCGAGCGCGAGGTGGACAACCTTTCCCTGGCCCAGATGATTGCGGCGATTGTCGGCAAGCCCCTGGCCTACGAAATGGTCGACTTCCATTCGAGTCGTCCCGGGCACGACCTGCGCTACGCTTTGGACGGTTCCAAGTTGCGTGAGCTAGGCTGGGAGCATCCGAGGACCTTCGAGCAGTCCCTGGAGAAGACCGTGCGGTGGATGCTGGATCGGCCGGACTGGCTTGGGCTATGATTCTCATGGCCAGGCTTGGCGCGGCGCGGCAAGGCTGGGCGGGGCTGGGCAAGGCGAGGCAAGGCTAGCTATATTGCAAGACAGGAGGCACCGATGATTCTCATCGCTGACCTGTGTTCGAATATCGCCCCCTTCGACCGAAAGGTGGTGGCCTGGGCCGCCGAGCGGGCCGTCGCGTCTGGCGCGACCCATGTCAAGGTTCAGGTGTTCACCCCTTCGCACTTTCCGAGGCAGGAACGGGACGCCAAGCGGGCCGTGACGTTTCCGAGACACCTGCTGGGCATGCTGGTGGACGTGGTGGAGAACGCCGGCGGATGGGTGGGCGCCTCGGTGTTCGACGAGCATGCGGTTGACGCCTGTCTCGACGCCGGGGTCGATTTCCTGAAGCTTGCCACACGCGAGGCGTTCAACACCACCCTGGTCGACCTCTGCGCCGACACCGGGCTGCCGACGTTCACGTCCATCCCCCTGGGGCTCAAGGTGCAGCCCTGGCGGGATCGCAGACCGAACGAGACATTCCTGGGTTGCATCCCGCAGTATCCCGTTGTGGACTGGCCGGCCTACGACCCCTTCGCACACTTCCGGCCCCAGCCGTCCTGGGGCTGGAGTTCCCACACCCCGCACTACCAGGACGTCCTAATGGCCGTCGCCGCGGGAGCGACGGTGATCGAGAAACATCTCATGTTCACCCCCACGGACCCGGAGGCCGCCTGGTCCCTGTCATGCGAAGATTTTAGGAGAATGGTCGATGCGATCGAGAAACCTTCCACGTGAGCTGTTGGCGGCCGGCGCCTCAACCCAGAGCCGCGCCCGGCGCCCCATTCCCTGGGAGTGGGCGATGTGCCTGGAGCGGCAGGGCTGCACCGAGCTCTGGGATACGCCCGACGGCTTGAAGCACATGGTGACCTGGACGTTTGACCAGGGCGGTCCGGTGCTGGGTTACCTCAACCGCCCCTGCGGGCTGGCGGACAAGATGTTCGGGCCCGGCTCGGTAGTATCCGCCCTGGAGGTCGAGGCCGCCATCCGTCTGCTGGAGATTGTGGCCCCGTTCCTGAAGACCCAGGACCTGCTGGTGAGGTGGCTTGCCAACGGTTCGGATGCCTGCGACATGGCGGTACGTGTTGCCCGGGCGGTGACCGGTCGTCCGGACGTCCTGTCGGTGGGCTACCACGGCTCCTCGGTTGTGTTCTCGACCCCTCCCCAGGATGCCGGGGTTATGTGGTCGGCGAAGGCCAATACCCGCCACCTGGCTTTCGGCGATGCGGACGTCCTGCGCGCAGACGATTCGCCGGCGGCCGTGATCGTGGAGGTGCCATCCACGGACGAGAAGGCGGTCTACTACCTGTCGGCCGTCCGAGCCTACTGCGATGAGGTGGGGGCTGCGTTTATCCTGGACGACATCGTGACGGGGTTCCGCCTGGCTCTTGGAGGAGCGCCCGAGCACTATGGTGTCAAGCCGGACATGGTCTGCTACGGCAAGGCCCTGTCGAATGGCCGGGGGATCTCCGCCCTGGTCGGCCCTTCGGAGTGGATGGACCTTGCATCCGATCGGGTGTTCTACTCCAACACCTACAACGGCGACCCGTTCAATTGCGCCGAGGTCATCTCGACTCTGACCTACCTCGAGCGGCACCACGGGGACGTCTACTCCCACCTGTGGGATCTGGGCGAGCGGTTCAAGCAGGAGCTCTCGGCGGTCGGCGTTCCTGTCGTTGGACACGCTCCACGGTCGGCGATCGTGTTCGAGGACGAGAAGGTCAAGGCCGAGTTCTCGCGCCGGATGATTCTCAAGGGGGTGGTCCTGGACCGCCCGAACTACATGAGCATGGCCCATCACGAGCCCCACCTGCAGCTGACGGTGGAGGCCGCCGGGGAGGTGGTGCAATCGCTGCGCCGAGATGGGTTGTTCTAGGGGGCTGCGGAGCGATCGGCAACGTTCACGTTGCCAACCTGCGGGCCCTTGGGATCGAGCCCCTGGTGGTCGACCCTGTTGGGGGACAGGCCGGCTTTGACCCCCGGCCTGACGACCGCGTGGTGATCGCAACACCAGCCTGGATGCATTCCGAGCAGCTCGAGGAGCTGTCTGATGTCCATGCGGTCCTTGTGGAGAAGCCCCCGGCCCTTTCGGGGGCGGCCTGGCGCCGGCGGCCTGACATCGCCCGGCTGGCGGTGGGCTTCAATTGGCGGTTCCACCAGGCGATCGGGCCGTTCCTGCGGCCGGCCCCTGCCAGGCTGCACCTGACAGCGGTCGACGCGCTGTGGACGTTCCGGGGCGGGGACCACCTGTTCGATCGGTCGAAGGGCGGTGGCATCGTCCTGACCTCCGGTGTCCACAGCATCGACCTGGCCTGTCATATCATGGGCGGGCCCCCGCAGGTCCTGGCAGGATCCTCGACCGACCACAGCTTGCACCTGGAGCTGGCCCACCCGGCTGGCCGGTCGAGGATTTCCCTGGAGTGGACGAACGCCGGGAAGCCCTTCAGCGTCATCGAGGGGTCGTGGCCCGGGCGGAAGCCCTACGATCGCCCGACGTCCTACGCTGCCCCCCTGACCGTTCCCAGCCCGATGCACAAGCGCATGATGGAGCAGTTCGTGACCTTCGCTGACACCGGGCTGCCTGGTCTGCTGTGCATGCCCGAGGAGGCCCAATGGGTTCTGGACGTCGTCGACCATCTGTTCTAATCTACGTTTCGGGCGGCGGGAACGAGGGGATGGGTCACATCGTCCGGTCCTCTCACCTGGCGAACTGCCTGTCCAAGTCCTGCGAGGTCGGGGTGGCTTTCGATGCTCGGCGGCTGGAGCTCATTCCTGACTGGCTCCTGGCGCGCCGGCTCCCCCTGAAGCAGACCGACCTGCGGGACGTCAGCCCTGTGGAGGCCTCGGGGTTCCAAGCGGACGTGTTCGTGCTGGACGTTATGTTTCCGAGGGACGATTGGCTCCGGTCCTGCCCGCGATCGGTGGTGATCGTCGGGGCCGGCTGGAGCATCACCGAGGAGATTGCGGCGGCGGCCTCTCTGCTCATCTACCAGACAGGGTTTCACGTGAAGCACCACTACCTGGTGCCATCGCTGTCGGGGCCTGACTATCTCATGCTCGGCCCGGCCTACGGCCGGCGGGGCGGGGCGAAGGAGCGGGAGCCCCTGGTGTCCTTCGGCGCCGGGATCCCGGAGTCCTACCAGGTTGCCCTGCTGCGGGCTTTCCCTGACGCCCTCGTCCCAGAGCCCGGGGAAATGCTCTACGGGCTGCAGCGGGCGGCGCCGGTCCACGCCGGCAGTCTCGGGATGTCGACCTACGAGTCCATGTCGCTGGGCTGCGTTCCGGTGGTGGTGTCGCGGTCGACCGACCACCAGGAGACGGCTGCCAAGCTGGACGCGATGGGGGTGGTGGTCGACTGCGGGATCCTGGCCGACTGCCCTTCCAGGGATATGGTTCCGGTGGTGCGGGACGTCCTGCTCGACGACCGCCGGCGGGCCGTCCTGGCTGAGGCCGGCCAGGACCTGGTCGATGGCAAGGGGCTTGCAAGGGTTGCCAAGGCGGTGCTCAATGTCTAGGGCCTTGGTGATCGGGGGGACGCGTGGGATCGGCCTGGCCCTGTCCGATCGGCTGCGGACGCTGGGGTGGAACGTCCGTTCTACTGGCTCGGCGGTGGACATCACCGACCCGATGGCCTGGCCGGAGTTCCTGGAGGAGCAGCCCTACGACCTGGTGGTATTCTCGGCCGGGCGGCTCGACGTGGCCCCCTGGGGCGTCAAGCGGCTCTCGGACCTGCTGGCATCCTACTCCCTGCACGCGGCGGCTCCTGTGGCCCTCCTGGCGGCCCACGGTAGCAAACTTCTCGGCTGGTGGTCGAAGGTTGTGTTCATTTCCACGGTCGGGGCGGTTAATTCCGGGGCGGTCGACCTGGGCTACGGGATGGCGAAGGCGGCCTTGGAGAAGGCGGCCCGGGCCCTGGCCGAGCATTCATCTTGGAGGGTCTACCTCATCCGGTTCGACTTGGTCGACACCGACATGATCCGGCTCCTGCCCGGCGACACGATGGACGGACGACTGGCCCTTTCGCCGGCCGAGGCTGCCGACCAAATCATCCGGGAGGCAGAGCTGTGAGCGGCGCCGAACGGATCGCCAAAGTGCTGTGGGAGTCCGGGGTCCGGCTGGCCTTCGTGTTCCCTGGCGGGACGGTGTCCAGGCTCCTGGCTGCCATGCGGGATGTCGGGATCCGTCTCATCGTGTGCGTGAACGAGGCGGCTGCGGGTCACGCTGCCCAGGGCTACTTCCGGGCGTCCGGTCAGCTGGGGGTGGTGGTGGTCACGTCTGGACCCGGGGTGACGAACGCCCTGACGCCCCTGGCCGACGCCTACTACGACGGGGACCAGGTCCTGTTCCTGTGTGGGCAGGTGGCTACCGATCAGATGGGCCGTGGAACGCGTCAGGACGGCTTTCAATGGACCCCCACCGTCCGGCTGTGCCAGTCCATATCCCTGGTGGCTGTGGAGCCCAACGACGCCCCCTGGCGGGCCGTCCTGGATGCGATCCCCCTGCTGGCCGGCGGGCCGGGGGTCATCTCGATCCCGGCGGACCTGCTGCTATGAAGAGGCTCATCATTGTCGGCCGGGGGGCCCTGTCGGCCTGGAAAGAGGTCCGGGACTACGCCGAGCGAACGCTGACTCCTGTTGTCTGCAGCATGGGCGGCCTGGGGATAATGCCCACCGACCACGTCCTGTTTCGTGGGATGATTGGCCATACCGGGGACCGTGCAGCGAACCTGGCGGTGGCGGAGGCCGAGGAAATCATCGCCCTGGGGACCCGGCTGGACATGCGCCAGACCGGGACGGCGCCGGACCTGTGGGCCGGCAAGTGGGTGGTCATGGTCAACACGGACCTGTCCGAGCTCCGGGCTGCCCGCGTTGCGGTCGAGGCTCATTGCGAAACGGTTGCGGAGTGGCTGCATGCACACCTTCACGATGTCTGAGGTGGTGGCGGCGCTGAACGAGGCGACGCGGGACTTTCACGTCACGGTCTGTGTCGGGGTCGGGACCCACCAGTCCGTGGCGGCCCGGGGGTTCACGCTCGACTATCCCAGGCGCCAGCTCCTGACCTCCTGCGGGCATGGAACGATGGGCTCGGCGCTACCCTATGCGATCGGGGCCCAGCTGGCGAACCCTGAGAGGCTCGTCCTGGTCGTCACCGGGGATGGCTGCTGGGAAATGGAGCGCATTCACCTGACGACCTGCCGGGCCTACTCCCTGCCGGTGAAGGTTGCCATCCTGGACAACGGGGTGGCGGGGATCGTGCATCAGTTCGAGGAGCTCAACGGGATCCCCCACGTGGCGACCGAGTGGGCCCGCGGTCGACCGGGTTCCAAGCCCGAGTCCCATCTGGACATGGGCTGGCTTTGGGATCCTGGAGTTCAGGTCCGGCGGTATGTCTGTTCTGACATAGGGGTCTGGCCCATCCTGCAGTCCGGCCACCAGCCGGACAAGATGACCTCCGAGCCCCGGGGGATCGGATGCATGGGGAGGGAGTTGCCATGATCGGAGGGCCGAAGGTTGTGTTCCTGGGAGGAGGTTCAGACGCCGTCCCGATCGTGGCTCGGGGCCTGGCGATGGGTGTGAGACCTGTCGTGGTCGACTTCAATCCGTCCTGTCCTGCTGCCTCCCTGGGCGAGTTCGTCCTGGCCTCCTGCTACGACGTGACCTCCACCTTGAACGCCCTGCAGGAGATTGGCGCTCAACCGGACGGGGTCCTATGTGCTGGGGTGGATGCGCCTCACGTCGCTGCGGCTGTGGCCGAGCGCTACGACCTTCCCGGCCCGGATCCCATCGCGGCGACGCTGTCCCAGGACAAGCTCCTGCAGAACGAGGTGCTGGGCGAGCTTGTCAGCGTTCCCCTGACGTTCCCTGGGCCTGTGGCTCACCCCGGCTGGGTGGTGGTCAAGCCTGTGGACTCGCGGGGTGGTCGGGGGGTTTCGCGTGTTATGCCCCACAGGCTCGCGGAGGCTTGGGCGACGGCCGTCCGGCATTCCCCCACCGGCCGGGCGATGGTGCAAGAGTGGCTGGACGGGACCCAGCTATCGACCGAGAGCATCATCCAGAACGGAGAGGTTCTGTTCACGGCGATCGCCGAGCGCAACTACTCGAGGCTGGAGGAGTTCGCCCCGGCGGTGATCGAGGACGGGTCAGACATGCCCTGCCCTGAGCTGGGCGACCCGGACAACGGGGGGTTCGAATGGCAGGTTATTCAGGCGATGCGCCTGGCTGCCCAAGCGATCGGGCTGAGAACCGGGATCCTGAAGGGGGACCTGGTCTGGCACAACAGCAGGCCCTACGTTGTCGAGGTGGCCGCCAGACTATCTGGTGGCGGGTTCTGCTCGCTGATGACGCCGGCCGTCTGGGGGGTGGACTTGGTCGGGGCTGCGATCGACCAATGCCTTGGCAGGAAGCCTGTCGTGCCAAGGCCCTACCTGCGGATGCATGTCTGCCAGCGGTTTCGGTTCCCCCACCGGCCGTGGTCGCATCCTGAACGCGGAGATTTCGTGCTGGGGTTCGGGACGTCCCGGTCGGTTGCCCGTCTGGACGCGGAGAGGAGACTGGCATGAGCACGCTGGACGCTCTATCGAACCAGTTCTGGATGCACGAGTCGTTCCTGGAGTTGCAGGCGTTCTTTGGCCCAACCTTCAAGCCAAGCTACTGCCTGTCCGACGAGCAAAAGGCGATTGAAGATCGAGCCTCCTTCTCCGGCAGCGACGAGGAGTGGACTGCCTCGACGGACATCTTCTGCTACCAGAACGTCGCCCTGGCGATCCAGGGGATTCATCGGCCCTATCTGTCCAAGCTCCTGGCCTCCACGGCCGACCGCTATGGGCCGTCGGTTCTTGACTACGGGGCTGGAGGTGGGCAGGTCGGGCTTGGGCTTCACTTCCTGGGCTATCGGGTGTCCTTTGCGGACATCCCTGGACGAAGTCTGATGTGGCTCATCTACCGCCTTCGGCAACTCAGGCTTCCCCTTCCGGTCTACATCCTTGGTCAGGGGGTCCAAATCCCGAGGCACAACATCGTCCTGTGTCTTGATGTGATCGAGCATCTTTCGAGGCCGGAGCAGGAGGAGCTCCTGACAAGACTTGGGGAGATAGGAGAGGCGGTGTTCGTGAATCTCATCCGGGACGACGACCACCCGGGGATCCACGCCCCTGTCGACTTCGATGGCCTGACGGAGTTCGTCCGATCGAAGTGGGCATGCTTCTCCGAGGACCACTATCCGCATCCAGACACCGGTATTCCGAGGCAGCGGCTGCTCATCTACGGGGAGGCGGTGGAGAATGCATAGATTCATCGAGGGCCTGTCCTGGGAGGGGTTGGGGGCGACTGCCCGCTACTGTCGGGATTGTCGGTTCGTCCATCTCGACCCCGTTCCTGACCCCGGGCTCCTGGCCGACTACTACGCCAAGAAGTTCTGGCAGGACGAGAAGGTCGGGGCCTACGAGCTCATCCTGGCCGAGGAGGGGTGGCGCCGGCACGTCTACGGGCTCTATGAGGCCATCCTGCGGACCAACCTCCCCGCCGATCGCCGACGGGTGGTAGACGTCGGCTCTGGGCACGGCCTGTTCGCGGCGGTCCTGGCTGGCGCCGGCTGGGAGGCGTGGGCGGTGGAACCTTCCGTAGAGGCCAGTCGCCATACGTTCGAATGGAGCCGGCAGAGGGTGGGACAGCTCATCCTGGCCCACCGGGGGATCGACGACTTCATCCTGGGCCATCGGGAGTTCGATGTCATCTCCATGCTCTGGCTCCTGGAGCACATGCCCGACCCGGTCACGCTGCTGCGCCGGGCCTGGGGAGCTCTGCGGCCGGGTGGGATCCTGCTGCTGGCGATCCCCAACGAGCCCCTGAGGGGGGGGCCGCCTTTCGTCCACCCGACCCACGTCAACTACTGGACGCTGCAGTCCATCACAGCCCTGCTGCGGCGCTGCGCCTTTGAGGCTCCCGGGCTGGTGCTGGGGACGGCGCCCATGCACCGGTTCCTGCCCACGGTGGACTACCTGAAGCACCCCGGCCTGGGTGGACACCTGCATTCGCTCATCCGTGCTACCGAGAGTTCCCTGTCCAGGCTGGATCTGGCTCGGCGGATGCTGTGGTACGCCAATCACGGCGCCCGGGACCTGGTCCTGTTCGTGCGGAGGCCCTGATGCCTGTCCTGTGTGTTCTCGGGGTCCGGGCGACGTCCGAACGGTTGCCCGGCAAGGTCCTGGCGCCGATCGCCGGGGTACCCATGTTCGTCCACATCGTGCGGCGCCTGAAGCAGTCCAAGTGCGTGGCTGACGTCCTGGTGACCTCCCCCTGGGATCCTGCGAACGCGGAGATTGACCGGGCCTGCAGCGAGTTCGGCATATGGTCGACCCGTGGGATGCAGGGGGACGACACCACGGCGGAGCTGGCCCGGGCGGTGGACAAGCTGGTGGGGCGCTACGGTCAGATGCCTGTCCTTCGGGCCCTGGGTGATCAGCCCTTCGTGGACTGGCACCACATCGACCAGGCGGCGGCTGCGATCGAGACCAACGGCTGGGACTTCCTGCTGCCCCTGCAGTTCGGTTCGGACCCTGTCTACGGCGCCGGGCTTTCCCCCTGGTCCTACCGGACATGGTGCTGGACCTCGAGCCTGTCCTCTGGCGAGGAGCGGCAGCATCCCGGCATGTGGATCCGCCGGCACCTCGACCGGTTCACCTACGGCCTGGTCGACCTGCCCCATTGGTCCTACCGTCCCTACCGGCTCGAGGTGGACACCGAGAAGGACCTGGAGCTGGTGCGCCTGGTCTGGGATGCCTGGGCCAAGCCCCACGAGCCCCCGCTGCAATGGGTGGTGAACTTCCTGGACCGGCACCAGGACGTGGCGGCCGTCAATGGCTCGGTGCGGGAGCGGACCGGGACCTACACGTCCTACACCCGGGCCGAGATTGAGCAATGGGAGCGGGACTACTCCGGCCGTCCGGTGGTCTACTCTGACCTGGCGGCGATCTCCGGGGAGATTCAGACGTCCCACAAGAAGGTCAAGTGCTCGAGGTGCGCCACGCCCCTGGTGTCGATGGACCTGGTCCGGGGCCGGCTCATCCTGCGCTGCCCCAAGTGTGGGCATAAGGAGACCTTCGAGTCTCGTCGCCCCATTGCGTAATACGGTGTATGATGTAGCTGCCGGGGCGCGCTAGCTGCGCCGACGACGTGATGGCCGGCCCGTCCTGCGGGCCGGCTTTGCTGTATTCTCTCTGCGAGGAGCGACATGCCGAGGGGTTCTGGTCTGGTTCCATTCAAGCCCGGTTTCGACCCACGAAGGAACAGGACTGGCAAGCGCGTCAACCGTGTCACGGGTTGGTTGCGGAAGTTCGGTGCGATGACGCCGGTCGAGGCGGCCAAGATGTGCAAGGCATGGTCGACTGAGTTGGCGGCCGGCGGGAACGATCTCTGCATCGAAGGCATGGTGGCATTGAGGCTCTGGATGTCGCTGATGTCCGAGCCAACCGGGGCGATCCTGAAGGAGGTCCTGGACAGGACAGAGGGCAAGCTGCCGACGGTGCTCAAGTCGTGGCGCGACGACCTTATTGCGCTCATTCGAGAGGGGACCCTGACGTATGACGTCGTCAAGGACGAGCTCGGGAGGGACCTTGCTACAGAGCTATTTGCCGGAGCAGGCATATCTGTCAGCGAAGGCGGAGAAGTTGAGGCGCCTGGCTCGGGCGAGGGCTGACGCTACGCTGATGTGGACACCGATGCCGGGATCCCCCCAGGAGCGGGCTTTCCATTGCGAGGCTGACGAGCTGTTCTTTGGCGGTCAGGCCGGCGGTGGCAAGTCGTGGCTCCTGCTGGGCCTGGCTCTCACGGCCCACATGCGGAGCATCATCTATCGGCGGGAGTTCCCCCAGCTGCGCGACCTGATTTCGTCGGCGGCCGAGCTCATCGGCGAGCGGGGGCGGTTCAACGAGAACCTTCACATCTGGCGCGACCTTCCAGGCGACCGCATGCTGGAATTCGGGGCGGTCCACAATGCCCAGGACGTCCAGAAGTACAAGGGGCGGGCCCATGACCTGAAGGGCTACGATGAGGTGGGCGACTTCCTGGAGTCGCAGTATGTGTTCCTGAACGCCTGGCTGCGGACCCCGATCCCTGGGCAGCGGACGCGGGTGGTGGCGACTGGCAACCCCCCTACCACGGCCGAGGGGCAATGGGTGGTCAAGAGGTGGGGCGCCTGGCTCGACCCGCAGCATACCAACCCTGCCGAGCCTGGCGAGCTCCGGTGGTATGCCCGGATCGACGGGGACGAGCGGGAGGTCGGGCCCGGTGCGTTCGTCTGGAAGGACGAGCTCATCGAGCCCAAGTCGCGGACCTTCATTCCGGCCAGCGTCTGGGACAACCCCTACTACGCCACGACCGGCTATCCCCAGCAGCTGCAGGGCCTGCCCGAGCCCCTGCGATCGCAGCTGCTCTACGGAGACTTCACGATCGGGCTGGTGGCCGACCCCTGGCAGGTCATCCCTGCCGAGTGGGTGGAGGCTGCGATGGCTCGGTGGACGTCCGATCCTCCGACGGGCGCTCCCCTGCTGTGCGTTGGCCTGGACGTGGCCCGGGGCGGTGACGACATGACGGTGGCGATGACCCGGGTAGGTCCGTGGTTCTCGATGCCTAACAAGACTCCCGGCAAGGAGACGCCCGACGGTCCCTCGGTCCTGGCCAGGATCGCTCGGGAGATGGGCTACCAGATTCCCGTTCACGTCGACGTGATCGGTGTTGGGGGTTCGGTGTATGACCACCTGCGGGCGGCCGGGGTGGACGCCAAGCCTGTGAACTTCGCTGAGTCGTCCGGGGCTGCTGACCGATCGGGGAACCTGCGGTTCAGGAACCTACGGGCGGAGCTGTGGTGGCGAGCCCGGGAGGCCCTGGACCCAGCGTTTGGGCTCCGGCTGGCCCTGCCGCCGGACCCCGAGCTGCGGGCTGACCTGGTGGCGCCCCGCTGGAAGGCGACCCCGCAAGGCATCCAGATCGAGTCCAAGGACGACATCCAGGAACGGATCGGGCGGTCGACCGACTGCGGGGATGCCTTTGTCATGGCTCTCATCGGAGGCGGCGCCAACGTTCCGCCGGCCGTCCTGGCCCAGGCGAGTCGTTGGCTCGAGCCCAAGGAGCCCGGCAAGCCTGGTGACTCTGGCCCTGCCACCTGGGGCCCGGGCGGCGAGAGCCGGTTCAGGAGGGGCTGACGTGGACCTACTGTGGGGGCTCCTGGTAGGGTTCCTCTGCGGCCTGGCGGCTAGCGGCGGAAGACGTTCCAAGACGGTCGGGCCTCCGGCCGGCCTGGACCTTGAGACCGCCTGTGAGCGGGTGCAGACCCGCATGCGGGCCGGGGAGCTGGTGGTCGGGCGGGCCCGGGAGGCTCTCACCGTCCTGAATGCCCAGATGAAGGTGGGGGCGTTCCAGCAGTCGTCCCTGGCCGCCCTGATGAAGTCGGTTGAGGACTTGCAGTACTTTGCGGCTGACCTGGTCGGTGATCAGGCGCAGCTGATGCGTGAGCTGAAGGAGGCGTTCTATGGCGGGTCGAAAGCGAACGACTGACTACGAGACTGTCCGGCGCCTGGTGTCGGAGGGCGCTGCGCCGGCGGAGGTGGCCCGGTCCCTGGGGGTGTCGACTGCCACGGTGTCCCGGGCCCTGAAGGCTGAGAACATGGCTGCCCCGAAGGGGGTGGTCTACACCGAGCTGGGCGTGACCGGGCTCAACCGGTTCGGCGGTGCGATCGCCGAGGACTACCTGGCCGACTGGAACAGTCTTCCAAGGATGGTCAAGCTTGTCCGGCGGATGATGGACCATCCGGTGGTTTCTGCGGCCACCTTCGCGGTCGAGATGCTGGCGAAGTCGGCGAAGGTCGACGTCGAGCCAGCCAGCGAGGAGCCCCAGGATGTCGAGGCGTCCGAGTTCCTGGAGTCCTGCCTTGACGACATGAGCCATTCCTGGACCGAGCACATGGGCCAGGCGATCACGATGGCCTGGTATGGGTTCGCCCCGTTTGAGATTGTCTACAAGCGGCGGCTCGGGCCCGACCGGGATGCAGCGAGCAAGTATGACGACGGGCGGATCGGCTGGCGGAAGTTCGGCTACCGATCGCCCGACACACTGACCCCGGGATCCGAGTGGGTGATCGACGAGAACGGCGGGGTCCAGGGCATGAACCAGACCCCTCCGGCCGGTGGAAAGTCGGTGTTCATCCCGATCGAGAAGATGCTGCTCTACCGGACGTCGGCCCTGAAGAACAACCCGCAGGGCAAGTCGGCGCTCCGGGGGGCCTACCTGCCCTGGTACTTCTCGAAGAACTTCAGCGAAATTGAGGGGATCGCCGCCGAGCGCATGGGGACGGGCATGCCTGTCATGTATCTCGGCCGGGGGACCAAGCTCCAGGGGGAAAACAGCGATTTCTCGAAGGCCCAGGACATCGTGCGGAACACCAGGACTGACGAGCAGATGGGCATCGTCATCCCCTATCCCAAGATGACGTCCGATGGGCAGGGCGCCCTGTTCGAGCTGGTGTCGCCGGGCTCTCGGGGGATGATCGACTTCGGCGAGGCCATCACCCGCTACAACCAGCAGATTGCCCAGGTCCTTCTGGCGCAGTTTATCTTCTTCGGGCTGTCCGAGCGGGGGACGCAGGCCCTGGCTGTTCGCGCCACGGACTTCTTTGCCCAGGCGGTCAGCGGCTGGCTGGACCTCATCGCTGACACCCTGAACCGGTTCGGGGTCGAGCGGCTGTTCAAGCTGAACGCTGGGGCCTTCGGCGCCCTGACCGACTATCCCAGGATTGTGTTCGCCCCGCTGGGCCAGCAGGACGTGGCTGCCCTGGTCGGTGCTGTGGCCGAGGCCGTGAAGGCTGATGTCGTTCAGATTGACGCCGGCCTGGAGCGGACAGTGCGCCAGCTCCTGGAGTTGCCCGAGCTGGAGAAGGGCACCATCCGAAAGAAGCCTGCCCCGCCTGTGCCCTTCGGCCCCGGTGGGATCCTGCAGAGGCCCAAGGAACAGCCGGCGAAGGACGGGGGTCACAACGACCCCGCCCTTGACGTCGCCGAAGGAGGTGAGACGCCCGAAGACGAAGCCTTCGCGGCGTCCCGGTTTCGTGGCAGCGGCGCGGCGCGCCGTCGCACGTGGGAAAGGGAGACCAATAACTACCAGGCCCAGCTCGGGCTCATCTACGGCGAGTGGCTGAACCAGCTCGCCGACGACATCGAGGAGGACCCGGAGAGTTCCGAGGACACGATCGACGAAGCCCTGTCTGTCCTGGCGACCGCCCTGGCTGCGGCCGGCCGGGAGAACATCATCAAGGGTTCGCAGTTGGGGCTCGGCGGGCGAACCCCATCGGCCGATTCCCTGATGGCCCTGGCCCGGCGCCTGGCCGAGAACGAGGAGTACCTGGACACGTCCCTCATCCCGGACACCCGGCGGCGCCTGCTGATAGCCCTGTCGGATCCTGATGTCAAGGCGGCTGGGGCTATAGGGATTGTCGGCTACATGGCCGCCCTGCAGGCCCGGGTGGAGTCCTACGCTGGGCAGATGTGGACGGCGATCCAGGACGGCGCCGGCTGGGCTGCCCGGGACGCCGAGCGGGAGGGTGGCGGCGCGGTGGCCTGGGTGCTGGACGACTCGGCGAACCATTGCAGCGAGTGCCCCGATGCGGAAGGCGAGTATGCCAGCATGGACGAACTGCTCGAGGCGACCGGCGGTCGACTTCCAGGGGACATGGAGTGCGAGGGGAACTGCCGGTGCTGGCTGGAGATTGACGATGGATCCGGCTCCCTTGCCAGGCCGTAGGGCTGGGGGCCCTTGACAACATGTGGTAAGATATGTGTGCGGGTGGGCACGTCCCACGACTTCGTTCAAGGCCGCAGGCGAATCTCGCCTGCGGCCTTCTCTTTCGAGGTCCCATGCCCTGGCACATCGTGAAGGCTGGCTCCAAGTTCAAGGTGGTCAAGGACGCTGACGGCTCGGTGGCCGGGACCCACGACACCGAGGCCGAGGCGAAGAAGCAGCTCGCAGCTCTCTATGCCAGCGAGCCTGCGATGCATTCCGAGCGCATCGCCTTCGACGACTTCGCAGCCCCTTGTATCAAGGGCCCTGTGCGCCTGCTGCCCGAAGGGACGTGGCACCGGGGCGGTCGGAAGCTGATCATCACGCGGGAGCGGCTCGAGGAGATGGAGCGGAACTTCCGGGCCGGCCTGCCACGCTTTCGCGTTGGCATCAACCTGGACCACAAGGAAGACGCCGGCAAGGTCGGCAACATCCGGCAGGTGGCCTACCTGCCCGATGGCTCTAGCGGTCCGGGGCTCTACGCAACCGAGCTGGAGCTGACGCCGAAGGGCGAGAAGGCGATCGGCGAGGACGGGTACGACGGGGTGAGTGCTGAGGTGGTGTGGACTCTCAACGACGGGGCCCGTTACCAAGACCCGGAGACCGGGTCGGAGCACGACAATGTCCTTGTCGGACTGGCGCTCACCCCGACCCCGTTCTTTGGGCACCAGCACGTGGCTCTATTCTCGGCGAAGGAGCAGAGCATGGATACGATCTTGATTGAGTCGCTACGGACCGGGCTGCGTCAGCTGCTCGGCTTGAAGGGTGACGAGCCGGTGCCTGAGCCGGAACCGGCACCCGAACCTATCCCGGCCGAAAAGGCGGAGGTGGACATGGAGAAAGAGGAGTTCGAGGCCAAGTTGAAGGCGTCGACCGACGCCCTGGCGGCCGAGAAGGCTCGGGCTGACAAGCTCGAGGCCGACATGAAGGCCGAGAAGCTGGCTGCCCGCAAGGCGGCGCTGAAGGTGGAGGCCGAGGCATTCAAGGCCCTGGCGATCCAGCCTGAGGAGTTCGCTGAGGGCATGGCCGAGCTGGAGGGCCTGAAGCCCGAAGTCGCCGAGTGGCTCCGCAAGGTGCTCGCCGGCGCCGACGCCGCAGCCAAGGCCGTCATGGCCGAGGCGGGGACGTCGCAATCCAACGATGGCGCCCCTTTGCACGAACTGGCCGATGGCCTGGTCGCCAGCGAGAAACTGTCCTACTCGGATGCTCTGGCGAAGGCCAGCAAGCTGCATCCCGAGTTGGCGTGAGGAGGTGACGGATGGCAAGCGCATGGGATTTTGGAGTCAAGCCCGTTCCGTTCACCGCCGACACTGACCTCACCACGAAGCAGTGGCAGCTGGTCGCCCCGGCCTCGACCGGTGGGTATGTCGGCGCTGTGACTTCGGCCTGCAACCCGATCCCGGCCGGGGTCCTGGTGAACGATCCGAGCGCGGGCCAGGCTGCGGAGGTTGTGATCTTCGGACCGACCAAGGCCAAGGTTCGTGTGAACAGCTGCTACCTCAAGAACGGCAAGTTCCTGAAGGCGGCCTCGGATGGTGCTCTGGAGCCGATCGAGACGATCGGTGTCGACAACCCGTTCGCCCGCTATTTCGACGCGCGGCAGACCACGGCTGATGGTTCCTTCCTCGGCAACGTGGTGATCCTGGGCATCGTGTCGGCCTGCGGCGCGACCCTCGGAACGAGCTGAGGAGGTGACTGATGCCTAGCCCTACTGAACGACAGGTCCACATCGACGTTGGCCTGACCAACGTCTCCATCGCCTACCGGAACGGCGGCTACATCGCGGACCAGATCTTCCCGATCGTGGGCGTCCCGAAGGCGACGAACTACTACTGGATCTACACCAAGGCCGACTGGATGCGGAACGAGGTGGGGATCCGGGCCCCCGGCACGCGCGCCCGCCGGGCGGAGTACACCCTGTCCAAGACGCCCTACGTCTGCGTGGAGCAGGCGCTGTCCAAGGGTGTCCCGGACGAGGTCCAGAAGATGGCCGACGAGCCCCTGCGCCCGATGATCACGGCCACCGAATACGTCACCGACCAGCTCCTGAAGGCGGTCGAGATTGACGTGCTTGGCGCGGTGTTCGGGACGGGCTGGTCGAGCTCGGCCACCCCTGGCACCCTGTGGAGCTCGGACGCGTCCGATCCCCTGGGTGACATCGAGACGGGCGTCTACACCGTCGCCGCAGCGATCGGGCGCGAGCCCAACGTGGCGGTGATCGGGCGCGGTCTCTGGCGCTACATGCGCAACCACCCGGACATCGTCGACCGCATCAAGTTCGGCGGCGCTCCGGGCAATCCTGCGGTGGCGACGTCGCAGGCGGTTGCCCAGCTGATCGGGGTCGAGAAGTTCCTGATCGCCAGCGCCATCTACGACACCATCCAGGAGGGCGGGACGTCATCGCTCTCGATGATCGGTGGCAACCACCTGTTCCTCGGCTACGTCCCGGCGACCCCCGCCGTCGACGTGCCGGCGGCCGGCTACGTGTTCCAGTACATGAGCCGGGAAGTCAACCGCTACCGTGAGGACCAGGAGCACCAGGACGTGGTCGAGGCTCGCATGAGCTGGGACGCCGTCATCACGGCCGCGGACGCGGGCTACCTCGTCAAGTCGGCTGCGTAGTCTGAATGCCGAGGGCCGGGGGCCAAAGCACCCAGCAATGCACCCCGGCCCTATCTCCCCCCAGCGGGTGCTGGGCCGTCTGGGGGGACTCGAACTAGGAGGGCATCATGCCTGGTGGAAAGATTCGTTTGAAGGTCCTGGCGACCGGCGGCTTGTCCGTCGGCTCGGCCTCGACCGATACGTTCATGAAGAACATCCTGGCCGGCTCGGTGTCGCTCACCAGCCCGGCCTTCACCGGCAACACCGCCGGCTCGCAGGCCACGGTGGAGGTTTCCATCACCGGCCTGACGGCCAGCCACGTGCTGCAGGCGTTCCCGCGAGGAACATTCTCGCCCTGCATCGCCCTGGTGTCAACCTGCCCTGGCGCGGGCGTGGCGTCGATGATCTTCGCATACATCGCTGGCTCGGGCGGCGCGGCTGCAGCCGGGGCCACGACGGTCATCCAGTATCTGGCCGTCAAGACGTAGGGAGGCTGGCATGAGCCAACTTCCTGGCGGAGCATCCACCTATACGGCTGCGGGCTGCGTGGTGGGAAGCGAGCGGCGACCAGTCTGGTTCGGCCTGGTGGCCGGCGCGGCTGCCGCATCGGCCACGTTCTGGGGTTCGAGCGGATCGACTGGCGGGGCGTCCTCGATCATCACGCTGAACGCCCTGGCGGGGACGACCGTGCCGATGATTGGGCCCTTCGTGTCGGCCTGCGGGGTCTACGTCGGGAACATCACCACCGGCAGCGCGTTCGTCTGGATGCGCTGATGTACTCGACCTGCGCGCAGGTGGCGGCCCTCATCCCGAACCTGCTCAACGGCGCATCGTCCTTCGATGGGCTGGATACTGCCATTCGCCCTTCGAGCGCGCAACTCGTCGGCTTCATGTCGTCGGGTTGCGCGCTCATCGAAGCCCGCCTTGGCGCCCTGGGCTACTCCACGCCGGTTACGGGAGGGGTGGCTGGGTTCGTGGCCGACCTTGAGTCGACCTACGCCGCGTACAGGGCGGAGCTGGCCCGGGGATCCCCCCGGACGTCGAGCGGTGAGCGCACCAGGGCTGAGGCGTTCAAGAAGGCATTCGACGACGGGCTGAAGGAGCTGGCCCTGATGGACCTGTCCCGGGCCGGAATTGGTGTGGCCGAGAGCAAGTTCTACGGTGGCGGCATCAGCGAATCCGACAAGGAGACGGTCGAGGACGACACCGACCGAGTCGCTCCCAGGTTCTTTGGGGGCGTGTTCGACGGGGACTTCGGTTCGAACCCGGCCGATGACCAATCGCAATGACCTGGAGAGGCCATGAACGCATTTGGAGGTATGCACGTTGTCTACCTGTACGCCGACTCGCCGCAGGAATGGAACTGCTCTGAGTGGCGTTGCCACCTGCTGGCCAATGCCATCAATGCGGTCCATGAGGCGAACCCCAAGGGGTTCCCCCACACCGCCAACCTCTACAACCTGCGAACTTCCCTGTCCCTGCACCACCCCCTTGTCCAGCGGAAGATAGGGGCGGGTGACATCGTCCTGTTTCAGCGGGACGTCATCTTCCCCGAAGTCTACGACGCGATGGAATACTGGCGGGCGGTTGGGAAGACCGTCCTGGTCGACCTGGACGACCACTACCCTGGGATCCCGCCATCCAACCCGGCCCACCCGTTCTGGATCGACAATCAGTTCCAGTTTGACCCTCCCCCGATCGAGCGGATGACCGAGGGCTTGAGGCATGCCGACGGCCTGATTTCGCCGTCGCATGAGATTCTGGCCGATTGGGCGGATGTCGTCCCTGGGTACTACTGGCCGAACTACCCCGCCCTGAAGCTGTATGAGGGGATCGTGCCCAAGCCCCTGGGCGAGGCGGACGTCCTGGTGGACTACGAGCCGGACGCCAGCCCTCCTGTCATGCGGACCCGGAAGCGATTGGGGACCGAGGGGCAAATCTGCATCGGCTGGGGCGGGTCCATCTCGCACATCGATGGCTTTGTCTACTCCCAGGTCCTGCCGGCGCTGAAGCGTATCCTGGCGGACTTCCCCCAGGTGTTCTTCAAGTTCTGCGGCAGCGAGACGAGACTGGACTACCTGTTGAACCAGCTGCCCGAGAAGCAGCTCCTGCGTCATGGGGGTGTGGCGGCCGACCATTGGCCCCTGGTGGTGTCGACCTTCGACATCGGGATCGCCCCGCTTGATCTCCGTCCGACGTCGACCTTCACGTCGGCGCCTGACCGGGAGGTGTCCTACGACGAGCGCAGGTCCTGGCTGAAACTCGTCGAGTACGTCTGCTGCGGAGTTCCGTTCGTGGCCTCGGACGGGGCGCCCTATCGTGAGTTGGGCCGGTATGGGAAGCTCGTCCCATCGAGCGAGGACGCCTGGTACGACGCTTTGGCGGAGCGGATCCGGGGCCTGGAGCACTACAAGGCCGAGGCTCAGGGGCGGAAGGCATGGGCCCTGAAGCGGTTCACGATGGAGGCCAACGCCGAGCGGCTGATCGCCCTGTACGCCCGTATTGCATCCGAGCAGCAGTCCCGCAGGGCCAATGCGAGGCTGCCAGAAACCATCTATGTGGAATGAGAAGGTCGAGCGGAGGCGACGATGGAAGAGACGCAGAGGCATGACCCCTTCGAAGAGGGGGCGGCGCCGTGGACCGAGAAGGCAACCCGGATCGCCAGGGAATGGGCGGCCGGACGGCTTGAACGGCGAGGAGTGAGCATCGTGAGGGTTATCGAGTACGTCATGCTCGACGCCATCAACCGGCGCTATGCCGAGGCCCAGAATGGATAAGCCCGTTCTGCTGACCATTGGGGGGCACACCCTGCGCGAACTGTGGGAGCCCCTGTCGAAGGACTTCGACCTTGCCTTTCTCCAGACGGGCGCGGCCGAGATGGCCGAGAGCATGGGCCTGCAGGTCATCGCCCTGGAGAAACTGTTGACCGAGCCGATGGTGTCCGAGGCGAAGCTGGGCTCCCTGGTGGCGACTTCCGACATCGTGGGGGCTTGCAAAGCGGGAACCGCCCAGCTCGACCCCAGCGTCCCGTCTCTGACGTCCGAGGGGCTCCTGGGGTGGCTGCCGGTCCTGTTCAATGACCATGTCACGAGTGCATTGGCCCGGCTGCATGCCATCGAGGCCCTTGCGTCTGCCAGGAAGATTTCCGGGGTCCTGTTGCACGAGGAGCAGACTACCGAGGGCAGGCTGCTCTCCGAGTTCGGCCGGTCGATCGGAGTCCCTGTGCTGCATATCCCCCACGCCAACCACTACATCCGGGTCTCTCCCTGGGACATTCATTGCCAGGTAGGCGCCGACTATCTGGGTGTGGCCGGGGAGTATATGCGGGACTGGTATATCGAGTGCGGCGCCGACCCCGGGCGTATCACCATCCTTGGGACGCCGCAGTACGACTACCTCTATGACAACGCCATTCCTGATCGGGCGGCCGCCAAGAGGGCCTTCCACGTTCCAGAGGGCAAAGAGGTGATCGGCTACGGGACGTCCTGGCACCAGATGACGGCCGCCTGGGGCGACGGGCCGGCGGAATTGGGTCGGTGCTGGGCAGAGGTTCTTTCCGCCTGCCAGGTTCGCGACGCGTTCCTGATGGTTCACGTCCACTACGGCGAGCATCCCAGCCGGCAGCAGCACTATGCCGACCAGATGAAGGACGCCGGGGTGAAGGGGGCTGTTCACAAGGGCGACGGCTTGTTCTGGGCGCTACAAGCCTCTGACGTTGTGGTAGTTCCTTCGGCCTCGAACTACGGCCTTGAGGCGGCCATCCTTGGCAAGCCTGTCGTCGAGCTCTGGACCCCAGGAGCAAGGTTCCCTGATGATGGCCCGGAGGGAACCTGGGGAGGGGATCTGCCGGCTCTCATCGATCGAGCCAAGCCCTTGCCTGATTGGGCGGCCCGGATGAACGCCGGCCCGGGGGCGAAGGACCGGGCGGTGGAGTGGGTGAGGCGTCTATGTCAGTTGCAGTAGATACGTCCGGCCTGTCCAAGATGGCGACGAACTTCGCCGAGGCCTCGGGCCTGAAGGCGCAGTTCGTCCAGGCCAACCTGGCTCATCTGGGGACCAAGCTGGTGGCGATCATTCGGGAGTCGCTGGAGCAGCACCGCTACCGGGGCGAGCTGCAGGACAGCGTCTCGGCCACACTTGAACCCGAGAGGCTGACGGTCGGGCCTCGGAAGAAGTACAAGGGCGGATGGGATGCGGGCTGGATCCTGCAAACCGGGACTGGTCCTATCGAGCGGGTTCCCTTCGCCCCCATCAAGGCATGGGCGGAGCACCGCGGACTTCCGGCCGGGCCGGTGTGGTACAAGATCAAGACGGTCGGTGTCTCTGGTCACCCCTGGCTTGAGCGGACCATCGATCGTCCAGACTTCGGCCGGGCCCTCGACCAGGCGGCCCTGAAGACCGGAATGACGTTGTACGCTTACGGGATCCTGGGCGTACCTGGGTCCCAGGAGATTCTGAACTCGACCATGTACGGTAGCTAGGAGGGACCTATGGCGGCCATCTTCCCTGACCAGGGTGTCGATTTCTTCCTCGGGGTGTTCCCGCGCTCGGCCTCGGCCTACGGCGCATGTTCGCTCTATATCGGGCTGTTCACGTCCCAGACCGCCTCGGCAGTGATTTCTCGGACGCAGACGATGGCCGACATCACCGAGCCCACCCCGGGGACGGGGGCCTACGACCGCCAGAGGTTGTCCGCCTCCAATTGGGGGACCCCTTCGACCTCCGGGACGGGCCGGAAGGTCAGCCATTCCCAGGTGACCTTCCCGACCGCGACCGCCGGCTGGGGGACCGTCAACGGGTTCTTTGTGGCGACGGCCTGCACGTCAGGCTCGTGTGTCTATCAGTCCAACTTCGACGACCAGTCGGCGGTCACCGTGAACAACGGCGACGTGGTGAAGGTGACGCCCTCGGTGACGATGAGCGGATCGGTGTAGCATGGCCATCACGACTGTCGACCAAGCCATCGCCGGCATGACGCAGCCGGCGGAGATTGCCAAGGCCGTCACGGGAACACTAGTGGCGGGAAGGGCACATTCCCTCTGGTACCTGGCTGGCATCCCCGCTGCGGGGGCGGCCGCCTCGGTTGGGCTGGTCGGAGAGCAGGTCCTCGGGGGTGGGGCGATCCGCCGGACGGGTCAAATGGACTTCACGAACCCGACAAGCGGAAGCACCTATCTGGCGAGGTTCCAGGGCCAGGCGCTGATTGCTGGGACGCTCATGCTCTGCGATCGGCTGTGGCACAACAACGGCTATGACGTGACCTCCAGCGCGTCCCAGACGTTCACCGGGTCCTGCCCAATCCCGGCGCGGGACAACTACGCCTCCGCGTCAGGTTTTGGCGTCTATGCGGCGGTGGAGATTTCATCGGCGACGGCCGCCGGGACCCCTACGCTCACGCTCTACTACACCGACCAGGACGGGAATACGGGGGCCAGCTCGAACAACATATTCGCGACCGCGGCCAGCCCGATCCAGGGGACGTTCTTTATCATGGGGCTGGCGCAGGGCGATGTAGGGATCCGAAGGGCGGATGGGCTGAAGCTCTCTGCCACCTGGACCTCCGGTTCTATCCAGACGGTCCTGTTTCGCATCCTGTCGCGGCTCGAGCTGACGGCAGGCAACGTTCCCAATGCGGTCGATGTCCTGACCGGAGGCAGGGTTCCGATTCCCGACAACGCCTGTCCGTTCTTGGTGTTCATCCCCTCGACCACGACGACGGGGAACATCACCGGGCACGCTATCTGGACGCAGGGCTGATGCCAATAGGGGTGCATCCTCTGACGTCTGGCTGGGCCTTCAGGAGGGGGCAAGCCTACGGGCACGGGCGTCTCATACGAGAAGAGACCAACCAGCCGCCGATGGAATACGAGCTCATGCGCCGGTGGTTCCTCGGAGGCCTGGAGTCCGTCCTGACCGGCGGGGCCTACGGGTCCCTGGAGGGGCGGGGCGAGCGCGTGATCATTGTCCTGCGGTCGGGGACGGTCGAGGGCTCCCTCGCAGGTACGGGGATCCTGGACTACACCTCCGGCAGCGGAACGGTCTACACCGAGACGGGCGGGGCGTTTGGAAGCCTCTTTGGTCGGGGGGCGGATGAGGCGACCCTGTCACGATCGGGCGGGGGTTTCGCCGGCCTGGTCGGCCAGGGAATAGATGTCGCGGTCTACGGCGAGCTGGGCGGCGCGTTTGGCGGCCTTTCTGGCCAGGGCGTGGATGCCGTCATCTTCGGAGAGCTGGGAGGGGTCTACGGGAGCCTGGAAGGCCTCGGTGGGCGCCAGGTCATCTGGACGGAGATTGGCGGCGCACAGGTCTACCTTCTGGGTTCTGGGGCCTACGATAGCGGGGTGGTCGTCCCCGTCCCGGTCACAACCTTGTGGATCCGACTGGCGGGAACAACGACCTGGACGATCGGGGCCCAGGTTCCCTGGCTGGCGGCGGAGCCGGACAGTCGGTGGCTCGCCCCGGATCCCGAGGATGCCTGGTTGGTGGCCGAGCCGGTGTCCGTTTGGCGGGAGGTGACGAGTGCCAACTAACTACTCGAAGGTCACGGAATACCCCGGCATCCAAGGGAGTCGGGAAAGGCGCATCTACCATGTCCAGTTCGCCGGAGCCTCATTCTCGGGACCCTCGGCCGTGGTAGTGTGCGATGGGGTCAACGTCTCGGCCTGCCACCTGACCTATTCGGCCTGCCTGACGGCGGCGAGTCTTGTCGAGGTGGGGGCGATCAAGTCCCTATGCGTGGGGAAGCAATTCCGAGTCCTGGTGGGTTGCATCGTAGGTCGGGAGGAGCGGTGGGTGGAGCAGCTTCTTGACGTCTGGGATCAGGGGTACACATGAGCCTGGCGACGATCCGAAACGGCCTGGTCGAGACGCTGAAGGACAGCGGCAAGTGGTCGGCGGCCGAGATTTCAACTTGTGATTTCGGCCTGATGACGACATCGGCCAGTTGCGTCATCCTTCAACCGGGACCCGGGACCCAGATTGAGCCCCTGTCACTGATGGGCGGGGACAACGTCAGGGGTCTTAGGGTAACATGGGAAATGTCCGGCATGGTGTTCGTGAAGGACCCCGGGGCGCCGACCTGCCTCCTAGGCTCCCTGTGGACGGCCTGCGATGACATTCTCGGGGCGGTTCACCGGGATGACACCCTGAACGGAACGGCTCAGGTGGCGATGGTGTCAGCTATCAGCCGGCCGAGCCTCGACTCATTCGTGACCGACGGCTCGACCGACTGGGGTTATATCGCCTTCACGGTTCGGGCCGAGGAGTTCCTGGTCTAGGAGGTGGGATGAAACGACTGACTGCTCACTGTCCCTTATGCGGCAATACGTCCCTGGCGCTGAAGGAGAAGGCCGGCAAGCTCTGGGCCTACTGCGACCAGGGCGGGTTGACGCTGGAGGATTCGCATACGAGGTTCGTGGTGGCTGACCGTCCAGACAAGGCGGAGCCCCAGAAGGAGAGTGACCAATGACGCAGGTTCATGGCTCGAAGGCCCGCATCTGGATGGACACCCAGAGCGGAGCCTGCACGGAGATCACGGCAGACATCACCGAGATCGGCTTCACCCGTAGCCGGTCGGATCCTGAGACGACCACGCTTTCCGACGGGTCCATGCAGCGGGAGGTTCCTGGTCTCCGGGACGCTCAGCTGGAGTTCTCGGGGATCTGGAATACGACCAGCAACCTGTCAGGGATCGTCGGGATCCTGGATGAGGCTTACTCGGGCTCGCTGCACAGTCGGTTCATCTACTGTCCCGCGGGTTCGGTGACGGGCTGCCCAGTCTACACCGCCTCGATGCGCGTGCAGAACCTGGCACACCGCACGCCCGTCGGCGGCATCGCAACGGTGAACTTCTCGGCCGTCCTGGCCTCCGGCTCGGTGGTGGCTGCCTGCTGCGTGTGAGGACACGATGCCCAAGATTGCATGCGATCTGCCCGGTCATTCCGGGTTCTGGGTGGAGTTCCGGCAGGACAAGTGGACCTTCGGCGATCGGCGCGCCGTCCTGGAGGCGACATCGGATGCGGAGTGGGTTGGGGTTATCCTGCCCTACGTCGTATCCTGGAACCTCGAGGACGTGGACGGCGCGCCGGTCGAGCCCACCCTGAGCGCGATGGACCGGGTGGAGGATGACGTGGTGGCCTGGCTCCTGCAGGCGTGGTTCAAGGCTCGTGCCGAGCGGTCGGCGCTCCCAAAAGCACCCTTGATCAGATAAGGGCCTACGTCGCCGGGGACGGGCCGGCGCCGCCCGAGTTGATCGAGGTCAGGTCGGCAGAGAGGTTTGGCTGGACCTGGGATGAGCTGGACCAGCAGGACTACGCCCGGACGGTTCGGGCGGTGGCGGTGATGAATGCGGTGGACGGGTATCAGAGGGTCATTGAGGCCACGAAGGCTCACCGTCTGGATACGCCGAGTAGTCACGATTGGGCTATGTATCGCCTTGTCGTTGGAGGTTCCGATGACGCTGACGGGTGATGCCCTGATCCGAGTGCAGGCCGATGTCTCGAATGCCCTGACCGGCATGCGGGCTCTCGAGGCATCCCTGAAGCAGGCCAGTGGGCAGGCCGGAAACGTCACCGGACAGACGACCAAGATGAGCCAGGCCGTGCAGGGGATGAAGGGAACCCTGGGAGGACTGAGCCAGCAAGTGCTCGGTGTCAACCTGGCGACGATCGGGATGGCCGGGGCCGTTGGATTGGCTGGCAAGACCATCGTCGACTCGACCCGTCACATTATCGCATTCAACAAGTCGATCCTGGACTCAGCCCGGGCGACCGGCATGGGGGTGGAAGAATTCTCCCGCATGGCCGAGGTCGCCGACGACATGGGCATCGGGCTTGAGAAGTTCGAGGCGGCCCTGAGGATGATGACCAAGCGGGGCCTGGCGCCTACGATCGACTCGTTGGCCCAGCTGGCCGACAGGGCCAATGCCATGAACAGCCCCGTCGAGCGGGCGCAGTACCTCGCCAAGGTAATGGGCAAGCAATGGGCATCCCTGGATCCCCTGCTCCAGCTGGGCGGCGAGCGGATGAAGGAGCTGGCCGGCGCCATTGAGGACGGCCTGGTCGTGACCGAGGAGGAAATCAGGAAGACCGAGGAATTCCGGCTCGGCTTGGAGGCCCTAACCGATAGCTGGCTGTCATTCAAGAACGAGCTAGGGATGGGGGTGGTCTCGGCCTACGTTGATCTGGCCGGCCAAGCAGAGGAGCATACCGTCCGATGGGAACAGGCGGTTCAGGCTCTTCTGGTCCAGGGCATCAAGCCTACCAGGAACGAGATAGACGAAATGTACCGGAAGTTGCAGGCCGCGGAGCGCATCGAGGCTCTGGGCCGCATCAAGGACGACTTTATCGCCGTGGCGGATGCGGCTGGCGAGGCGAAGGACGCGGTGGAGGAGTTCGTGTCCGACTCCGAGGCGGCGTTCAAGGAACAGGTCGCCGCCTTGGCCGCGTCCGAGCTGGAGAACCAGAAATACAAGGCGTCGGTCGACGACATCTCCGCGGCCATCGCTGCCCTGCGGGACAGGCATGTCGTAATCACCGTGACGACCATAACCGAGGAGGTGACCCGTCGGACCTGGGAGTGGCGCGAGGCCATGAACACCCCGAATACCGGCGGCGGGCACGGGTCGTCGACCGGCGGAGAGCAGATGGCGGCCGGGGGCCCGATTCGGAGTCCAGTAGTTGAGGTCGGCGAGGAGGGGGCCGAGGGCATCGTGAATGGCGTGGTCATTCCCCACCAGCAATGGATGGCGATGAAGCGCCTGGGCGTGGTTCCGTCTCGGGGCCGTAGGCTGGGCGGAGACGTGGAGAGCGGCGGACTTGGGCCCGGATGGAACTGGCGGCCGACCGTCAAGTGGACCCCGGATACAAGCCAGAGCTTCAAGACGAACGAGCCGATCAACGGTCAGCAGTTCTCTATCTACAACCCGGATTCAATCTTGCGCGGAGGCGGCGGAGGAGGAGGCAGTACCTCGGCTATATCGGAGGCGGTGTCCTCTGCGGCGGCTCAGGCAGCGGAAGGTGCCGCGGTCAGCGTGGCATCGGTCATCCCAGGAGCTATCTCGCATGGCATCAGCCAGCAGACTGCCCAGCAGGTACAGATTCAGATCGCCGGGAACCAGGCCATGACCTCAGAACTTCGGGCGGTCCGGCGCGAGATTCAGACTCTCAACGGCACCATCGTGCGAGCGGTGCGCGACGCGGTGGCCTCTCTATGAGTGTGGCAATCGTCCCGACCGTGGATTGCATATTCTCCGGCTCAACCTGGACCGACATCACGTCGGACGTCAGGCGATCGGAGCCAATCCGGGCGGGCTATGGAATACCTGGCATTGGCCCGCTGGACCTGTCGGCCGCTACCGGCAACCTATCTTTGGCGTTGGACAACGGCCAGTCGAACAGCGCAGGATTGCTCGGATACTACACCCCGGGGCATGCCAATTGTCGATCCGGCTGGGCGCTGGGGAAGAAGCTCCGACTATCCTACTCCTACTCCGGCTCGACGTTCTACAAGATGGTCGGGTATGTGACCGCGGTGGATCCCACGGCCGGGGTCTACCAGGAGCGTCTGGCAAGGGTGAGCGCAGTTGACTGGATGGACTTTGCGGGGACGCAGAAGCTGCAACAATTGTCCATCCAGGCCAACATCACGGCCGGCTCGGCCCTGCAGGCTCTTGTGAGTCAGGCGGTCATTCAACCCAGGGCCACCTGCGTCGGCTACTCAACCGAGACCTTTGTGCGCGTGTTCGACAGCGACAACGACGCCAAGATGACTCTGGCTGCCGGGATGGGGAAGCTGGCCAGGAACGAACTTGGGGCGATATTCCTGCGCGGGGATCAGACCGCCGGCGAGACGCTGGAGTTCAAGGGACGCTATGGCCGGGCCGGAGGGCAGACCGTCACGGCCAGTCTCATCTCGACGATGCTCGAGCTCGAAACCGAATACTCGCGGGACAACATCTGGAACGTGGTAAAGGCCCGCACCTATCCCAAGGAGATCGAGACCTCCGCCTGCACAGCGATCTTCACGCTCCAATCTCCCATTTCGATTTCGGCCAGCGAGACCCAGACCTTCACGGCCTACTTCAGGGATCCCTATTCGGCCAAGTCCATCTCGGCATCCAATGTAGTCTACCCATTCCGGGCCGGATTGGACTACAACTTCGGTTCCGCCTCGGGGACCGGGGTTGGAGACAAGAACAGCTCGGCCTGCTTCTCGGCCTCGATCGGGGCCAATTCGGCCCGGATCGCCGCGCAGAACAACTCGGGTACTACCGGCTGGCTGAACGACTTCACCCTATACGGGGCGGGCATCTACTACTTCGATCCGGTCGAGTATGAGAGTCGGAACGCCAGCTCGGCCTCGCTCTATGGCGAGCGGGTGCTCGACATGGAGCTTGAGTATCACACCACGGAGGTGACCGGCCAACCGTTGGCCCAGTATGTCAGGTCCCTCTGGGATACTCCACGTCGCCTGGTGAAGTCGGTGAGGTTCCTCGCGAACCGGAATGACGCCCACGCCCTGGCGGCAATGCGCTGCGAGCCCGGATCCAGAGTCTATATCGAGGAGCCCATGACGGCCACGGCTGGATACTTCGACATCCAGTCTGCGACCTACGAGACCACCGGGCGCAACGAGACCTATGTGACCTGGATGGTCGTCGCCGCAGACACAACGGAGTACTTCCGGCTGGACGTTTCCCAGTTGGACGTCGCCGCCCTGGCGCCCTGAAGGAGCTGACCTATGGCTTGGAGTTCACAAAGCCCCCTTTCGGCCTCGGCGATCCTGCCCTCAGCCCACTACAATCAGGGCATCAGCAATGACGATGCGCTCTATGCCGGCCTGCAGCCGGTACAGTTCAGCATGATCTTCGACGGCGGCGGAGCGACCGTTGCGGCCAGCACCAAGCTGGGGTTCTACTACAACCTGCCCACCATGACCATCACCAAATGGGACATCGGCGAAATCTCCACGACCCCATCGGCGGCCTGCGCCATCTTTGACATCTGGACCTGTGCGCCAAGCGTAGTCGGGACGGTGGCATCTGGAAACAGCATCATCGGCTCCGGCTCGAAGCTGGTCATCACGACCTGTTTCCGCAATGGCGCCTCTCCGGTGGGATGGACGACGACCTGCATCGTCCAGGGCGACTACGTGTTCGTGCGGGTGTTCGGCGTGTCGTCTGGGGCGAAGCTGGCTGTGACCCTTTACGGGACGAGGGCAATCTAATGGCGGCCATTCACGAACTGCCGAGGAGTTCATAATGGCTGTGGCATTTGACGCGTCTTCCACATACGCCGCAGATACCACGTCCGTTACCCAATCTCATACGGTCGGCTCTTACAGCGACCGCCTATTGGTGGTCGGGGTTGGGTTTGGGCTAATCCGCTCCACTACACCGACGGCAACTTATGCCGGGACCTCGATGACTCGTCTCCACGATGTCTACGGGGTCACGGATGCTAATAGCTGCCTGTTTGTGCTTGTGGCCCCCGCGACTGGGGCCAACAACGTTGTGATTGCTTGGGGCGGGTCTCTAACCTGGGCGCACGTCATTATCCGAAGCTACTACAACGTGAATCAGGGCAATCCCTACGGCACCTATGTTCAAGGAACTGCCACCAGTTCGACCCCCTCCATCACCGTGACGGATGCGATGGGCGGCGGCATGGTAGTTGACAACATAGCATGGCCCCAGGCCGCCAACTCGCCCTCCGCGGGCGGAGGGCAGACGAACCTTATCACGGTTGCTGGAGTTGGAAGCAACGCGCGCCTCTTTGCATCTGAGGAGCAACCTACTGCCGCAAGTGTGGCGATGAGCTATACCTGTACCGATTCTAGAACGTGGTACGGAACCGCCCTGTCTCTATATGGAATTGGTGCCGGCTCCCAGGTTATCATGCTGGCGATCCGCCGGTGGGAGAAGTTCATGCGCGACCTGAGGGCCGGGCTCATTCCCCCCGACCTGCTGATGCGACGTTATCGAGAGGCGGTGACCATATGAGCTGGGCTGCAGTCGACAACATCCGGTGCGTGGACATCTGGGCCGGCAATCTGGACGCCAACGGGAACATCCGGGGGGCGGAGCTGCTGGCGAAGCAGCCGGCGGTGGCGATCGCCCGGGCGGCCGGCGGCCAGGTGACGGTCGACCAGACCTACTCCAAGGCCCTGGCCCAGCTGGCCGGGCCCCACATCGAGCCCTACCTGGTGGTCAACACGACCAAGCCCCTGCAGGCCGCCTTCACCGTCTGGGACTCGCAGGTCCTCGTACCTCGGCCGAAGGCGATCTGGATGGACTGCGAGCGATCTGATGGCCAGACCCGGGACCACATCACCGGCTACCTGAAGGACGTATTCGCTGAGGCTCCTCGGCGCTGGCCCTGGGCAAAGGTGGGATGCTACACGGCGGCCTGGTGGTGGAACGTCCACGTGACCCACGGCTGGGAGGCGGCCATCCCGCTTTGGGATGCCATGTATCCATTCTTCGAACAGAGCCCGGTCGACGGGTCCTGGCACCAGGCGTACTCATTCGAGGTGGTGGACCGACTGCTTCCGATCGGCAATTCCTTCACACCGCGCATCCCTGCTGGCTGGCTGGGGATCGCCCAGCCCGTCATCTGGCAGTTCAGCGAGAAGGGTTCGGGCGGCTATGACCTCAACTACGTCTCGAGGGCGTGGTATCAAAGTCTCTACGGCGGGGGGCAGCCCCCGGTCACGGCGAAGCCACGGGTCGAAGTCCGCCACCCGGGGGGCGTCGAGGTCATCGTCACGGAGGTCTAGCATGCCAACCAACGGGAGCAAGGTATCTCAGAAACAGTTCTATGACGAGCTGCGGGCGACGGAGTTGCGGCTGGCCGACAAGATTGACGGGGTCCTGGTGGCGGTGCATGAGAACCGGACCATCACCGCGACCGCCCTGGCGACCCTGACCAAGGCGGACGATGACTTCTGCCGGCGCCTGAACGATGTCGACGGCAAGGGAGGTTCTATCGAGCAACTGCATGGGCACGTGGACGACCTGCGGATCGCCGACAAACGCTGGGGCGGCCTGGCCGCCATCGTTGCGGCGCTGGGTACATTCCTGGCGGCCATTCTGAATAGGAGCTGAGGCATGCTAGACCCGACCATCTCTTTCGTCCTGTTCTCGATCGCAATCCCGGTGGTGATGTTCGTCCTGAAGCTGCTGTCCGACCGCTACGAGTGGAAGCTCTCGGGCGACGGCCGGCTCATCCTGGCGGCCATCCTGTCCCTGGGCGCCGTCGGGCTTCAACTTTGGCTGGCGGGATCCCTGCCTGTGTTCGCCGGGACGCCCCTCGAGGTTCTGAAGACGGCGGTGGCATTCTTCACGGTCCAGATGTCCCTGTATGAGGTGGTGTTCAAGCGGGTCTGGGCCCTGTTTGCCTGACCCCGCCGGGCAGGCGACGCGGGGGCCGGGCTCCGGCCCGGCCCCCTGCTTTCCCACGGAGGTCCTATGCCGACCGTAGCTGACATGCTGGCCCAACACAGGCCGGCGGCCCCGCGCGTTGTCCTGGCCTGTATGAGCGACACCCACGGCGGCCACCGCTTGGCCCTGATGAACCCAGAGACCATCCTGTACGACGAGAACCCCGATGGCGAGCTCGAGGCCTGGAGCCCCAAGCCCGGGCCGACCCAGCGGGCCCTGTGGCCCTGGTATCTGGAGGACGTGGCCCGGGTGGTCGATCTGGCCGCCGGATGTCCGATCGTCGTGGCCCACCACGGCGACATCATCCAGGGCGGGAACGGCCGGGCCCGGGAGCTGGTGTCGACCCGCATCGCCGACCAGGAGGAGATTGCCTGGTGGAACCTGCAGCCCTGGCTGGCCCTGCCCAACCTCGACCGGTTCATTCTCATCAAGGGGACCGGCTACCACGAGCTGGAGGAGGGCTCCGGGGCCCTGTCGGTGGCCTCTCGACTGCGGGCTGCCGGCCGGCGGGTGGACGTGCCCTACCACTACCGGCCCACGATCGCCGGGGTCCGGTGCAACCTGGCCCACCACGGCGCCCCTCCGGGATCCCGGGCCTGGCTCCGGGGGAACGTTCTGCGGCTCTACGTCCAGTCGGTGATGGACGACTGCCTGGCCGAGGGCCTGGAGCCCCCTGACCTGCTGCTGCGGGGTCACTACCACCAGCTTGTGACCGAGGTGGTGACTCGCCGGGCGCGTGGGCGGGCCTGGCGGACCCAGGCCGTCCTGCTGCCCAGCTACTCATTCATTGATGACTATGCCAGGAAGGTTGCCAAGTCGCCCGAGCGAATCACCGTGGGCATGGTGGCTTTCGTCCTGGAGAGTGGGCGGGCGTCCGAGCCCTACGAGTTTACGAGGACCCTAGATTACACAACCAAGGAGGTCCTGTATGCCGGCTGACGTGGACGCCATGCTCGAGGAAATGCAGCGGCTCCTGGCGGCCGAGTTCCAGCCCGGGGATCCTGGGCTGACGGTCAACGAGTGGGCCGATCGGCTGGGGGTCAGCGCGACCCAAGCCCGGCGCCGGCTGAACGTGCTGTGGCGCCGGGGCCTGGTGGAGGTGGGCTGGCGGGCCGAGCGGTTCATGGACGGCCGGCTCGGCCGGCTGCCGGTGTACCGCCCCAAGCCATGAAGGGGAACCGGTGGGCGATCTACGCTGCCATCGATGCCGTCCCGGACGGGGGTGGATCCTACGCCTCTCTTGACGCCATGCAGTTCGAGGTCGACCAGGTCATGCGCTCCCGGTGGTGGTCGAGGCTTTGCGTTGCCCCTCCGGTACGGCATTGCAGGGTGCGCTATCCTGTGGCCGGCAGGTGGTCGGGCGCCTGGATCTTTCCCGAGAACCTGGGCGAGATTCGGGTCCGGGCCCGGTCGGCCTACGGCATCACGATCGCACACGAGCTGACCCATTTCACGCGTTGGCGGCCGGCCCGGGTCCAGAATGCCCGGGCGGACGAGCGGGACCACGACCGCAAGTTCGCTGGGCT